>Ga0335078_10002208_pt1 | contig 29507 bp, 24 predicted proteins | sample Lox_Sample_32_FD_206711 | JGI IMG/M metagenome (GOLD analysis project Ga0335078, IMG submission 206711) | Soil microbial communities from Loxahatchee National Wildlife Refuge, Florida, United States - Lox_Sample_3.2 | ecosystem: Environmental > Terrestrial > Soil > Wetlands | place: USA...
GTCCGCTTTCCCAATCCGGGAACAGATCGACGTACTGGATCCGGCGCGAGACTCGCGGCGGCACCAGGCACTCTTCGAAGCGCACCGGGATGAAAAAGATCGCGTCTAATGGTATGGTCGACGCGCAGGACAGCGCGTAGCGCAACTCGCTATGGAAGGTACCTCGCTTGGTCGAGGAACGCCGCGAAAAGCACGCCACGAAAAAGTCCGACGTTTTGATTGCGTCTTCGATTGCGCGCGGCCAGTTTTGTCCGGGCATCAGCTTTTTCTTGTCGAGCCAGGGGCGAAAGCCGTGCTTTTCGAACATGGCGTAGAGTTTTTTGGCGAGCGCGAGATCTTCTTCGACATAGGCGATAAAAACGCGTGGCTTATTCTGAGCGACGAAGCGGAAGCCAGTCTTGCCGGGGAGAAACGTTCCGAGGCCGTCGATCTCGACGCGCGCGCCCCGCTCCAGGGCGCGGCGAACAATGCGCGCCACGTGACACGCCGGCGCGAGTTGGGGATTCACTTGTCCTCCATCTTCGGCCGGGGTGGGTTAGGTTCCAGGGATTGCTCGCGCTCGAACTCAAATTCCTGCTGGCTGCCTGACTGAAAAGTACCCAAGCCGGGCAGCGAAGCCGATTCGCCTCTACGGACTCGCCTGAGGAGTTCGCTGACGACGCGGTCCACCTGGTCGGCGGCGACGACGGTGGGAACTCGAGATTCCTTGGCAAGCCGCCGCGTGATCTGCTCTTTTTTCATTTGGTGGAGATGATACACCGCAGCGAACTTCGGATTGAGCCACGCCAACGCGGGTGTCTTAGGAAGGCCTAACAAAACAAAACAGTTAGCGGATTCAAACGCTCACACTTGGTCTGTCATCGCCGATTCTGAATGAAGCCATTTTAATAGAGTCTTAAGCCGACCTTCATGTCCAACTGAAATGATAGAAGCCGAAGCTAGGCTATAGCTTCTATACTCCAAGGAGATCTCAATGAAGAAACTGATGAGTTTGATGCTCGGCTTGTCCCTGATTCTCGGCGCCACCTCGCTGTTCGGCGACGATGCCGGCAAGGACACCTCGAAGAAGTCCTCCAAGAAGAAGGGCAAAAAGAAAAGCACCGAGAGCAAGATCAACTAGTTCAATCAGAAAGACGTCTTTCAGTCGCGCATGCGCTCGCCGGTTGGCAGAGCGTATGCGCGACAAGTTTTTTCGGGATACCGTAAGCTCAATTGAATGCCCGGCCTCGATGCGCGGCGCGCGCAAATCGAACATCTGAAGAAAGCCCCACTGGATGTTCTGGTGCTGGGCGGCGGGATCAACGGCGCAGGCGTGCTGCGCGACCTGGCATTGCGCGCCGAGCATTCCGGCGCGCGGCTGCGCGTGGGACTCGTTGAGAAAGGCCACTTCGCCTCCGGCACTAGCGGCAAGAACTCGCACCTGATCCACGGCGGGCTGCGGTATTTGAAGTACCTTCAGTTTCATCTGGTGCGGGAATCGCTGCGCGAGCGATCGATTCTGTTGAAGATCGCGCCCCAGTTCGTCCGGCCGCTGCAGTTTCTGCTGCCGATGTACGGGCTGAAGCCACGGCTGATGTACTCGACGGGATTATGGCTGTACGATCTGCTGGCCGGTTCAGACGGTATCGGGCAGCATCGCGCGATTTCGAGAGAGGAAGTGGCAAGAATCGAGCCGGGGCTCACGCTGGAAGGGCTGAGCGCCGCGGCGCTGTTCTACGACGGCGCGGTAGATTCGGCGAGATTCGTTGTGGAAAACGTTCTGGACGCGATCGCGCACGGTGGTTTCGCGGCGAACTACGTTCGTGCCGCAAGGTGGCAGCGCGGGGTTTCAGGAAACTGGCGCGTCGAATGTGAAGACAAGCTCGACGGCGGCCTATTTGAGATAGAAGCCCGGAAGCTGGTGGACGCCCGCGGGGCCTGGATGGACGGCACTGCGCTAAGGCTGGTTCGCGGATCGCACATCGTGATCCCGCGCGTTGGATCTACCGCACACGCGATCGCACATTTTGAGCCCACCGGGCGCATCGTGTTCCTGATTCCCTGGGGCGACCAGAAGCAGCTCACGCTGGTGGGAACGACGGACGAAGATCACCAGGGCTCGCCCGACGATGTTCACATTTCGCCGGCAGAGCGGGAGTATCTGATCGGAGTTGTTCGAAAGCTCTTTCCGCAACAACGTGACGTGGCACCGATCTCGACTTTCAGCTCGCTGCGACCGTTAGTGCGCGATGGCGGATCAGCTGCCAGTGTCAGCCGGGATCATAAGATCTGGAATGCACCTGACGGCGTCCTGCACATCGCGGGGGGCAAATACACAACGTACCGGCTGATGAGCGAGGAAGCCGCGGATTTGGCGTGCAGCGAAGTCGCGCCGCAGCTCACCGAAGTCCACCGGACCGCGATCACGCAATTTCCGGAAGTGGAGCGCAGCATCGGCGACGCGATGGAGCAGCACGTTTCCGACTACTTATTCGTTTCGACTTATCTCGGATACGAGCGCCGCTGGGATGCGGAATCGCTGATGCCTTATGCGAATGCGTTAGGTGCAAAACGAAATTGGGACGAACGGCGCGTGGAGGCCGAGGTCGATAAATCGATCGGACGCTAGCCTTTAAGCGTCGCAGCCTTGCGACGGCGAAGCTCCACCACGACCGCCAGCATCAGCAACCCTAATCCCGAGAACGCAACCGTTGAGGGTTCCGGAGCAACGTCCGCGAAGCTATCGGTGAAGGTCGGTAAGCCGCTATAGAGTTGTGTGCGATCGAAGCTCGCGTTGTTAACCCAGCCGGTCAACGTGACATGAAAGACACCGCACAGAGGAATGCCTTCCTGTTCGTTAAATTCATTATCCTGGTGGCACCCTTCGTCGCCATCGGGCGGATTCACGCCGAAAAAATCGTAAGTCAATACTCCCGTCGTGGAGCTGTAGCTGACCGTATCATGCAGAAAATAGCCCGCTCCTCCCTGGGATATGGAGAAGGCGCGGTCGACCAAGCTCGTCGACAAGCCCTTGTCGATAGTTACCGTGAACTTCAACTCGTCAACGATCCCGCCACTGTTGTTGACGAAATCGAAGCTTACGTTCCCATTGCCATTCGGCTGGATGTTGCCAAGATCGGTCGTAATGTCCATAGGGGGCGGAGGATCGCCTCCTATGACTGCGATGCCGGGGTCGCCCGGGTCAACCGTATCAGCCAAGGCGATGCCGACGGCGGCAAAGAATCCGCACGCAGCGATCATTAGACAATTGCGAAAGGTCACCGTTCTGCTCCTTCAGGAACCTAAGTTTCATTATTGTAAAACGGAGGTGACATTCGCGCCAGACCGGAAAATACTACGGGTACCGGATAGTACTGGCAGCCATCCGGCTATTTAGCTGATTTATCGATATTTGCCGATAGCTGTGCGAACTCCGGCAGTGCACGGACAGGCTTCAGGTCCGGGTCACCTTGCACTTGCTTGAGCGAATAGCCGCTCCGCAGTGCCTGTTGCAGGCTTCCGAGCGCTTCTTTGGTTTCGCCGGCCAGCGCGTGCACGACAGCCTCGTCGTACATCAGTTCGTTGTTCTGCTGATCGATGGCACGCGCCCTGGCGATGAATTGCGCCGCCTGCTTCGGGTCGTTTTTCTTGGCGTAAGAGATAGCAAGATAGCCCAGCGCTTCAGAATCCTGGGGATTGACCTGGATGCTTTTGAAAGCCAGCGAGATCGCCTGCTCGTAGGTAGCGGCGGCCTTGGCCGTCTGTCCGGACCAGCGGTAGGCGTCGGCGAGCGACACGCGGAAACGGGCGTTGTTGCCGGTGATCGAAACCGCCTTCTCGAACATTTTCGCAGCGTCATCGTAGCGGCCCAGGTAAAGATACGTGGTGCCGAGATTGTAGAAGTAAAGAGCGTTGGGCTGAAGCTCGATGGCTTTTTGGAAGTTGGGGATAGACTCGTTCCATTTGCCCTGTTGATAGAGCACGGCACCGACGTTGGCCCAACCCTCGGCCCGATCCGGGTTCAGCTCCGTGACGTGTTGAAACGCCTTCATCGCCTTGTCGTTCTGGCCGAGCTGGAAATACGCAACCCCAAGCTGGTTGTAGTTGGTCCACAGATACGGATTTACTTCGGTCGCCTTGGTATAGGCGGCCAGCGCATCCTCCTGGCGACCGGCGTTCAAGTACGCCGTCCCCAGCCTGCGCAGCGCTTCATCGGAGTTGGGCGCGAGCTGCAGCGCCCGCTGCAATTCAGCGATGGCTTCCGCCGTTCGACCAGTCGCGGTGTAGATACTGCCGAGGGTAAAGTGCACTTCGGGAAGATTGTCATTGAGCGATTGGGCCTGCTGCGCGGCGCCGAGCGCGCGCTGCGTCCAGACCGCGTCCTTGGTCTGGTCCCACATTCTGCGATCGGCGTCGGCTAGCCCGGCATAGGCCAGCGCGAAGCGTGGATCGATCCTGGTGGCTTGATTGAACAGATCGATCGCGGAGGTCAGGTCTTTCGGGTTTTGCGCGCCACGCCACAAATTCCGGCCCTTCAGGTACACGTCGTAGGCGCTGATGTTTTCAGTGGGACGCGCGGTGCTGCGCATCATTTCTTCGTTGCTTTGCTTGATGGCCAGCGTCGAGACAAGCTTGTTGAAGATCTGATCTTCGAGGGTCAGCAAATCGCCGCGCACCCCGGTGAAATCCTGATGGAGCAGGGCCTGGTTCTTGTTGGCGGTATCGTCGAGAGTAACGGTGATCGCGATTGCGTTGTTCGCGCCGGTGGTAACAGTTCCGCGCAAGAGCAGCTTGACACCGAGGGCATGTGCAAGTTTTAGCGGATCCTGTTGTTTGGCTGCCGCGTTAACGGCATTGGCCGGCGCGACGTAGACATTTTTCAGACCAGAAAGCTTGGCCGACAACGAATCCACCACGCCGTCGGCGAGGTACTTGGTGTTTTCTTCGTCGCCTGTCACGCGGAAAGGCAGCACGGCCACGTAGTGCTGGATGACGTTCTGGGCGGCCCCGCCCGCGCGCGCGGGCAGGATGCGATGGCGCAGCGCAGGAATCGCGAACGCCAATCCAGCGACCAGAACCAGCGCGCCGCCGGCAATCCACCAGGCAGGCCGCTTGGGCCTCGCAAACTGAATGCTGATGGTTTCGGTCCCAACCGTCGAGGGCGTTTGCGACGCGATGGGCGGCGCGCTCTGCGTTTCCAGATCCGACAGAATTTCGCGCGCGCTCTGGTAACGTTTGGCCGGATCTTTCTCCAGGCACTTCAGAATGATGTTGCCAATGTAGGGAGGCAGCTCCGGACAAATCGCGCGGGGATCCTTGGGCGCTTCGTTGACGTGCTTGTACATCAACTGAAAGGTCGACTCGGCACGGAACGGCAGCTCGGCGGTGAACATCTCGAAAAAGATCATGCCCAGCGAATACAGATCGCTGCGTTGATCGATTTCCTTGGCTTCCACCTGCTCGGGCGACATGTAGCGCGGCGTGCCGAGCACTTGGCCCGCGTGTGTCATGGCGGTCATGTCGGGTTCGAGCGATTTGGCGAGGCCGAAGTCGGAGACGTAGAGCTGGTCGTTGGCGTCGATCAGAATATTCTGCGGCTTCAAGTCGCGGTGCACCACGCCTTCGTTATGGGCCGCTTCGAGCGCCGCGCAGAGCTGCTTTGCGAATTTGAGCGAGCGCTCCTGGCTCAGCCGTCCCTCTTTGTAAATCAGGCCGGCCAGATCGTTGCCCTCCACAAAAACCATGCTGATGAACTTGATACCGTCCACTTCGCCCAGGTCGTGAATGCGCAGAATGTTCTTGTGCGAAATTTTGCTCGCCAGCAGCAGCTCTTGCTTGAAGCGCTGCATGATCTGGCGGCTGGTGGCCAGTTCTTTTTTCACCAGCTTCAGCGCGACGGTGCGGCTCAACTCGGTGTCGAAGGCTTTGTACACCGCACCCATGCCGCCTTCGCCGAGCAATTTTTCGATCCGGTAGCGAGTGCCAAAGGAAGAGCCGGGTTTAAGCTGTGTGTCGCCGCCCTGCTCTTCGTCTTCGAGTGGAACATTGGCGATAATCTCGGTGCGATCGTCCGAGGGAGCCGGAGTTCCGCAGGCAGGGCATTGGCGTGCGCTCTCTGGAACGGGTGTCTTGCATGCGACGCACAGCATCGGAGTGGGGGCAGTCTCTATTATGTGATACTCGTGACAAAAATGTTGCGGGATGCAACGGTTACCCGCCAAAAGCGTGTCAGAACGGGAGTTACCCGTTGTAACGTAGAGCCAGAGCGGTGATGTCGTCAGCCTGAGGCGCGCCCATGGCAAATTGTTGCACGCATTGGTGAAGACCGTTTACCAGTTGCTCGACTGGTTGCGACGAATTGGCGTGCAGATAGTCCTCCAACCGCTGCTCGTTAAAGAACTGATCGTCCGTGTTGCGCGCTTCGGTGACGCCGTCGGTGTAGACCAAAATGGCATCGCCGGGTTGCAGACGCGCTTCCGCCGATTCGTAGGCGAGATCCGGGAACAATCCAAGCATCGGGCCGCCTTTGTTGTCGAGACCGCGCAACTCGCCGCCAGGTGTGAACACATATGGGGGATTGTGTCCGGCGTTGGTGAACTTCAGATCGCCGGTGCGCGTGTCGAGGACGCCGTAGAAAAATGTCACGAACATTCCGGACGTGTTTTGATCCGCCAGCGCGGCGTTCAAGTAGTTCAGGCATTCCGAGGGTGAAAGACGATGCGGCGCGGTGGCGCGGAGCAGAGTGCGGGCAACCGCCATGAAAAGCGCGGCCGGTACGCCCTTGCCGCTGACGTCGCCGACGGCGAACGCCAGGTGATGCTCGTCGAGCAGGAAGAAGTCGAACAGGTCGCCGCCAACGCCGCGCGCGGGAGTCATAGCGGCGTGCAGTTGAAACTCGCCCCGGTCGGGGAAGGGCGGAAAATTCCCGGGCAGGATGGACCGCTGGATCATGGCGGCGTGCTGCATTTCCTGCGCGCGGAGTTTTTCGGATTGCTCGAGCTCGGCCAGGCGCGCGGTTTCGATGCGCACCGCGGCGATATTGCTCATCACGGTGAGCACGCTCAAATCGTCCTTGGTGAACTCGCGGATCAGAAACGGCGAATCGAGATAGATCAAGCCGATGACGCCGTTCTTGGTTTGCAGCGGCACCGCGAGCATGCTGCGGATCTGATCCTGCACGATGCTCATGCGCGCGCCAAGCGCCCGGTCCATGAGCGCGTCGCGAACCACCAGCGACCGTTTTTCTTTGATAACCAGGTCGCGCACATGCGAGCTAATGCGAAATCCGGCGCCTTTGGAGGCGCGCGGTTGCAGCTCGCCGTCCTCAAGCGTCATCAATACGCCGCGCGATGCGCCCACCGCGTCCACGGAAAGATTGAGGATTAAGTCGAATAATTTGTCGAGCGGCATGTGTCCTGCCAACTCGCGCCCGGCGTGGATCAGCGCCTGGATGTGTCCGCCGCCCGTGACTTTGTGCTCGGCGTCGAGCACGCCGTCCAGGCTTTCGGTCATGGTGGTCTCTTGCGTCGTGGCGGCTGGCTTTTCGATGAACACCACGGTTTGCGCGGCAGGCGCGCCGCCTTCGGAGAAAACTACCGTCAACTCGCCGGCGGTCACCTTGTCGCGTGGCCGCAGCAGTTGCGTGCCCGAGACCGCAGTGCCGTTAACGAAGGTGCCGTTGGTGCTGCCCAGGTCGCGCACCACCCAATTCCCGCCCTCGCGCTCGAATACCAGATGTTTGCGGGAGAGCCCGGCGACTTCACGAAAGCAAAGATCGTTGGTGTCGGCACGCCCCAATTCGTAACGATCCTGCTTCAGAACGACGGTCTGCGTCTCTCCGCTGGGAGTCCGGATTGAGAGCTCCGGACTCTTGTTCCCCAGTGACGCTGCCATGACACTAGCGTAGCGGAATCGTAAACGAGAAGGCCATCGGTTGAGTGAAATTAGGAGCGAAATTCGGCCCGGAACGGGTCATTTCTTTGGACGAGAAATGCTGGCAGGGTAGGAGGCAACCAGAAACTCCCCCTGATCACTGTCGATGGGTTCGAGGTCGAGGAAGGCTCTCTTGCCTCCAACGGTCATAGTCCGGGCGCGGAAGTAATAGACCGTGCCTGCTTGGGCAGTGAAGTGCGCAAGGCCGACGAACCGCGACGCAATCGCCAAGCGGGATTGCAGTTCGACACAGAGATGACGCACGCCCGGATCAACAGCGAAAGACGAATACGAATTGTGGCGGTTTGCGCCAACCCAGGCGCCATCCGCACCCACTCTTGTCGTAGCGCAGCCCCACCCGGCACACTTTCCCAAGCCGTCTTCTCGAATCACATAGACCAGTGCTTTCCCCGCTTCCGGCCGGCTCACCGGGTGATGGGAGCTGTCGTCCTGCACCTCAAAACTTGTGCCGGATGGGCCACAAGAAGAAGGAGCGCCAGGCATTTTGGCGGAATCCTGCGCGAATGCGGCTGAGAACAGGGTTGCGAGAGCAAAGATGGTTCGCATAGTTCACTTCCGCTTTAATTATCTCGCTACGGCATGTTAATCGCTGCCGCCGAGACGCCGTGGAATCGTAGCAAAGTTGGTACAAAAAATTCACGACCGAAAGCGCCAAAGACGCTATAACGGGAGTTATGCGTCCAAACGGAAAGCGGCCTATTTTCTGGGTAATTCTGACGATCGCGCTGCTCTGGACCCCCTCTCACCTCGCGGCTCAGCTGGGCGGGATCGTGGGGGTGGTTTCCGATCCCTCCGGAGCCGCGGTCAAGGGCGCGAGCGTCGAGGCGACGAACTCCGGCACCGGCCTGAAGTGGCAAACCAAGACGCGCGCTCAGGGCGATTTCTCGTTCGAGCTGCTTCCGCCCGGCAGGTATTCTGTTGAGGCGTCGGCGACGGGGTTCTCTCCGGCGACGGCAAACCGCGTCGACCTTCAGGTGAATGCAACCTCGCGCGTGGATCTTCGCTTGTCTCTGGCAGCGGTGAAGGAGAACGTATCGGTGGGCGCGCAGTCGCAGCCGCTGGTCGAGACCGAGACTTCCGAGCAAGGGCTGGTGATTTCCGGAAATACCATAACGGATTTGCCGTTGAACGGCAGGGATTTTCTGCGGCTGTCGCGGCTGGCACCCGGCGTTTCGGGCGCCACCGACACTCCCGCCACGGCTGCCGGGCCCTTTAATGTGAATGGCCAGCGCGATCTTTCCAACAACATTCTGATCGACGGAATCAACGCCAACGCGGGAGGTTCGGCGAATGGACGCATCAGTCTCTCGGCGGGGCAGGATCCGGCGGTAGGGCAGTCGGGAAGCAGTATGGGCCTGGTGTCGGTGGATTCGGTGGCCGAATTCAAAGTCCAGACGCAGTTGCAGACGGCCGAGTTTGGAGGCTTTTCGGGCGCCGTGATTAACGTCACCACCAAGAGCGGCACTAACGAGTTCCACGGCAGCGGCTACGATTTTCTACGGAATAGCGACTTCGACGCGAACAACTTTTTTAACAACGCCAACGGGGTTGGACGCACCCCCGCGCGCAATAATTTCTTCGGCGGCACCATCGGCGGGCCGATCCGGAAAGACCGCACCTTCTTCTTCGTTTCATTCGACGCCCTGCGCCAGGCAGTGGGAGTCAGCGCCAATGGCCGTGTGCCGTCGCTCGATGCTCGCGCCGAAGCCAGCAACCCTGCCATCAAATCGCTAATCGATGAATACCCGCTGCCGAACGGTCCGGTGGACGGCGTCGACACGGCCGGCTACTTCGCCACCGCGACCAATCTGGTAAATGAAACAGACTTCAGCGCGCGCTTCGACCACCGCTTCTCCGACAACGATGATTTTTTCGGACGCTACTCCTTCAGCGATTCGTTGGGACTGCTGCGCGTCTTCTACCTCAACACGATGTCGCGTAACCGCTCACGCCTGCAAAGTGCCACGATGTCGGAAGTGCATCGCTTCACTTCGCAGCTTTTCAACGAGGCGCGATTCGGGTTCGTGCGCAGCTCCAATGGCGTGATTGGCGCGGCCGACAACTTTGCGGGCGCGGAGCCGATTCCGTTGAACGCGGCCGGTGACGCGATTCTCCCGGGCATCGAAATTTCCAATTTGCCGTTCGCCGAATCTCCGAATCCGCCGGAGTTTCAGAACAACAATCTGTTCAGCTTCAACGACGATGCGACCTACATCCACGGGCCGAATACGTTTAAGTTCGGCTTCTGGGTGCGGCGCGTACAGGACAATCCGAATCTCCAGCCGCTCGCGAGCGGAGTGTATTTCTTCAACACGGTTGCAGACCTGCTTGCTAATAATCCAACCGGATTCTTCAACCAGGCGGCTGAGACCGATTTCGGCATCCGTTTCACGAACTACGCCTTCTACGCTCAAGACGATCTGCGCGTGACGTCTCGTCTGAAACTGAATCTCGGTCTGCGTTACGAGCTGGACACGGTGCCCACTGAAGCGCACGGCCGATTCAGTCCGCTGGTTGGCCTGGGCGACATCGCGACCGCGACACTCGGCACGCCCGGTGCGCCCGTGCACAATGGCGATCACTTGGATTTCGCGCCGCGCGTCGGCTTCGCGTATCAACTCACCAACGACGCCAAGACCGTCCTGCGCGGCGGCGCGGGTATATTCTACGATCTGCCTACTGTCGATGCGACTCAGTTGGCTTTCGGGCCGCCGTTTAAGATCACCAATTTTCTGCTGGGTACCGCGTTGGGCGGTCCGGTGACCGTACCCGTGGATCCGGGACAACTAGTTACCACGATCACCGGTATGCCGCCGTTCGGCAGCGCGACGCTGTACGATCCCACGCATTTCCACACGCCGTTCGCCTATGAGTACAACCTGAACCTGCAGCGGCAGCTCGGCGAGAGCACGGTGATCCAAGCTAGCTACATCGGGTCGCTTGGACGGCATTTGATTCGCATGCAGCCGCTAAACCTGCTGGATCCAGCAACGGGGATGGCGCCGAATCCGAATTTCTCGGCGGGCGCTCTTGAATTGATCGAAAGCGACGCGGTCTCCGATTACAATGCGTTTCAAGCCAACGTTTCGCACCGGCTGAGCCGTGGCCTGCAGTTCACGGCATCGTACACGTGGTCCCATTCGCTCGACGATGCCTCGAACGCGACGGGCACGTCGCTCAATTCGTCATTCACCGGTTCGAACCCATATGATTTCCACGCCGAATATGCTTCGAGCGATTTCGATATCCGGCAAAACGTGGTGGTGGCGTTCACTTATGCGCTGCCGGGCAAGCGGTTCCAGAATCCGGCGGAAAGGCTTTTGGGAGGTTGGTCGCTGGACGGGTTGTTCACCGCGCAAACCGGCGTTCCGTTCACTCCGCTCATCGGGCAGGACATCGCCGGGAACGGCGATCAGTTCGCAGCCAACAATCAGCGGCCGAATTTGGTGCTTGGCCAGCCGCTGTATCTGACATCGACGGCGCCGCCGTATCAGGTTGTGAATCCCGCTGCGTTCGCGCTGCCTGCGCCGGGCACTTACGGCAACGCTGGTCGCAACATCCTGCGCGCTTCGGGACTGAATCAACTGGACGCGGCCTTGCTCAAGACTTTCCAGACCACCGAGCGCGTGTCGCTGCAGTTCCGCGCGGAATTTTTCAACATTCTAAATCACGCCAATTTTGCGACGCCGGCCGCATCGGGAAACAATCTGCTGACGGCCGGCAGCTCGTTTGGCTTGTCGCAGGAGACAGCTAACACGTCGAGTGGAGGATTGCTGTCGCCGTTGTTCAACTCGGGCGGCCCGCGGAGTATTCAGTTGGCGCTGAAGCTGCTGTTTTGAGCAGCCGCGTCTAATTCGGCTCCGGCACCATCTCGATCGCGCCGCAGGGGCATTCTGACAAGCAGATCCCGCAGCCTTGGCAGGCATCGTAATCGAACTGGTATCGCAGGCCCGGACCAAGCTTTTCGATCGCATTGTCAGGGCACGATCCGAAGCAGTTGTCGCACTCGAAACAATTGCCGCAGGAAAGGCAACGTTTGGCTTCGAATAGTGCCTGCCGTTCGTCGAAACCGCTGACGACCTCATCGAACGTCGATTGACGGCGCGCGGCATCGAGCATCGTCTGCACCGCGGCTGGAATTTTCGCGTAGGACCAGGCGTTCAGCTTGTCGTACGATGCCAAGTCGTGCTTCGGCGCGGTCTGGCAGGCGGCACCGCGCAGCCAGGCATCGATATTGCGTGCGGCTTTTTTCCCATGCCCAACCGCGACCGTGACGGTGCGCTCGGCCGGGACCATGTCGCCGCCAGCGAAAACTCCTGCGTGTCCAGTCATCATCTGCGAGTTCACTTTGACGACGCCGTTGACGATCTCGAGACCCGGGACGCGTTCGAGAAAACTCAAGTCCACATCCTGGCCGAGCGCGAGCACTAGCGAGTCCGCTTCGACGGTTTCGAATTCGCCGGTCGGTTGTGGGAATCCGGTGTCATCCAGGCGCATTTTTTCGACGGTGAAGCTCGACTCGCCCGCTTGCTTGATGGTGGAGAGCCACTGGAAGCGGATGCCTTCCTCGATTGCTTCCTGCACTTCGAAATCGTGCGCAGGCATTTTCTCGCGCGTGCGCCGGTAGACGATCAGCGTATCGGTTGCGCCGAGGCGCTTGGCCGTGCGCGCGACGTCCAGCGCGGTATTGCCGCCGCCATAGACCAGGACGCGACGCCCGAGCGAAGGCGGATCGCCGCCATCTATGCTGCGTAGCACAGCCAGCGCGTCGAGAATTTTCCCGGCGTCCACCGCCGGAATCGAAGCGCGCTTCGACACGTGCGCGCCGACGGCGAGAAACACCGCGTCGAATTGTTTGCTTTCGAGCAAGCTTGCAAGATCGTCCACGCGTGTGTTCAGACGAATCTCCACACCCAGATCAACAATGCGGGCGATTTCGGCGTCTAATATCTCGCGCGGTAAACGATATTTCGGGATGCCAAAGCGCATCATCCCTCCCGCCGCGGGCCCGGCTTCGTAGATCGTAATTTGATGGCCGAGCCGCGCCAGTTGATACGCCGCGGAGAGACCGGATGGTCCGGAGCCGACCACCAGGACACGCTTGCCTGATAAGGATACGGGGAGGTCGAAACGCCAACTGCGCCGGATTGCTTCGTCGCCCAGGAAGCGCTCCACTGCGTGAATATTCACTTCCTGATCGAGCTTCGCGCGATTGCAGGACGATTCGCAGGGATGGTAGCAGGCGCGGCCCATGATCGCCGGCAGCGGATTGTTTTCTACCAGCGTTCTCCATGCAGCTTCGTAAGCTCCGAGCCGCGCTTGATCCAGCCAGGCCTGAATGTTTTCGCCGGCCGGGCAGGCCTGATTGCACGGTGGAAGACGATCCACGTAGATGGGCCGCTCGGTTCGCCAGCTTGCGGTGCTCATATTGGTACTGTCGCGATTGCAAGTTCTCTGCCGCGGGAAATCGAGGTCTTCCTCGGCAAATTGGAGCGCGAAGGCGCGCAGACCTTAGGAAGCGTGCGGGTCTTGACCTAAGCACTGGGGGTTCTCGCGCAATGGGGATGTTTGGCTGATGGGCCGATGACGTCGCTCTGGGTGGCGACCCGGCACGCATAAGTGCGTGCGCCACGATGGATTCAAACCACTTTATAAATAGGACTGGATCGGTCGCGTTGTGAGTGAATTAACCGAAATCATCCGCGCGTTGCGCTTGGCTGGGCGGTTGCTTCATTCGGACGCGAGAGGTGAACCAAGTGGAACCTTCGGACCACCAACAAACCACGTACGAGGTCCTCCGTCGGCACGGAGTCGATCGTCGATCCTTCCTCAAGTTTTGCACTCAATCCGCGGCTGCTCTCGGGTTGAGCGCCGCCTTTGTCCCCAAGATAGTCGAGGCAATGGAGACCAAGCCTCGCATCCCTGTGCTCTGGCTGCACGGCCTGGAATGCACCTGCTGCAGCGAATCGTTCATTCGCTCTTCGCACCCCCTGGCGCAGGATGTCCTTTTGAATATGGTGTCGCTCGATTACGACGACACGCTGCAAGCTGCTGCCGGCTTCCAGGTGGAAGAGATCCGGCGCGACGTCATGAAGAAGTACAAAGGCCAGTACATTCTCGCGGTAGAAGGCAATGCATCCACCGCGGATGGCGGCATTTATTGCACCGTGGGCGGCGATACGTTCCTGAACGTACTCACCGAAACCGCGCGGGATGCCAAGGCGATCGTGGCCTGGGGCTCCTGCGCGTCGAATGGCTGTGTACAAGCGGCGAAGCCAAACCCCACCGGCGCGAAACCGATCCACGAGTTGATCAGCGGCAAACCGATCATCAACGTGCCCGGCTGTCCGCCCATCGCCGAAGTGATGACGGGCGTGCTGGCGTATATCCTCACGTTCGACGCGCTGCCGGAGCTCGATCGGCAGGGCCGTCCGAAAATGTTCTACGGCCAAAGGCTGCACGACAAGTGCTACCGCCGCGCTTTCTTCGACGCCGGACAATTTGTCGAGAGTTGGGACGACGACGGCGCGAAGAAGGGCTGGTGCCTGTACAAGATGGGCTGTCGTGGCCCGTCAACCTATAATTCCTGCTCGACATTCAAGTGGAACTGCGGCCAGGGCTGGCCGGTGAATTCGGGCCATCCCTGCATCGGTTGCGCCGAAGAAGGCTTCTGGGACAACGGACCGTTCTACCAACGCCTGGCCAACGTCGTGGTGCCCGGCATCGAAGCCACACCGGACAAGATCGGCGAAACGCTGCTGACCGTTTCCGGTATTGGCGTCGCGGCGCACTTGGTTTCAACCGTCACGCGCCGGCAGTTCGCGCACATCAAACCCGAGTCAGACCAGCCCGCAGCGGGCGGTGAGAAAGCGGAGAAGGAGTAAGCATCCATGTCTAAACGCGTAGTAGTGGATCCAGTAACTCGAATCGAAGGCCATCTCCGCATCGAGGCGGTACTCAATGACAAAGGCGTCGTGGATGACGCCATTTCTTCCGGCACGATGTGGCGCGGCTTAGAGGTTATACTCAAGGGCCGCGATCCGCGCGATGCGTGGGCGTTCTGCGAACGCATCTGCGGCGTGTGCACCACGGTACATGCGCTGGCTTCCGTGCGGTCGGTGGAAAGTGCGCTCAACATCACCATTCCGAAAAACGCGGAGATCATCCGCAACATCATGGAGCTGGCGCAGTATGTCCAGGACCATGTGGTCCATTTTTATCATCTGCATGCGCTCGATTGGGTAGATGTAGTCTCGGCGCTTAAGGCCGATCCTGCCGCAACAGCCGCGCTGGCGCAGAAAATTTCGCCGCACTGGCCGTTGTCGACAGCAGGTTATTTCTCCGATGTGGCCGGAACGCTCAAGAAATTCGTCGAGTCCGGCCAGCTCGGAATTTTCCAGAACGCCTATTGGGGACATCCGGCCTACAAGCTGCCGCCGGAGGCCAACCTGATGGCGGTGGCGCATTATCTGGAAGCGCTGAAGTGGCAGAAGGAAGTGGTGAAGATCCACACCGTGTTCGGCGGCAAGAATCCGCATCCGCATTATCTCGTCGGCGGTACCGGGGCGGCGATCAATCTGAATGGCGACAACGCCATCAACATGGAGCGCCTGGAATTCGTGCGCGGCCTTATTGTGGACGCGCAGAATATCGTTGAACAGCTCTACATCCCCGATCTGCTGGCCATCGCTTCGTTCTATCCGGAATGGACCACCTACGGGGGTGGTCTCGGCAACTTCATGGTGTACGGCGATATTCCACAGAACGGCGTCAACGACACCTCGAAGTTCAAGTTCCCGCGCGGGATCATCCTCAACAAGAATCTGTCTGAGGTTCTCCCGGTAGATCCGGCCGACGCCAACCAGATCCAAGAGCAGGTTCCGCACTCCTGGTACAAGTATCCGGACGGCAAGCAGGGCCTGCATCCCTGGGACGGCGTGACGGAAGCGAACTATACCGGTCCAAAAACTCCCTATGCACAACTCGATGAAAACGGCGGCTACTCATTCGTGAAAGCACCGCGCTGGAAGGAGCACGCGATGGAAGTCGGTCCTTTGGCGCGCATGCTGGTCGGGTTCGCGAGCGGTCGCGACGACTTCAAGGAAGTAGTGACCGAAGCTCTGGGGCAACTGAAGCTGCCAGCGACCGCACTATTTTCGACGCTCGGGCGAACTGCGGCTCGGGGTCTTGAATCCAGGCTTGCCGCGAAGTGGCTGCTCGATGAATACGACCGGTTGATCGCCAATCTCAAAGGCGGCGACACCGCAACCGCCAACACGACCCGCTGGGATCCGAAGACCTGGCCGGAAGACTGCAAAGGCTTCGGAGTTGAAGAAGCGCCGCGCGGTGCGCTGGGTCACTGGATCCACATCAAGGACCAGAAAATCGAAAACTACCAGATCGTGGTGCCGAGCACCTGGAACGCATCTCCAAAAGATGCGAAGGGACAGCGTGGCGCGTACGAAGCGGCGCTGCTCGGAACGCCCATGGCCGATCCGAAACGGCCGCTCGAGTTGCTTCGAACGATTCACTCGTTCGATCCCTGCCTGGCCTGCGCGACGCACGTCACCAGTCCCGAAGGCGAAACATTGGCCGAAGTCGTGGTTCGTTAGGAGGACGCCATGGCAACCATTTCACAAGCTAAAGGAGCTCATGGCGCGCATCCAAGACTGATCGCGGGCCGGAAATACGTTTGGGAATTTCCGGTCCGGCTCAGTCACTGGGTGAACGCGATCGCTATTTTCGTGCTGTTCGCCACGGGACTGTATATCGCTACTCCCGTCCTTGTACCTGTCGGTGAAGCCTCCAAGCATTTCGTGATGGGAAAGGTTCGCGAGCTGCATTTTGCATTTGGTTTCGCGCTCTTGCTCGGCGTCGCGATCCGGTTCTACTGGTTCTTCGTTGGCAACAACTACGCCCGCAGCGGATTCCCGATGTTTTGGAAACTCTCCTGGTACAAAGCGATCCTCAACCAAATGATCGCCTACACAAAACTGGAGCGCGGCCATGTCCACATCGGGCATAATTCCCTAGCCGGCGCCTCGTATGCGGCGTTCTTTGCGATGTGCGGCTTCGAGGGGTTGACCGGAATGGCGCTCTATTCGGAATCGAATCCGGGCGGGTTCTGGGATAAGCTCACGGGCTGGTGTCTTCCGCTGCTAGGCGGGTCGTTCCGCGTACACACCTGGCATCACCTGGTGGCTTGGCTCATCATGGTCATCGTTCTGTTCCACATTTACATCGTGTTGTACGACGTTTCGCTGTACAGGGACGGCCTGCTGGACTCTATCGTTGCCGGTCCGAAGTTCGTCGAGCCGGGAGACCACGATGCCGATACCTGGATTAGTTGAAGGTCCTGTTACCGAAGGAAAGTGCCCGGGCGGCTGCTGCGGCAGCTGTCCGTGCGCCCTAGAGCAAGTCGCGCCCGTACTAGTGCTTGCCATCGGCAATCCGCTGATGGCGGATGATGGTGCGGGGCAAGAGATCCTGACAAAGCTCGAATCGAGCGCGGGCGGGTGGGGCGAGAACGTAGAGTTCGTGGATGGTGGCACTCAGGGGCTCGCGCTGCTTGGAAAGTTCGAAAAACGCAAGGCAGTCGTTTTTCTGGATGCAGTCCGCTTGGGTTTCCAGCCTGGCGCGATTCACATCCTGAGCGGTGACGAGCTGCTAAGAATGGGCGGACGCTCCACCTCGGCGCATGAGGGAAGCGCCCCCGACATATTGAGGGCCCTCGAATTGCTTGGTGAGACTCCTTCAGAAGTAACTTTGGTTGGAGTGGAACCCGAGCGGATCGAAACGAGCATCGGGCTTTCACCTGCGGTACGGAATAGCATCGGCCTGGCGGCCGGGTTTGCCCGTACGGCGGTGGATCGCACGATTTCGGGCATCGCTCGATAACGCGGGTAGTTTCCAAGTTCTTTCTGCATTTAAGTAGGAGGCAACTATGTGTCTGGCAGTGCCAGGAAAGCTGGTTGAAGAGCAATCGCTCGGCGATAACCGGCTGGGAATCGTTCAGTTTGGCGGAATTAAGCGTTCCGTTTTTCTCGATTTTGTGCCGGAAGCCCAGGTGGGGGATTACGTTCTGGTGCACGTCGGATTCGCCATCAGCCGTCTGGATGATGAAGAGGCCCGCCGTACCTATCAGTTGCTCGAGCATATCGGGATGCTCGAGATCGAAGATCCAGCCTTCGCGGGCGATCCAGGCACTGCGGAATCATTAGCCGCGATTAGGACCAAGTGATGCGGTACATCGACGAGTACCGCGACCCGAAGATTGCCCAGGCGCTAGTGGACCGCATCCACGCACAGGTCACGAAACCCTGGGTTCTCATGGAGATCTGCGGTGGCCAGACCCACACATTGATGCGCTACGGCATCGACGAGCTGATCGGGGAGAAAGTAGAACTTGTCCACGGCCCCGGCTGCCCGGTTTGCGTCACGCCGATCGAAATCGTTGATAAAGCAGTGGAAATCGCCTCGCGACCAGGCGTCATATTCGTCTCCTATGGTGACATGCTGCGGGTCCCGGGCACGCGCTGCGATCTATTTCGCGTTAAGGCCGAAGGCGGCGACGTTCGGATTGCGTACTCGCCAATGGAAGCCGTGAAAATTGCGCAAAATAACCCAACGCGGCAGGTCGTCTTCTTCGGAATTGGGTTCGAAACCACAGCACCCGCTAATGCGATGGCTGTCTGGCGGGCGCGTGAGTTGGGCTTAACCAACTTCTCGGAGCTGGTCTCCCACGTTTTGGTTCCTCCGGCGATCCGCTTGTTATTGAACTCGCCCAGCAACCGCGTCCAGGGATTCATCGCGCCCGGTCACGTTTGCACCATCATGGGCTATTGGGAATACAAGGCGCTGGTAGATGAATTTCACGTGCCGATTGTCGTGGGAGGATTCGAACCTGTGGATTTGCTAGAGGCGATTTCGATGTTGGCCGCCCAGCTCGAAGAAGGACGCGCCGAGGTGGAAAATCAGTACGCTCGCACAGTTTCGTTCGAAGGAAACCGCGCTGCACAGCGCATCGTGGAGCAAGTGTTCGAGGTTGCCGACCGCAAATGGCGCGGCATCGGCGCCATCCCGATGAGCGGCTTGCGATTGCGTCCGGAATTTGCCGCGTTCGATGCCGAGAAGATTTTCGACGTCGAGGCGATGGAAGCGCCCGAACCTGCCGAGTGCATCAGCGCGCAGGTGTTGCAGGGTCTAAAGAAGCCTGTGGATTGTCCCGCGTTCGGCACGCGCTGCTCACCCGAGCGTCCGCTCGGTGCGCCGATGGTTTCTACGGAAGGCGCCTGCGCAGCTTACTATCAATACCGCCGTCACGCGGCGAGTCTGGTGTGTGTTCAATGAGCGCCCTGACAATGAGCTGTCCGATTCCCGCCGTAGCCCGCGACCACGTCTCGCTTGGCCACGGCAGCGGGGGAAAACTCTCGGCCGAATTAATGCGCGAGATTTTTCTGCCGGCCTTTCGCAACGAAACTCTGGAGCGCCTGGAGGATCAGGCCAGCTTTTCGCTCGGTACGACACGCGTCGCGATGACCACCGACTCGTTCGTAGTGAAACCGCTTTTCTTTCGCGGCGGCGACATTGGATCGCTCGCGGTGCACGGCACGGTGAACGATCTCGCAATGGGCGGTGCTCTGCCGCTCTATTTAAGCACGGCCTTCATCATCGAAGAAGGTTTTCCCATGGAGACGCTGCGGCGCATCGCCGCTTCGCTCGGCCGCGCCGCATCGGCCTGCGGCGTGCAAGTGGTGACCGGCGACACCAAGGTCGTCGACAAAGGCAGCGGGGATGGAGTTTTTATCAATACGACGGGCGTTGGGGTGATCGCGGATGGTGTGAACCTTTCCGCGAGCGGGGCCCGTCCTGGCGATGCCGTGATCCTGAGCGGTTTTATCGGGGATCACGGTATCGCCATTCTGGCCGAACGCGAAGGACTCGAATTCGACAGCCCAGTGGAGAGCGACTCCGCGCCATTGCACACGCTGGTTGGCGAGATGCTCCAAACCACACGCGCCATACGCTGTCTGCGCGATCCAACGCGCGGCGGCGTGTCAAGCTCGTTGAACGAGATCGCCGGGCAATCGCGCGTCGGCATCGCGCTCGACGAAGCGGCCATACCGGTGCGTGAGGAAGTGCGCGGCGCGTGCGAGATGCTGGGGCTCGATCCGTTGTACGTTGCTAACGAAGGAAAACTATTGGCCATCGTGGATGCGGCTGTCGCCGACGAACTAGTGGCCGCTATGCGAAGGCATCCGCTCGGCCGAGATGCCCGGCGCATCGGAATCGTAACAGAGTCCGACCCGGGATGGGTGACTCTGCGGACGTTGCTCGGGACCACGCGCATTGTCGACATGCTTGCGGGCGATCAATTGCCAAGGATTTGCTGAGGATTCAATGCACGAACTCGGAATCGCAACGTCAGTACTCGATGCCGCGCGTCAGGAAGCCGCTGGTCATCCGGGCGCGCGGGTAGTCAAAGTTGGGGTACGAATCGGGGAATGGTCCGGCGTGGATCCCGAGTCATTGCGATTCTGCTTCGATGCGATCGCCCACATGGACGCAATCGATGCTCCCGCGCTCGAGATTGAATTCATGGCGCGGCAAAATCGCTGTTCGAGTTGTGGCATCACGTTTGCTCTCGATCAGTTTCACATCGAGTGTCCACGCTGCGGCGCGGAGGTCACCGAGCCGGTCAGCGGCAATGAATTGGAATTGACGTTCGTGGAATTGGAGGAAGCGTAAATGCGCGTGGATGTTCAGCAGAAAGTTCTAAGCGAAAACGACCGGCTGGCAGCGTCGCTACGCGAAACGCTGAGCGAGAGCGGTGTCTATTGCCCGAATTTCATCAGTTCGCCCGGCGCCGGCAAGACCATGCTTCTGGAACGTACTCTCGAAATGCTGCCGCGCGGCACTCGAGCCGCCGTGCTGACCGGCGATATCCAAACCGACAACGACGCGCAGCGCCTGGCGCGTTACGGATATCCGGTTCGCCAGATCACGACCGGCGGTGCTTGTCATCTGGACGCGCGCATGATCGAGCGGGCTCTGGAAAGCTGGAAGATCGCGGAGCTCGACTACCTGTTTATCGAAAATGTCGGCAACCTAGTGTGTCCCGCTTCGTACGATCTCGGTGAGAACGACAAGATCGTGATTCTGAGCGTCACCGAAGGCGAAGACAAACCGCTGAAATATCCAGCGACGTTTTCACGCGCCGGACTGGTAATCGTCAATAAGATCGATCTGCTGCCGTATCTGAATTTCGACGTTGAATTAGCCAAGGACAACATCCGCAAAATCCATCCTGGCGCCGAAATCGTAGAGCTTTCCTCCACCGACAAAGTCGGCTTCAGCGGTTGGCTCACCTGGCTCGATAACAAGCGCAAGCTGAGTCGCGAGCGCCACGCTTCTTTTGCTTCGTTGTAGGAAAATCCTAAAAGCCTACTCCTCCAGGCCTTTTGGATCAACAGCCGGACTGGTCCTCCCCAGTCCGGCCTTTTTTTGCGTGGCAGCGAGCAGGCTCTGGCAAACCGATTGCTTTCTTTAGCGGCATGCCCCAGACGGCCGATACCAACTGGCTCCTGATCGACCGCGTGTATCCGGAAACGCACGACGTTACCACGCTCGTAACGGTGCCAGCCCGTGAGGAACGTGCGCCGGCGTTTGCGCCCGGCCAGTTCTGTATGTTGGCGGCGCCCGGCGCGGGTGAAATACCGATTTCGATTAGCGGCGATCCGTCACGCTCAGACGGGCTGACGTTCACCATTCGCGCCGCGGGCGTCTCCAGCTCGGCGTTGGCTTGCCGCCGTCGAGGCGACGCGATCTGCATGCGCGGCCCGATGGGCAACGGATGGCCGCTCGAAGCGGCGTACGGCGGCGACGTGCTGCTGATCGCCGGTGGCATGGGACTCGCGGCTCTTCGTCCCATCGTCTACACGATCCTCGAAACCCGTTCGAACTTCGGACGCCTGACAATTCTGTGCGGCGCGCGCACGCCGGCTGATCTCATCTACACCCCCGAGCTTGCCGACTGGGACCGGCTTAAGGGTACGACGGTTCTGTCCACGGTGGATGCGCCTACGCCCGGCTGGAACGGTAACGTTGGCCGAGTGGGGGAGCTCCTGGATTCGCGCGATCTCTGTTCGGCGAGCACCACCGCAATGCTGTGCGGCCCCGAGTCGATGATGTTTGCCACCGCGCGGAGTCTCGCGGCAAGAGGCATCGCGCGAGGCCGAATCTTCACGTCGACGATGTCGGGAATCGCGGCGTTTGCTGCCGCGGCTTAACAATGGGCGGTGTCAGGCCGTGCTGCGGATTGCCGCTACGATTCGATGCCCATTTGCGACAAGCGGTAGCGTAGCGCATTGCGTGTGAGACCCAGCAAGCGGGCGGCCTGGCTCTTGTTCCCGTTGGCGCGATGTAGCGCTTCCTTGATGATGGACTGCTCGAATTGGTCGAGCGTCATGCCTTCCGGGAGAAAGCTGTCGACTGCGGCGGCGCGCGCGTCGGGCGCGGTGTCGAGCTTGATGTCGCCCGCTTCAATCACTGTTCCCGGCGCTAGCACCATACTGCGCTCGATCACGTTTTCCAGTTCGCGCACGTTGCCTTTCCAGCGGTGTTCCATGAGCCGCTGCATGGCGGCGTCCGAGATGGATTCTACGCGGCTGCCGAGATCCTTCTGATATTTCTTGATGAAATGGTTCGCTAGAAACGGAATGTCTTCCTTGCGATCGCGCAGCGGCGGGATGTTGATGGGCAGGACGTTCAGGCGGTAGTAAAGATCCTCGCGGAAGCGGCCCTGCTCGAGAGCGGCGCGCAGGTCGACGTTGGTCGCGGCCAGAACGCGCACGTCGATTTGGCGAGTCTTGTTGCTGCCCAGGCGCTCGAGTTCGCGCTCCTGCAAAATGCGCAGAAGTTTCACTTGCACCGGGCCGGGCACGTCGCCGATTTCGTCGAGAAAGACGGTCCCCATATTGGCTTCCTCGAATTTGCCGAGCTTCAACGTATTGGCGCCGGTGAAAGCACCTTTTTCGTAGCCGAACAACTCGCTCTCCATCAGGTTTTCCGGGATGGAGGTGCAGTCGATTTTCACGAACGGCTTATTGGCGCGGGGGGAATGTTGATGGATGGCTCGCGCGATCATGCCCTTGCCGACGCCGCTTTCGCCGCACAGCAGAACGGTGGCGCGCGTCGGGGCGACTCGGTCGATTTGCGCAAAAATCTCGCGCATGGCTTCGCTGCGGCCGACGATGTTGTCGAATTCGTAGCGGCGGCTCAGCTCTGCGCGGAGCTCGCGATTTTCGGTGCGGAGATTTTTGATCTCGAGCGCCTTCTCGATTACCGTCATCAGATGATCCAGCGAAAACGGTTTTGGTAGAAAATCGACCGCGCCGGCTTTCATCGCTTCCACCGCGGTTTCGATGCTGCCAAAGGCGGTCATGACGATGATGGGAACGTGCGAATCCTGGCTGCGCAGATTGGTGAGCAAATCGAGTCCGCTCTGGCCGGGAAGGCGAAGATCGGTGAGGATGAGGTCGACGTCGCCCGCCAGCTTCAATGCGTCTTCCGCGGTGCCGGCCTGCTCCACCTCGTAGCCCGCGGTTTTAAGTTGCAGCTCGATGACGCGGCGAAGTTTTTCTTCGTCTTCGACTACCAGGACGGTGCCGCTCATGCGTTCACCTCCGCCTTCATGCGTTCACCTCTTCAGGAGTTTCACGCAGCGGGAGGTAGATGCGGAAAACGGTGCCTGAGCCCGGCTCGCTCTCGACGGCGATTTTGCCTTCATGCTCGTCGATGATCTTCGAGACGATGGCGAGTCCGAGTCCGACGCCGCCGGACTTGGTGGTGAAGAACGGATTGAAAATGTTTTCCAAATGTTTGGGCTCGATGCCGGAGCCGCGATCGATCACCGCGATTTCTACCGTGCCGTCGACATCTCGAGCTTTGATCGTGATGCTACCGCCGGGAGGGCTCGCTTGCGCCGCATTGACCAGCAAATTGTATAGTACCCGCTCCATGAGCTGTCCATCCAACAGGAACGGCGGAATGTCGGGGGAGTAATTCTTGTAGATCGTGACGTCGAAGGGCGGCACGTGTTTTCCAACTTCCGCTACAGCTTGATCGATGACTTGGATGAGATCGGTTTTTTCGAGACGCACGGACATAGGGCGCGCGAAATCGAGGAAGCGAGTGACGAGTTTGTTGGTACGGTCCACTTCCGAGGATATGAAGCCGGCCATCTCGCGAGCAATTTCGTTGGACGGTTCCACCTGTTTGGCGAGCATTTCGGCGGAGGCTTTCATGGTGCCGAGCGGATTGCGCAGTTCGTGTGCGAGTCCGGCCGAGAGCTGGCCTAAAGCCGCAAGGCGCTCGGTGCGGCGGACAGCGGCCTCGGCCTCTTTCAGATTGCGACTGGCCTCAGCGAGTTGCTTAACCGCGGCGCGATTTTCTTCGGCGAGCTGCTGCGTAAGATAGCCGATCACCGGAAGAAAGAGGCCGCGCATTACGAGCTCTGGGTACTGGGACGGTTCGACCACCTCGGTGTACTCCGGAGTCTTCTTGAGTAGAGCAAGAAAGGAGAGGTAAATTCCAGACCCGATTATGCTGGAGATTAACGTCCATCCGAGATTTAAGGCGTTGGCTGCGGAGGTCACCGGAAACAGCAGGACCCAGTAGTAGCTGCTCTGAATCCCCTGCGTCCAGTAGATGATTGAGTAACAGCTCGCGAATTTCAGAACGATGAAAACGATGCGGGCCTTTGCCGATGAGGGGAACAATCTCGGTTCGAGGAGTTGCAAAATGCCCAGAGCGCAGACGGAAAGAGCGCTTTCCGTGCTCCGATCGGGTCCGAACGCGGCGATCGCGCCGAACAGTGCCACCCAGACTAAATCCTGCGGGCGGACGACGCTCCAGACGTCACGTTGCTCCACGCTGTCATCTTATCCCGGCACTGTGACACAATGGATTCACACGCGTTCTTCATGGAAAACCAGACCTCCCCAGCAATTTCAGGGGGCTCCGAATCCTCTTTCGACGAAACGGCTGCGCCCTCCCCAGAACAAAACTCTTTCGGCGATATTCTTTCCGAATTCGAGCAGCAGCATCACGGACCCGCGCGCGGCGAAGCGATCCCCGGGCATGTTGTGTCCATCACGGCCGAGTCGATATTTGTGGATATCGGGCGCAAGCTCGACGGCGTGCTGCCGGTGGAACTGTTTCGCGGGCCGAAGGGCGACCTCACGATCAAAGTCGGCGATCCGTTGCTCGTCACCATCACCGGGAACGACGGCGAGGCGTACCAGCTTTCGACGCTCAAAGTCGAGCGGCCAAAGGATTGGAGCGAGTTCGAGAAAGCTTTCGCGGAAGGCCGCGCGATCGCGGGCCGGGTGACGGAGGTGGTGAAGGGCGGCCTGCGTGTGAATGTCGGCGTCGAAGCGTTCATGCCCGCGTCGCGCAGCGGAGCCAAGGATCAGGCTGAGATCGACAAACTGATCGGCCAGGAAATTCAATGCAAGATCATCAAGCTCGATACCGCGGACGAAGATGTCGTCGTGGATCGGCGCGTGGTGCTGGAGCAGGAAGAGGCTAAGGCGCGCGAGAAGCTGCTGTCGGAACTGACTGAAGGCGCGGTGGTGCGCGGGACGGTTCGGAGCCTCACCGATTTTGGCGCGTTCGTTGATTTAGGCGGCGTGGATGGATTGCTGCACGTCGGCGATATGGCATGGCATCGCGTGGCGAAACCATCGGACGTGGTCTCGGTCGGCGACTCAGTGGAAGTGAAAATCCTGAAAGTGCAGCCGGGGGCGCGGCGGATTTCGCTCGGGCTGAAGCAGCTCCAACCGGATCCGTGGACTTTGGCGGGCGAGCGGTTTCATACCGGCGACCGGGTGCAGGGTAAAGTTTCGCGTCTCGCCGATTTCGGTGCGTTTGTCGAGCTTGCGCCTGGCGTAGACGGGTTGATCCATATCTCTGAGATGTCGTGGGGAAAGAAAGTAAAGAAGCCCAGCGACGTCCTGAAAGCCGGCGAAATGGTGGAAGCAATGGTGCTGGGCGTCAGCGTAGCGGAGCGGCGGATCTCACTCGGGCTGAAGCAGACGCTGGGCGATCCATGGGAAGAAGCGCAGAAGAAGTATGCGCCCGGCGCGGTGGTGGAAGGGCCGGTAACCAGCCTGACGAATTTCGGCTGCTTCGTGGATTTGGGAGAAGGCCTGGAGGGAATGATCCACATCTCCGACATCACGCGCGAGAAACGGCTGAATCATCCGCGCGAGGCGTTGACCGTTGGACAAACCGTGCGGGCGGTGGTGCTGGAACTGGACCGCGAGCGGAAGCGCATCAAGCTCGGCATCAAGCAGCTGGTGCCAACCAGCGTGGATGAGTATCTGAACGAGCACACGGTTGGGGAAACGGTGACCGGGCGTGTAGTGGAAGCTTCGAGCGGACGAGCTAAGGTGGAATTAGGCGAAGGAATTTTCGCCGATTGTAAAATTCCGGCGGAGACGGCTACTGCGCAAACCAGCGGGGGGGCTGCCCCGTCGGCAGATCTATCTTCGCTAACCGCAATGCTTTCAGCCAAATGGAAGCAAGGATCGGGCCCCACAGCCGCGCGTTTGGAACCAGCCAAGGCTGGGCAGGTGCGATCCTTCCGGCTGACGAGACTCGACCCGGCGAATAAGAAAATCGAGCTCGAACTAGCGGGCTGAGGCCGGCGAAGCGAGCCAACTGCACTTCCGGTACCGGCCGTAACAGTTTCGGCCCCGCGAAGCCGTGACAATTTCTCTTACCGCCCGTCTATCAGAATGTTGCAGGCAACTGTGGCCCAAGCGGCCGTCAAAATGGACGAACCCGAGCTGATTCGGGCGGCGCAGAGGGGCGACCAGCGCGCGTTCGAGCAACTGGTGCGTTTGTATGACCAGAATGTGCTGCGTCTGGCGTTGAACCTGCTTCGGTCGGCTGAGGACGCCAACGATGTGTACCAGGAGGCGTTCTTGCGGGTGTACAAGAACCTGCATACGTTTCGGTTCGACTGCAGCTTCCATACCTGGTTGTATCGGATAGTGACGAATCTCTGCCTGGACGCGTTGCGTAAGCGGCGCGTGCGCCGGGAAGAGAACACCGTTGTCGAGACCAGCGAAGGTGTGTTGGATCGCATGGACACGGTGGAGGAGAGCCGGGCGCACGGCGATCCCCAGCGTCAGTTGCTCAGCCGGGAATTGCAGGCGCGGATTCAGAAAGTTTTGGGCGAGTTGACTCCGCGGGAACGGACCGTGTTCGAGATGAGGCATTATCAGGGATTGCGCTTGCGCGCCATTGGCGAATTGTTGGGAACTTCGGAAGAGGCTGCGAAGAATTGCCTGTTCCGGGCCACGCAAAAGATGCGCGCGGCGTTAGGAGATTTCGTATGAAGTGCGAAGATGCTCGCGATGCACTGCCGCTGTTTCTGTACGGCGAGCTGCCGTTTGAAGATGAAGAGAAGGTCGAACTGCACATCGACGAGTGCGCGGAGTGTCGGACCGCGCTGGCCAAGCAGCAGGCGTTGTTTCAGGCCATCGATGCGGGGCGGATGGTTCCGAGCGACGAGTTGCTGGAGGACTGCCGCGCGGAGCTGAACGAGCGGCTCGGGCGCGAAGGATTTGGAGAGCAGCACGAACAGGGTGCGGGTTTTTGGGACAAGCTGCGGCAAGGGTTCACGATTCATTTCCATTTCGCGCCGGGATGGGCGCAGGTTGGCGGTGCGGTGGCGATGTTGGCGCTGGGATTCGCGGCAGCGCGGGTATCGCCGGGCTCGTTGGGTGGGCCGTGGACAACTGCGGGTATGGCGGAACCGATGACTTCACGGGTGCGGTACGTGGAGCCGACCGAGGGCGGCCGCGTCCAGATTGTGTTGGATGAAACGCGGCAGCGCGTGTTGTCGGGCAGCATTGAGGATCAATCGATTCAGAGGCTGCTGCTGGCGGCGGCGAAGGACCCCTCCGATGCCGGGTTGCGCGTCGAGTCCGTGGATTTGCTGAAGAACCGGCCGCAGTCGGCGGAGGTGCGCGGCGCGCTGCTGTATGCGCTGCAGCACGATCCGAATGCGGGCGTGCGGTTGAAAGCGCTGGATGGCCTGAAGGAATTCGCCAACGATCCTGAGACGCGCCAGACGCTGACGCAGGTGTTGCTGAAGGACGATAACCCGGGCGTGAGGACCGAGGTGATCGATTTGCTGATCCAGCATCGGACTGATTCGATGGTGGGGGTTCTGCAGGAATTGATGGGCAAAGAGAGCAACGACTATATCCGGATGCGCTGCCGGAAGGCGCTCAGCGAAATGAACGCGTCGGTGGAGACGTATTAGGCGCGCATGAAGCAGGTTGTAGCCATCTCGTTGGTGACGGCGCTGGCCGGGGTGATCTCTGCGGGAACGCCGGCATCCGTTGCGCGGGATGGGAAGTATTGGCTGTACACGATTACTGGCCCAGTGCCGGTGGAGGCGGGGCAGCGATTCCGGTTGGAGACAACGGGTAGCGTGGTGCTGCGCGGAGAAACCGGAAAGAGCGCGAGCTACACGCTGAAATTGCGAGTGCAGGCGCGAGACCAGCGCGAAGCCGAGCAGGTATTTCACCAGTTGGTGCTGCGCAATGGCAATCAGAACGGATGGGCTTATCTGATGGTGGTTCCACCGCGCCGCATCACGGAACTGCCGGAGCTTACGATTTCCGTGCCGCGCGCATTAGCGGAGGCGCGCGTCGAAACGCGCGGCGGGAATTTGCAAGCGTCCAATCTGGACGGCGATATCGAAGTGCATGCGCTGGGCGGGCGCATCGCGGTGGATGGCATTCACGGTCGCGCGGAAGTACGGACCGGCGGCGGCGATATCCAGGTGGGCACGGTGAACGGACCGGTGCGGTGCTACTCGGGCGGAGGCGTGATTCGAGTGCAGAATGCGGGTGCGGAATGCTGGCTGGAGACCGCGGGCGGCGAGATTTTTCTGCATCGGGCCGAGGGCCCGGTACATGCGTCGACGGCAGGGGGAAATATTCGCGTGGAGCGCGCCGCGGGCACAGTGTTTGCGAAAACGGCGGGTGGGTTGATCGAAGTGCAGCAGGCCGACGGATTGGTGACGGCAGAGAGCTCGGGCGGCGCGATTCAGGTGAGCGCGGCCGACGGCGTGAGGTGCGATTCGGCGGGCGGTGCGATCCGGCTGCGCAATGTGGCCGGCGCGCTGCAGGCGTCCACAAGCGCGGGCAGCATTCTCGCGGAGCTGGCCAGCCGCTTTCATTTTCAGGATTCCAGCCTGAGCGCCAACGCGGGTGACGTAACGGTTCTGATTTCGTCCAATCTGGCGGTGACGGTTTCGGCGAGAAATCAAACCGGCGGCGCGGGAAGAATTATCTCGGATTTTCCGGAAATTCGCGTAAAGCCCGCAGCTGCGATGGCTCCGGGCCCGCTGGTGGCGGAGGGCGCGCTGAACGGCGGCGGTCCGCTGTTGCGCATCAACGTGGTGGGCGGGACAATTTATCTGCGGAAGCAGAAGTAGTTTGAGGTGATTTTATGAAGCGACTTATGGCATGCGCGGCTTTGACGGCGTCCAG
>Ga0335078_10002209_pt1 | contig 29506 bp, 27 predicted proteins | sample Lox_Sample_32_FD_206711 | JGI IMG/M metagenome (GOLD analysis project Ga0335078, IMG submission 206711) | Soil microbial communities from Loxahatchee National Wildlife Refuge, Florida, United States - Lox_Sample_3.2 | ecosystem: Environmental > Terrestrial > Soil > Wetlands | place: USA...
GTCCTCAAAAAAGTCGCTGCCGCATGGTCAGCGCTGGCTCGATTATAGCAACGGGCGGATCCCTTGCATGTGTACCTGAATCATGACGGCAGCCGGCTCGACCCGCTGCTGGTAAAAGCTTCCCCCGGCGCGCTCGCCGCCATCCGCAACGAGGCCGCCGGAGCGGCTGGCAGCCGCCCGCAGAACGTTTACGCCATCAGTTTGCGGGAGGGCCCCCTGCGCATGCAGCGCGTCTTCGCACGCATGTTCGCGGAGTTTGCGGCGCTGCTGGCGATTCTCGCCGTTACGCTCGCGGGGGTGGGGATTTACGGGGTGATGTCGTACCTGGTGAGCAGGCGCGTGAAAGAGATTGGCATCCTGATGGCGCTGGGCGCCGACGCCGGAGACGTGCTCCGCGGCGTGATCCTGCAAGGGCTCCGGCCGGTCATCGTGGGCAGCATGGTCGGGCTCGCCGGCGCGGGCGGACTCTCGGCGCTGTTGCATTCCACGCTGTCGTTCCCCGGTTCGTCCGATCTCCTCTATGGCCTTCCGTGGTGGGACCCGGTGACTTTCGCCGGCATCACCCTGCTGCTGGCCGCCATCGCCGCATTGGCGAGCGCCATTCCCGCGCGCCGCGCGGTGCGCGTCGACCCCATGCTCGCGCTGCGCTCGGAATAGATGGATCGAACGCCGGCTCCAGCGGGCGGCCGCGGACTACGCATCGCGGCGGGATGGATCGGCTTGGCACCCTAGGCGCCTAACTGAAAGGCACCGCGTGCTTTACGGTCGCGGCGCCGCATTTTGCTTACGCGACGGCTACGGAAGCCGGGATTTTCAGCCGATAAGGTTTTATCGGATCGGTTCGACCGAACCCGGAATAGCCATGCCCTTCCGAAGGTGGGTTCTGGCGGCATTCATGTGCGCCGGGACGGCGGCGGCGCAGAACGCCGCGGATGAAAAAGCGCTTTTCGGCGATCTGCCCTCGGTGGAAGCCGTGTCGTTGCACGCCCAAACCCTGGCCGAAGCACCGGCCAATGTTACCGTGATCACGGCGGCCGATATCCGAAAATACGGATATCGCACGCTGGCGGAGGCTTTGGCGGCGGTGGCGGGCTTTTATGTCACCTATGACCACCAATACCACTATGTCGGGGTGAGCGGCATATCTCTGCCCGGGGATTTCAACAGCCGGTTCCTGGTCATGCTCAACGGTCACCCGCTCACCGACAATATTTACAACTCCAACGGCTTTTTCGGCCAGGACTTCGGCGTCGATATGGACTTGGTGGAGCGCATCGAGATTATCCGCGGCCCCACCTCGGCGCTGTACGGTTCAAACGGAATGCTGGCCAATATCAATGTGGTGACGCGCTCGCCGGTGGACGCCGATAAATTGCGGGTCTCGGGCGAGACCGACAGCGATGGGGAGCGCAAGGTAGCGCTTAGTTCGGGCCTATACCTGGGGCACGGCGCGAACCTGCTGCTCTCCGCCTCGGTCTTTAACAACACCGGCGCCGGGATCGCCGATGGCGAGCGCGGGTATCATAGCTTCGCGCAGCTCATCTGGCACGACTGGAGTTTTACCGGCTATTTCAACGCGCGCGACAAGCAGGCCCTTCTGGGCGCGGGCACCAGCCTCATGTACGATCCCGGGCAATACGTGGTGGACAGCCGGAACTTCGTGAGCGCGGTCTATCGCCACCCCATGGGCCCGGGCGAAATCCGCTGGCAGACTTCCTACGACCAGTACCGCTATCGCGACCGCTTCGATTATCCCGATTCGGTTGGCGGAATCGAAAGCGAGCACGATATCAACCGCGGCGATTGGCTGGACACGCAACTCACTTACGATTTGCCGTTGAACGGCATCGGTCCGTTTACCGTGGGAGTATCCGGCTCCTGGGATTTGCGCGCCGAGCAATACAACCTGGTGGATGGCGCGCGCCTGAATTACGCCAACTATCCACAGCGCGGCGTGGCGTTCTTCGCGCAGCAGGAGTGGCAGCTTTCGCCCAAATGGCAGCTTTACGGCGGATTGCGGCTGGACGATACGCGCTACTACGGGGCCGCGCTTTCGCCTCGCGCGGCGCTGGTTTACCAGCCATCGGCGCGCGCCACGTACAAGTTAGTCTATGGCCGGCCGTTCCGCAATCCCAGCGCCTTCGAGCAGTTTTATAACGATGGCGGTCTTTCCTACGCGCCGGCCCCTCGCCTCGCGGCCGAAATCGCCGACACCCTGGAAGCTTCCATGGAGCGGCGTATCGCCGGCAGTTGGACCGTGGTGGTGCGCGGGTATCACTACACCATCGAACGGGTGATCGATGCCGTCACCCTGGCGAGTGGCGCGCAACAGTACCGGAATACTGGAAACGTCGTCACGCGCGGCGCCGAGTTCACTCTCGCCGACAAGCTGTGGCGCCGTGTCGAAGTTGCCGGCAGCAGTTCGTTCGGGGACGCGCACGCCGGCTCACCCGCGCAGACGGAGCCCAATTCTCCGGCGGTGATCTCGAAGGCGCGAGTGGGCGTTCCCCTCGGGAACGGGGAAGGCCGATGGTTCCTGGCCGGCAGTATGCAGTACTTTTCGAGCCGCTACACGTGGACGGGTTCGCGCCTGGGTGGAGCGGCACTGGCGGATTTCACCGCGACGGCGCGCATCAGCCGGCGGTTCGAGCTCCAGGCGGGAGTGCGCAACGCTTTCGATAAGCGGTACGAAGACCCGATCTACCTGGACCTAGACCGCATGCCCGGAGACGGGCGGTCGGCGTTTCTGAGGTTGGTATGTCGCGCCTGGGAGTGACCGCCCTTGTGGTGCCCGCTGTTTTCGCGGCGGTGGTGTTGCCGGCGTCGCGAACCTCCGTGCTGGTAGTCTCGGAATCGGGCGTGGATGCCTACAACGAGGCGGTCGGGGGGATCAGTTCGGTACTGCCCGCGGGCACCTTCCGTGTAATCGACACCGCCGCCAAAACCAGCGACCGGGATTTGCGCGGCGCTCTGGAAGATGGCGAATATCGCGTAGCGATTGCGGTAGGAAGCCGTGCCTTGGCCGCGGTGCGCGCGCATCATCCGGCGGAACCCGTCATAGCCGCGATGGTGCTGGACGAGAACCATGAGGAGCCTGGCCTGCGGCGAGTCGCTTTGGAAGTGCACGTCACGGCGCAACTCGCCGCGATGCGGTCGCTCTGGCCGGGGCGCACGCGCGCCGGCATCCTTCGCAATCCGGCGCTCGCGCGCTATGCGCCCGACCAGTTGGAAAGCCTGGCGCGCAAGGAAGGATTCTCGCTCCTGGTGATCGATTGCGACAGCCCGGCGCGATTATTGACGGCATTGGGGGGATTCAAGGGAAAGGTCGATTTCGTGCTGTGCCTTCCCGATCCGGAACTCTACAACGCCGTCACCATCAAGCCGCTGGTGATGGCCTCGCTCGAACACCGTCTGCCGCTGGTGGGTTTCTCGCCGGCTTTCGTGCGGGCCGGGGCGGCAGCCGGCATTTTCCCCGATTACGGCGATGTGGGACGCCAATCCGCGGAGTGGGCTCTTCGCCTGGTGCGCGGCGAAGACCGGGGTGCGGAAAAGGAGAGTCCCCGCAAGGTGCGGATCGCGGTGAATCAGCGGGTAACCCGACTCGAGGGCATTGAATTGCACCCCGACGCCGTGGGGGCGGAGGTGTACCGGTAATGCGCGCTTTGCGGCACAGCCTCGGCATGCGCATGCTCGCCGGCAACATGGCATTCGCGGCCCTGGTAGTTTGCGGCTTGAGCGCCGTCTTTCTCTGGACCTATAACCGCGACCTCGACCGGCAGCTTGCCAGCCGCGCCGATGCGGTGGCCCGTTTTCTGGCGGGCCAGAGCCAATTCGCCATGCTGGTGGGCGATCGGGCGGAATTGGAGCGGATCGCGTCCAATGCGGTGGCGGGCGATGCCGTGGTGTTTGTGGAACTCGCCGACGAGCAGAGCGGCGCTCCGATTCGGGCGCGCAAACAGGACGGTCCGGCCGGCGGTCCGACGATCGAGGCGGAGCACGCCGTCCTGCGTCCGGCGACGGAATCCGCCTGGGATTCCAACGCCTCCGGGGCGGAAAACCCGCGCCCGCTCGGCTCCGTCCGGCTGGGTTTTTCCACGGCGCGGGAGCGCCGGGCGCGCCTCCATTTCGCCGCCATCACGGCGGCCATCGCCATCGGCAGCCTGCTAATCGCGGCCTTGGCTCAGGCGTGGCAACTCCGCACGCTGCTGCGTCCGCTGCAATCCCTCGCCCAATTCACCCGCCGCGTGGCCGAAGGCGATCTCGGCAGCCGCGCGGAAGTGGTGCGGCCGGATGAAGTGGGCCGCCTCACCCTGGCGTTCAATTCCATGGTGGAAAAACTGGGCGCCACGCTGGTTTCGAAGGAAGCTGCGGAGGCCGCCGCCGCGGCCAAGAGCCGCTTCCTGGCCACCATGAGTCACGAACTGCGCACGCCGCTCAACGCCGTCATCGGGTACAGCCAACTCCTCCAGGAGACGTGCCAGGACGGTGACGCAGAAGCCGTGATCCGCGATCTGCGCCGTATCGAAAAGGCCGGTGAAATGCTCCTGCAAATGGTCAACCAGGTGCTCGATTTCTCCAAGGCCGAGGCCAACGAAATGCTGCTGCATCCGGAGACCTTCTCGATTGACGAAGTGCTGCACGGCATCGTCGATACAGTGCGGCCGATGGCCGGCCGGAATGGCAATCGCCTGGTGACACAAGTCGGCCTCGATGACGGCCTGGTTCATACCGACCTTACGCGTTTCCGCCAGAGCCTGCTGAACCTGGTGGCCAACGCCTGCAAGTTCACCCACAACGGGGAAGTCTCGGTGGCCGTGCGGCGCGAGCGCCGCGACCCCGTGGACTGGCTGGTGGTGAACGTGAGGGACACCGGTATCGGGATCGCTCCGGAACAACAGGAGAAACTGTTCCAGGCTTTTACGCAGGCCGATTCCTCGACTACGCGCAAATACGGCGGCACTGGTCTGGGCCTGGCAATCAGCCGCAAGATGTGCCGGCTGATGGGCGGAGATATCTCGGTCGAGAGCGAAGTGGGCAAGGGGTCGAATTTCGAGATGCGCTTTCCGGCGCGGATAAGTGAGGATACGTGAAACTGCTGTTAGCCGAAGACGACGAATTCAGCCGCGACATGCTGGTACGGCGCCTGGAGCGCCAGGGATTCGAGATGATCGCCGCAGCCGACGGGCGCGAGGCGATCCTGGCCGCGCGTCAGCATCGCCCCGACTTGATCATCATGGATCTGGACATGCCGATACTGGATGGGCGCAGCGCCATGCGCGCGCTCAAGAGCGATCCTCATACCTTTAAGATCCCCATCATCGTCCTCACCGCGCACGCGGACCCCGCCGACGTGGCGGAAGCTGCCTCTCACGGCTGCGCCGGCTACGAGACGAAACCGATCGTGCTACGGCGCCTGGTGGAACGGATTCAAGAGGTGCTAGGGCCGGTAGACGCTCCGGCGGCGGAATAGCGCGATGGGCGCGGCTCCGTCGGGCCACGACCCGCAGACCGAGGAATTTCAGGCAGGGATCGAAATCCCGATCGTCGTGCAGCAGGGCATAGCCATCTTCGATGCAACGGGCGGCGATCACGGTGTCGATCGTCTTGCGAACGGTCGGCTCGCGTTTGCGCAGCAGGCGGAAATTCCGGGCGGCGTGAATCGCGATTTCTTCGCCTCCCAACCGCACTGCCGCCGGCGCGCCAAGCACTCTCTTCGCGTCGTTGAAGTCGCGCTCGTCGTCGAACCATACAAGAACTTCGGCAAGAACCAGGCCGCCGATCGCCGGAGGCTGCCGGCCCCTCCTCCACGGCGTCGCGCTCGCGCATCAACTCGTCCTCAATGACTATGTTTGTGCGCATCGCTGTGTATACTCATACACATTGAAGCGCGGCTATGCCAGCCCCGACCGCACCAGGAGCGCCATCGGGTCCGGGTCGCGGCCCATGAATCCGCGGTAGAGTTCGGCGGGGTCCTCGCTATCGCCGCGGGAGAGAATCTTGTCGCGGAACTCGCCGCCGGCTTCGCGGCTGAAGATGCCGAGATCGCGGAAGCGCGTGAACGCATCGGCATCCAGCACCTCGGCCCACTTGTAGGAGTAATACGCCGCGCCGTATCCCACCGGGCTCGAGAACAGATGCGTAAAGGCGGCGATCATGGCGTGGTTGGGCGGCAGCGGCGCGGGGCTATATTCCTGGAGGACGCGGCGCGAATACGCCACCGCATCGCCGTCGCGTTCGGGCGAGTAGCGGGTGTGCAGCATCAGATCGACGAAGCCGAACCCCAGTTGCCGCATCTGCGCGTTGGCGGCGCGGAACGTGCGCGCCCGCTTCATCTTCTGGAACAGATCCTCGGGCACCGGCTCGCCCGTCTCCCAGTGGCGCGCGAAGAGATCGAGCGACGGCCGCTCCCAGCACCAGTTCTCCATGATCTGCGAGGGGAGCTCGACGAAATCCCAGGCCACGCTGGTGCCGGCGAGAGAGCGCGTGCGGACTTTGCTCAACAGGTGGTGCAGCAGATGCCCGAATTCGTGAAAAATGGTCTCCACATCGCGATGGGTGAGCAGCGCCGGCTTGCCGCCGATGGGTTTGCTGAGGTTGCCGCAAATCAGGCCGAGATGCGGCTGGAAACCGGCCTCCGCGGGGCCGCCGGTGATGAGGGCGTCCATCCATGCGCCGCCGCGCTTGTTCTCGCGGGGATACCAGTCGGTATAGAATCCGCCGATGAACTGGCCGTTTTCGTCGCGGACGTTGTAGTAGCAGACCTGCGGATCCCAGGCGGGAACGCCGCTCTCCGCGGTCACGGAGATGCCATACAGCCGGTGGACGAGGTCGAACATCCCCGCCACTACTTTTTCCAGCGGGAAATAGGGCCGCAGCGTTTCCTCGTCGAAATCGTAGAGCGCGGCGCGCTGCTTTTCGGCATAGTAGGCGACATCCCAGGGCTCGAGTTCCGGAGCGTGGGAGCCTTCGATGGAACGCCGGAATTCCAGCAGCTCGCGATTTTCCTCGCGGAAGCGCCGCTCGGTCTTGGCTTTCAGATCTTCGAGGAAAGACAGCGCGCGGGCGCCATTGTGGGCCATGCGGTCCTCGAGCACCAGGTCGGCGAAATCGGCGAACCCCAGCAGGCGCGCTTTCTGGCAGCGCAATTCCAGGATGCGGCCGATCAGGGCGCGATTGTCGCGGCCCTCCTCGGTGGCGCGCACGCTGTACGCCTGGTACATGTGGCGGCGCGTGGCGGCGTTGTCCAGGTAAGTCATCACCGCCAGGTAATCGGGCGCCTGCAGCGTGAAGCGCCAGCCTTCCATACCCTTGCGCTCGGCGCTTTCGCGGGCGGCGGCGACAGCCGTGGGAGGAAGCCCGGCCAGTTGCGCCTCGCCGGCGATCACCATTTCGAAAGCATTGGTCGAATCGAGTACGTTCTCGCCGAACTTGGTGGTGATTTGCGTGAGTTCGACGTCGAGCTCTTCCAGCCGTTTCTTCCCCGCCGCGTCCAAATCCGCGCCATGGCGGCGGAACGTGTCGATGGTCTTGTGGAGGAAGCGGTGGCGCTCTCCGGCCGCTGCCTGTCCTTCGGGAGTGGCGGCATACGATTTGATGCCCTCCCACAATTCGCGATGGAGGGGAATGCCCGAGTAGAAAGCGCTGACTTGGGGCTGCACGGCGTTGAAAGCGGCGCGCAGTTCGGGGTACGTGGCCACCGATTCGAGGTGCCGAACCACGCCCATCGCGTAGTCCAGCGGCTCCGTCAGCCGGTCGAGGGCATCCATGGTGTTCTGGTAGGTGCGCTCGCCGGCGAGGTGGGCGATGGCCTCCAGGCGGGCGCGTGCCTGCGCGATCAACTCGGCGGCGGCGGGCGCGACGTGGCCGGCGCGAATACGGTCGAACGGAATGCGAAATTCTTCGTGAAGGAGCGGGTTCGCGGTGTCGGGGCTGGACATTCTCCATACAGGGTACCAGCAAGGGGACAAGAGGGCACAGCTTCCGATAGGGCGCGGTTGGGCCGTCCATTCCGCAAGCCTGTCTGGCGTGGAATCAGGCTCATGGTCCGCCGGCCAGAGTCGCACGGAGACAAAGGGGGCGGGAGGCAGGGAGATTGTTCGCGATAGTACCATAGAGTTGAAATGGGTTCCGAACTGACCGAGCGGCTGGTCCACGTTCCGCCCGAGGAGCGGCTGAACGTGTTCGCCCTGGTTATTTACATTCCCGACCCGCTCGGCCGATTCCTCGACGATCTGCGGCGGAAACTGGTCCCCGGCTGCAACCCGCATGCGCATGTCAGTCTGCTTCCCCCGCGCCCGCTGGCAGTGGATTGGTCGGTCGCCTCGGATCAGGTGGGAAACGTTCTGCGGGGCTGGGCTCCCTTTGACATCGAATTGACCGGTGTCAAGGTATTCGCGGTCACCGATGTGGTCTACCTGGAGATCGGGAACGGGGCGGCAGAGTTGCGTAAGGTGCACCAGGCGATGAACGCGGGTCCGTTGGCATTCCAGGAACCGTTTGTGTATCACCCCCACATCACGCTGGCCCAGGAACTGCCACGCGATCAGGTGCCGGACACGGGCGATCTGGCCGCGTGCCTGTGGCGCGAATACAGCGGTCCGCGACGCTTTCAGGCCGATCGCGCCACGTTCGTCCAGAACAGCCTGGGCAATTCCTGGATCGACCTGGCGGAGTACTCGCTTGGCGGCACCGTGGTGAAATCCTGAGATCTCATTCCGAAGGTCCGCACTAAGGTGTTCGAAACATCCAGCCGATAGATGAGGGGAAGCGCCTGTGCGGAGCTTGCCAGCGGGGGAATGAGTGGATACCGTCGCGGTCTGTGCCACCGAGCCAATTGCCATCGAGGGATTACGAAGCCTGCTGGAGTCGGCCGAAGGATTGCGCGTCGTCTCCACCGAGACATCGCTGGCCGGCGGCCTGGACGCCGCGAAACAGCTTCGTCCGACCATCCTCCTGCTGGACAAGGCCTTCGGTCCGCACGCGGTGATGGATTGTCCCGGCGCCTTGCGGAAGGCGGACTGCGAGACCGCGGTCATCGTCTGGGGCGCTTCCTTTCCGGAAGCGGAAGCGCTCCGTTTCCTGCAAGCCGGCGCGGCGGGCGTACTCCGCAAAACCGCCCGGCTGGAGGTTCTGCTCACCTGCCTGCGCACGGTGGCGCGGGGCGCCACCTGGATGGAAGACGTGGTGCCCGATCCGGAGAGCCGCCGGGCTCACAGTGCCCTGACCGCGCGCGAATTGCAGGTGATGGAACTGGTGGAGCGCGGCATGAAGAACAAGGATATCGCCGCCTGCCTGGGCATCCGCACCGGTACCGTCAAGATCCACTTGAAACACATCTTCGAAAAGACCGGCATCCGCGGCCGCTACGGACTCGCGCTATCCGGCCTGAAGGAAAAAGGCTTGCTGGCGCCGGCGCTGGTGGAGATGTAAAACGCCGGAATCCGCCCCGCGCGAGCTGCCGCAAGCACACCGATCTTCCCGCTTCCCGGCGCCCCACACGTTCCACCCGAACCTGGGGTCTGCCGATGCCCCGATTGCCGTGGTAACGCTGCTGCTTCCTGCCGGCAATTTGCGGCTCCTGGCATGGACGGCCCTCGGCATCCGCTCCCGGCGGGCCGCCGCGGCACTGGTCTTTCAGGCGGCCCTGGCGCGTTGCTGCCCGTCATCGGGTTGCGGCGGAAAGTCGTCTGAAGGGCGTGGCATGGCGCGTGGTCTCGGCGTACATGCCGCCACCCCCTCTGCGGACCGCTGCGCGAGCCAAGCGCGCTTCGTGGCAGCCGCCGAGTGGCCCCTCCACGCCGGCGCAAAAAGCGAACATCCAAAGTGCCCGCCTGTTACAACCTACGCCGAGGTACATCGATTACAATAGCTATGCTATGCCGCATTATCGGATCTATCGCATGAAGGATTCGCCACGGCAGCAGTTCCGCTGGGCCCCTCATCTTTCCGGGTGCGCTTCCCTCAAACCGAGAGAGTACGAGGCGCGTGGCGAAGTCGAGGCACGGCACGAATACGAAGCGTGGCAACTCATGCGAGATACCGGAGAGCCGATTGCGGTGGGCGATCTGCTGGAGACGGACGACGGCCAGTTGCGCATCTGCAAGTACGTGGGTTTCGAGCCCGCTCAGTGGGTGCTGCCCGAACCCAAACACCATGCCGAACCCGAAACCGCAGCCGGGCCCGCCGAATCGGGCGTCAGTTAGGAGGCTTTATGCGCGATATCCGCCTGGGCGATGACATCGACGACTATTGCGTGCGCTGCAAGCGCATCATGAACCACGCCGTTGTATCGGTGATTGCCGGAGCGCCGGCCAAAGTCCGTTGCCGCACGTGCCATAGCGACCACGACTATCGTCACGAACAGGCGCCTCCCCCGAAAGTGGACTCACGCAAGGCGGCCCTGTTCAGCGAGGTGCTCAAGAAGGTTGCGCCGGATGGCGCCCCGGCGGCCGGCGATGCCGACGAGGCGCCCGACGTCGACATGGAGACGGACGCCGAGGGCTTGGGCGAATCCGAAGTGGAAGAGGTGGAAATGGCCGCGGTGGAGGAGGCTCCGCCGATGGTGAAAGCCGAGCCCAAAGCCAAAGCTAAGCCGAAGGCCAAGGCCAAAACCAGGAAATAACCGGCTGCCGGCATGATCAGCAGGCGCACTTTCCTGGCCGCGATGCCAGCGGCGATGGCGGCCACCGCGGCGCGGAAAGTTCCGCCACCCCCGCCTTACGGCGCTATCCCCTCCGCCCGCCAACTCGCCTGGCACGAGACGGAGTACAATGCGTTTCTCCATTTCACCGTCAACACGTTCACCGGTAAGGAATGGGGCTACGGCGATGAAGACCCCAACATCTTTCAGCCCTCGCGTTTCAATGCCGACGCCATCGCCGGCGCGCTGAAATCGGCCGGAGCCGCGGGTATGATTCTCACCTGCAAACATCACGACGGCTTCTGCCTTTGGCCTACGAAGACCACCGATCATTCGATCCGCGCCAGTTCCTGGAAGAACGGCGAGGGCGATATCGTCGGCGATCTTTCCGGCGCAGCGCAACGCGCCGGGCTCAAATTCGGCGTTTACCTCTCGCCGTGGGACCGCAACAATGCGGCCTACGGCACGCCGCGCTATATCGAGATTTATCGCCGGCAACTCACCGAGCTGTTGACGCAATACGGACCCATTTTCGAGGTCTGGCACGATGGCGCCAACGGCGGCGACGGCTATTACGGCGGCGCGCGCGAGAAGCGCACCATCGACAAGCGCACCTACTACGATTGGCCCAAAACGTGGGATCTGGTGCGCTCCTTACAGCCCAACGCCGCGATCTTCAGCGACGTCGGGCCCGACATCCGCTGGGTGGGCAACGAGCGCGGGGTCGCGGGCGACCCTTGCTGGGCCTGCTACGATCCGGTGGGCGCCGATGGAGGTCCGGCCTCGCCCGGCGATGTGCGCGAGCGCGAATCCCCCACCGGCACGCGGCACGGATCGCATTGGCTGCCGGCGGAATGCGATGTCTCCATTCGCCCCGGCTGGTTCTGGCACGAGGCCGAAAACTCGCGCGTGAAGACGCCGGCGCAGTTGATCGATCTCTACTACAAATCGGTGGGGCGCGGCGCCAATCTGTTGCTGAATGTCCCTCCCAATCGGCTGGGCGTGCTCGGAGAAGAAGACGTCAGGTCGATGCTCGGGCTGCGGAACTACTTGCAGGCGACATTCATGGACGATTTCGCCCGCGGCGCCAGGATCATGGCCTCGAATGTTCGCGGCAAAGACCCGGCATGGGACGCCGCTAATCTGATCGATGGCCGGCCGGATACCGCATGGGCCACCGACGACGGTATGCGCATCGCCAACGTGGTGCTCGAGTTCAAGCGGACCATCGGCTTCAGCGTAATCGCGGTAAAGGAGGATATCCGCTACGGGCAGCGCGTGGACGCCTTCGCTGTCGAGCGCTGGAACGGCGGGGACTGGGAGCAACTGGCCGCCGGCACCAGTATCGGACCGCGCAAATATATCCATCTGGACTCGCCTGTCACAGCTTCGCGCATTCGCCTGCGGGTGACGGAGGCGTCTGCCAGCCCGGTGCTGAGTTCGTTTGGCCTGTTTTCCGAGCCTCCCGATGCGCTGCGCTGATCGTCTCCTGCTGCTGCTCGCCCTTTTCCTCCCCTCCGCCCGCGCCGTGGAACTTCACCTGCAATACGGCGCGTTGGAGCGCATGGTCGCGGAAGCCGTCTTCACCCAGGACGGGCGACGCTACGTACACAACGACAAGAGCAACAAGTGTAACTTCGCCTATCTCGAAAAACCGCAAATGCAGGGAGCCAACGGGCGCCTGCGCATTCGCGCCAGGTTCACCGGCAGGTCGGCGCTCAACGTCATCGGCCAGTGCGTGGGGTTGGGAGACGCGTTCACGGTGGTGGTGATGGCCACGCCGGAATATCGCAACGGAAACATCGTGCTGACGCACGTCGCCGCCACCAGCGAGGGCAAGACCGGCATTTACATCCGCAAGGTCTGTAGCATTCTGGGCGCCAGCCTGGAGCGCGATTTCAAATATCCGTTGTCGGCGGAGGCCAAGCGCATCCTCGAAGACACCAGCGGGCAACCCGGCTACAAGCGCGAACTGCACGATTTCCAGGTGGCGGCGATCCGCGTGACGGACGACGCGCTGGTGATCCAGACCGATTTCGCCCTGGTGGTGAAGTAATGGTCGTGAAGTAATCGGTATGATAGCAGCAGGTACAGCCATGGAGAACAGACTGTTCCGCCGCGCTTTCCTATTGTTCATAGCGGCCGTGTCGCCGGCAGTGTCGCAGCAAGACGAGCAGGCTCCGGAAGATCGCAAATTGCCCAACGGCAAATCGCAAATGGATGGCATCCTCAAGGCCGAGCATGACGAGAACATCCGCGACGCCGGAAAGCTGCTGGAGATGGCGACGTCGCTGAAGGCCGATCTGGAAAAGAGCGACCGCAACGTGCTCTCCATGGAAACCATCAAGAAAACGGATGACATTCAGAAGTTGGCCAAGAAGATTCGCGATCGCCTGCGCCATTAACGCGGCGGGAGCCGGCTTCGCCTGGCCCCAGGCGCCGCAGCCGAAGAAGCCCGCCCCGGCGATCGCCCTGGTGGACACGGCGGACGCCCCGCAGTGGCAGAGCCTGGTGGAGAGCGCGGGCTGGCAACTGATCGCCGCCCCCGCCGACGGCAATACAAATATCGACCAGCGCGTGCAAGCCCTCGCGGCGAAGGTGGATGAAGCCGTGAAAGCCGGCGCGGCGGACGCCACCCGTATTTACCTGGCGGGACGCGGCGATGCCGCCCCGTTCGTCTTTTACGATATCTCGCGCATGCCCGACCGGTGGACCGCCGGCGTCGCCCTCGGCGGGTCGCCCAAGGGCGCCATCGATACCAACCGCGTCTTCGCCGTCAATTTCACGGCCACGCCGGTGCTGTGGGTCAGCAATGGCGCGAACGATGCGGATTACGCCGAGCGGCTGAAACTCGCCGGGCTGAATATCGAATGGCGGTCGTCCACGGGGCTCAACAATCGCGCGGTGCTCGAGTGGATGGCGGCCCACGTTCGCGCCGAACATCCGCTTACGGCCGATTGCGAGACCAACTCGCCGGTCTTCGCCAGTTGCTTTTGGGTGCAGCCGCAAAAGTTCGATCCCGCGGAGCGCAACGACGTGCTGCCGATGACGCTGATCCCCGGCGATTCCGGCTCGGCGCTCGATCTCGGAGGGTTCGGCTACCGCGCCGACGATCCCGGTCCCGGCGTCAACGTAGCGTTCCTGCCCGACAAGTACAATGGACCGCTGAAGGTGGGCGACCGGCTGGAAGCGCTCGACGGCAAGCCCATCGACAATGCCCGCCAATTGATGCAGATTCTCGAAAAAGCCGAGGCCACGCGCTACGCGGTGGTCATGGTGCGGCGCGGCAAGGATCGTATGCGCGTCGAAACCCGCATCGTGGTGCCGCACCGCGATCCGGTGGTCACCGCCCGCGTGAAAGCCGAATACATGCCGGATTATCACCAGATCCTGCTCATCAGCCGCGCCATCACGGAAATGAAGGTGACGATTCCACCCGAGTGGATTCCCGGCGACCTGCTGTGGAACGGGCTCACCCTGGAAAACGTGAAGACGCCGGGCTGCTACCTGCTCAGACTCGAAAAGGAACTCCTCCATGCCGGACCCTGCCAATAAAACGCGCTGCCGCTGGGCCAAGGGCGAACTCTACGAGGCTTACCACGACGGGGAATGGGGCGTACCGGTTCATGACGATCGCGTCCTCTTCGAATTCCTGATTCTCGAAGGCGCGCAAGCCGGATTGAGCTGGATTACCATTCTCAAGAAGCGCGCGGCCTACCGCAAAGCGTTCGACCGCTTCGATGCGCGCAAAGTGGCTCGCTATGACGATGCCAAGGTGGCGGAGTTGCTCGCCAACGAAGGCATCGTCCGCAATCGGCTCAAGATCGCCGCGGCGATCGCCAACGCGCAGGCGTTTCTCGCAGTGCAAAAGGAGTTCGGAAGTTTCGATCGCTACATCTGGGGATTCGTGGGTGGAAAGCCGGTGGTGAATCGCCGCCGCGCGGCCGACCCGATTCCCCCGCGCACCGCGCAATCCGACGCCATGAGCAAAGATCTCGCGCGCCGCGGGTTCAAATTCGCCGGATCGACGATCTGCTACGCCTTCATGCAGGCGGTCGGGATGGTGAACGATCACGACCGCGAGTGCTTTCGCCACGCGGAGTGCCAGTGAGGCGCGGGCTGACGGCGCGGGAAGCGGCGCGGCGCCTGGCGCGCGCGCCCAAGAGCGCGGTGCGCGACGCCGCCATCCGCAAGACCATCCGCTCTATTCCGCGGGGCAAAGTGGCCACCTATTCGCAGGTCGCGGCCGCGGCCGGCTATCCGCTGTACCATCGGCAGGTGGCGCAATTATTGCGCGGCGCGGGAGGTACGCTTCCCTGGCAGCGCGTGGTGGGCGCGGGCGGGGAGATCAAATTGAAATACGAGGCGGGAATGGAACAGCGCACGCGCCTCGAATTGGAGGGCGTGCGCTTCCGGGGAAAACGAGTGGATATGGCGGAGCACCAGCATCGCTTCCGCCCCTGGGAATTGAACGAGTAGCGATGCTGGTAACACCCGCTAGAAAACGAACCGCGCGGCCCACTGCACGATGCGCGACGTAACTCCGCCGCCGCGGGCGGTATCGACCGTGGTGGTCAACTGGCCGAAGGTAGTGCCATCGGTGGAAAGCTGCGCGCCGCCGAAGTTGGGATTATTGAACAGATCGAAAGCTTCCAGGCGGATTTCGAAGTTCAGCCGCTCCTTGATCTGTGTGTCCTTGACGAGCGAGAGGTCCTGGTCGAAGAAGCGCGGGCCGACCAGTCCGAGATACGGGATATTGCCCAATTGTCCCGGCGCGGGTTCCGCAAAACAGGGAGTGGTCTGGCCGGCGGTGCAGAAATTGGCGGTGCTGGTGCCGCCTTTTACCGTAAACAGCCCCGAGTTCGGGTTGATGAAATACACGCCGTTCGGACCGCGATACACGCCCATGTTCGCCTGCAATTGCGCCACCGACATATTCATGAGCATAGGCGTGGAGTTAATGCCGGACGCCAGCGTGGATCGGTTCGAAGAGATGGTGACGGGCGAGCCGGTTTGCCAATGCGTAAAACCGCGCAAAGACCAGCCGCCGACAATCGAATTCGCCCAGCGCGGCATACCGTTCCCGAAGTGTTGTCCTTTTCCAACCGGCAGCGGATATCCGAAGATCACTCCGAACGACTGCCGGACGTCGAAATCGGCGCGGAACTTGTCCAGGCGCGTGTTGGCCAGCGACAGGTAGTTCTGCCCTTCGGTCTGCGATTCGCCGAACTGCGTGTCCGTCAGCACCTTGCTGAAGGTGTAGTTGGCCTGGAAATAGAAGCCGCTGCCGTAGACTTTCTTGAACTCGGCTTCCATGGCGTCATAGTAGGACCAGCCGGCGTTGCTTACGTAGTTCGCGCCGGCAGCCCAGGGATTGGCCACGAAAAAGTTCAACGGGAAGTTGGTGGGGTTGTTGGCGGCCGTGCCCAGAACGTTGTTCCGATAAGTGGCCGAGGTGCGGATGGTGTTGTACATCGCGTAGATGTTGTTCTGGTTCAGGTCGGTGATAAAGGTGCTGCTTCCATACGCGGAACTGTTGGCGACACCGGCGAAGATCTTATCGAGGATGGGAGTGGCGACTTGGCCGGTGAAGCTATTGTTGGCAAATGTGCCGTTCTTACCGTTGGCGATATCGATATTCAGATTGCTCTGCGCGTGCAGGAACTCCGTCAACAGGCCGGTGCCGCCCCAATCCTGTTCGTTGATGCTGTAGCTGCGGAATTGCTCCAGCGCGTGGTTGCCCACGTAGCGGACCTCGAAGGTGGCGCGCTTGAAAAGCTCGCGCTGCACGCCCAAGCTCCACTCCATCACGTAGGGCACGCGCAGATTGGGGGCGTAGGCCGTCAGGCCGGCCGTGCCGCCGCTGGCGATCCAGTTATTCACTTGCGATACCGGGAACCCGCCGTTGGTGGTCGGCACCGGCAGTTGCGCATTGCTGGTGGAAAACACGCCCGTGGGTGTGCTGTTGGTCAGGGTACTGAACAGGCCTGTATTGGCGGTGGTGGCCGGCGTCCAGAAAGTGAAGCCGTCCTGCACGTAATGCAGGGAGAAATTGGAGCGGATGGCGGTCTTGCGGTCGTTGCCGACCGCCCAGGCGAGACCCAGGAAAGGCGCGAAATTGTGCAACTGGCGGTTGACCACGGGGTGTCCGTTGCTTCCGCCTTGCAGGGTGAGCAATACGTCGGTAGCGCCGTTGGTATTGCCGGGCGAGAACAGCCCGCCCACCGGCGTGGGACCCCACAAACTGGCGATGCCGTTCTGCGGCAGCAGCACCAGGCCATTGCGCGCGTCGTAGGGGCCCTGATATTCCCAGCGCACGCCGTATTGCAGGGTGACGTTGGGTTTGAATTTCCAGTTATCCTGGCCGTAACCGTCCCAGTTCTGCTGCACCGGCGTGTACTGCTCGGGCACCCCGGTCACATAGCCGGATGTCGGCGAGGTGTGATTATAGCCCGCCGTCACCGACCCCATCATCCCTGTGATGTCATGGAAAATGGATTGCGCAACCGTCAGTTCGGCGGCGCTGATACCGGGCAGCGTGGCCGTGCTGAGGTTGTCCGAATTGGCCGCGTTACTGTTCAGGGAAACCCGCGGAAAGACGGCATTGTCCAGATACGAATAAGCCAGCAGCCAGTGATACTGGCCGCCGAAGCGCAACTGGTGGTTGCCGCGTACCCAGGAGAAATTGTCGATGAAATCGCGAACCGGGGTGTTGCGCCCCTGCGGAAGATTGGTGCTGGTTTCGATGGGGCTGGTTACGGTTTGATAGGCGATCTGGTCGCCGCCGGTCTCGGCAAACGTGTTGCCGTAGGCGAAATTCACCGGCGCCCGCTGGTATCCCACACGGAATTCATTGGTCTTGGTCGGGCTCAGCACGGATGTCAAAGCCCACACGAACTCCTGGCGCGTCGAAAGCTGCCCCCCCGCCCAGGGAGCGCCCGGAAACGCCGGTTCGTTGCTGTTGAGAAAATCGGGTGCGGTATTGAACAGGCCCTCGGTAAAGACGAACTCGAACGAGTTCTTGCTGCCGATCTCCTGATCGATGCGCGTCGAGTAATAGTTCTGGTTATTCACCCCGCCGAGGTTCAGCGCGATGCAGCGGATGTTAATGCCATCGCCCGATCCGCAGCCCGCATCGGTGTAGCCGGATTGCGGCACGTACTTGGTGTAAATGCCCATGGTGGCGCTGTTGACCGCGGGCTTGATGCCGCTGTTGCCGATGGTCCCGATGTTCAACAGGTTCACGGTCTGTGGGCTCCCGCCCGAAGGGGTGTAGGTGAATTGCCCGGTTTCCGCCCCGGTGGTCATTACGGTGCGCGTACGCGGCTGGGAACGCGGTTCGCGGTAAGCCTGGTAGGAGAAGAAGAAGAAGGTTCGATTCTTGCCGTGATACAGCTTGGGGATCCATACCGGACCGCCGAGGGTGGCTCCGATGCGGTTCTGCAACTGGAACGGGCGGGCCAAACGGCTGTCGTTGTTGAACCAGGTGTTGGCGTTGAGGAAACTCGTGCGCTGGTACCAATACAGTTCACCATGATATTGGTTCGTGCCCCGCTGCGTGATCATGGTGACCTGCGCGGAGCCGAAGCCGGCGTCGGCGCCCACGCCGCCCACCGTCATATTGAACTCTCCGATGTTATCGGCAATCGCCGGGACTATGGAGAAAAAAGCGCTGGTTTTGACGAAATTGTCCTGCACATTGATGCCGTCCAGGGTCAGGTTGGTGGTATTGCCGCGCAGGCCGTTTACGAACGCGTCGCCGGCCGTGCCCGCGCCATTATTCGGCGTCAGGACGCCGGCGAATGCCTTTACCAGGTCGAGCGGATTGCGGGTCGGCAGCGGCATGGTATCGAGTTGTGCGCGATCGACGGTATTCTTCAGTTCCGCGCTTTCCGTCTGCACTCCGGCCATGGTCGCTTCCACCACCACTTCGGTGCTGGCGCTGGCCACCTCGAGCTTGATGGGTAGCGGAGTGGTCTTTGAAACCGACACCACCACGTCGTGAATCGACGTTTTCGCGAACCCCGGATGCTCCACCGTCACCGTGTACGTGCTGTTGGGAAGGTTGGCCAAGGTGTAGTTGCCGGACTGATCGGCCGAAGCCTTGTAACTCTGTCCGGTTCCGTTGTCCACGGCGCTGATGACCGCGCCGGGGATTACCGATCCCGACGGATCCACTACCGACCCGGTGATCGTTCCGTTGAGAACCTGCGCGTGCGCGGAGCACGCCAGAAACATTAATGCAATCAGGCAAGCGGTAAAGACACTCCTGGACACATCTCCTCCATGGCGATTTGACATAGAATTTCCAACCTCCCACTGCGGAACCGGCGAGCTAGCCAGAGAATTCTGGGGTCCCCTCCGACACTGAGACCGGTTCGATACCCTGTAACCTATGGGGTTTTAGAGGATTCTACACCAAGAGCGCGCGATTACAAAAGGATTTCTGTAAATTTTTTTCGCAGGCACCACTTTCGGGGTGGTGTCGGAATCAGGACCGCTTGGAGAAGTGCCCGGGACAAGAGTGGCGCGCGGTTCATGAGCCGCCACCGCAAGGGAGCGGCGCCTTCACTTACCCCTCGAGATTGTACCCTTCCTCGCCGTGCTGACTCAGATCCAGCCCTTCGGTCTCCTCCTGCGCATCCACGCGCACGCCGAGCAAGGCGTCGCAGATCTTCAAAATGATCAGCGTGCCGATGGCGGCCAGCGCCCACGCAATCAGGACCGCGATCAGTTGATTGAACACCTGCCCGCCGTCGCCATCCCACCAGCCCATCGGTTTGCCCGAGCGCAGATCGTTCACCACCCTGGTGGCGAAGACGCCGGTGAGGAGCGCGCCCAGCGTTCCGCCCACGCCGTGGACGCCGAAGGCATCGAGCGAATCGTCGTAGCCGAATTTCTGCTTCACCCGGCTCACCATCAGGTAGCAGACCACTCCCGCCGCCGCGCCGATGAGGATCGCGGGAAAAGGCTCGACGAAACCGGAAGCCGGCGTGATCGCCACTAGGCCCGCGACGGCGCCGGAAATCGCGCCGAGGACGCTCGGTTTGCCGGTCACGACCCATTCCGCGAACATCCAGGCGAGCGCAGCGGCCGCCGCGCCGAAATGCGTCGCCACGAAGGCGCTGGTCGCCAGCGAGCCGGCGCTCAAGGCGCTGCCCGCGTTGAAGCCGAACCATCCCACCCAAAGCATTCCCGCGCCGATCACGCTCAGCACCAGGTTGTGCGGCCGCATGGATTCGTTGGGATACCCGGCGCGCTTGCCCATGTACAGCGCGCAGACCAGCGCCGATACCCCGGAGGTGATGTGGACCACCGTGCCACCCGCGAAGTCCCACGCCGGGAACCGGCCGCCCAGCGAGCCGTTGAGCAATCCGCCCTTGCCCCACACCATGTGGGCCATGGGGAAGTAGACCAGGAACATCCACAGGGTCATGAAGAGCAGCATGGCGGAAAAGCGCATCCGTTCGGCAAAGGCGCCGCAAATCAAGGCCGGCGTGATGATGGCGAACATCAACTGGTAGACCATGAAGGTCTGCTGCGGAATGGTGGCCGCGTAATCCGCGTTGGGATCGGCGCCCACCCCGTGAAGCAGGAGGTAGCGTAATCCTCCGATGACGGGAGACCCTTCGGAAAATGCGAGGCTATATCCCACTACGGCCCACAGGATGGTCACCACGCCCATCAGGACGAAGCCGTGCATCATGGTGGCGAGCACGTTCTTGCGCCGCACCAGGCCGCAATAGAACAGCGCGAGGCCGGGCGCGGTCATCATCAATACCAGCGCCGAACTGGTCAGCATCCAGGCGTTATCGCCGGACATCTGCGCGTTGCGCGCGGCCTTTTCGATGGCATCGAGCCGCTTGGCAACGTCGGGCCCATTGGCTTGAGCGACCGCCATCACCGCGAAAAACGTCGCCAGTGATAGAGCTTGGAAACCGCGGGTAATCGTCTTCATCTTTAGCGAGGCCAATCGTCACGCGAGGGCGCGAATACGTCAAGAACCACGGTGTCTTCCAACGCCACTACGCCATGGGGAACGTGGGGAGGAATCACCAGCGTCTCGCCGGCGCGCACCACCTTCCGGCCGCCATCGATAGCGAATTCGATGGCGCCGCGCTCCACCATGGTGATCTGTTCGTGGTGGTGACTGTGTTCGGCAACCACGGCGCCCTGGAGCAATTCGAGCCGGGCAACCGTCATATTGCCGCTGTGGATCGCCTGGCGCGTAATGTGCGCGGTCAATCGTTCGGCCGGCACTTGAGTCCATTCGTAATGCGTCGTCATTCGTACAGCGTATTTTAGCCGGTTTTGACGGTTCTTCGGAGCCGTATTGTATGATGAAGGCTTATGAAGGGCATTGTCCTCGCGGGCGGAACGGGAAGCCGGCTGTTTCCGCTGACTAAAATCACCAACAAACATCTGTTGCCCATTTATGACCGGCCAATGATTTATTACCCGATTCAGACCCTGGTGGACGCCGGCATCCGCGACATCATGATCGTTACCGGGGGGAGAAATTCCGGCGATTTCCTGCGCCTATTGGCCAACGGCAAGGAATTCGGGCTCAAGCACATCAATTACACCTACCAGGAAGGCGAAGGCGGCATTGCCGACGCGCTGGCCCTGGCCGAACACTTCGCCGACGGGCAAAAAGTCTGCGTAGTCCTGGGCGATAACATCATCGAGCACGATATCCGCGAGGCCGCTGAGAAATTTCAGGCGCAGGAGACGGGCGCGCACATCCTGCTCAAGGAAGTTCCCGATGCCGAGCGCTTCGGCGTAGCCGAAGTTTCGGGCGGCAAGGTAGTCGGCATCGAGGAAAAACCCAAACGGCCGAAATCCAACCTGGCGGTCACCGGCATTTACATGTACGACGCCACGGTATTCGACAAGATCCGCACGCTGGTGCCGTCGCACCGCGGCGAACTCGAGATCACGGACGTGAACAACGCCTACATCGAGGAAGGCAACATGACGTTTTCCTACCTGCAAGGTTGGTGGACGGACGCCGGCACGTTCGAATCCCTGCTGCGCGCGGCCAACCTGGTGGCGCAATCGGCGGTGGCCAAAGATCGGACGGTGGGCGTCTGATGCCATCCGCATCTCGGTCCGCCGCGCGCATCATCGCTTCGCACGGCGAACTGCAACTGGCCTATCCGGAAAACGCCAAGGGCATCGGCTCCGTCATCGGCCGCATCGATTCGCCCGACCTGATAGCCGGCGTGCGCGTGCAGCCGTTCTCCGTCTACCCCGACGACCGCGGATATTTCCTCGAAGTGCAGCGCATCGGCCAGGGATTGGCGGCCGCATTTCCGCCCGAGCGAAGCCAGGTGTCGGCGGCCATGAATTATCGCGGGACGATCAAGGCGTTTCATTACCATTTGCACCAGACCGATTGTTGGACGCCGGTTTCAGGGCTTTTCCAGGTGGTTTTGGCCGATCTGCGCGCCGGGTCGCCGACTTTCGGCCTGCGCAACACTCTCTACCTCGGGCCGATGCGCCCCTGGCAGGTGCTGATTCCGCCCGGGGTGGCGCACGGGTACAAGATCGCCGGCGATCAGGATGCGTTATTGGTGTATATGACCGACCAGTTCTATAATCCCAAGGACGAGGGACGTCTGCCTTGGGACGACCCCTCGATCAACTACGATTGGGAAACACAAAAGAAATGAGCCGCAGATGAACACAGATGAACGCAGATAAACCATTTTTATCGGCGCTTATCTTTGTTTATCCGTGGCCGAATGCTTTTGTCAGGGAGCATACGTGAAGGTTCTAGTTACAGGCGGGGCCGGATTCATCGGGTCGGCGTTTGTCCGCATGGCGATCGGCGAGACGGACATGCAAGTGGTCAACCTCGACAAGCTGACATACGCCGGCAATCTCGAGAACCTGACCTCGATCGAACACGACCCGCGATACCGCTTCGTCGAGGGCGATATCTGCGATGCGCCGCTGGTGGAATCGCTGCTGGCCGAAGAAAACCCCGATGCCATCGTGCATTTCGCGGCCGAATCCCACGTGGACCGCAGCATCCTCTCGCCCGAGCCGGTGATTCAGACCAATCTTCGCGGCACGTTCACCCTCCTCGAAGCCGCGCGCAAGCACGGTCTGCGCCGTTTCGTCCACGTCTCTACCGACGAGGTCTACGGAAGCCTCGAATCGCCGCTGGAGGCGGACGAAAACTATCCTTTGAATCCCAGCAGTCCTTACTCGGCATCCAAGGCGGGGGCGGATCTGCTGGCGCGGTCTTATTTCGTCACTTATAAACTGCCGGTGCTGATCACCCGCGCGTCGAATAACTACGGCCCCTACCACTTTCCCGAGAAATTGATCCCGCTGATGATTTCCAACGCCTTCGAAGACCGGCCGCTTCCCGTTTACGGCGATGGCCAACAGGTGCGCGACTGGCTCTATGTGGACGATCATTGCCGCGGCATCCTCGCCGTCCTGCGCGGCGGGCGCGATGGCGAAATCTATAACATCGGCGGCAATCGCTCTCTACCGAATCTCGATGTCGTGCGAAAAGTGCTCTCTCTTACCGGTAAGCCCGAGAGCCTGATTCGGTACGTCACCGACCGCCCCGGCCACGACCGCCGCTATGCGCTCTCCAGCGCGAAGCTGATGCGCGAGACTTCCTGGCGGCCGCTGGTGGAATTCGAGAGCGGGCTCGCGCGCACCATCGATTGGTACCGCGCCAATTCATCCTGGGTCGAGCGGGTGCGCAGCGGAGCCTACCGGACTTACTACGAAAAGAACTATGGCCATCGCGAGACGGTGAGCGGTTAAACTTACGGCATGCGAGTGGCGATCGAAGCCGCCACGCTCGGGCTCTCGAGCGGGGGCCTGGCGCGTTACACCGGCGAGCTCAGCTTGGCGCTCGCCCGGTGTTTTCCCGACGACGAGTTCTTTCTTGTCTCCGACCAGCCGTTCCGCATGCCGGAGAGCGCGCCGGCCAATCTCAAACGCGGAGGCGGCCCGCGCAATTCCGCGGAACGGCGCTGGTGGATCTGGGGGCTGGAACGGGAAATGCGCCGCCTCGGTATCGACCTGGTGCACGGTCCCGACTTCGCCGTGCCCTACATTCCGCGCCGTCCCAGCGTGCTCACCCTGCACGATCTTTCCCCGTGGATGGACCCGCGCTGGCACCATGCCGCGAAACGCGTGCGCCGGCGCACTCCGCTGCTGCTCGATCTGGGAATCGCCACCATGATCATCACTCCCGGCGACGGCGTGCGGCGGCAAGCCATCGAGCACTTTCATTTGCAACCCGATCGCGTGGTGGCCGTTCCGGAAGCTCCCGCGCCGTGGCTGCGGCGCGTGGAGCCGCCGCCGCGCCCGGCGCCTTACTTCCTGTTTCTGGGAACGCTCGAGCCGCGCAAGAATCTGCTGATGCTGGTGGAAGCATGGCGCGAAGTACGCCGGCGCCATGCGGTCGACCTGATGTTGGCCGGCCGCAGGCGCGCCGATGCCCCGCGGATCGTGGAGGAACCCGGCCTTCAGCCGATCGGCGAGGTGCCCGACGAAAAATTGGCGGAGCTGTACTCCGGGGCGCTGGCGCTGGTCTACCCATCGCTATATGAAGGGTTCGGATTGCCCGTGCTGGAGGCGATGCAGTGCGGCACGCCGGTAATCGCGTCGCGCGCGGTGTCGGAGGCCGCCGGGGATGCCGCGGTTTACGCCGACGATGTCGCGTCCCTCGCGCGCGCCATGTGCCAGGCCGTGGAAGAGCCGGGATGGGCGGCCAAATGGGGCGCGCTCTCGCTCGAGCGCGCGCACCAGTTTTCCTGGGAAGCCACTGCCCGCCGGACGTACGAGGTATATCTGGAAGCTCGGAGGCGCTTTGGAAATTAGGCCAGACGCCCTGCAAGGCAGGATGAATGCCCATGCCAGTTGAGCCCGCCCTCGTTCTCGCTCCCGAAGCTCCATACCCCCTGGCCGGCGGCGGCGCGTTCCGTACGGCATCGCTGATCCACTATCTCGCCCGCACGCACCCGGTGGACCTCATTCTGTTCCGCCAACCGGGAGCGCCCGACCCGGCCGCGCTCCTTCCCCCCGGGCTCGTCCGGCGCGCTTCCGTCATCCAATTGCCCGCCACCGGACGGAGTGAAGTGGCCCGCGTCCTGCGCAACACGGCCCGCATGGTGCGCCGCGTCCCGCCCCTGGTCGATCGCTTCGCGGGCTTCGCGCGCCAGGTAGCGGACGCCATCGGAGGCGCGCGCTACGATATCGGCATCATCGAGCACTCCTGGTGCGCGCCGTACTGGGAACAGGTGGCGCCCGCCTGCCAGAGGACGGTGCTCGATCTGCACAACGTCGAATCCACGCTGCATGCCCGCTGTGCCGCCGTCGAAGGCTTCGGCACGGCGTTCGCTCACCGCATCTTTCGCGATGCCTCGCTGGCGCTGGAACGCGCCTGGCTGCCGCGATTCTGGCGTGTCCTGGTCACGTCGTCCGCCGATGCCGCCGCCGCAGCGGCGGTCGCGCCCGCCGCGCGCGTAACGGTTTATCCGAATGCCGTGCCCGCGGCGCCCCAGCCGCCGGCGGGCGACGAGGAGGCGCTGGTGTTCTCCGGCAATATGGAGTACCACCCGAACATCAGCGCGGTGCGATTTTTCCGCGGCGAAGTCTGGCCCCCGCTGCGCCGGCGGTGGCCCACGCTGGTATGGCGGCTGGTGGGAAAGAATCCCTCCGCCGTCAGCCGTTTTATATCGGACGATGCGCGAATCGAGGCCACCGGCGAGGTGGACGACGCCGTTCGCGAGCTGGCGCGCGCGCGTGTGGCCGTGGTTCCCCTGCTCGCCGGCAGCGGGACGCGATTCAAGATTCTCGAAGCCTGGTCGGCCGGATTGCCGGTAGTCTCCACCACCATCGGCGCCGAGGGACTGCCGGCGCGCGACGGCGAGAATCTCCTGATTGCCGACGGCGCCGCGCCGTTCGCCGCCGCGGTGACGCGACTGTTGGAAAATCCCCATCTGCGGCGCCAACTGGCGGAGTCCGGCAGACGTCTTCTGGACCAGGAATTTACCTGGGACGCGGCTTGGAAAAAATTGGACTGGTGAGACTTCCGCCGCGGGGGGCTCGGCTATACTGGTACCATTCGTGCGCATCGCCATAAATGGGGATGCGATCGGCAGACGGGTAACGGGGAGCGCGGTTCACCTTCGAAACCGTCGCTTTCGACAGGCCGTCCACCCCAGTGACACGTCAGCGCGGCAAACCGGCCGGAGCCGCGGTCTTCCGCGAGCGGTTACGAGCGTGCACTCCATACCGCGAGCCGATCGGCGTCATGTTGGCAGGCTATTGGCGCCGAGGAGTTTATCGGAAGTGAAACTGGTTCGGAATTGGACTTTTGACACACCGGAGGGTCATTATGGTCCGCTATACTGGAACAATCAATGCTCATAGCCATTGATGCCCATGCGATCGGCAGACACCTCACAGGCAATGAGGTATACGTTCGAAGCCTTTTGAACGCGTTTGCCGTTCACAACCGGGACCGCGACATCCTGGCATATGTATCCGGCGTGGAAGCGTGCGCCTGGGTTCCACAACATATTCAAATTCGTCGCGTGGCCGCTAACCCGTTCCTTCGTTTGGGTTTTGACCTGGCTCATCGGATCCGCAAAGACCGCCCCGATGTGCTGCACGTGCAGTATACGGCCCCCATCGGGTGCACCGTTCCGGTGGTAACCACGGTGCACGATGTCAGCTACCTCGAGCACCCCGAGTATTTCACGCGCGATCGCGCCTTACAACTAAGGCTCACGGTGGGGCGCACCGTCCGGCGGGCGGCCCGCATTCTTACCGGAACTGAGCATGCACGGAATGCGATTTTGCGCGTCTATCCTAATTTAGACGAGGAAAAAGTGAGCGTCGTACCGCTGGCCGCAGCCCCGGAATTTCGTCCCGTTTCGCGGGACGCCGCCGCTATCGCGGTGCGCGAACGCTTCTCCATCGCCGGACCGTTTGTTCTCTCGGTCGGCGATATGCAGCCGCGCAAGAACCACATCGGCCTGATCCGGGCGTTTGCCCGCCTGGTCAAGGCGTATCCGCAACTTACCCACAAGCTGGTTCTGGTGGGCAAGCCGACCTGGTTTTCCCCCAGGATTCAGGAGGCGGTCCGCGAGAGCGGCGCGGAAGACCGCATTCAGTTTTTTGGCTTCGTTTCCGATCCCGACCTGCTACAGCTCTACAATGCCTGCGATTGCCTGGTCTTCCCATCTTTTTACGAAGGTTTCGGATTCCCGGCGCTGGAGGCCATGGCGTGCGGCCGGGCGGTAGTTTGTTCCGACGCTTCGGCGCTGCCGGAAGTGGTGGACGGCGCGGCGATCCTCTTCGACCCGTATGCCATCGATGAAATGGTCCGCGCCATCGCGGATGTCCTGCTCGACGTGGAACTGCGCGGGCGGATGGAACGTCTGGGGATCCAGCGGGCCGCGCATTTCAGTTGGCAGAAGACGGCCCAAAAGACTTTGGAAGCATTCCATCAAGTAGTGGAGCAGCCGCGCGCCGATGTCGGGCGCCTGGCTTCTCAAATCATGACCCATCGATGAACCGTAACAGCGCTTTTCTCTTCGCAGTCCTGCCGTTGCTCTGCCTGGGCGCCACCGCCCCCGCCCAGACCGGGTTCCCGTTCCAGAACGAATCCCTGCACTACACCATCAACTACACCAGCGGTCTGAGCCTGGGCGATGCCAATCTGTCTGCCCAAAAGACGGCCAAGGGCTGGGATTTCACGGTGACGCTCGATGCCGCCGTCGCCGGCTACAACCTCAAGGACAAATTCACCTCGTCCATGATTGGGCCTTATTGCTCCACGGAATTCGAGCGGGACACCATTCACGGCGGCAAGAGCGCGAAAGAGAAAACCACTTTCGACCAGGAAAAGCGGATCGCCCATCGCCAGACGGAATTTCCGAATGACGGCGGATCGTCCGACATGAGCACGAGTTCCTGCGCCCGCGACGCCATCACGTTTCTGTACTTCTCCCGCAAGGAACTGGGACAGGGCCGCGTTCCGCCGCCGCAAGTGGTCTATTTCGGGTCGGCGTACACGGTGCAGCAATCCTACACCGGCGCGCAGAACGTAACCTTGGCCGACAAGAAGCCGGAAGTGACCGATCACCTGGTCTACACGGTAAAGGGGCCGAAGTCCGAATTCACGGTCGAAGTATTTTACGCCCGCGACGCCGCACGCACACCGCTCCTCGTCAAGATCCCACAAACGGTGGGAACCCTTACGATGGAGTTAGTGCGTTGAAATGCGTTTAGCCTATTTCTCTCCGCTGCCGCCGGCGCGCAGCGGCATCGCCGATTATTCGGAAGCCCTCCTCGCATCGTTGCGCCACCTGGCGGACCTCGAAGTCTTTTCCAGCGCATCGCAGGCATTCGATCCAACACGCTTCGACGCCGTACTCTACCAGATCGGCAACAATGGCTATCACGATTTCGTCTACGAGACGGCGCTGCGTCATCCGGGGATCGTGGTGATGCACGAATCGAATCTGCACCACCTGATTGCCGACCTCACCATCCGCCGCGACAACTGGGACGCTTACGTCGGCGAGTGCGCTTACAACGGCGGCGAGCCCGCGCGCGCCTATGCCGAACGCGTGCGCAAGCTTGAAGTCGGCCCCGATTACGAAGGGCTGCCGCTCACGCGGCGCCTGCTGGAATCGGCGCGCGGCGTCATCGTCCACAGCCATTTCATGGAGGCGGAAATCCGCGCCGCCGGCTTCAAAGGGCCCATCGCCGTGATCCCACACGGCGCGTGGATTCCCGAAGCCGACCGCAACGGATGGCGCTACAAGCTGGGGCTGGATGAAGTCACTCCGCTCATCGGCGTCTTCGGCTATCTGAAACCGTACAAGCGTATCGCCGAATCGCTGCGCGCGTTTCGCCGCCTGGTGCGCCTGGTTCCCAGTGCCCGCATGATCCTGGTAGGCGAGCCGCATCCCGAGTTCCCCATTCAGCCGATGATCCGCGGCATGGGGCTCTCGGCTCACGTCCGCATCCTCGGCTTCGCGCCCATCGACGAATTCGTGGGTTATTTGGGCGCCTGCGACATCGTGCTGAATCTCCGGTATCCTACTGTCGGCGAGAGCTCGGGCACGCTGCTCCGCTCGCTGGGCTTGGGCAAGGCGGTGCTGGTATCGGAAATCGGTTCGTTTGCCGAGTTCCCCGAGGATGTCTGCCTCAAAGTGCCGGTGGGGGCGGGCGAAGAGGATTTGATCTTCGAGTACCTCAACCTGCTGGTGTCCCGTCCCGAAGTGGCGCAGGCGCTTGGGCGCCGGGCGCGCGATTATGTCGCGCAGAAGTGCAATTGGGCGGCCGTGGCGCGCCAGTATGTGGAGTTTCTGGAAGCGGTGAATGCAGGAAAAGAATGGTGCGGTCCGGCGGCCGAACCCGTCGCGGCGCCTGCGCCCGCTCTCCCGGTTGAGGATGAACCGGCGCTCGAAACTTATCTGCGCGGATGGGCCGTCAGCGAGGAAGCCGGCAAATATCTCGATACCCACCAGACGCGGCTGGTCAAAACCCTGGCAATCATCCCGCCCGGCGGGCCGGACGATCGCATTCTGGAGATGGGCGCGTACCTGCAAATCACCCCGGCCTTGAAGAGCAAGCTCGGGTATGGCGAGGTCCGCGGCTGTTATTACGGGCCGATGGGCCGCATCGATCATCGCACCGTGGCGTCTTCCGAAGGCGAAACGTTCACCTGCGACATCGACCACTTCGATGCCGAGAAGGACCGCTTCCCTTATGAGGACGAGCACTTCTCCACCATCGTCTGCGGCGAGCTGATCGAGCACCTGTTCGAAGATCCCATGCACCTGATGGCGGAAGTGAATCGCATTCTGAAGC
>Ga0335078_10002210_pt1 | contig 29499 bp, 29 predicted proteins | sample Lox_Sample_32_FD_206711 | JGI IMG/M metagenome (GOLD analysis project Ga0335078, IMG submission 206711) | Soil microbial communities from Loxahatchee National Wildlife Refuge, Florida, United States - Lox_Sample_3.2 | ecosystem: Environmental > Terrestrial > Soil > Wetlands | place: USA...
ACGATATCCGAGGCCGCTGGGCTCATCGCAGGGCGCAAGCTCTCGCCGGTCGAGCTGACGCGCGCCTGCCTCGATCGCGTGGCGCGGCTTGATTCGACGCTCCATGCCTTTCTCCATCTCGACGCCGACGGTGCGCTGGCGAAGGCGCGCGCCGCCGAGGCCGCGATCGCGAAGGAAGGCCCGCGCGGCAAGCTCGACGGCATCCCGATCGGTTTGAAAGACATCTACGACACCAAGGACATGCCGACGACGGCGCATTCGCGCCAGCTCGAAGGCCGCCGGCCAACGCGCGACTCTACGTGCACGCGGCGCCTCGCCGAGGCCGGCACCGTCCTTCTCGGCAAGCTCGCGACCCACGAGTTCGCGTTCGGCGGCCCGTCCTTCGACCTGCCATGGCCGCCGGCGCGCAACCCCTGGAACCCGGCGCATTTCACCGGCGGCTCGTCGAGCGGCACCGGCGCCGCCGTCGCGAGCGGCATGGTCTTGGGCGGCATGGGCTCCGACACGGGCGGCTCGATCCGGCTCCCCGCCGCGCTTTGCGGCCTCGCGGGATTGAAGCCCACCTACGGGCTTGTGCCGCGCACCGGCGTCCTGCCGCTTGCCTTTTCGCTCGACCATGCCGGGCCGATGGCGTGGACGGTGGAGGATTGCGCGATCCTGCTGCAGGCGATCGCGGGCCACGATCCTGAGGACCCGGCGAGCGCCGAGCGACCGGTGCCGGATTATTCCGCGCATCTCAATGACGGCGCCAAGGGCTTGCGCATAGGCGTCGCGCGCGATTTCCACGAGCGCGACAACCCGGTCAACCATGCTACGCGCGCCAGCCTCGAGGCCGCGCTCGATTTCTATCGCCGCGAAGGCGCCGAGGTGCGCGAGGTGAAATTGTCGCCGCTCGCCGATTGGCGCGCGGTGGGCCTCATCCTCATTCTCGCCGAGGGCTTCGCGATTCATGCCAAGTGGATGCGCGAGAGTCCGGAGAAATACGGCGAATTGCTGCGCGACCGTTTGGTCCTGGGCGCGCTCATCTCCGCTTCCGACTATGTCGAGGCGCAGCGCCGCCGCCGCGCGCTCACCGACGAGATGGGCCGCGCGATGCGCGACCTCGACATCCTTCTCACCGCGACCGTGCCGGCCGAGGCGCCGCGCATCGACGCGGTGCCGAAATGGGGCATCGTCGAGCAGCCGAATTTCACCTCGACCTCGAACATCACGGGCTTTCCGGCGATCTCGATCTGCATCGGCTACGGCGAGGGCGGGCTGCCGCTCGCGATGCAGCTGATCGCGCGCCCGTTCGAGGAGCCGACGCTTCTGCGCGCCGCGCACGCCTACGAGCGCGCGATGACGTGGCGCGCCCGCCGCCCGGCGCTGGCGCAGTAGAAGAAATTTCGACGCAGCGTGCGCAGAGCACGCGCCCGCGCTCGCAACGATAAAACACCACCGTCATGCCCGGCCTCCGTGCCGGGCATCCACGTGTTGACGCTGCACCAAAAAACCCGTGGATGGCCGGGACAAGCCCGGCCATGACGCCATCAATTTCCGAACTGTCATTGCGAGCGAAGCGAAGCAATCTCCAGGCCGATGGGGATTGCTTCGTCGCTTCGCTCCTCGCAATGACAGACGTTATCACGCCGGCACGGGCGTGCCTTTCGGCCGGCACGCCTCGTTGAGGAGGCGCGCGCGCTCTTGCCGCGCGGCCTCGCGTCGCGCAATCACCTCCTGCGGCGACAGCAATTCCTCTTCTTCTTCCTCTTCTTCTCTTTCTTCTTCCGCTCCGGCTTCGTCCGCCGGGCCGAATTGGGTTCGTTCGGTAAATTCCTCGCCCGCCGCGAATTGGGTTCGTTCGGCAGAATCTTCGTCGTCGGCGAATTGGGTTCGTTCGGTAATTTCGTCGAGACACTCGGGCAGCGCGCCGGCCAGCCGCAGCTTCTGGTGCTCGCGCAACATGCGCATGCTGCGCTCGAAGGCGCGGTCGAGCGTCGCCTCATAGCGCGCGAGCGCCGAAAGCTCGGGCGGGAGCGCGCCCGTCGCGGGGGCGTCGAGGCCCGCCTCGCGCGCGACGAGGAAGGATTCGCCGGTCAAAAGCTCGGCCTCGAGGCGCGCGGCGCGCTCGAGCCGCCAGGCGAGGATGGCGATGCGCTGGGCCAAGGCCTCCTCGACCGCGCCCGCCGGCGCGAGATCGCGATGCAGGTCGGACGCGAAGGACCGGAACTCGGCCACCGCCTCGCCGGGCGCCATCACGAGCGACGCTGCGCGGAGGCCGTGACGGAGCGCGTTGCGGCGCGAGCGGTCCTTGCCTTCGGCCGTGCGCGGGCCGGTGCTGAGCTGGGCGTTGCGGCGGTTGGCGTCGATCTGGGCGTCGGATGGCATGGCGTTCTCCTTGGGCTTATCGTACGCGCATATTACCACAATATGCGTACGAAGTGCAAGGACAATACGTTCAGCGCCAGTCATCCAGGACCCAGTCCTCGGGCCCGTCATAGGCCGGCCCATAGGGCCGGTGCATGGAAACGAACGGGACATCAGTGCGGAATCCCGCCGCGCACAGGAGGCGGTAAGCGCCGATGCGCGCGGTCGCGGCGCTGGCGACGAGGCGGGTGGCGCCGCGCGATGCCGCGAAGCTCTCGCAGCCGGCGAGAATGCGGCTGAGCCGCTCATCGGCGCCGGGGCCGCGCCGCGCCATCGCAAATTTGACGAGCGCGGCGGTCGAGCCCGCATCGCTACCGGCGCCGTTGTGGCAGATGGCGAAGCCCGCGACGCGCGATCCCTCGACAAGCGCCAGCACGTCGCCCAGCCCGCGCTCGAGCACGACCGCGATCTCGCGCGCGAGATCGAGCCCGGGATGAAGCGTCGCGGCGAGCGCGCGGCATTCCTCGGCGAGCGCGTCGCGCTCGCGCGCCGAGGAGAGTGCGATCGTCTCCGCACTGTGGGCGTCCGCCATCACCGGCTTTCCCATGATCGGCGTGAGATGGCGCGGCCAGAAATCGAACGACTGATAAAGGCGCAGATGGAGCGCGCTCTGCGGGAACGTGAAGAGGCCGGCGAGCGGCGTCTGCCAGCGCGAGGCGGTGTCGAGCGCGGCGGCGACGAGCGTGCGCGCGAGCCCGTGCCGCCACAGCTCCGGCAGCACCGCGATCGGGCCGATGACGGCGATGCTGCCCCAGCGGCTGGCGAAGGAAAGCCCCACCATCTCGCCGTCGCGCAACGCCACGGTGCCGCCCTCGGGATAGGACCAGAGGCGCGAGCCGAAGAGACCCGCATCGCCGCGGAACTGCATCGGGTCGGCGAGCCCGAACCAGGTGCCGAAGGCGCGGCGGAAGACGCTGTCCGCCGCCGCGATGTCGTCCGCACGCATCGGCCGCAGCGTAATGTCGTCGCTCATGGGGCTACCAATGTCATTGCGAGCGCAGCGAAGCAATCCCCCATGAGATTGCTTCGTCGCTTTGCTCCTCGCAATGACAGCAACAAAGAGCCACCAATGGCGCGGCGATTGCGAAATCTGTACCCTTGCACACATGCCGGCAGCACGGCGCCCGCGCGGCCTCGATGCGATCGACGTCAAGATCCTGGCGGCGCTGCAGCGCGACGGACGCATGACTTATGACGCGCTCGCGGCCCGCGTCGGCTTGACGCCGCGCCCGTGTCTCGAGCGCGTGCGCCGCCTCACCGCCGCCGGCATCATCACCGGCTTCAGCGCCGGCATCGACATCGACCGCCTGTCGCGGCCGGTGACGGTGATCTCGGAGATCGCGCTCGACAGCGGCGCGCGCCGCGACCAGATCGAGCGGCGCCTGCGCGCCATCGACGAGATCGTCGAATGCTGGGAGGTGAGCGGCGCCTTCGACTATGTCGCGCGCATCGTGACATCCGACCTGGCGCGCTACGAGGAGCTGACTTCGGAGCTGCTCGATGGCGGCCTCGGCGTCGGGCGCATCGTCAGCCATATCGTGCTGCGCCCGGTCAGGCGATTCGCGGGCTACCCGGCGGCGCTGCTCGCGCCGCGCAGCAGATAATTGCCTGAAATAACCACCAATTCGACAGATTCTGCTGTTTCCACCCCGGAGTTCGGCGGCTCCGGCGGCGTTCAATGGGCAATTAATACGCGCGTTGTTAAGAGGATGCGCGGACATGAATTCGATCGAGCTGGAGGCCCGCTGGGCCGCCCGCAACTACGAGCCGCTCCCGGTCGTGCTGACGCGCGGCGAGGGCGCGTTCCTGTGGGACGAAAACGGCCGGCGTTATGTCGACATGATGAGCGCCTATTCCGCCGTGAGCCACGGCCATGCGCATCCGCGCATTCTGGCCGCGCTCGAGGCGCAGGCGCGGCGCCTTGCCGTATCCTCGCGGGCCTATCACAGCGACCGGCTCGGTCCGTTCCTGGCGAAGCTCTGCGCCGTCACCGGCATGGACGCGGCGCTGCCGATGAACACCGGCGCCGAAGCGGTCGAGACCGCGATCAAGGCGGCGCGCCGCTGGGGTTATCGCGTCAAGGGGATCGCGCCCGACCGCGCCGAGATCATCGTTGCGGAGGGAAATTTCCACGGCCGCACCACGACCATCGTGGGATTCTCGAGCGAGCCTTCCTATCGCGACGGGTTCGGGCCGTTCACGCCGGGCTTCCGCGCCGTGCCGTTCGGCGATCTCGACGCGGCGCGCAGCGCGATCACGGCGGAGACGGCCGCGATCCTGGTCGAGCCGATCCAGGGCGAGGGCGGCATCATCATCCCGCCCGAAGGCTATCTCGCCGGCCTGCGCCGCCTCTGCGACGAGATGGGCATTCTCCTCATCTTTGATGAGGTGCAGACGGGATTGGGCCGCACCGGCCGCTGGTTCGCGTTCCAGCACGAGGACGCGATGCCGGACGGGCTCGTGCTCGGCAAGGCGTTGGGCGGCGGTGTGCTGCCGGTCTCGGCCTTCGCCGGCAAGCGCGCGCTCATGGACGTGTTCACGCCGGGCTCGCACGGCTCGACCTTCGGCGGCAATCCGCTCGCCGCGGCCGTCGGGCTCGAGGCGCTCACGGTGATGGAAGAGGAAGGGCTCGTCGAAAAGAGCCGCGTCTTGGGCGAGCGCATGATGGCGCGGCTCCGCGCCATCGAAAGCCCGGTGCTGAAGGACGTGCGCGGGCGCGGGCTTTTGGCCGGCGCCGAGGTCGATCCGCGCTTTGCGAGCGCGCGCCTCGTCGCCGAGCGGCTCATCGAGAAGGGCGTGCTGTCGAAGGACACGCACGACACGGTCGTGCGTTTCGCGCCGCCGCTTGTGATTTCCGAGTCCGTGCTTATTTCCGCGCTCGATCGTTTTGAGGAGGTGCTGCGCGACATCGAGCGCAGCCATCTCCGTCCCGCCGCGTGAAGCTCATCCCGCGTAAAGGAGGAATGGCCATGAAAAACGCCCCCCGCATCCTGATGTGCCGGCCGAGCCATTTCGGCGTCACTTACGCCATCAATCCGTGGATGGACCCGAAGAGCTGGGCGAGCGAGGCGAAATCGCTCGCGACCGAGGCGCGGCGCGAATGGCGCGCGCTCCACGCGCGGCTGATGGAGCTGGGCGCGGAGATCGCGCTCGTTCCGCCCGAGGCGGGCCTGCCCGATCTCGTCTTCACCGCCAACGCCGCCGTGGTGATGGACGGCAAGGCGCTGCTCGCGCGCTTCCGCCACCCCGAGCGCCAGGGCGAGGAGCCGGTCTTCCGCCGCGCCTTCGATGCGCTGAAGGCGAAGGGCGCGATCGACGAGGTGCTGGAGCTGCCCGAGGGCGTCTTCCTCGAGGGCGCGGGCGATTGCGTTTTCGACGCGACGCGGCAGCTCTACTGGATGGGATATGGGCCGCGCTCGAGCGAGAGCGCGCGGCCTCATGTCGAGACGATGCTCGGCGTCGAGACCGTGGCACTCCGGCTCGCCGACCCGCGCTTCTATCACATGGACACGGCGCTCAACCCGCTGACGCGCGGCGAGCTCATCTACGTGCCGGAAGCCTTCGCCGAAGAAGGGCTCGCCGAGATCCATGCGCGCGTCAAGCCCGAGCTGCGCATTCCGGTCGAGCCCGAGGACGCGGCTCATCTCGCCGCCAACGCCGTGTGCATTGGCGACGCGGTCGTGATGTCGCGCTGCGGCGAGGGCTTGCGGCGCCGGCTCGAGGCGAAGGGATATCGCGTCGTCGAGACCTCGCTCGCCGCCTTCGGACGCAGCGGCGGCTCGGCCTTCTGCCTCACGCTCCGCCTCGACCTGCGCTCGCAGCCAGTGGCGGCGCAGGAAGCGCGGCGCACCGAGGCGTTTGCCGCGGCCTGAGGCCCGATCCTCGCAGCTGTCATTGCGAGCGAAGCGAAGCAATCTCCCGAGGGGGATTGCTTCGTCGCTTTCGCTCCTCGCAGTGACAGTGAAAATAAGGCGTCATGGCCGGGCCGGCCGCGGGCCGAGTCCCGGCCATCCACGGGCGTTTCTCCACCGTGAGAAATCCGCGTCCTTCGACTGCGCCGCGCCGCTTCGCGCCGTGGCTTCGCTCAGGATGAGGAACTTCCTTTAAGCCTCGCCAATTTGCCTCATCCTGAGCGGAGGCCCGAAGGGCCGAAGTCGAAGGACGCAAGGTGCTATGATGCGCGCATGAGCGAAGCCCTCGCGCGTACGCCGCTCCACGACCTGCATGTCTCGCTCGGCGCCAAGATGGTGCCGTTCGCGGGCTACGACATGCCGGTGCAGTACCCCGCAGGCATCCTCGCCGAGCATCTGCACACGCGGAGCGCGGCCGCGCTCTTCGACGTGTCGCATATGGGCCAGGTGCGGCTCGAAGGACCGGGCGCGGCGGCGGCGCTCGAGCGCTTGGTGCCGGGCGACATCGCCGGTCTCGGGCATGGGCGCATGCGCTACACGCTCCTCACCAACGACGCGGGCGGCATCCGCGACGACCTCATGGTGACGAGCCGCGGCGATCACCTCTTCCTCATCGTCAATGCCGCGTGCAAGGATGCCGACATCGCGCATCTGACGCGCCACATATCGGGCGTGCGGCCGCTGCCGGAGCGCGCGCTTCTGGCGCTGCAGGGGCCGATGGCGGCAACGGTGCTGGCGCGGCTCGCGCCCGAAAGCGCGGGCCTCGCCTTCATGAGCGCCGCGCCGATGGCGCTCGCGGGCATCGCGTGCGACGTGTCGCGCTCCGGCTATACCGGCGAGGACGGGTTCGAGATCTCGGTGCCGGGCGACGCTGCCGAAGCGCTCGCGCGGCGCCTTCTCGCCGAGCCCGAAGTGAAGCCGGCGGGATTGGGCGCGCGCGACACGCTGCGCCTCGAGGCGGGGCTTTGCCTTTATGGCCACGACATCGACGAGACGACGACGCCGGTCGAGGCGGCGCTCACCTGGACCATCGCCAAGCGCCGGCGCGCCGAAGGCGGATATCCAGGCGCCGACGTCGTCGCACGCCAGCTCGCGCAGGGAGCACAGCGCAAGCGCGTCGGGATCAAGCCTGCCGACAAGGCGCCGGCGCGCGAGGAGACGCCGATCGTGGCGCCGGATGGGCGCACCATCGGCCGCGTGACGAGCGGCGGCTTCGGCCCATCGGTCGGCGGGCCCGTCGCCATGGGCTATGTCGAGAGTGAATTCGCCGCGCCGGGGACCGAGCTCGGCCTCGTCGTGCGCGGCAGCACGCGGCCCGCGCGCGTCGCAACGCTGCCGTTCGTGCCGCATCGCTACAAAGCCTGAGGATTTCGCGAGGGAGCCCCGAGATGAGCATTCTCCGCTTCACCAAGGACCACGAATGGGTGCGGGTCGAGGGCGACGAGGCGGTGATCGGCATCACCGACTATGCCCAGACGCAGCTCGGCGACATCGTATATGTCGAGCTGCCGGAGCCGGGCAAGCGCATCGAGCAAGGGAAGGAGGCAGCGGTCGTCGAATCCGTGAAGGCCGCGAGCGAGGTCTATGCGCCGGTCTCGGGCGAGGTGACGGGCGCCAACGCCGCCTTGGCCGACGATCCGGCCAAGGTCAACGCCGATCCGATGGGTGACGGCTGGTTCTTCAAGGTGAAGCTCGCGAACGCGAAGGAGCTCGATGGATTGATGGACGAGGCCGCTTATCAGAAGCTCGTCGAAGGGCTCGGCTGATGCGCTACCTCTCGCTCACCGACGCCGACCGGCGTGCAATGCTCGCCGCGATCGGCGCGTCATCTGTCGAAGAACTTTACCGCGACGTGCCGAAGGCGGCGCTGCTGGACCGCCCGCTCGATCTGCCGCGCGGGCTGAGCGAGCTCGAGGTCACGCGCGAGTTGGAGAAGCTTGCGGCCAAGAACATTCCCGCCGGCAGCGTGCCGAGCTTCTTGGGCTGCGGCGCCTATCGCCATCACGTACCGGCCGCGGTCGATTATCTCGTGCAGCGCGGCGAGTTCCTGACCTCCTACACGCCCTATCAGCCCGAGATCGCGCAGGGCACGCTCCAGGCGCTCTTCGAGTATCAGACGCAGGTGGCGCTCATCACCGGCATGGAGGTGGCGAACGCCTCGCTCTATGACGGCGCGACCGCGGCCGCCGAGGGCGTGATGATGGCGAACCGCCTGACGCGCCGGACGAAGGCGGTGCTCGCCGGCAATCTTCATCCGCACTATGCCGAGACGATCGCCACATACGCGCGCTTCAACGGCTTCGAGGTTGCGGCGCGCCCGCCCGATCCTTCCGGCAACGACGATCCGGCAGCGCTCATCGATGGCGAGACCTCGTGCGTCGTGGCGCAGAATCCCGGCTTCTTCGGTCATCTGCGCGATTTGGCGCCGCTGGCCGAGGCCTGTCACAAGGCGGGCGCGCTTTTGGTGGTGGTGGTGACCGAGCCCGTGTCCTTGGGCCTCGTGCGGCCGCCGGGGGCGATGGGCGCCGACATCGTCGCGGGCGAGGGCGCGGCCCTCGGCAATGGCCTCAATTTCGGCGGGCCCTATCTCGGCCTTTTCGCGACGCGCGACAAATACGTGCGGCAGGTGCCAGGACGGCTCGCCGGCGCGACGCACGACGCCGAGGGACGCCGCGGCTTCGTGCTGACGCTGTCCGCGCGCGAGCAGCATATCCGCCGCGAGAAGGCGACGAGCAACATCTGCACCAATTCCGGCCTTTGCGCGCTTGCCTTCGCGATCCACATGGCGCTTCTGGGCGAAGAGGGATTCACGCGCCTCGCCGCCTTGAACCATGCCAAGGCGCGCGCGCTCGCGCAAAAATTCGCGGGCGTGCCGGGCGTCAAAATGCTCAACGACAGCTTCTTCAACGAATTCACGCTCGAATTATCACGCCCCGCTGCGCCGATCGTCGATAAGCTCGCCGCAAAGAGAATCTTGGGCGGCGTTCCTGCCTCGCGCTTCTGGCCGCAGCTTCCGAATCTGCTTCTTGTCGCCGCGACCGAGACCAACACCGAGGACGAGATGGACGCCTTCGCCGGCGCGCTCCGGGAGGCGCTCCGATGAGCGACTGGAGCAAGGCCGTCTCGGGCTTCGCGCGCGACGCTGCCGGTCCGCACGACAATCGCGGCCTCGACATCGACGAGCTTCTGCTGTTCGAGCAGGGCGAAGAAGGACGCTCTGGCGTCGATCTTCCGGCGCCCGCGGATGGCGGCGACTCTCTCGGCGGCTTGCGGCGCGCCGGCCCGATCGGTCTGCCCGGCCTGTCCGAGCCGCAGGTGGTACGCCATTTCACGCGCATCTCGCAGAAGAACTACGGCATCGACACCGGGCTCTATCCCCTGGGTTCGTGCACGATGAAGCACAATCCGCGCTTGAACGAGAAGATGGCGCGGCTGCCGGGTTTCGGCGACATCCATCCGCTGCAGCCGGTGGCGACGGTGCAGGGCGCGCTCGAGCTGATCGACCGGCTCGCGCATTGGCTCAAGGTTTTGACCGGCATGCCGGCAGTGGCGATGCCGCCCGCGGCGGGTGCCCATGGCGAGCTCTGCGGCATGATGTGCATCACCGCGGCGCTCGCGGCCAAGGGCGAGCGGCGCAAGCGCGTGCTCGTGCCGGAATCGGCGCACGGCACCAATCCCGCGACGGCGGCGACCTGCGGCTACGAGGTCGACGCCATTGCCGCGAACGAGCGTGGCCGCGTCGATCTCGCCGCGATGAAGGCGAAGCTCGGGCCGGACGTCGCCGCCATCATGCTGACGAGCCCCAACACATGCGGGCTCTTCGAGGACGAGATGGCGGAGATCGCCGCGGCCGTCCATGCGGCGGGCGCCTATTTCTATCTCGACGGCGCCAATTTCAACGCGCTCGTCGGGCGCGTGCGGCCGGGCGATCTTGGGATCGACTGCATGCACATCAATCTGCACAAGACCTTCTCGACGCCGCACGGCGGCGGCGGTCCCGGCAGCGGCCCCGTGGTGCTGGCCAAAAGCCTCGCTGCCTACGCGCCGTTGCCGTGGGTCGTGCATGCGGGCGAGGGGTTCCGCCTCGTCGAGCACGCCGAGGGCGAGGCGGCGCAGACGATCGGGCGCATCAAGGAATTCCACGGCCAGATGGGCATGTTCGTGCGCGCCTTGGCCTTCATGATGAGCCACGGCAGCGACGGGCTACGCAATGTCTCGGGCGACGCGGTCTTGAACGCGAATTATCTCCTGGCGCGGTTGCAGGACGTGATGACGCCCTCATACCCGGGCCCGGCGATGCACGAGGTGCTGTTCGACGACCGCTTCCTCGACGGTACCGGCGTCACCACGCTCGATTTCGCCAAGGCCCTCATCGACGAGGGCTTCCATCCGATGACGATGTATTTTCCGCTGGTCGTGCACGGCGCGCTCCTGATCGAGCCGACCGAGAACGAGAGCAAGGCCGGGCTCGACCGCTTCATCGCGTCGCTCCGGCGCCTGACCGAGCGCGCCAAGGCGGGCGAGGCCGAGTTCTTCCACGGCGCGCCGCATCTGGCACCGCGCCGCCGCCTCGACGAGACGACGGCGGCGCGGAAGCCCGTGCTGCGCTGGCGCCCGGAGCTGGCGGCGGCGGAGTAGCTTTTTCCCGCGCGGATGAGTCCGTGAACTCTAAGAGTAGGAGCAACGAATGTTCTCACATGTCATGATTGGCGCGAACGACCTCACCGCGTCCAAGAAGTTTTACGACGCGGTGCTGGGCGCGATCGGCCTGCCGGAAGGGAAAGCCGATCCCAAGGGCCGCATCTTTTATCGCAGCAAGACTGGCGTGTTCGGCATCACCAAGCCGATCGACGGCCAATCAGCGACGCACGCCAATGGCGGCACCATCGGCTTCGCCTGCGACAGCCCCGAGCAGGTCAAGGCTTTCCACGACGCGGGGGTCGCCAATGGGGGCAAAAGCATCGAGGAACCGCCAGGCTGGCGCGAAAACCCGACAGCCAAACTCTATCTTGCCTATTTGCGCGATCCATGCGGCAACAAGGTGTGCGCGCTGCATCGCGGCTGAACGGTCTTCGCGCGAAAGAACCCGTGGATGGCCGGGACAAGCCCGGCCATGACGGCATAGTATTTACTGTCATTGCGAGGAGCGGAAGCGACGAAGCAATCCCCGGCGGCGTGAGATTGCTTCGCTTACGCTCGCAATGACAGTTCCTATTTTCTCCTGACGCGCGCCGGCATATCTTGGTCCGATGCAGGACAGCACATCGCGCGGCATCGCCTCCGCGCCCATGATCCTCGCGCGGCTCGAGCGCATCCCGCCATCGCGCTGGCACCTCAAGGTGCGCGCCATCCTCGGCATCGCGCTGCTTTTCGACGCGCTCGATCTTCTCGCCATCAGCTTCGCGCTGCCGGCCTTCGTCAACGCGTGGAAGCTGCCGCCGTCCGAGATCGGCTGGATCATCTCTGCGGCCTTCATCGGCCAGCTTCTGGGCGCGCTCGTCGCAGGGTGGCTTGCCGAGCGCGTGGGGCGCGTGCCGGTCATCGCCGGCGCGGTCGCGCTCTTCAGCATCATGAGCTTCTGCTGCGCCTTGAGCGGTAGCTTCGGGCCGCTCGTCGCCGCCCGCTTCCTCGAGGGCGTGGGGTTGGGCGCCGAGGTGCCGATCGCCAACACTTATATCAACGAGCTCGCGCGCGGCGCCGAACGCGGCCGCTTCTACGTGCTCTACCAGACGCTGTTCGCCTTCGGCCTGATCGGCGCGGGATTCCTGGGCTTCGTCATGGTGCCGCGCATCGGCTGGCAGTCGATGTTCTATGTCGGCACGCTGCCGATCGTGCTGGCGCTCGCGCTGCCGCGTCTCCTGCCGGAATCCCCGCGCTGGCTCGTCTCGCGCGGCCGGCTTGCCGAGGCCGACGCGGCCGTGAGCGCGATCGAGCGCTCGGTTGCGGCGCAGGGCAAGAGTCTCCCGCCGCCGGTGCTCGCGCCCGCGCGCGCAGCGCCGGCCGCGGCGCGCGAGGAAAGCCGCTGGCAGGAGATCTTCGAGGGCATCTACCGCCACCGCACCTTCTCGGTCTGGGCGATGTGGTTCTGCTGCTTCTCGACCACGTACGGGCTGCAGGCGTGGTTGCCGACGCTCTACCGCACGGCGTTCCACATGGGGGTATCGGACTCGAACCTCTATGGCCTCATCACGCAGTGCTGCGGCATCTTCGGCTCGTTCCTCTGCGCCTTCAGCGTCGACCGGACCGGGCGGCGGCCGTGGTTCGTCTTCGCGCTCCTGGGCGGCGGCACGACGCTCCTCGCGCTCGCGGCCGTAGGACCGCAGACCGCCGAGCGGCTTTTGATCTTTGTTTCGGTCGCGAGCTTCTTCATGTCGAGCGCGGCGATCGGCCTCAATCTCTATACCTCGGAGCTCTACCCGACCCGCATCCGCGCCTTCGGCGGCGCGGTCGGCGGCGCCTGGCAGCGCGTCGCCGCGGCGCTCGGACCGCTCGTCGTGGGCTATCTCGCGCCGCTCTACGGGCTCGGGACGGTGCTTCTCTATTTCGGCGGACTCGCGCTCATCGGCGCGCTCGTCACCTACATCTGGGCCGACGAAACGGGCGGCCGCCCGCTCGAAGAGGTGTCGCCTTAGGTTTCTGTCATTGCAAGCGCGAGCCGAAGCAATCTCCCGGGGATTGCTTCGTCGCCTTCGGCTCCTCGCAATGACAAGCCCACCTCAGCTCTTCGGCCGGTTGCGCTTCACCGCCTCGGGGTTGGTGCTGTCGACGCCCATATAGACGCCGCGCTCCCACTTGCGCTTCAAGGGATCGCGCACCTTCACCATCATGCGGCCGATCTGCTGGACCTCGATCTCGCAGGTCTCGCCGTCCTGCATGAAGCCCAGGCCTTCGTGATTCGTGCCGCACGAGATGACGTCGCCGGAATTGAGCGTCATCACCGTCGTCGCCCACTCGATCAGCTCGGGCACGCGGTGCTCCATGTCGTCGGTGTTGTAGTTGTGACGGAGCTGTCCGTCGTTCCAGAAGCGCACGATGACGTCGTTGGGCTCGGGGATCTCGTCGGCCGTGGTGATGCACGGACCCAAGGGGCAGAACGTGTCGAACGATTTCCCCGTCCACGCCGCGGGCGGGCCCGAGGGCCAGGTCGAGCGCCCGTTGCCGCGCGCCGACACGTCGATGAGGCAGGTATAGCCGAAGACGGCTTTGCGCCAATCGGCGGCCTTCACCATCTTGGCCGGGCCTTTGATCACGATCGCAAGCTCGGCCTCGTGCATGAAGGCCCAGGGCTCGGTGAATTCCGGCAGCACCACCGTGTCGCCGGGGCCGATGACGGCGTCGGGGTTCTTCAGAAACATCGAAAGCTTGCGCGGCTCGCGCTGCGCATGCTCCCAGTAGTTGGCGATGCAGGCGAGCACCTTGCCCGGCCGCGGCAGCGGCGCCTTGAGCTTCACCTTGTCGAGCGGCGTCGCCGGCCCTTCCTTCTCGAGCTTCTCGAGCGCCGGGCGGAGCTTGTCGAAATCGTCGATGATCCCGTTCATCGTGAGCTGCGGCGTATAGCTCTTGCGCACCGCGCTCGCGATCGAGACGACGCCGCGCGGCGTGATGAGACCGGGCTCGATCTGGCCGGGCGAAGTTTCGAAGAGACACAGCCGCACGGGTCACCTCCCACTGATTCGGGCGCCAAGGTGCGGCCTTGGCGGCGGCGGGTCAACCCCTCATAGTGCCCGCATGAAGGCGGCGGAGTTCGATTACGAGCGTCCGGCCTCGCTTGCGGATGCGGTGGCGATCCTCGCGGCGAAGGGAGCAGACGCGAAGATCATCGCCGGCGGGCAGACGCTCGTGCCGCTCATGGCGATGCGGCTCGCGCGGCCCGCGCTCCTCGTCGACATCAACCGCATCGCCGAGCTTCAAGGCATTTCGCGCGAGGGCGCGTTCGTCGCGATCCGCGCATGCACGCGCCAGGCCGATGCGTTGGCGCATGCGAGCGTGCGGGCCGACGCGCCGCTCTTGGCAAAGGCGCTCGCCTTCGTCGGCCACGGCCAGACGCGCAACCGCGGCACGGTTGGCGGCAGCCTCGCCAATGCCGATCCCGCCGCCGAGATCGGGCTTGCCGCGCTTGCGCTCGACGCCGAGGTGGAGGCGCGCTCGGCCAAGGGCACGCGCACAATCGCGCTCCGCGAGTTCTTCAAGGGCGCGATGGAGACCGCGATTCATCCCGAGGAATGTCTCGTCGCCGTGCGCTTTCCCGTATGGCCCGGCCGCGTCGGCGCGGGGTTCCACGAGGTGAGCGTGCGCGCGAGCGACTTCGCCTTTTTGGCCGTCGCGGCGCAGGTCGAGCTCGACGCGGGCGGCCAATGCCGGCGCGCGGCGCTCAGCATCGGTGGCGCCGCGATGATGCCGCGGCGCATCGGCGCGGCCGAGGCGCGCCTCGCCGGCACGCGGCTCGAAGCGTCCGATATCGCCCAGGCTGCGGGCCTCGCGGCGGCGGCGCTGGATGGGGCGGACGATGCGCATGGCTCCGCGCGTTATCGCCGGCGCGTCGCGATGGTTTTGGCGGAACGCGCGCTCGCCGAAGCGCGCGATGAGGCGCTGTCGCGCTGATGTCGCAGCACGAGATCGCGCTTACCGTCAATGGCCGCGCCCGCCGCGCGCGCGTGCCGGCACGCATGAGCCTCGTCGATTTCCTGCGCGACGAATTGCGCCTCACCGGTACGCATGTCGGCTGCGAGCATGGCGTGTGCGGCGCCTGCTCGGTCCTGATGGAAGGCCGGCCGGTGCGCTCGTGTCTCGTCTTCGCGGTGCAGGCCGAGGGCACGGAGATCATCACCGTCGAGGGCTTGGCGCCTGACGCCGAGGGATTGAGCATCCTTCAGGATTCGTTCTGGGAGCTGCACGCGCTTCAGTGCGGCTATTGCACGCCCGGCATGCTGATCGCGGCGCACGCGCTCCTGGCGCGCAACTCCGCGCCAAGCGAAGACGAAATCCGCGAGGCGATCGGCGGCAATCTCTGCCGCTGCACCGGCTACAAGCAGATCGTCGACGCGGTTTCGCTCGCGGCCCGTCGCATGCGCGGCGCGAACCGGCCCGAGGACGCGCGATGAACGACGCGCCCGCATCCTTCCGCTATGTCGGCAAGGCGCGGCGTGCGCGCGAGCACCGCCGCTTCATCGCCGGATCGGGCCGCTATGTCGCCGACGTCGAGCTGCCGGGCATGCTGCATGTGGCGCTTGCGGCGAGCCCGCATGCCTCGGCGCGCATCGGCGCGATCGGCCGCGACGCGGCGCTGGCACTTCCCGGCGTGCGCGCGGTCGTGACCGGCGCGGAGATCGCCGCCGCGACCGAGCCGATGATGAGCGGTCTCGATTTGCCCAAGGTCTTGCGCTGGCCGCTTGCGGTGGGCGAGGCGCGCTATGCCGGCGAGTGGGTGGCGGCGGTCGTGGCGGAGACGCGACCCCTCGCCGAGGACGCGGCCGAGCTTCTCGACATTTCTTACGACGCGCTGCCGGCCGTGGTCGATCCCGAGGCGGCGCTGCGGCCCGAGGCGCCGGCGGTCCATCCGGCGCACGGCTCGAACCTGCTCTATCGCCGCAAATTCACGTGGGGGCCGGTCGCGGAGATTTTCGCCGCCGCGACGCACCGCATCCAATACCGCGCACGCTGGCACAGGAGCGCCACCGTGCCGATCGAGACGTTCGGCGTCGTCGCGCGCTGGGATGCTTCCGCGCGGCTTGTCGAGATCTGGGCCTCGGTGCAGATGCCGAAATATTCGGATCAGATCGCCCGCGCGCTCAAGCTTCCGGGCAATGCGGTCAAGGTCCATTACGACATCGACGTGGGCGGCAGCTATGGCGGCAAGCGCGGGCTGAAGCATGCGGTGCTGGCGGCATATCTCGCGCGGCGCCTCGGCGCGCCCGTGCGCTTGATCGAGGACCGGCTCGAGAATCTCCGCGGCGGCGACGCGCATGGGCCCGACCGCATCTTCGACGTCGAGATGGCGTTCGATGATGACGGCACCGTGCGCGCGATGAAGATGCGGGCGCTCGACGATGTCGGCGCCTATGCCGGCCGCGCGCCGTTTCAGCTGGGCAAGCCCGTCGGTGCCATCGTCGGCCCCTATCGCATCGCCGCCGTCGAGTACGAGCCGATCTCGGTCACGACCAACAAGACGCCCGAGGAAGCGGTACGCGGCTTCGGCCAGGCGCCCACCAATTTCGCGATCGAGACCGGGATCGACCTCGTCGCGCGCCGTCTGGGCCTCGACCGCATCGAGCTGCGCCGGCGCAACATGATCCGGCGCGACGAATTCCCCTACACGATCCCGAGCGGCAGCACCTACGACAGCGGCGACTACGACGCGGTGCTGCAAAAGGCGCTCGCGGCGGCGGATTATCCGGCGCTCGTCGCGCGGCGCGACGCGGCCCGCGCCCAGGGCAAGCTCGCCGGGATCGGCATCTCCTGCTGCCTCGAGCCCTCGGGCGGCAATTCCTCGTTCGAGCCATTGCTCAATCCCAAGAACGAGACCACGACGTGGATGGAGGGCTGCCTCGTCCGCATCGACGCCGTGGGCGCGATCGTCGCGGCGATGGGCACGACGAGCGCGGGGCAGGGGCACGAGACGCTGCTCTCGACCGTGGTGGGCGAAGTGCTGGAGCGCGATCCCGAGAGCGTGCGCGCGGTACGCGCGGATTCGCTCTGGGCGCTGCCGAGCAACAGCCCGGTCGGCAGCCGCATGGCGATCATGCTCGGCGCCGCGGCCGCCAATGCCGCGCGCAAGGTGAAGGATCAGCTTCTGGCGATCGCCGCGCACCGGCTCGGCGCCGGCGCGGCGGAATTGAGCTATCGCGGCGGCGACGTGCTCCTCGCGTCCGATCCCGCGCGGCGCATCACATGGGATGCGCTTGTCGACATCGCGCATCGGAAATTCCATCTCCTGCCGCCGGGGATGGAGCCGGGCTTGCAGGCGCTCGCGGTCGCGGAGGTGCCGACCGGCGGCAGCCTGCCGGGACCCGACGGGCGCGTTCAGATGTATCCGTGCTACGCCTTCGAGGCGCATGTCGTCTATGCCGAGGTCGATCCCGTCACCGGCCAGACGCGGCTCGGCAAATATGTGTGCGGGCACGATTGCGGCGTGATGATCAATCCCGACATCGTGTATGGCATGACCTATGGTGGGATCGCGCACGGCATCGGTGCGGCACTTTATGAGCGCTTCGCTTATGACGCCGAGGGACAGCTCGTCTCCGGCTCGTTCATGGATTATCTGCTGCCGTCGGCGCACGAGGTGCCGGACATCGCCATCGTCGATCACTGCACGCCGTCGCCGCACACGGTCTTCGGCCAGAAAGGTTCGGGCGAGGCGGGCTATCTCGGCGCGCCGGCGGCGGTCGCAAGCGCCGTGAACGACGCGCTCTCGCCTATGGGGCTCCATGTCGCGGAACTGCCGATGACGCCGGCCGCGCTGGGCGAGCTGTTGGCCGCGCGCGACGAGGAGGGGAAATGATTTAGGAAGTCGAGGCGGGACCAAAACTGCGTCCTTCGACTACGCGCTGCGCGCTCCGCTCAGGATGAGGTGCTTTTGTGAAGCTCAAAGAAACTTCCTCATCCTGAGCGTAGGCCCGAAGGGCCGAAGTCGAAGGACCCGAGCCTAATTCCCTTCCGCCGTCTTGGGCGCGGCGGCGGGATTCCACTGGCCGCGGCGCATGCGCGTGATCTTCACGCTCGCGAAGAGCCCGGCCTTGCGGAAGGGTTCCTCGCGCGAGAATTCCTCGGCCGCCGCGCGGGTCGGCACGTTGAGGATGAGGCACGAGCCGAGGCGCTTGCCGCCGTCGTCGGCGACGAGCGCGCCGCCCAGGACGAGGATGTCCTTGTGGCGTTCGAGATAAGCGAAGTGCCGTTCGCGCTCCGCCTCGCGGATCGGCCCCCCGTCTTCGCGGTCTTCCTGGTAGATGATGTAGAGCATCGGCGAAGACTATAGTCATCGTCGTTCGTGTGCCACAGGCTGTCATTGCGAGGAACGCGGTGACGAAGCAATCTCCCGGGGATTGTTTCGCTCCGCTCGCAATGACCAAGAGGGAGGTGACGATGGCCGCTGCGCCGCTCTGGATCACCGAGGCCGATGTCGTCGCGCTCATGCCGCTTGCCGAGGCGGTGGGCGCGCTCGAGCGCGTGCTGCGGCTCGAAGCCGGGGGCCAGGCCGCGAACATGCCGAAGGCGCACCTCATGGTCGGCGCCAACGACGCGCTTCACGCGATCGGCGGCGCGGTCGCCGGCGCCGGACTCTGCGGTACCAAGACCTGGGTCAATGTCAAAGGCCTGTCGCAGACGGTGCTGGTGCTGTTCTCGCTCGAGGACGGGCGGCTCCGCGCGGTGATCGAGGCGACGGCCCTGGGCCAGACGCGCACGGCGGCGATGACCGGGCTCGGCACCAAGCTTCTGGCGCCCGCCGAGGCCGACGAGGTTGCGGTGATCGGCTCGGGCAAGCAGGCGCTGCCGCAGGCGGCGGCGGTGGCGGCGGTGCGGAAGCTCCGCCGCGTGCGCGTCTATTCGCGGCGGCCCGAGGCGCGCGAGGCCTTTGCGGCTTCGGTGCGCAAGGAGCTCGGGCTTGAGTGCGTCGCGAGCCCATCGCTCGAGGCGGCGGTCAAGGACGCGCCGATCGTCACCCTCATCACCAACGCGACCGAGCCTTTCTTCACGGCGGCAATGGCCGCGCGCGGCAGCCACATCAACGCCATGGGCGCGATCGTGCCGGCGCGGGCCGAGTTCACGCAGGATTTATTTCCGCGCTGCGGCGTCATCGCCGTCGACAGCCTTGCCGGGGTGCGCGAGCTGTCGTCCGAGTTCCGCCAGCGGTTTGGCAGCGACGAAGCGGCCTGGCGCGCCGTGATGCCGGTCTCGGCGCTGGTGGCGCAGGGCGCGGGCCGCCCAAGGGATTGTGACTTAACGCTCTTCAAGGCAATGGGAATGGGGTTGTCGGATCTGGCGCTTGGCGTCGAGGTGCTGGCCCGGGCGGAGCGGCGGGGCGGGGCCCACCCGCTCCCCGAGCGCGTCCGCGTGCCGCCCCGGCTCGTCTGAAATGCAAAACCGCCATTGACAGGTAGCGCGCGCTAAAGGAACGTGCCGGGGCAGGAAGGAGCCCCCCATGGCAAAGCTGCGCCACATCGCGCTTTCGGTCAAAGATGCCGCTAAGGCCCAGAAATTCTTCGAAGAAGCCTTCGACATGAAGACCGTTGGCAAGGCCGCCGGCGACCGCGTCATTTATGTCTCCGACGGAACCATCAACGTCGCGCTGCTGCAGCTCGAGGGCAAACCCCTGGGCTGGGAGAAGGACGAGCTGTTCTACGGCATCGACCATTTCGGCATGTGGGTGGACGATATCGCCGAGGCGCGGCGCAAGGCCGAGGCGGCCGGCGCCACCTATGTCATGGGCAACGAGGCGCAAGGCGAGAACAGCTTCTACGAGATCAAATATCGCGATCCCCTGGGCCAGATCTTCGACCTCACCGCCCACGGCTGGGCCGGCGCGGTGAAGGACGTGGTGCCGGCGGACGAAAAAGAGCAGGTGAAGGCCGCCGCGGAATAGCGAAGGCCGCCACGACAAGGCCGGGAACGGCCGGCGTGGATCAGGGAGGGTCGATGTCGAGGAGCGCACTTGCGATGGCCGTGCCTGCGTTGCTGGCGCCAGGCGCAGTTGCGCCTCTTTCCGCCGGCCGGCGCAGGACACCATGAGCATCGGCGAATTGTCGAAATCGGGGCGGCACCCGCCCGACGCGCGCGGCAGCGCGGCCATCACCGTCACCGGCGTGTCGCAGGTCTATGGCGCCGAGGGTGATCCGCGCCGCGTCGTGGCGCTCGACCGCGCCTCGCTCGAAGTGGCGCGCGGCGAGCTTTTGTGCCTCATCGGCCCCTCGGGCTGCGGCAAAAGCACGCTTCTCAACGTCATCGGCGGGCTCGCGAGCCCGAGCGAGGGCGAGGTCACGATCGACGGCGAGAAGGTGGCGGCGCCGCTGCCGAAGAAAGTCGCCTATGTGTTCCAGGAGAGCGCGCTCTTTCCCTGGCGCACGGTGATCGACAATGTGAAGCTCGGCATGGCGTTTCAGGGCGTCGCGCGTGGCGAGCGCGACAGCCGCGCGCACGAGGCGCTTGTCGCCGTGGGCCTGGCCGAGTTCGCCGATCACTATCCGGGCCAGCTTTCGGGCGGCATGAAGCAGCGCGCGCAGTTGGCGCGCGCGCTCGGCCTCAAGACCGACATCCTGCTGATGGACGAGCCGTTCGCCTCGCTCGACGAACAGACGCGCATGGTGTTGGGCGAAGATTTGTCGGAGCTTCTCGCGCGCACGGGCAAGACCATCGTGTTCGTGACGCACAGCCTCATCGAGGCGGTGTTCCTCGCCGACCGCGTCGCTGTCTTCAGTGCGCGGCCCGGCCGCATCAAGGAGGTGATCGCGGTCGAGGAAGGCCACCCCAGAAGCCGCAGCTTCATGACCTCGGACAAGCTCGGGCGCTTGCGCAACCGGCTCTACGAGCTGCTGCACGACGAGATCCGCAAGACCATGGGCGAGCGCGCGCCATGAGCGGCGGCAATCCCTGGCTCTATCGCGGCGTGCAGGTGCTGTTCGTGGCGGCGCTTTTGGGCCTCTGGTACTACGTCAGCGCGAACGGGATCGTGAGTCCGATCCTGCTGCCGTCGATGACGGCGTCCTTCGCCGAGTTCGGCCACCTGCTCTCGACCGGCTCCTATTGGCCCGATCTCGACGTGACGCTCTACGAGTTCGTGTGCGCCTTCCTGCTCGCGGCCTCTGCGGGCTGCTCGCTCGGCTACATCGTCAGCCGCTCGGGGTTCTCGATCCGCGTGTTCGATCCGCTCTTCGCCGGCCTCTATTCGATCCCGGCGATCCTGCTCTTCCCGCTTTACGTGCTATTCTTCGGGCTTGGCGCGGGCTCGAAGATCGCGATCGGGACGACCATCGCCTTCTTCCCGATCGTGCTCAACACGATCGCGGGCTTCGCCTATGTCGAGAAGGCCTACATCACGGCGGCGCGCTCGATGGGCGCCTCCGAACTGCAGATGTTCTGGTCGGTGATGCTGCCGGCGGCCTTTCCGGTCGTGCTGACGGGCTTGCGCATCGGCTTCATCGTCGCGTTCCTGTCGATCCTCGGCTCGGAGACGATCGCGTCCTTGGCCGGCCTCGGCCATCGCATCGTCACTTATGCCGAGAGCATGGATCCCGCGAAGATGTTCGCCTACATCTTCTTCGCCATCATCATCGCCTTCCTCTTGAACGGCGGCGTCTCGACGCTCGAGAAGCGCGTGCGGCGGTGGCAGGCATGAGCGCGCGCATCGCAGAAGGCGCCGTACGCCGCCCGGCGGCCGCGGTGCGGATGTCGCCCGGAGTGGCGCGGCTTCTCATCATCGCGGGCCTCATCATCTTCTGGGAGGTGTCGGTCCGGCTCTGGGGCGATCCGCTCTTCCTCGCGCCGCCGTCGCAGGTCGTCGTCTCGCTCTACGAATTCATCTGGAATCCCCAGGTTCTGAACGCGCTCAGAACGACGCTTTACGAGCTCGTCGTCGCGTTCGCCCTCGCGGTCGCGATCGGCCTTCCGCTCGGGCTCATATTGGGGCTGCAGCGCTTCGCCTACGGCTCGTTCTATCCGATCGTGCTGCTCCTCTACGCGACGCCACAGGCGACCATCCTGCCGCTCGTGATCCTCGCCTTCGGCATCGGCACGGAATCGAAGATCGCGTTCGGCTTCACGCACTCCATCTTCCCGATCGTGGTGAACGTGGTGGCGGGCGTGCAGGGATTGAAGCCGTCGCTCATTGTCGCTGCGCGCTCGATGGGGGCGAACCGGCGGCAGATCCTTACGAACGTCGTCATCCCGCACATGATCCCGAGCTTCTTCACCGGCATGCGCATCGGCATGACGGGCGATCTCCTGGGCGTGCTCCTGGCCGAGCTTTACGTGTCCCAGGCGGGCGTCGGCCACTATACGCGGCTCTTCACCGAGAGCTTCGAGCCGCAGCGCCTTTTCGCGCTCATCGCGTGCCTCGCCGCGATCGCCGTCTTTCTCAACGAGTCGTGCCGCCGCGCCGAGCGGCGCATGAGCCGCTGGCACGATTAGTTTTCACTGTCATTGCGAGGAGCGAATGCTCCGAAGCAATCTGCCGGGGATTGCTTCGCTTCGCTCGCAATGACAGTGTGACAGCACACCGGGTGGCGCACGCCTCAATCGTCGCGCTATGGTCGGACGAGCGGAGGCAGCCTTGTTCGACTTCATCCTCAAGCCTGAAGCGATCTCCTGGCGCGGCAACGACCTCGCGCGGCCGGAATGCGTGCTCGCGACACGCGACGGCACGCTTTTGTGCTCCGACAATCGCGGCGGCGTGACGCGGATCGCCGCGGACGGCAGCCAGAGCATGGTGGGCCGCATGGGCGGCGCGCCCAACGGGCTGGCGCTCGAGCGCGGCGGCACGATCCTCGTCGCCAACATCGATGACGGCGCGCTCTATCGCCTTCACCGCGACGGGCGGCACGAGACCGTGCTCGACACGCTCGACGGCAAGAAGGTGGGCGCGGTCAATTTCGTCTATCGCGACGGCGAGCGCATCTGGGTCACGGTCTCGACGCGCACGGAGCCGCGCCGGCAGGCGATGGAGAAGGGCATCGCCGACGGCTATGTCGTGTTGATCGAGAATGGGCGCGCGCGCATCGCGGCCGACGGCTTCGTCTTCACCAATGAGGTGCGGGTCGATCGCGCGCGGAAGCACCTCTATGTCGCCGAGACCGGCAAGGGCCGCATCGTGCGCCTGCCGCTCGCCGCCGACGGCACGCTCGGGAAAAGCGAGGTGTACGGGCCGGAAAATCTTTTCCCCGGCGCGCGCGTCGATGGCATCACGTTCGATGCCGACGGCAATCTCTGGGTGACGGAAGTCGGGAAGAACGGGCTCTATGTCATCGCGCCCGATCGCGCCTGCCACAAGGTGTTCGAGGACCCCGAGGGCAAGGTCATCGATTTTCCCGCGAGCCTCTGTTTTGCCGGGCCCGATCTCCGCACCGCCATCATCGGCTCGACCCGCATGAAGCGGCTGGCGCAGTTCCGCGCGCCCGTGGCGGGCGAGCCGCTCTCGCATTGGAACGACTGAGATGGCGGAAAGCGCGCTCAAGGCAAATCTCGACAGCGGCCGCTTCGTCGTGACGGCGGAGCTGGCGCCGCCGGTCGCAAGCGATCCTACGGCTTTCATCGCGCGCGCCGTAACGTTGAAAGGCCACGCGACCGCCGTCAACGTCACTGACGGCGCCGGCGCCAAGGCGCATCTTTCCTCGATCGCGGCGGCGCATTTCCTATTGCAGAACGGGATCGAGCCGGTGCTGCAGATGACGTGCCGCGACCGCAACCGCCTGGCGCTCGAGAGCGACCTTATCGGCGCCGTCGCGATGGGCGTGCGCAACGTGCTGCTCTTGACGGGCGACGATCCGAAGCTCGGCGATCAGCCCGAGGCGAAGCCCGTGTTCGATTTCTCGAGCCAGCAATTGCTCGAGGTGGCGAACCGCATGCGCACGGAACGCAAGCTCCCGCCCGGCACCGAGATCAGGGGCGACATGCCGCTTTATCTCGGCGCGGCCGATTTGCCGGTGGATCCGCCGCCCGACTGGACGCCGAAGTCATTGATCGCCAAGGCCGCGGCCGGCGCCGATTTCGTGCAGACGCAATTCTGCATGGATGCGGCGGTGGTGCGGCGCTATGCGGCTCGCCTCATCGAGCTGGGCCTTGCGCCGAAGCTCAAGGTGTTGATCGGCGTCGGCCCCATTCCGTCGGCGCGCTCGGCGCGTTGGATGAAGGAGCGGCTCTTCGGCACGATCATTCCCGACAGCATCGTGACGCGGCTCGAAGGGGCAGCGGACGCGCGGCGCGAGGGCATCCGCATCTGCGCCGAGCTGATGCAGGAGCTCAGCGCCATCCCCGGCATCGCTGGCGCGCACGTGATGGCGCCGCAGGCGCCCTCGGCGATCCCCGAGGTCATCACCGCGGCGGGCGTCGCGGGAAAAATAAGGGCGGGCTGAACGCTCATTGTCATTGCGAGCGCGAGCGAAGCAATCCCCCCGGGAGATTGCTTCGTCGCTCTGCTCCTCGCAATGACAGCGACTTCTAAATCCGCGTCGAGAGCCAAATGGCGAGCCTGGCGCCGGCGCCGATCCCGGCGCGCAGCAGCGCGTAGCCGGGCGCGCCTTCGGCGCCGGCGGCGAGCGCCGTCTCGCGATGCTCGCGCTCGTTGGCGCGGAACTCCTCGAGCGCGGCGCTGAGCGCGGGCTCGCTCGCGCCCAGCGTTTCGATCTGGCCGCGGTAGTGCTCGTCGATCACCTCCTCGACTGCGGCGGTGCACGCCATCGCCGCGCGCGCGCCCATGAGCGCCGTTGCCGCGCCCAAGGCCCAGCCGGCCGCGTGCCACAGCGGCGACAGCGCGGTCGGCCGCACACGGCGTTCGACGACGAGCTTGTCGAAAGCGGCGAGATGCCGACGCTCCTGCTCGGCCATGCGGCTGATCGCGGGCGCCGCCGCCGAGCGTCCGAGCACGGCAAGCTGGCCTTCATAGATGCGCGCGGCGCCATATTCGCCGGCATGATCGACGCGGATCATGCGCTCTACGATCTCGTCGGCGGGCGGATCGCCGGGAAGGCGGTTCATGCTCATCGCGCCGGCCCTCGCGCCGCGGCGCCTGCGAGGATCGCAAGCGCGAGCGAGGCGAGGAGATTGTAGCCCGCGAGGCTGACGCCGAAGAGCGTCCATTGCGGCGCGTCGCAGCGCACGGTCTGCTGCGTCATCAGGAGCTTGCGCAGCTCGTCGATCGTGGTGGCGCTCCCGCCCGTGCCGGTGCAGGCGGTGGGGCCGGCGAACCAATGCTGCTCGACGCCGACATGGTAGAAGGCGAGGACCGAGGAGCCGCAGAAGATGGCAAGGAGCAGCGCCGCGCCAAGCCGCGCGTCGGCGCGCGCCGTTTCGCGGGTGGTGAGCGCCAGCGCGAGCGGCAGCGCGGCGTAATAGGGCCAGCGCTCATAGAGACAAAGCTCGCACGGCGCGAGCCCGCCCCAATACTGGAAGATAAGCGCGCCACCCAAGACGAGCACGATCCCGGCGAGCACGAGGGAAAGCGGCCCGCGGCTCATCATTCCTCGCCATCCCCGCTGCGATGGCGGAGATGCGTCCACACGAACCACGCCGCCGAGGCGAGGACGAGGACGACGATGAGCCCATCGAAGCGATGGAAGAATTGCTTCAGCGCCGGGTCGCTGTTCCAGCGCTCGCCCAAGCGCGCGCCGACATAAGCGAGGCCATAGCACCACGGCCACGAGCCGGCGAAGGTGTAAAGCTGGAAGCGCAGCTGGCCCATGCGCGCGATGCCCGCAGGCAGCGCGATGAAGGTGCGCACCACCGGCAGAAGCCGCGCCACGAACACGGCCGGCCCGCCCCAGCGCGCGAAGAACCAGTCGGCCAAGGCGAGCTCGCGCCGGCCGATGAGCACGAGCGCGCCATAGCGCTCGACGAGCCGCCGCCCGCCATAGGCGCCGATCACATAGGCGACGGTCGAGCCGACGTTGCAGCCGAGCGCGCCCGCGGTCGCCACGAGCGCCAAATCAAAGCGGCCGGTGGAGACGAGATAGCCCGAGAACGGCATGATGACTTCCGACGGCAGCGGGATGCACGCGGACTCGATCGCCATGAGCAGCACGATGCCGCCATAGCCGGCGCTCGAGATCGTCGCCACGATGAGGCCGGCGAGCAAATCTATGAGGCGCTCGAGCAACGGATGTGCCTTATGCCCGGCGCGTGCCGATGAGGTTCATGGCCTTGAGGCTGAGGACGACCTCGCCATGCTGATTGGCGAGCTCGCCGCGCGTGCGGATCATGCCGCGCGCGGCCCCGCTTTTGGACGGCGTCGCCTCGAGGACGGTGAGGCGCCCGGAGAGCCGGTCGCCCGGACGCACCGGCTTCAGCCAGCGGATCTCGTCGACGCCGGGCGAGCCGATGCTGTCGCTGTCCTTCATGTGCGCATCGACGAGGAGGCGCATGAAGATCGCCGTCGTGTGCCAGCCGCTTGCCACGAGCCCGCCCCAGATCGAGCGCTTCGCCGCATCGGGATCGGTGTGGAAATATTGCGGATCATAAGCGCGGCCGAAGGCCAGGATCTCGGCCTCGCCCACCTCGCGCGCGCCGAGCTCATAGACATCGCCCGGATGGTAATCCTCGAAGAAGCGGGTCGGCATGAAACCTCAGGGCGGGGGCGCGGCGGGCGCGGAACGCGCGATCTGAGCGGAAAGGGCCGCGCGAGGCAAGTGCCGTTGCCGCTGCCGCGCGGCGCCGCTATTGTCGCGCGCCGCGGGCGCCCCTGTGGCGGAATGGTAGACGCGGCAGACTCAAAATCTGTTGCTCGCAAGGGCGTGGGGGTTCAAGTCCCTCCAGGGGCACCATGGTTCGCGATCGGCTGTCGGCTCCGAGGCTCGTTACCTGATGGTCGGGGCTTCCTCGTTGGGCCGGCCGAGCGTCGGGGTTGAGAAAGCGCATGCCCGCCAAGCGCATGCTAAATCTTGGCAACGCGTTGCGGGGCACGCCGATGACGACACCATATCGAATTGACGTCCATCATCACCCGACACCTGCCCGTGAGCTTATGCAGGGCAGGACGATCGGAGCGCTCGGCACCGAAAACTGGACGGCGGCGACGTCGCTCGCGGACATGGACAATAACGGCGTCGCGGTCGCGCTCTTGTCGCTGCCACATCGCGCGGCGACCTGGCGCGGCGACCGGACGGCGGCACGCGACCGGGCGCGCCAGTGGAACGAATTTTTGGCGCGCCAGGCGAACGATTGTCCGGGACGCTTCGGCGTTTTCGCGACCGTGCCGGTGTTGGATATCGATGGCAGCCTGCGCGAGGCAGAATATGCGCTCGATACGCTGAAGGCCGACGGCATCAACCTGATGACCAATATGGGAGACAAGTGGCTCGGCGATCCGCATTACTTTCCGCTGTTCGAGGAACTCAACCGCCGCAAGGCGATCGTCTATACGCACCCGATCAGCCCGGACTGCATGCAGAATGCGCTGCTGCCGGACATAGACGATTCAGTCATCGAGTTCTGCGCCGATACGAGCCGCGCGATCGCTCGTCTGCTTTTTTCGGGCGCTGCGCATCGCTTTAAGGATATCGCTTTCATCTTCTCGCACGCCGGCGGCACGATGCCCTTCATCCTCGAGCGCTTCACACGCCGGCCGCTCGACGACAAGGAGATCGCGGCCCGGGTTCCGGATGGCGTGACCCAATATCTCAAGCGATTCTATTACGACACCGCCCAGGCATCGCACCCCTTTGCGATGTCCTCGATCACGAAGGTCGTGGCTGCGACGCAGCTTCTGTTCGGAACGGACTTTCCCTTTCGCAACGCCGAGGACCATGTGAACGGGCTCAAGACGTGCGGTTTTTCGGATGACGAGCTGTTTGCGATCGAGTGCGGCAATGCAAGGCGCCTGATGCCGCGCTGGAACCGCTGACTGATTCACCATTCCGATCCACGTTGCACGATCGATTGGGGCGGACCCCGCCGTCACGCGCCGGGGTCGAAGCAGGTCACTGTGAGGACTTCGTAGAGATGCAGCAGCGCGTCGTTCGACGCCGCACGGATCTCTTCGAGCACACCAGCCGCGCGGCCATGCCGCGTGGCCTGCCGATAGGCATCTGCATCGGCCCATTGCTCGTATGTGGCGGCGTGCGTGTCGTTGTAGCCGCGATGAACGGCGAGCCCGATGAACCCATGCGCCTTGTCGCCGACCAGCGTCTCGCCATAACGCTTGAGGAGGGCAAGGAAGTCGCGCCGCCGCACCGCGTCGACTTCAAAGATGCCTATCGCGGCCGTTCGATGCGTTGCTTCAGAGACCTCGATCCGATCGTTCATGCCATTCGCGGTGACGACTTCCTCGACCTCGTACCAGCGAATCTCGTGCTTGTCCGAAAGATCGTGGGTGCGTTTCAACAACGGCGCCGTCTCCGGCCGCGTGCGAAGGTATTGGCCGCTCGCGCGATCCGTGTACTGGTTGTAGTTGATGATGATCGGCGCATCGAGCGCACGGTGGAAGTTCGACGAGACGTTCATCGGAAATTTGTGCACCACGATCTCGTGATTTATCGCGTGCAGCGTCTCCAGCAGCGCCGCCTGCCGGTCTCTGGGCAAGGTGAACACATTGATTCCCGTTGCGAGCCGGCTCATCGCGGAGATCGCTGTTGTCGGCACTGGCATCCTCCTCCCTCGCCTCACTTACGGTTCGGCTGGAGCCGCGCCCCGTACTGGCGATCGCGATCCGCAGTATATTAGGTTTGCATGAGAAGGGGCGAAGTCGCGTAACCTACCCTGAATTTCAGCGGCGCGAGAGGAGGGAGAAAGATGCCAGACAAGATCAGGCTCTCCAGCATCGAGGGCGGCGGAAACTGGTGGATCACGCTCAACTGGGCGGCGCAGGCCTTTCGCAACGCAGGCTTCGAGGTCGAGGTCACAAGGCGCGGCAAGGAGGCCGCCGATACAATTCTGCGCGTCGTGCGTGGCGAGGCCGACATCGCGGTGACGCTCGGCGTTTCCGCAGCCCAGGCCGCGAAGGGGCTCGGAATCTATAAGGATGGGAAGGCGAGGGCGGTGCGGGGCTTGGCCTTGGCGCTCCGGCCTGGTCATCATTTCTACAACATGGTTCGCGCCGACCTGGGCATCCGCTCCTTCGGCGATATCGCGAAGCAGAAGCCGCTGCTCAATATCCAGGTTGGTGAAGCCGATTTCGTCGCCGGCGAGATCACGGAAGTGTATCTGAAGTACTATGGCATCGAGCTTTATCGCGACATCGCCGCTTGGGGCGGAAGCCTCCAGAGCTCGTTCCCGGAGTCCGTGCCACTTCTCGCGCAGGGCAAATCCAACGCGATCATGCGCGAGAACACGGCACGCGGCCCCGCCGGCTTTGCCGCCCAAATGGCGCCTTGGGTCATGCTGCCGCTTGACCGCGAGATCGCCGAGCGCATCGAGCGTGAATACTGCGCGCCGGCAGTGACGCTGCCGCCCGGTACGGTGCGCGGCCAGACCGAGCCCTGTCTCACCGTGACCGATCCGGGCTATCCGATCGTGATCAATCAGGACATTCCGAACGACCTGGCGT
>Ga0335078_10002212_pt1 | contig 29467 bp, 23 predicted proteins | sample Lox_Sample_32_FD_206711 | JGI IMG/M metagenome (GOLD analysis project Ga0335078, IMG submission 206711) | Soil microbial communities from Loxahatchee National Wildlife Refuge, Florida, United States - Lox_Sample_3.2 | ecosystem: Environmental > Terrestrial > Soil > Wetlands | place: USA...
CGTCACGAGCGAGAGCGACACGCAGTGCGGCACGGGCGGCCTCGCGTGCACCGACTGCACGCAGTCGGGCGAGACGTGCAACGCGGGAACGTGCGCGACGACGTGCAACGCGCAGACGTGCCCGGGGTGCTGCGAGCAAGGGACGTGCTTCGCGGGCTTCGTGGACACGCGCTGCGGATCCGGCGGAGCCGCGTGCGTCGACTGCACCACGCAACAATCCACGTGCGACACGCTCGCGACGCCGCGCCAGTGCAAATCGCAACAGAACACGTGCCCCGCGACGTACGCGAGCTGCCCGTCGAACGTGTCGACGCCGGTATTGTCCGTGACGAAGGGCGCGTGCCTCGCGAGCGATCTGCAAGACGCGGAGGCCGCGTGCACGACGGGCTTCACGTCGTCGGCGTGCCAGTCGTTCTTCGCGAGCGAACCGAAGATCAACGCGTCGTGCGCCACGTGCCTCGCGCCGTTCCAATACGATCTCGCCGTCGGCACCGGCATCTTCGATTGCGTGAGCCCGTACGTCGGCTCGAGCTGCGATCACGACACCGGTTGCATCGACGACTGCGAGGTGCAGAGCTGCGCGCAGTGTCCGCAAAACGCCGTCGCGCAATGCAAGCAGCAGGTCGCGCAAGGCCAGTGCGCGTCGTACATCCAAGGCGCGTCGTGCATCGGCAGCGCGCTCCTCGGTCAAGCGTCTTTCTGCAACCCGCAGCAGTACCAAGGCAACTACGGCGATTGGCTCGCGGGCGTCGGAGCGCACTACTGCGAGTGATGAATGCCCGACGGCGGAGCGTTCGAGACGAGACGACGGTGAAGATCGACGAGCACGTTCTTCTGACGGGCTTTCCCTCGTTTCGCGCGCGGCGCATGTGCGAGGAGATCGTCACGGCGGACGGCGGGCCGCGCGCGGTGGTGCACGCAGTCGTTCACCCGAAGCTCCGCGCGGACGCGCAAGACGCGCTCGACGCGCTCCCGCTCGACGCGCGCCGTCGCGTGGAGCTCCTCGAAGGCGACGCCGCGGCGATGGACCTCGGGCTCTCCGGCGCGGAGTTTCGATCGCTCGCGCGCACGATCGATCGCATTCACCACTGCGTCCAGGTGAGCTACGTCGGCGCGGAGCGCTCCGCCGCCGAGCACGTCAACGTGGGATCGGCGTACGAGATCCTCGAGGTGGCGCGCGCGTGCTCGAAGCTCGAGAGCCTCGTCGTGCATTCGTCGGCGCACGTCTCGGGCGATCGCTCCGGCATCGTGTACGAAGCCGATCTCGATCGCGGGCAGCGCTTTCGCAACGTCGTGGAGGAGACGCTCGCGAAGGCGGAGCGCGTGTTCCGCCGCGCGATGATCGGAAAGAAACCCGTGCCGATCGTGATCCTGCGTCCGACGATCGTCGTCGGCGATTCGCGCACCGGCGAAGTCGATCGCCTCGAGGGTCCCTACCTCTTGATCCTCCTCATGCTCGCGGCGCCGCCGGATTTCGCGATTCCGCTCGCGTTCTCGGAGCGGGAGATCGCGCTGAACTTGGTGCCGATCGATTTCGTCACGAAGGCCGCGCTGCGCATCGGGCGCGATCCGCGCGCCGTCGGAAGGACGTTTCATCTCGTCGATCCGAATCCGCTTCCCGCGCACAAAGTCGTCGAGCTCGTCGCGCGCGCCGGCGGACGGCGCGTGCCGAGCGGATTTCTCCCGGCGAACCTGATGCGCGCGATTCTCCGCGCGCCGGGTCTCGAGCGATTCGCCAAGAGCCCGCGCGCCGCGCTCGACGCGGTGATGGTGCCTGTCACGTACGACCACACGAACGCGGACGAGCTGTTGGAAGGAACGAACATCACGTGCCCGCCGCTCGACACGTACGTCGACACGCTCGTCGCGCACGTGCAGCGCTGGCTGGACGCGCGCGCCGAGAAGCGCGACGCCGCGCGCCAACACGATCCACTCGCATGAAGAGCGTGCCGCCGCTGATCGGACACGGGATGGTCACGCGCGCGATCGTCGTGCGCGCGGCGGACGTCGTCCTCTTGAAGGGGATCGTCGAGGCGCACGACGGTCTCGCGCAGGTCTTCGCGGAGCACGGCGGTGATCTCGTGATCGCGGCGCCCGCCGATCGCGCGCGCGAGCTCGACGCTCTCGTCGAGTCTCTCTGCGCGGAGCTCGGCGCCGTGATGAAGACGTGAGCGCGCGTCATTTCTTCGAGAGCGGCGCGCTCGGAGGCGGCGGGATCGACGACGTGCCGAGCGCGTTCTTCTGATCGAGCAGCGCGAGCGTGTCCTCGCCGCTCGCGCGCACGAGCACCGTCGCGAGATCGCCGGGGAGGGGGGATTCGACGACGAGACGCTCGCGCGTCACGGGGTGGTCGACTTCGATTCGCACGCAGTGAAGGAAGGTGCGATCGAGCGCGTACTTCTCCTCGAAATGACGATTCGTCGGCGCGTGACCGAAGCGCTCGTCGCCGAGCACGGGGTGGTCGATCGCGGCGAGCTCGCGGCGGATCACGTCGGTGCGCTCTCGCGCGCGCTCGCCGGGCTCGAGCGCCGCTTCGGGCGTGATGCGCGCGACGGAGTGCTTCGCGAAGATCGCGATGCGTCGAAATTTGATGCGTGCATTCTGCATGGAATCGCGCGCGCGGAGCGCGCCCTTCGACGACACGATCCCGCGCGTCGCCGCGAGGAACACGCGCCGCGCGCTCTCCGTGCCGAGCGCTGCGCGCCACGCGTCCGCGTGACGCGGCGAGCGCGCGTAGATCGCGACGCCGCTCGTCCCGCGATCGAGCCGCTGCACGCACGTCGCGCCCTGCGCGCCGTCCAACGCGCGCACGCGCGCGCCGAGCCCGCCCGCGTCGGACTCCGCCGTCGACTCGTGCGCGTTCTTCTCCACGAAGAGCGCCGTCTCGTCCTCCCACAATACGCGCGGCGCGATCGGCGTCGCGCGTCGGAGGATCGCGACCGTCTCGACCTCTTCGGTCAGCGGGATCATGTCGAGCGGGTGCGCGCCGACGCAGCGGTAGCCGAGGCGCGCGAAGTGATCGAGATCGCGCGCGAGCGTGTCCGGATCGCACGACACGTACGCGATGGTGGGCGCGTCGAGCCGCGCGACCGCTTCGCGCGCGGCGGGCTCGACCCCGCGGCGCGGAGGGTTGACGACGATCGCGTCGAAGCGTTCGCCGCGCTCTTGGAGCTGCGTCACCGCGCTCGCTGCGTCCGCGTGAATCGCGGTGACCTTCGCGCCTTCGCGCTCCGCCGCGCGCGCGATGCGCGACGCCGCGGGCCCGAACGCTTCCACGCACGTCACGTCCGCGCCGCTGCTCGCGAGCGCGAGCGCGATCGCGCCGGACCCCGCGTAGAGATCGAGGACACGCGCGCGCTCCGTCGCGCGCACCGACGCCGCGACGATCGCGTGAACGCGCGCTGCTTGCGCGCGGTGCGCTTGCACGAAGGATCCGAACGTCGCGATCTGCAACGCGCGTCCGACGCGATCGTCGGCCTCGTTCTCTCCCGCGAGGAGCACCGTCTCGTTGCCGAGCACCTGCGGCGACGTACCATCGTGGAGACTCGCGGCGACGCCCACGAGCTCGGGGATCTGCCGCACGAGCGAGGAAGCGAGCTCGCGCAGCGCGTCGCTCTGTTTCGAACGCTCGACGACGAGCGTGAGGAGCACGCGGGGAGCGCCGCCGTTTGCTTCGCGCACGTCGATCGCGCGCACGTCGACGTCACTGCGCGCGCGCAGCGCGTCGCGCACCGCGGACACGACGCGCGCGACGAGCGGCGTGAGCACGCGGCACCGCGGCACGTCGACGACGTCGTGCCCACCGCCTTTCGCGTAGAGCCCGATCGCGCCGCCCGCGCCGACGACGAGCTTCGCGCGCGCGCGGTATTCGGTGATGGGATCCGCCGCGACGACGGGCTCCGCGTACACGAGCTCGAGCGATCGATAACGCGCGAGCGATCGCACGACGCGCGCGCGCTTCTGCGCGAGCTGCGCGTCGTAGTCGAGCGCGATCGCCGGGCAACCACCGCACTCGTTCGCGTGGTCGCAGGCGACGATCATCGCCCGAGCTTACTTCGCGACGACCGTGACGGGCCAGGTGTGTCGGTTCTTGTTCGCGTCTTGGGATTCGACGAAGAGCTCGTCGCCGTCGTTCGGGATCGCCTGGAGCGCGGTCACCGTGAGCACCGCGTGATCGCCGTTCTGCACGCTCGTCTTGTCGAACGCGAACGACAGGAGCGCGCTGTTTTGGTTCGGTCCTTCCGCGGCGACGTCGACCGCGGAGAGCGTCCACGGCGGGTACGGCGCGTCGGAGAACGCGTCGATGTTGATGGTCGCGGTGTCGCCGGCCTTGAGCAAGTCGATCGTCTGCTGCTGAGGCGCCGCGTTGAAATAAACTTCGCCCGAAGGAACGGGCACGCACGGATCCTCGCCCGCTTGCACGCTCTTGTTCGACCAAATGCGCTGCACGACGAACGAGCTCTCCGTGGTCGTCTTGCCCGTGCACAAATCGCCGACCTCGCCGCCTTCGCTCGCCCAGGTCTGGTTGAGCATGTAGTACGCGATCGAGTTGATGCCGATGTCGGGATCGGTCGACGCCTCGATGATCTCGTGGCTCGCCGAGTCCGTCGCCGTCGACTCCTTCGTTCCGCAGCGCGGGATGATCGCGTACGGCGCCGACACTTGCGCGTCGACGACGTCCGCCGCGAGCGTGTCGTGGTACGCGAGGTACGAGCCGCAGCTCGCATCGCCGTCGAGCGAGACGCTCACGCCGGCCGGCAGGTAAATCACGTAGAGCGTGTTCACGCCATCGGGCGCCGGAAATCCCGGCGAGACGCCGCCGTCCGTTGCACCCGCGTCGCCCGCGTTCAAGGTCGCGGTGATCTGAGCTTGGATGAAATCTTTGATCGTCGACGGCGCGCCTTGCGACGCCGAATCCGTGAACGACGCCGGCGGCGGATCGTTGATGACGACGTGCGCACCCGCGGTGCCCGGTCCAATGCACGTCGGGCTCGTCGAGTTCGGTTGCTCGCAATACTCGGAGCTCACCGCGGTCCACCACGACGTCGTCGTGATGATGTCGTCGAACTGCTGCAGGCGCGCGACCATCGTCGGATCGTCGCTCGCCCACGTGACGGTCACGATGTTCGGGTTCGGGATGACGCGACCGCCGTTGTAGTCGACGAGCGGCATCGCGGTGTGAGGCGCGGGGTACGCGATGGCCGCCGCGTCGGACGCGTCGTCGTCGGTCTCGTCGACGTTCCCCGCGTCGCTCTGCGCGCCCGCGTCGTTCTGATCGCCGCTGCGTCCGCCGCACGCGATCGCCACGCCGAAGATCGCCACCGTAAGCCCGAAAAAGCGCATGCGTTGGCGTAGCTGGTTCGAGCGCGCCGCGGCAACCGCTTTTCGTCGATCGCAGCGGATTTCAGGGCGATCGATGCAGTCGCGCGGGAATGCTCGCGCGGCACTGTTTCGTGCAGCGGCGCGTCAAGCGGCGCGGAGAATGCGCGACACCGAGACCGCGACGCGGCTCATCGCGTCGTCGCGCGCGCTCACGTCGGTCGAACGCGCACACAAGAGAACTTTGTCGCCGTCGACGTCGACGCGCTTCACCGCGACGCCGTCGAGCGCGTGCGATCCGGACGCGATGAGCGGCGCGAACGCGGCGAGCTCCTCGCACGAAGCCCACGAGCCCGCGCCCGCGACGACGACTCCCGAGCCGTCGGCGACGACGATCGTGTCGAGCGACCCTTCGCGACGCGTCGAGCTGAGCTGGTAGTGGAGCGCGACGAGCGGGTCGTGGCTGCGGCGGCGGCGGCGTTCGTTTTCCATGCGCGAATTGTCCGCAAGGCGTGTCCGCGAGGCCAACTTTAGGGCATATTCGATTGACGCGCCTCGCCGCGCGCCACAAAAAAGAACCATGCACGCGTGCTTCCACGAGCTCTACGCCCAACGCCGCGCCCACGTGATCGCCGCGATGAGCGCGACGAACGAGCCGGCCGTCGCCGTTCTGCCCGCCGCGCCGACGTACGTCCGCAACAACGACGTCGACCACGAGTACCGCCAAGACTCCGATTTGTTCTATCTCACCGGCTTCGACGAGCCCGAGAGCGTGCTCGTGCTCCTCACGGCAGGTCCCGACGCGTCCGCGAAGAGCGTCATGTTCGTGCGACCGCGCGATCCGGAGCGGGAGGTTTGGGACGGTCCGCGCGCGGGCGTCGATGGCGTGAAGAGCGAGTACGGCGCGGACGAGGCGCACACGATCGACAAGCTCGAGAGCGAATTGCCGAAGCTCCTCTCGAACCGCAGAAAGCTCTACTACCGCCTCGGCCGTGATCGCAGCTTCGACGACAAAGTGCTCGAAGGGCTCGAAGCGACGCGCCGCCGCGCGCGCACGGGAATCTTCTGGCCGACCGACATCACCGATCCCGCGACCATCCTCCACGAGATGCGCTTGCTCAAAGGCAGCGAAGATCTCGACGCGATGAAGACCGCGGCGCGCATCACGCGCGACGCACACCTCCGCGCGATGTCGCACGCACGACCCGGCATGCACGAGTACGAGATCGAAGCGCTCCTGCTCGAGACGTTCCGCAAGAACGGCTCCGAGCGCCCCGCGTACGGGAGCATCGTCGGCTCGGGCGCGAACGCCACCGTGCTCCACTACCGCGCGAACAACCGCAAGATGGAAGAAGGCGACTTGCTCCTGATCGACGCGGGCTGCGAGTACGGCTACTACGCGAGCGACGTCACGCGCACCTTCCCGATCAGCGGCAAATTCAGCGAAGCGCAGCGCGTGATTTACCAAATCGTGCTCGACGCGCAGCTCGCGAGCATCGAGGCGACGCGCACCGGCGCGACCCTCGAAGAGGTCCACAAGAAGAGCGTCGAGGTCGTGACGCGCGGCTTGAAGGACGCGGGAATCTTGCATGGTGAGGTCCCCGAGCTCATCGAGAAGGAAGCGTACAAGCCGTATTTCATGCACCGCACGAGCCACTGGCTCGGCATGGATGTGCACGACGTCGGCGCGTACTACGTCGGCGGAAAACCGCGCGTGCTCGGTGAAGGCATGGTGCTCACGGTGGAGCCCGGCATCTACATCCCGAAGAACGACGACAAGGTCGACGCGAAATGGCGCGGCATCGGCGTGCGCATCGAAGACGACATCCTCGTCACGAAGGACGGCCCGGTGAACCTCACGGAGGACATCCCGAAGACGATCGCCGATCTCGAAGAAGCCTGCACCTGAGCTTCGATAAGTTGTCCTTCGCGCTCGAGCGCCGCTAAAACCAAAATGTGAGCGCCCGCGAGTCGTTGCAGAGTGCAATCGAAGCGTTCCTCGAGCATTTGCGCTCCGAGCGTCGCGCGTCGCAGCACACGATCGCGAGCTACGGACGCGATCTCGAGAGCTTGTCGCACTTTCTTGAAGCGAAGAACGAGCGCGATCCGAGGCTCGCGGACGTCGACGTGTATGCGCTTCGCGGGTGGCTCGGCGCCCTCGCGCGGACGCACGCGCCGTCGAGCATCGCGCGGCACATCGCGTCGGCGCGGGCGTTCTTCAAGCACGCGCGTCGCACGGGCCGCTTGAAGGAGGATCCCGCCGCGCTCCTCGCGAGCCCGAAGGTGCGCCGCGCGTTGCCCACGCTCGTGTCGCCTTCGGCCGCCGCGGCCATCGTCGAGTCGCCGAACGTGTCGCCGATGGGCCTGCGCGATCGCGCCGCGCTCGAGCTCATGTACGGCTCGGGTCTTCGCGTGAGCGAGCTCGTCGGTTTGAATTTCGGCGACGTGGATCTCGCGCAGAAGACGGTGCGCGTGATTGGAAAAGGAAACAAGGAGCGCATCGTGCCGCTCGGAGATCTCGCGGCGCGCGCGGTGGAGGCGTACGTCGCCGTGCGCGATCGCGTCCCCAAGCGCGGGGCGCGCGACGATCGCGCTCTCTTTCTCTCGCCGAACGGAAAGCGACTCGGCGTGCGCGCGGTGCAGCACCTCACGAAGAAGAGCGGCGCGCTCGGGGCGGGACGCGCCGATCTCCACCCGCACGCGCTGAGGCACGCGTGCGCGACGCACATGCTCGACGGCGGCGCGGACCTGCGCGCGATTCAAGAAGTGCTGGGCCACGCGTCGCTGTCGACGACTCAGCGGTACACGCACGTGTCGATCGATCATCTCATGCGTGTGTACGACGCCGCACACCCGCTCGCGCGCAAGGTGTAGAACGTCGATTGGTGCCTTCGTGATCAAGCGGTTCATCGTCGCGTGCGAAGGGGGACTCGTCGGCGCCGCGCTCGTCGCGGCGGTCGAAGCGCACGAGAGCGCCGCGGGCGCCACGGCGAGCTTGGGCGCGATCTTCGGCGCCGATTGGGGTGTGCTCGCGCCGATCGCGATCGCGATCTCGGTCGCGGTGTGCGCGGCCCACGTCTTTTTCGAACCCGACGAGCCGCGGGGACCTGCCGAGATCGTCGCGCAGGTCCGCGCCGAGCCCGTGCTCACGCGCTCGCGCACCGCAGCGATCGCGCCGCTCGCGATCGTGTTCGGGTTCTTCGCGATGATCGCGCTCGCACACGTCGCGCGCGGTGCTCTCGTGCGCGGCGCGCCCGCCGGAGTGGGTCTCGAGCTCGCGGGCGGCGCGGCTGCGATCGCGTTCGCCGCGGTGATCGCCGTGCTCGCGCTCACCGCGCCGCTCCGCCGCGCGCTCGCGCACGGCGCGGATCGATCGCCGCGTCTCGTCGATCCGATTTTCACCGGCGGCGTCGCGCTCGCCGCGGTGGTCGCGCTCTTCGTGATCGGGCTTCGCACCGGCGACGCGGGCGGCGACGGATCGAGCCCGCTCGCGATCCTCGGCGTGCTCGGTCGCGCGGAGCTCGATCTGCGCCCGGTGCTCGACGCGCTCGCGGTCGGCGCGTGCGCGTATTTGTTTCCCGTCGCGCTCGCGCGCGGTCGGCGCGCGAACCGCGCGACGATCGTCGCCGCCGCGGTCACCGCGTTCGCGCTCGCGTGGACCGCGCACGAAGCGAGCGCGATGAACGCGGAGAAGGTGGTCACGCGCGCGGTCGAGCGGGCGCCGTTCGGTCACGTGGGAGTCTCCGCGCTGCGCCGCGCGTTCGATCGCGATCACGACGGCGCGTCTCCGCTCTTCGGCGGCGGCGACTGCAACGATCACGATCCGAAGATCAACCCGCTCGCCTTCGACATCCCCGGAAACGGAATCGACGAGGACTGCTCCGGCGCCGACACGCCCATCCCGCCGCCACCACCGCCGCCGCCACCGCCTCCGAAGGTCGATCTCCCGCGCGATCTCAACGTCGTGTTGATCACGATCGACACGCTGCGCCTCGACGTCGGGTTCGCGGGGTACGACAAACCGACGACGCCGAACTTGGACGCGCTCGCCGCGAAAAGCGTGGTCTTCGATCGCGCGTATTCGCTCGCGTCGTACACGGGAAAATCCGTCGGGCCGCTGCTCATCGGAAAATATCCGAGCGAAACGGATCGCGACGGCGGGCACTTCAACAAGTACTCGCCGAAAAATGTCTTCCTCGCGGAGCGACTGCACGACGTGGGGATCCGCACGTTCGGCGCGGCGTCGCACTGGTATTTCGCCGCGTGGAGCGGGCTGTCGCAAGGCATGGACGAATGGGACATGTCCGCGAAGCCGACCGAGGGACAAGGCGAGAACGACACGTCGATCACGAGCGACAAGCTCTCCGACGCCGCGATTCGCCTCTTGAAGAAGCCCGAGAACACGAGCGGGCGCTTCTTCATGTGGATTCATTATTTCGATCCGCACGCTCAGTACATGCCTCACGACGGCGCGCCGAATTTTCTCGGCGACGCGCGCGGCGGCGCGGCCGCGACGCGCGCGCTCTACGACGGCGAGGTTTGGTTCACCGACAAACACGTCGGGCGCGTCCTCGACTTCATCGCGTCGCAACCGTTCGGAAAGAAGACCGCGATCGTCGTCACGAGCGATCACGGCGAGGCGTTCGGCGAGCACAACATGAGTTGGCACGGCGCCGAGCTGTGGGAGGTGCTCGTGCGCGTTCCGCTCGTCTTCTACGTGCCCGGGACGGAAGCGAAGCACGTAGGCGTGAAACGGAGCCACGTGGATCTCGTGCCGACCCTCCTCGATTTGTTCGGCGTGCCGCAGCCGCACGCGGGAGAGCTCTCGGGGCGCTCGTTTCTCGCGGACGTCGTGACGAAGAACACGCCGGAAGAGCGCGACGTGTTCATGGACATGCCCATCGGACCTTACACGATGATGCGCAAGGCGATCATCGTGGGACCTGGAGCGGGCACGAAGCTCATTTGGTCGGGCGGGAGCTTGTATCAGCTCTACGATCTCGCGAGCGATCCCGACGAGAAGAACGATCTCTCGTCCGACGCGGCCAAGCTCGCGCCGATCGTCGCCGCGTTCGACGCGCAGCGCGCGCGGAGCGTCGAGATCGACGTGAAGCCGGACTCGCTCCCGTGACCGCGCCGCTCACGCCGCTTCGAGCAGCGTCCGCAGTCGCGCGCGCGCGCGGTGCAAACGCGAGCGCACCGCGCTCTCCGTGATGTGGAGCTGCGACGCGATTTCTTGGAGCCCGAGCTCGTCGTGATAGTGCGCGACGACGACGTCGCGGTAGTCGTCCGGGAGCTCCGCGAGCGCGTGCTGAACGAGCGCGCGCGCTTCGTGCGAGGCGAGCTGAACGTCGGGCTCGGCGCCTTCGTGCGGCCGCGATTCGATCGCGCCACTCTCGCCCATGACGTGCTCGGGCGCGATGCGCGCGCGGAATCGCCGCTGCGAGCGCATGAGCATGAGCGCTTCGTTCGCCGTCACGCGAAAGAGCCACGTCGAGAAGCTCGACGCGCCGCGAAACGATCCGAGCCGGCGGAGCACTTGCATGAGGGTCGTTTGAAGAAGGTCGTTGCGATCGTCGTCGGTGAGTGGGTAACGCAAGAGCTGACGTTGGACGTACGGCGACGCGGCCGCGACGATCTCACCGAGGGCGTCACGCTCGCCGGCCACGGCGCGCGTGACGAGATCCGAATCCACATAAAGCGCCATCGCGCCGGACGAAGCGAGCGGCGTGCCATGCGCGCACTCCGCGAAATCGCCGTGTGCCACGCGCGTGCGCGCTGTTCGAAAAACGACAGGTGCAAGGCGAAGAGACATGCGACATTGCGGTTCGTGTCCGGAGGATCGACGAAGACGAGCCACCCGCTCCCCGCGGGCATGCGCGATCTCTTGCCCGAAGAGACGCGCGAGCGACGCCACCTCGCCGAGCGCGTGCTCGCCGAGCTCGACGCGTTCGGCTACGGACAAGTCCTGCTCCCCGCGTTCGAGTTCGCCGACGTGCTCGAGCGCGGGCTCGGCGCGCTCGATCCGAGCGAGGTGCTTCGATTCGTCGAGCCCGAGTCGGGTGAGGTGGCCGCGTTTCGTCCGGACATGACTCCGCAGATCGCGCGCATGATCGCGACGCGTCTTCGATCGCGCCCGCCGCCGTTTCGTCTCGCGTACGAAGGCACCGTGCTGCGGCGGCTCAGCGGGCGCGCGCGCAAGCGAAGACAAATTCCGCAAGTCGGCGTGGAGCTCGTCGGCGAAGGCGGCCAGCGCGCGGACCTCGAGGTGATCGAAGTCGCGGCGAGCGTGCTGCGCGCCGTGGGTCTCGAGGATTTCGTGATCGATCTCGGCGACGCAGGCATCGTGCGCGCGCTGCTCGCGAACGTGACCGACGCGAACGCGTCGCGCGCGATCGCCGAAGCCATCGGACGCAAAGACGACGTCGAGATCGCCGATCGCATGAACGAAGCCGGAGTCGATCCGAGCGTCGTCGTCGCGCTCGTGCGCGCGCGATCGATCGAGGAGGGCGCGCGAATTTTGGACAAGACGCCCGCGGCGGACGCCGCGAAGCGGCTCATCGCGCTCACCGCCGCGGCGAAATCACGCGGGCTCGGCGCGCACGTCACTGCCGATCTCTCCGAGATTCGATCGGCCGCGTATTACACGGGCATGCTCTTTCGCGCGTACGCGCGCGGCGCGAGCGACGCGATCGGATCGGGCGGACGCTACGACGATCTCCTCGCGCGGTTCGGCGCGCCGATGCCCGCGGTCGGATTCGGGATCGATCTGGACGCGCTCGCGCTCGCCGCGCGCGCCGCGCAACCGCGAAGCGAACCGCGCGTGCGCGTGCTCGTCGTCGGCGACGAAGGCAAGGCGCGCGATCTCCGCGCGCGCGGCGTCGCGTGTGCGTTCCGCGCGGAGTCCGAAGGCGCGACCGAGTACGCGCGCGCGTGGGGCTTCACGAAAATCGTCACCGAGAAAGGCGAGGAGGTTCCGTAATGCCGGGCGTCGTGGTCGTCGGAGCGCAATGGGGCGACGAAGGAAAAGGGAAGGTCGTCGACATTCTCACCGAGCACGCCGAGGTCGTCGTTCGCTACGCGGGAGGACCCAACGCGGGCCACACGCTCGTCGTCGGCGGTGAAAAAGTGATCGTGCGCCTCGTTCCGAGCGGCATCTTGCGCAAGGCGACGAAGTGCGTGCTCGCGCAAGGGATGGTCATCGATCCCAAACGATTGTGCGACGAAATCGACGAGCTGAAGAAGCGCGGCTACGCGCACGCCGAGGAGCTCTACGTGTCCGATCGCGCGCACGCGATCCTCGCGTATCACCGTCTCGTCGACGGCCTTCGCGAGCAAACCGAAGGCGCGCTCGGCACGACCAAGCGCGGCATCGGTCCGTGTTACGAAGACAAAGCCGCTCGCCGCGGCGTCCCGATGGCCGCGCTGCGCGACATGAGCGTGCTGCGCGATTTGGTTTCGAAGGCGCTCGCCGCGTGGCGCCCGGTGATCGACGCGCTCGGCGGAACGACGCCGAGCGTCGAAGAAGTGCTCGCCGAAATCGAGCCGCTCGCCGCGCGCATCGCGAAGCGCCTCTGCGACACGTCGGCGCTCGTCGACGTCGCGCTCCGCGAGAACAAAACGGTTTTGTTCGAGGGCGCGCAAGGCACGCTCCTCGACGTCGATCACGGGACGTATCCGTTCGTCACGTCGTCGAGCGCGATCGCGGGCGGCGCGTGCACCGGCGTCGGCGTCGGGCCCACGCGCATCAAGCGCGTCATCGGTCTCGTCAAAGCGTACTGCACGCGCGTCGGCGCGGGACCGTTCCCGACGGAGCTGAACGACGCGATCGGCGAGCGCTTGCGCAAGGTCGGCGACGAGTTCGGATCGGTGACGGGTCGTCCGCGCAGAACGGGCTGGCTCGATCTCCCCGCGCTTCGCTACGCCGCGCGCGTCAACGGGCTGGACCGCATCGCCATCACGAAGCTCGACGTGCTCACCGGTTTGGACAAGCTCCGCGTGTGCGTCGCGTACGACACGCCGAACGGACGCAAGCGCGAGATCGACACCTCGCTCATCGGCCGCGATCTCGATCGCGTGACGCCCGTGTTCGAAGAGCACGACGGTTGGACCGAAGACATCGGCGTCGCGCGTTCGATGGGGGACCTGCCGAAGAGCGCGCAAAAGTACGTGGCGATGATCGAAGACGCCGCGGAGTGCGAAGCGATGATCGTGAGCGTGGGTCCCGGTCGCGAGCAGACGATCGTGCGGAGTCGCGTGTTCGCGTGAGTCAGTTGCGTTAGAGTGACGTCGTGCTCCCCGCGCTCGTTTTCGTCGCTCAGATTTCGTTCCTCGCGGCGCGGCCGTTCGAGTGCGGAAACGACGGCACCGGGCGCGGCGCGAATTTGTGGGAGCGCGCGAAGCACCCCGAGCTCCGGCACTACTGCGATTTGCTCGCGGCGGGCACGAGCAAGCTCGCGTCGCCCGCGACCGCCGCGGACGCGCTGAGCGAAGCCGACGACGCCGATCAAGCGATGCCCGGTCACGCCGCGCCGCTCGTGCTCAAGGGTCGCGCGCTCGGCAAGCTCGGTCGGTACACCGAAGCGTACGCGGCGTTCACCGACGCGAAGTCGCGCGACGCGCGCGCGCTCGACGATCCCTCCGCGCTCCTCGCGTTCGCGCGCGCGAGCGCGCGCAGCGGGCACCTCCCCGAAGCGCTCGCGGCGTTTCGCGCGCTCCTTCCGCGCGCCGACGGGCTCTCGTCGAGCGAGCGCGCGCCCGCGTACGTCGAAGCCGCGGTTCACGCGATGAACGCGGGCGCGGCGGACGACGCCGTCGCGATGTTGCGCCAAGCGCGTCGCGAGGCGGGCGACGCGATTCAACCGGTGGCGACGCTCGCGCTCGCGCTCGCGCTCGATCGCGCAGGCGAGAAGGAAGAAGCGAAGGCCGTCCTCGACGATCGCGCGAAGGCCGAGGCGCGCACCGTCGCGCGCAACGCGACCGTGCAGACGCTCCTCGGTCCGTACGCGTTCGAAGCGGAGGCGATGGCCGCGATGGGCCTCGAGCAGACGGACGTGGCGGCGTCTCAAGCCGCGTGGCAACGTTTCATCACCGCAGCCGGCACGCACACTTCATGGATCGAACACGCACGCTCGCACGTCTCGTCGCATCCTTCGGCGCCGCCGCGGCATCGTTGATCGCGACGGGCGCCCGCGCGGACACGCCGCCGAATTTGTGGGACCTCGGCAAGCGGCCCGACGCGCTCGCGCAGTATCGCCAGCACGTCGACATCTCGCGCAAGATCGATCTCGTCGACGAGCTCTCCGATGATTCGTCGCTCATGGCGCGCGCCGCCACCACCGAGGCAGAGTTCGCCGCGCGCGAGCTCGCCGACGTGTGGCACGGCCCGAAGGACGCGTGGCTCCAGTTCGACGACGCGTGGATCGCGATGAAGCGCTTCGACTACGCGCAGGCCGTGACGCTCCTCGAGCCGCTGACGAAATCGATCGGCGCGACGCCGTTCGCGTCGGAGGTGTGGATGAAGCTCGCGGAGTGTTACGTGAAGCTCGAGCGCACGGACGACGAGATCCACGCGTACGACGAGGTGCTCGCGCGCACGACGACCGAAGTGCAGCGCATGACTCCGCTCATGAACCAAGGCGAAGCGGTCATGCGCTCGGGCGACGCGCAGACCGCGCTCGCGCAGTTCCGCGACGTCCTGCGATTGTCCGCGCAGCTCACGAACGCGACCGAGATCAGCATGCTCGCGCAGTGGGACGTCGCGATCGCGCTCGATCGCTCCGGCGATTTTCGCGGCGCGCTCGCCGCGGCCGTCGACGCGGTGCGCATGTCGAAATACGCGGTGCTCGTCATTTCGCCGCTGAATCCGTCGGTGTACTTCGTGCCCGATTACGAGCGCGAGTGGTACAGCGCGCTCAGCGACGCGGCGCTCGCGCTGAACGAACAAGACAAACCGAGCGCGGTCGCGCTCATGTGGCGCGACGCGGTGAAGCACATGCAAGCGTACGTCGCGGGCGCGGAGCAGCACGCGGGCGGAGACAAGTGGCTCGACGTCGCGCGCAAGCGCGTCGAGATGCTGCGTCAGCGTCGCGACGAAGCCGACAAGAAGGCGGGCGTCGAAGAGCGCGATCTGTGAGCGCTCACGCCTGCGGCATCCGCGCGCGCACGGCTTCGATTTGTTGCTGAAGCACCTGCGGCGGGAGATTGAGCGCGGCGCACATCCGCTCGAGCGTCGCTTGCTCTTGCGGATCGATCGTGCCGTCGACCAGCGCGGCCGCGACGAGTCCCATCAAGAACCACTCGGGTGACGTCACTTGTCCGAACTGCGCGGTGAGCTGACCCGAGAGAGCGCGCGCGACGACGTCCTCGGGGATCCCCCAACGCCTGCCGCACTCGACGAGGAGTCGCTTCTCGTCGCGCTTGAGCCCGCCCGAGATCATCATGTGCGCCATTTGCGAGAAGAGGACGATGCGCTCGCGCGGATCGCGGATGTCCGGGATCAAATAGCCGAGCGACGACGCGTCCGCGATCGCGCTGCGCGGGCGCGCGGAGCCCGGCGCGCCCACCGCGTCGAGCGCCCACACTTGTCCGCTGGCGACGATCTCCGAGCCGCAGTGGCTGCAGCGCGGATCGTCGGTCTCGACGAGTGGACCGCCGCAATTCGGACACGTGACGGCCATCGAGAGCTTCGTCGACGCGCCGGAGCGACGCGCGAGTCTGAGCGTCGATTGACGCGGGAAGGGCTCGGCGCCTTGCGTGAAGCGCGCGGACCAAAACACGTTCGCGTAGACGAAGTCGTCGCGCTCGCCTTGTCGCGCGACGTCGCAGAGGATCACGTCGACGCCGCCCACCGCGATGTCACGCGCGCCCTCGGCGACTTGCGCGCCGTCGCCGCCGCGCGCGACGAGCTCGGGCGTCGCCGCCTTGCGCAGCGGCGCCGCGCTCCGCAACCGGCCCGATTGGAGCCACTTCCAGAACAAGTAGCTCGCGCGATCCTCGAGCGTCTCGCGCGTCGCGCCGAGATCGACCTCGCGCAAACCCGCGAGCCCGGGCACGTCCTCCGCGGAGTCCGGGTGCCACTCCGAGAGCTGCGTGATCTCCGCGAGCACCCAATCGTGCTCGCCGGAGCAGACGAGCGCCTTGCAGTATTGGCACGTGACGATCTCGCCTTTCGACTTGTCGAACGGCGCGCCGCACGCCGGGCACGCTTGTCCGACCGCGTCGGCGGACTGCTTCGTCTGCGCGCCCTGCTTGCGCACGAGCGTCCAGATTTCGGTGTACGGGGTGACCGGCGTGCGCGAGAGCTCGCTCTGGATTTGTTGCGGCGTCGACTGGATGGGCACCGTCGCGTCGCGCGCTTGCGCGGTGAATCGAACGTGCACGATGTCGAGCGGCGGCGACGAGCGCACCGCTTCGAGCGTCACGAACATCACGCTCGTGTCGCTCATCACGTTGCGCACGCCTTCGGTCTGCATCAGCTGGAGCTGCACTTGAAAGCGCGAGAAGCATCCGTCGCTCATGAACGGACGCGCCGGGCGCATGTCGCCCGCGGTCCATCCGTCGCGCAAGATGTCGCTCATCCTTCGAACGCGATCGACGATGCTCTGCTCGGTCAAATTCGGATCGCGCGTGCGGAGCTCGTCGAGCGAGACGGATTTTCGACTCTCGGCTTCGAGATCGTACTGCGCGTCGAGCACCGCGGAGCGCACGTTGCTCGCGGCGCGCTTCGCGCGCGACGCGATGACGACGATGACGAGCACGATCCCCGCGAGCACGAAGAGACCGCAGAGCACGTCGAGCGGAGAGCTTCCCGAGGAGGGACCTCTGTTCGAGTAGTACGTCCCACCGCCCGAGTAGTGGTACGAGCTGCCGCCCCCGCCGCTCGATCGCGACCCTCCGCCGGACGAACCGCCGCTGCGAAAGCTCTGGCCGCCACCGGGCCGCGCGTCGATCGAAGTCGATGCGCTCGCGACCGTCGTCGACGCGAAACAGAACAGCATCGCGAGCAAAACGAAGAGACGCTTCAGTGCTCTTTGAGTCATTTGATCGGAAAGAGCTCGCGGTTCTTCCATGAAGGCAGCTCGCGAAGATCGGCCCAAACCTCGCGCGCCGACGAATAGCGGTACGCGTCGCGCCTTCGCAGCATCTTCGCGACGAGCCCGCCGAGCGGCGTGCCGATCGCTTCCGCCATCTTGCGCGGCACGCCTTCGCCCACGATGCGCACGAGCTCCTGATACGGAACGCCTTGCGGAATCGCGGGCTGCCCGACGAGCATCCAGTACATCAGCAAACCGACCTGGTAGAGATCGCTCTGCTTGCTCGTGTAGCCGCTCGCGACGACCTCGGGCGCCATGATTTTGTGGTGCACGACGTTCGGTCGCACGGCGGGCGCGCCGCGGAGCTCGTGGCTGATGCCGAAGTCGGAGATCTTCACCGTCGGACGATCCACGCCGTGAATCACGAGCACGTTTCCCGGGTGGAGATCGTCGTGGATGATGTCGTTGTCGTGGAGGAACTGCACGGCGGCGAGCAGCTGGCGCGCGAGCTCGATGACGAGCCCTTCTTGCATCGGCGTGCCGAGCATGTCGGTGAGCGAGTGCTCGCACTTCTCGAGCGCCATGTAAAAGAGGTGATCCTGCTCGAACGCGTCGTGCATGTAGACGACGTTGGGGTGACGCAGCGACATGAGTCGCTGCGTCTCCTTCGCCCACTCCGAGTGCACCTCTTGGTACGGGCGATTCGCGGGGCGGATCATCTTCACCGCGTAGACCTGATCGAACGGACCGAGGCAGTCGTAGACCGCGCCGAACTCGCCGGAGCCCAAGATGCGCCGCACTTCGTACTCGCCGCGCTTCGACGCGAGCTTGGTTCCGACTTGCGGCAAACGAACGACGATGCGCTGCGTGGGCGCCTGCGAGACGATGGGTTGCATCGCGGCTGGCAAAGCGGGCTGCGAGAGGGGCGCCGGCGGCGCGACGGGCATGTTGGGTTGTGAGCTCGGCGCGGGAAATCCGCCGCTCGAGCTCGCGTTCGGAACGACGGCGGGCGTGGAGGGAGTCGAGGGAACGACCGGCACGCCCATCGCAGGCGTACGGCGATCACCGGATTGAGGAGGCGTGCGAACCGTCACCGTTGTCGAACGATACCACGCTACACTCGCGGGCTCGCATGCCGAAGATTCGAACCGCGGAGCAGCTTCGCCTGGAGGAAGCGCGCGAAGGAAAGAAGTGGCGGCGCTGGGGGACGTACCTCAGCGAGCGGCAGTGGGGCTCGGTGCGCGAGGATTATTCGGCGAGCGGCGACGCGTGGAATTATTTTCCGTTCGACCACGCGCACCTCCGCGCGTACCGATGGGGCGACGACGGTCTGCTCGGTCTCTGCGACAACCGCGGGCTGATGAATTTCTCCGTCGCGCTCTGGAACGGCAAAGATCCGATCTTGAAAGAGCGCCTCTTCGGCCTCTCGAACCCCGAGGGCAACCACGGCGAGGACGTGAAAGAGGTCTATTTCTACGTCGACGCGACGCCGACGCACTCGTACGCGCGCGCGCTCTACAAATATCCGCAACGCGAATTTCCGTACCAAGCGCTCCGCGACCGCGCGCGCGCCGCGAAAAAATCCGATCCCGAGCCGGAGCTCGAGTCGCTCGGCGCGTTCGACGACGACGCGTACTTCGACGTTCAAATCGAGTACGCGAAGACGACGTGCGAGGACGTGCTCGTGCGCCTCACGATCACGAACCGGGGGCCGCGCGCGCGCATCGTCGTCCTCCCGCAGCTCTGGTTTCGCAACACGTGGAGCTGGGGCGATGACGGCGCGAAGCCGAGCATGCACCGCGGCGGCAAGGACTTCGTCGTCACCGACCAACAACACCTCGGTCGGAGGTTCTTCTACGCGGAGAACGCGCACCGAATCTTGTTCACCGAGAACGAGACGAACAAGAAGGCGCTGTGGAACGTCGCGAACGACGGACCGTACACGAAGGACGCGTTTCAGCGCGCGGTCGTGCACGGCGACGCGAGCGCGACGAACCCGCGCGACGAGGGAACGAAGTGCGCGGCGCTCTACGATCTCGATATCGACCACGGCGAGAGCGTGAGCGTCCGCTTGCGCTTCACCGACGAGGTGAAAAACGATCGCGCGTTCGTCGATTTCGACGACGCGTTCGTCGCGCGAATGCGCGAGGCCGACGATTTCTGGAACACGGTGATGCCGCAAGGTCTGAGCGACGATCAAAAGCGCGTGTTTCGTCAGGGCGCGGCGGGGCTCTTGTGGTCGAAGCAGTATTACCACTTCGACGTCGATCGCTGGCTGCGCGGCGATCCCAACGCGCCCGCGCCGCCACAAGAGCGACGCGACGGAAAAAATTCCGAGTGGACGCACCTCTTCAACAGCGAAGTCCTCTCGATGCCCGACAAGTGGGAGTACCCGTGGTACGCCGCGTGGGATCTCGCGTTCCACACGATCCCGATCGCGCTCTTCGATCCGGAGCTCGCGAAGCAGCAGATCTCGCTCCTCACGCGCGAGTGGTACATGCACCCGAACGGGCAGCTCCCCGCGTACGAGTGGGCGTTCGGCGACGTGAACCCGCCCGTGCACGCGTGGGCCGCCGAGCGCGTCTTCCGCATCGAAAACAAGATGAGCGGTCGCTGCGATCGCAACTTCCTCGAGAGCGTCTTCCACAAGCTGATGCTCAACTTCACGTGGTGGGTGAATCGAAAAGACGCGAAGGGGCGGAACGTCTTTCAAGGAGGGTTCCTCGGGCTCGACAACATCGGCGTGTTCGATCGATCGACGCCGCTCCCGAACGGACACGTGCTCGAGCAAGCGGACGCGACGAGCTGGATGGGCATGTACTGCTTGAACCTGCTCGAAATCGCGCTCGAGCTCGCGCGCGAGAATCAGAGCTACGAGGACGTCGCGAACAAATTCTTCGAGCACTTCTTGCTCATCGCGAAGGCCGCGAACCTCGGCGACGAAGGCGGCAAGGGGATGGCCGGGCTCTGGGACGAGGACGACGGCTTCTTCTACGACTGCGTGAGCGCGCCGGACGGGACGCGCACGCCGCTCAAGGTGCGCTCGATGGTCGGGCTGATTCCGCTCTTCGCGGTGTGCACGCTCGACGGCGACGTCTTCGACCGCTTCCCGCAGTTCGGAAAGCGCGTGAAGTGGTTTCTCTCGAACCGCCCCGAGCTCGTCGGCGCGGTCGCGTCGATCCACGACAAAGGCTCCGGGCAGCGGCGGCTCTTGTCGCTCCTCGATCGTCGACGCCTCGTCCGCGTGCTCACGCGCATGCTCGACGAGACCGAGTTCCTCTCGCCGTACGGCGTGCGCGCGCTCTCACGCGCGCACCGCGATCACCCGTTCGAATTCCACGCCGACGGACGCACGTACCGCGTCGACTACGAGCCGGGCGAATCGCAGACGGGTCTCTTCGGAGGAAATTCGAACTGGCGCGGACCGATTTGGTTTCCCGTGAACTTCCTCATCATCGAGTCGCTGCAGAAGTATCACCACTTCTACGGCGACTCGCTGCGCGTCGAGTGCCCGCGCGGATCGGGACGTTGGATGAATTTGTGGGAGGTCGCCGTCGAGCTCTCGCGGAGGCTCACGCGTTTGTTCTTGCGTGACGAGCACGGTCGGCGCGCGGCGCACGGATCGAGCGAGCGCTTCCAGAACGATCCCAACTTCCGCGACAACATTTTGTTCTACGAGTACTTCCACGGCGACACGGGCGAAGGGCTCGGCGCGTCGCACCAAACGGGTTGGACCGCGCTCGTCGTGAAGTTGATCCAGCAGAGCCCGCTCTGGGACGCGACGTGGGACGAGAAGCTCGCGCGGATGGTCCGCTAGAAACCGGCGTCGTGCATCCCGGCGGCGTTCATCTCGAGGGTAAGGTTGCGTTGCGCGGCGGCCGGCGCGGCGCTCGCGCCTTGAACGTGCGCGCGCGTACCGGCGACTTTCTTCGCGACCGCGACGAGACGACTCCGCTCCGCGTCGTCGCGCGTCTGAGCCGCGCGCTGCTCGAGTGACGCCTGCGCCTGCGCGAGCTGTTTGTCCGCTTCCGCGAACTGACCTGCGCCCGCGCTCTGCGACGCGTCGAGCTCGAGCTTCGACGCGCCGAGCACCGCGACGATCGACTTGGCCTTCGCGTTCTCCGCTTTCGCGACCGCGCTCGGATCAGACGAGAATCCGGCGCGCGCGACGATCTCTTGAACGCGCGGCAGGTCCCCGTCGTCCGGATCGCGGAAATGCAGGCGCACGCTCGCGATCGCGCGCGACGTGCTCACCGTCGTGTCGCTCAGTCGAACGCGCACGAGCGCTTCGCGGTGTTGACCCGAAAAGAGCACGCCGAGCGGAACGCGCAGCGCGCCGCCCTCGCCGCGCTCGCTGCGCGCGCCATCGACGGCGACGAGCTCGACGCCGGGCGCCGGGACGATCTCGACGAACGCGTCCGTCGCGACCGTCGATTGAAGAAGCTCGAGCTCGTGCGTGAGCAGCGACACCATCTCGCGCGGCTCGCCGAGGTGATAGAGGCGCCCCGACGATCGCATCGCGAGCGCGTTGAGCGTGCGCTCGTCGTAATCGGTGCCGACGCCGAGCGAAGTGACTTGCGCGTGAAAGCGAAGGCCGCGCTCCGCGAGTGATCCGAGCGCGTCCGGCGAGGACTGCCCGACGTTCGCGATGCCGTCCGAAATGACGACGACGCGCCGAACGGCGTGCGTCGCGGGCGCGCGCGCGACGAGCGACTCGCCGAGCCCCAGCCCGTCGAACATGTTGGTCGATCCGCTCGGCTGGAGCTGCGCGATGCGCGCCTTCAGCGCGCGCCGCACGTCGCTCGAGAGCACGCTCGGCTCGACGATGGTGCGCGCGTCGTCGCTGAACGCGACGATCGAGACGATGTCTCCGTCGGACAAATCATCGACGAGCAAGTTCGCGGCGCGCCGCGCGTTCTCGATCTTCGCGCCGGCCATCGAGCCCGACGTGTCGATCACGAGCGAGACGTCCATCGGCACGTGCGCGTGCGGTCGCGCGACCGGGGCGTCGATCCACACGCCGAGCGTCGCGGTCGAATCACCGGCGAGAAGCACGTCGCTCTCGGTCGCCGCGCCGATCCACGCGCCGCTTTGCGCGGGGTGCGCGACGTCGGTTTGCGCCGGGTCTTTCGGAGCGTCCTTCGCGACTTCGATCACGCGTCCATCGCTCGTCACCGTCACGGCGCCTCGTCCGCTCTGCGCGGTTCCGCACGCCGCACACGCCAGCGCAAACAGCGCAACGATTCCTGCTTTTCGCATGGATCAATCTCCTCGACTCGGTGAGACGCACCGGCGCGGAAAAGGATCTGAATCAGGGACAAATCGATGCGTCCGCGAAGCAGTCGGACGCCTTGCAGCTCGTTCCGGCGCACGCGCCTACGCCGCACGCGATGTCGCACGACGACTCCGCGCACGAGACGACGCCGCCGCACGACTCGAACCCCGTGCAACACAAGACGCTCGTCTGCGCGTCGCTCGCCACCGCGCCGCTGCACGACAGCGTCCCCTCGCAGTCCACGTTGCACTTCGCGGTCGCCGCGCACGTCACGTTGCCGTTGCACGCGTAGTCGCTGCACGTGACGTTGCACGCGCTGCCCGCGCACGCGATGTCGCCGAAGCACGACGACGTCCCGCATTCGATGTCGCAGCTCCCCGCGTCGCACGTGATGTCCTGCCGGCACGATTCATCCGTGCACTTCACCGTGCACGACTGCCCGCCGCACGCGATCGTTCCGGAGCACTCCGACGCTCCGCCGAGCGTGCAATCGATCGCGCACGACGTCGCCTTCGTGCAATCGATGTCGCCGCAAGAGAGGTAGCCGCAGTTCACGGCGCACGGCACGCCCGCCGGACACGTCACGCCGCCGTCGACGCACGTTCCGTTCTGCGTGCAGTCGAACACGCACGTTCCGTTCTGGCACGACGCGTTCGGATCGGTGCACACGCTCGCGCAGTCGACCGTGACCGCGGCGTCTCCGTCGCTCGCGCCCGCGTCGTGCGGCGCGTCCGAAGATGCCTCGGGCAAGAGCGTCACGTCGGCCGTCGACGCGTCGTCGCGCGGGGGACCTGCCGCGTCGCCCGCGAGGCCCGCCTCGTCGAGATCGCACGCGGCGATCACCAAAAGGAGCGCGAGCTTCCGCATCGCGTGATTCTATCGCGCGAGGAGAAAGCGCGCGATCGGGTCGAAGATGCGCGCCTCGGCGCCCGTCGACAAGAAGAGATCCGCGTGCGCGATGGGCTTTCTCGGGTCGCCGCCGATCTCGACGAGCTCTTTGTCGCGCGTGCCCATGCGCTCGAACACGTCGCGCGCGGTCGCGACGGGCACGATGCCGTCGTCCATCGCGACGACGCACATGAGCGGGGTTTGCATCGACTCGATCGCGATCGACACGTTCACGCCGCGCAAAATCAAATCGCGCCGCGCCATCCACTCGGCGATCTCGCGGTTGATGCCCGCGTGCGGATCCTCGACGGTCTCGACGATCTCGTTCGCCCGCGCGAGATCCGACGAGCTCGTGTTGACGTAGAGCGAGAGCGCGCGCGGAAAGACGCGCGTGACGAGCGGGAGCGCGTGGCGTGCGATGGCGCGCGTGTTCTTCAACTTGAGCTTCGCCATGAGCTCGGGCGACGAGAACACGACGCGAATCAACGGCGCGATCTCCACCCAGCGCACGAGCCCGCCCATCGACACGAACGATCCCACGCGCGACGTCCCGCGGTGCGCGAGGTACCCGAACGCGAGCGCGGTGCCGAGGCTGCACCCGATCAAGTCGACGCGATCGCACCGTTCGCGCGCGCACACGTCTTCGATCACCGCGCCGACGTCGTCGATCGCGAGCTCCGCCATGCCGTACGAATCGTCGTCGGTGTGCGAACGCGATTTTCCCTGCCCGCGAAGATCCGCCGAGTACACGCTGATCCCGCGGTGCGCGAGCGTGCCTTCGAGCGAGCGCTCACTCGGGTGAAATCCGAAGATGAACGAGTTCATGCCGTACCCCGGCACGATGAGCGCGGGGCGCGCGGCGCGCCCACGTGTGACGGGGCTCGGTGCGGTGTGGCGCACGGCGAGCTCGTGACCCGCGCGGTCGTCGACGTAAAAAATTTCGCTCACTCGAGCACCGCGAATTTCAAATAGCGGCCTTCGGGGAACGCGGCGAGCGTCGGGTGATCGCACGGCGCGCCGTAGAGCGCGGCGACGCGGAGATCGTCGCGCTCGAGCGCGGCGTCGTCGAGCGTCGATTGGAAGAGCTCGGCGTTCACGTGGCTCGAGCACGACGCGGCACAAAAAATTCCGCCCGGCGCGAGCACCGCGGCGCACGCGCGATGAAGATTGCGATACGCCGTGAGCGCGTTCGGCAACGCCTTCGCGCTCGGCGCGAAGCTCGGCGGGTCGCTCACGACGAGATCCCATTTCCTCTCGCGCGCCTTCGCGTCTTCGAGGAACTGAAAGCAGTCTTGGGTGACGAACTCGTGCGGCGACGTGGAGACGCCGGCGCGCTTGAAGCTCTCTTGCGCGGTCGCGTGCGCTTGTGCGGCGACGTCGACGCTCGTCACGCGCGTCGCGCCTCCGATCGCCGCGCGAAGCGAAAACCCGCCCGCGTACGAAAACAAATTGAGCACGCTGCGCCCGCGCGCCATCTCGCCGACGCGCCGCCGATTCTCGCGCTGATCCAAGAACGCGCCGGTCTTTTGCCCGTGCTCGAGATCCACGACGAACGGCACGTCGTGCTCGCGGACGATCGCTTTGCCTTCGTGCGCTTCGCCGTGCACGCGCTCGAACGTTTTGTCGCCGCGCGCGCCGCGAAAGACGATCGTGCGCACGCCGATCGACGCGAGCGCCGTCGCGAGATCGGGGAGCATCGCGTCGAAGCGCTCGCGCAGGCTCGCGTCGTCGAGCTTCACGACGGCGCACGACGCGTAGCGGTCGACGACGACGCCGGGCATCCGATCGCCTTCACCGTGGACGACGCGGTACGCGTCGGTGCGTCCGTCGGCAAACCATCGCGCGCGGAGCGCGACGGCGCGCGCGATGCGCTCGCGTACGAGCCGCGCGTCCACGGGTGCATCGCCGCGCGTCCACACGCGCACGGCGATGGGACCGGACGACGCGACGCCGTGCGCCAAAACCACGCCCTTCGACGCGAGCCGAACCTCATCGCCATCACGCACGCGATCGCGTTGATCGATTTGCTCGCGATAAACCCACGGATGCCCGTGACGCACGGGTTCTGCGGCGCGCGCAGAAAGACTAAGAGTCGGGATCAATGTCTATCCTACATGGGCGCCATAAAATCGGACGACGAGCGTTGCGCCATGGTGGCCCAGACCAGAAGGTTGTGCGATCCTTTTGTCGCGCTCATCGTCGTGTGATCCTTGACGGTGCGCGTGCAAACCACTCATTTCCTCGTGCAGCGCTGCTTGCACGCGGCTTGCTTACAACGCGCGTGACTTTCTCGACAGAAGATCGAGCCGGGGGTCATTCGAGGTCCAATGGCTAAGAAGCGTAAGAAGTCGCAGAAGCAGCAGACGCCGAATCCGAGCGGCGAGATCCAGCTCACCGACATCATCGAGTCGACGCCGATCGCATCGAGCGTGACGCCGGAGAGCGTGACGCCGGAGATCGCGCCCGCCGCGGAGATCGCGGCTGCTTCCGTGCCGGAGCCGCCGGTCTCGCGCCCCGCGCTCACCGAAGAGAAAGCCGCGGAGATTTTGGCAGCGGAGAAACCCGACACGACCGTCACCGTCGAAGCTGCGCCGCAATCGGAGAGCGCGCCGGAGTCGGAGACCACGGAGTCGGAGAGCGCGCCGGAGTCGGAGGGCGCACCCGAATCGCAAGTCGCGTCGGAGTCGGAGGGCGCGCCGAAGAAAAAGAAGAAGCGGAAGAAGCGCGTGTCGCGCGCGACGCTCGACAAGAAAATCGATCGTCTCGAAGCGAAGCTCACCGAGAAGAAGGAAGAAGCGGCGAAGGCCGCGCGCGAAGGATTCGGATCGAACCCCGCGCTCGAAGAGGACACCAGCGTTCCGCCCGTCGACCTGGAAGTGCATGACGCGTTCTTCGCGGCCGGTGAGAAGGAACATCCGATCACCAAGGAGAGCGGATCGTTCGCCGCGATCGATCCACGTCACGCGCAGAAGATGACGCCGCACGCGCACGCGCGCCGCGCGCATCTGTCGCGTTACGTGATGTGGGCGGTCGGTGGCGCAGCGGCGATCCTCTTGCTCGGCATCTCGATCAAGACGCTGCGTGGACGTCCGAACGACGAGCCCGTGCGCCGTGAGGTCACGCACGCCGCCGTGCAGCCGGAGCAACCGCAAACGCAACCCGAGACGAACGTCGCGAAGCCCGCGAACGACGTTCCACAAGTCGTCGAAGTGAACGAAGTCGCGACGAACGACACGAAGACCGACGACAAGAACGCGCAAGCCGAAGCCGCGGACGCGAAGGCCGCGGAGCCCGCGGAGACGGCCGAGAAGAAAGAGGACATGCCCGCCGAGACGCCGAAGACGGCGTACCAAGAGAAGATCGCGGCGAAGGCGGCGCTCGAGCGCGGCGCGAACGGCGCGGCGATCGCGGCGGGCGAGCGCTCCGTTGCGCTCGATCCATCCGACGGCGAAGCGTGGCTCGTGCTCGGCGGCGCGTACCAAGCGATGGGCAACAACGGACAAGCGAAGCGCTGCTACAACGCGTGCGTCTCGCAAGGAAAGAAAGGCCCGATCAGCGATTGCCGCGACATGCTCGGATCGATGTGATCGACCCGAGGCGTGACGACGAGGTGACGCCGTGCGTTGACAGTGACGCGCGCGGCGGGTAGACGCTCCGCAATCTCATCGTGGCCGCATCGCGGCCGTCCAGCGGAGGCTGCGTGTTCAAGAAAGTCTGCATCTTCTCGGGCAACGCGAATCCGAAGCTCGCACAAGACATCGCGACGTTCCTCGAAACGCCGCTCGCCAAGAGCAGGACGACGCGCTTCTCCGACGGCGAGAGCTTCGTCGAGATCAACGAGAACGTCCGCGGCGTCGACGCGTTCGTGATTCAACCGACGTGCTCGCCGGTGAACGACAACGTGATGGAGCTCTTGATCATGTGCGACGCGCTTCGGCGCGCGTCGGCGGGCTCGATCAACGCGGTGATTCCGTATTACGGCTACGCGCGACAAGACCGCAAAGTCGCGCCGCGCACGCCGATCACGAGCAAGCTCGTCGCCGATCTCCTTCAAGCCGCGGGCGTCTCGCGCGTGGTCACGGTGGATCTGCACGCGGGGCAAATCCAAGGCTTCTTCAACATCCCCGTCGATCACCTCTTCGCGATGCCCGTCGTGCTCGAGGATTACCTGAAGAAGAATTTCGACTCGTCGGCGGTGTTCGTCTCGCCGGACGCGGGCGGCGTCGAGCGCGCGCGCGCGTATTCGAAGCGTCTCAACGCTTCGCTCGCGATCATCGACAAACGCCGCGAGCGCGCCAACGAGAGCGAAGTGATGAACCTCATCGGCGACGTGAAGGGCCGCCCGTGCATCGTGCTCGACGACATCATCGACACGGCGGGCACGACGTGCAACGCGGCGAAGGCGCTCATGGCGAAAGGCGCGACGAAGGTCGTCGGCGTCGCGACGCATGGGGTGCTCTCGGGCCCCGCGATTCAGCGCATCGTCGACTCGCCGCTCACGGAGGTCGTCGTGACGGACACCATCCCGCTCAGCGAAGCCGCCAAGGCGAGCGGCAAGATCAAACAAGTGAGCATCGCGAAGCTCCTCGGTGAAGCCATCAAGCGCATCCACTCGAGCGACTCCGTGAGCTCGCTTTTCGCGTAGCCCTTTGCGAACGCAGACGCGTTCTGCTAAGAGGCGCGTCCCACCATGAGCTCGCTCGTTCAACTCGAAGCGCAACCGCGCACCGCCGGCGGAAAGGCCGAGGCTGGTCGCTTGCGCCGCACCGGGAAAATCCCTGCCATCGCGTACGGCAAAGACCTCGCGTCGACTCCGCTCGCCGTCACGCCGAAAGACGTCGTGACCATCCTGAAGAGCGAGCGCGGCAAGAACACGGTCATCCAGATGAAGGTCTCCGGAAAGGACCTCAACGTGATGATCAAGGACTTCGCCGTCCACCCCGTCGATCGCGCGCTTCGGCACGTCGACTTCGTCGAGGTGAAGCTCGACAAGCCCGTCGACGTCGAAATCCCGCTCATCGCGCTCGGCAAACCCGTCGGCGTGACGAACGGCGGCGTGCTTCGCCAAGTCTACCGCATGCTTCCCGTGCGCTGCTTGCCCGGCGCGATCCCGCTCAAGGTCGAGGTCGACGTCTCGCACCTCGAGCTCGGCCACGCGACGCAAACCAAGGACGTGAAGCTTCCGGACGGTGTCGTCGCGCGCGTGCCGCCGGAGCAAACGCTCATCGCCGTCGTCGCGCCCGAGAAGGAGAAGGTCGAAGAAGAGGCCGCTCCGGGCGCCGTCGCCGCTCCGGGCGCCGCAGCACCGGGCGCGCCGGGCGCAGCGGCTCCTGCCGCAGGCGCCGCGCCGGCTGCCGCAGGCGCCGCCGCTCCCGCGAAGGACGAGAAGAAGAAGAAGTAATCGGCGCGTTGCATCTCATCGTCGGTCTCGGAAATCCCGAGAAGAAGTACGCGGGGAATCGGCACAACGTCGGGTTCATGACGGTCGATCGGTTGCGCGACGAGCGCGGCTTGCCGGAGTGGCGCGAGAAATTCTCCGGCGTGTTCTCGCGCGGCAGCGCGCTCGGCGACGACGTCATGCTGCTCAAGCCGATGACGTTCATGAACTTGTCGGGCGACTCGGTGCAACCGGCCGCGGCGTTCGTGAAGGTCGATCCGGCGCACGTCGTCGTGGTGCACGACGAGCTCGATCTGCCGTTCGGTGACGTGCGTTTGAAAATGGGCGGCGGACACGCCGGGCACAACGGGCTGCGCAGCATCATCCAGCGGCTGGGCTCGCCGGAGTTTCTGCGCGTGCGCGTCGGGATCGGGAGGCCCCCGCCGGGTTTTCGCGGCGACGTCGCGGACTACGTGCTCTCCGATTTCGACGCCGCGGAGCGCGCGGAGCTCCCCGACGTGCTCGCGCGCGCGATCTCCGCGGTTCAGGCGGTCGTCGAAAAGGGGCCTGCCG
>Ga0335078_10002213_pt1 | contig 29463 bp, 24 predicted proteins | sample Lox_Sample_32_FD_206711 | JGI IMG/M metagenome (GOLD analysis project Ga0335078, IMG submission 206711) | Soil microbial communities from Loxahatchee National Wildlife Refuge, Florida, United States - Lox_Sample_3.2 | ecosystem: Environmental > Terrestrial > Soil > Wetlands | place: USA...
GCTATCCCGATGTCGACCTGATTATTGTTCGAGAGAACACCGAAGGTCTGTACTCCGGTTTGGAGCATGAGGTTGTTCCCGGAGTAGTTGAGAGTTTGAAGGTCATGACCGAGAAGGCATGCACCCGGATCTCGAAGTTCGCCTTTGAATATGCGAAAAAGAACAACCGCAAAAAGATCCACGCCATTCACAAGGCGAACATCATGAAGATGTCCGATGGGCTTTTTCTGCGCTGTGCGCGGGCCGTGGCGAAGAACTATCCCGAGATCACCTACGGGGAGCACATTGTCGACAACACCTGCATGCAACTGGTGATGAACCCCTATCAATACGACATGCTTGTGATGGAGAACCTTTACGGCGATATCCTGTCCGATCTCTGCGCCGCATTCGTCGGCGGACTTGGTTTTGTCCCCAGCGCGAACTTGGGGGACGATTGCGCGATATTTGAAGCAGTTCACGGTTCGGCGCCGGACATCGCGGGTAAGAATCTCGCCAACCCCACTGCCCTGCTCCGATCTGCACTGCTCATGGTGCGGCATCTGGGTGAGCACGAAGCTTCCACGCAGATCCGGAACGCCCTGGAACGTGTATACCGGCACAAAGAAAAGCTGACGCGTGACATCGGTGGGCAGGCAGGCACTTCGCAGTTCGCGGACGCCGTCATTGAAGAAATGCAAAACGTCAAAGCGGAGGCTCCCGCCAAAGCCTAGTCATTGTTCTTGTGGCTGCACGCGCGACGGCAGTACGAAGGAGCTGGGATTCGACGCGAGCTCCTTTACGATTTGCTTTAGGAAACGCCTCGATTTCTCTGCACCCACATCCCGCGCTCGAACGGCCAACAAAAAACTGAGCACAAAAGAAGTAAAAATATTCAGGAACGCCACCGACAAAAGTCCTAGCGATGAGAGAAGAATCTCCTCGTGTGTCAGCGCTCCGTACAAGCGCATTCCGTCAAGAGCATATCCCAGGCTTGCCGCCGATAACGTTACGTGCCGGACTTCCATTGGAATGCCGAAAAGAGCGACCACAATCGGCACCGTTCCTAATAGGAAGCCGAGGGCGATGTATCCGATGGAGCCGGGAGCATGATGCCCGACCCAGTCGGCCAGGCGGGAAGCATTCCTCAATCCCAGCCTGCGCCGAATCCGGATGCTGTTACAGATCTTCTGCGTCATCTTCGTAACAGCGATATAGTTCGCCGTCCAACCTGTAGCCAGCGATGAAAGCCACAGCAGAACACCTGTGACAATCGCAAACAGGATTGTGCCTGATTGGTGCGGAACGAGCATATGGACGCCGTGTTCTGCCTCTGCCTGTGTTAGATAGGGATGGTGAAAGATGACATTCCAGAGTCGGTCCACGCCGATGGAGGCGGGAATCGCTCCGAGAAGATTACCTACCGTAACGATCACCTGCGTTTGCGAGATCGCACGCAAGCTGGCCATGTGATCCTTCTCCGGATCTTCCATGGCATCCACGAGGGTGGCGGCAGTCGCCGCCGGCATTTTGGACGCAAGCAAAAAGCCCCCGGCCTGCATCATCAAGAAACTGACAGCATAGTTCAGGGAGTGTCCGATCGCGACCAGAAGCGGAGCTTGTATCTTTGCAGATATGGCGTATTTGACTAGCGCGGTGAAACAGGTAATTACGCCGGCCATGATGGCGCCCGCGCCCATCGCCCGCCATCGTTGCGCGTTTTCCGCGATATAGTGAACACCCACCCGGCCCGTTTTTTCGACGAGGCTGCGGGCCATGCGACGAACTGTTGTGCCGGCGATCCGCAGGATTCGGCGTTGCGAGGCAAAACCATAGATCAGCGATACCGCAAACTTCCTGGCATCCCCTCCAGGTTGGCGAAGGGCAAATACCTGGTCGATGCGCCACAGAAACGAACGCAGCAGGCGCAGCCGAAAGATCAAACCAGCAGACGTCCCCTCTTTCTCGAGTCGCAAATTGATCTGGCGCACTTGCTCCGCGCAAGCATCCCGCGCCTTCTGCCACACCGGATATTCTTCGGGATGAAGCACTACGGACTCCACCAAGGATGGCAAATGAAAGAAGCTCGACTTGGTTATGTCGTCGTCCGTCGCCAGCGTAAGCATGTCGCGCGAAAGGGCTACATTTGCGGCACGCAGGGCCAGTATCTTGCAGGAAGCGAGCAGCGATGGAGTTGATAAGCGGAAGATATCGGACCACCAGGTAATCAGGTCGACAGGCAGGGCTGAAAGCCACGCCGCATCTGCCTCCCGCAGTCCAAGCGAATTCAGAAGCACGTACAGATCGCCGTGAACCTCGTCCTCGGGCAAGAGCCGATGTACCGCGCGGGCAAACAATTCGCGTAGCAGGAAGATTTCATCAGGCAGCCCCGCCTCGGAAATGACACGAACGTACGAATGATGTGACCAGAATTCGCGCAAAGCCGCCCGGATCTCATCCCGGTGGGGATGAGCGTCGATGCTGGTGGTAAGTTCCCGCAGTTTCTCCGTCCGGCGCGCGATCGGAACGTCCATCATCATGCGCAGCAATCCGTATACCCAGGTAGCCCGCTCGCGGGTGGACGCAAACTCGAACCTGAGGATGTCGTCGGGCGGCGGCAATGGAGGCGCAGCTACATTCATGGGCTGAACCAGAGAGTAAAGGCTTAAGACTACCTGGCCGCTATCTTGGTTGTTGATGAAGTGAATTACAAGAAGTTTCGGAAGTGAAAGACATCCTTCAGTACATTTACCGCCGCTTCAGGGCCTCGAGTTCTTCCAGCGTACGAGGCCAATCTGAACCCAGTAATCGCGAGAGGCTCCGGTCAGCCAGAACTTTGCCACTCGTCTGGCAGCGCGCGCAGTAATTTGTTTCTTTGTCGGCGTAACGAATCCGCAAAACCTTGTCGCCGCATCTTGGGCACGGTAGCCCGTAGCGGCCATGCACCGCCATATCCTTTCGAAACGCTGTCACCTTCTCCGGGAAACTCTGTTCTGCGTCTGCACCAAGCTTGGCGATCCAGCGACGTAGAGTGTTCCGGGTCGCATCGAACAATTTCTGCCAGGCTGCGTCGGTGAGTCTCTGGGTAAGCGTGATTGGCGAAAGTTGAGCCGCGTGCAGAATCTCGTCCGAATACGCATTGCCAATACCGCTCAACAGGCGCGGATCCGTGAGAGCCCGCTTCAAAGTATGGTTCTCCGCCGTCAGCACTGCACGAAACTTATCGAGATCCGAATTGAAAACGTCGATGCCACCCGCATCGAGTTCGGTGAGATTGCCTTCGCCCTGAATCAGGTGCAGCGAAGCCCGGCGCTTGCTCCCAGCCTCGGTCAGGACGAGCGAGCCGAGGGGAAAGTCAAAAGCCGCGAGATTCTGCCGCCCTCCGAGCTTTGCGTTCGCCGGGCGCCAGTGCAACCGTCCGGCGATCATCAAATGCAGTACCAACCATAGGTCGTCGTCGAGACCGATCGCGATTCGTTTCCCGACACGCCGCAACTGGCGGACTATTCGGCCTTCCGCACTTTGTAGTGGCGGCTGCACGGTTCTCAACAAGAATGGACTGCCGACACGAATATGTTTCAGCGGTTGGCCGCTAATCCTAGGCTCAAGCGCCGTAAGATACGCGGCAATATCGGGCAACTCTGGCACGCCTATCAGATTGCCTGTAACGCTGGGCTTATGCAACGACTTGCCACTTATGATGTGTTCCTTTGTAAAAACTTTGCAATTCATCCATTGACTCACCCGCCGCAAAGGGAGTAAATTTCGGGGCGTTCTGGGGTTTCAGGGGATGACGCGCACAACACGGCGTGTAGGGATAGTTCTCTTTCAGCTCGGTGGGCCCGACACGCTGGAAGCGATTGAGCCGTTTTTATATAACCTTTTTTGCGATCCAGATATTATCGACTTCCCTTTTGCGCGTCTTGGCCGGAAACCCCTCGCTAAACTGATCTCAGCAACTCGTGCGCGCAAAGTGCAGCACCACTACGCGACCATAGGGGGAGGATCCCCAATCCGGCGGAACACCGAACGCCAAGCGCGTGCTCTGGAGCTTGAACTCCGAGCCAGTGGGATGGACGCACACTGCTTCGTCGCGATGAGGTACTGGCATCCATTCACCCATGAAGCTATCGATCAACTGAGAAGCGCGAACTGCGACGAGGTGGTTCTGCTCCCTTTGTATCCCCAGTATTCCTCAACCACTTCCGGGTCCAGCCTGAATGAATGGCGACGCTTGTTTCCGGACGACTTCCCGACCCATTTGGTAGAGACGTTCTATCGTGATCCGATGTATCTTGATGCAATGGCCGAGAAGGTGGACGAGGCCCTTTCCCGTTTTCCGGCACCGGAAAAGCCGGAGCTCGTCTTCAGCGCGCACGGTGTTCCGGTCTCGGTCATACAAAAGGGCGATCCGTATCAGGAGCAAATTGAAGAAACGGTGCGGCTTTTGACACAACGCGGCGGATGGAACAACCCGCATCGCCTTTGCTATCAGAGCAAAGTGGGCGCGAGCCGCTGGCTTCAGCCCTCCCTGCATCAGACCTTGCGCACTCTTGCGGCAGAAGGCACCAGAGAAGTTTGCGTTGTGCCGATCGCGTTTGTTTCCGATCATGTCGAGACCCTGGGCGAGATCGACCATGAGGCACGCCGCGAAGCGCAACAACTGGGCATCACTCAGTTCGAGATGAGCGCCGGGCTCAATGATTCACCTAAATTCATAAAAGCTCTTGGGCGGATTGTTACGGAAGCCCTCGGGCAGGCGGTTCCATCCGCTATTCCGGTTCATACCGTTGGGAGGAAGTTGGCAGAGCCGCAGTACGCGGCGGCTGCTGGACTCGATTAGGGCCACGTTCGAAAACAGCTAGAGGAGGGTACATGGCGGAGTTGGAGACCGACAAGGTCAATCCGAATCCGGAAGCGGGAAAACCCGCAGCCAAGGCCACGGTGGACGCCACCAAGTATGTGGGCACACCGGCAGTGGGGACCTCGAAAGCAGCCGCAGCCGGCGGTGTCGCCGGAACCGCACCCTCCACCGAGATTGACCGCCATCGGCGCCGTTTTGTCTGGACCATGGTCACGGGATTTCTTGCGGCCTGGTTCCTCGCTTTCTTCCGATTCTTCCTCCCACGTACCCTGTTTGAACCCAACAGTGTCTTCAAGATCGGTTATCCATCGGAGTTCGCCCTCGGAGTCGATACCAAGTTTCAGCAGAAGTACCGCATTTGGGTGGACCGCACCCCTGACCGGCTTTTCGTGATCTACGCCCGGTGCACGCATCTCGGCTGCACGCCTGACTGGAAACCCAGCGAAAACAAATTCAAATGCCCATGCCATGGAAGCGGTTACGACAGCGAAGGCGTCAATTTCGAAGGACCTGCTCCGCGGCCGATGGACCGGGCCCACATCGAATTGGCAGCTGATGGCCAGATCCTTGTGGACACGTCGAAGCTCTACTCCTGGCCAAAGGGACAACCCACTCACTTCAACGATCCGGGAGCGTTCCTGACCGGAGTGTAAGCACGGCAGATTCCTCACCGGTGGCTGCATCCGGTTCGGAATGAAAACTGAGGACAGGCTCTGAAATATGGCTGACGAAAACAATCCGAACGGTGGAAACGGCAAAAACGGTAAGGTCGGGCTCATTGAAAAAGTAACCACCGGAGTCAAGGACGACATCCAGGCGCTAAAGGTGGATATCCCCACCAAGGCGAAGGAACAAATCGATGGCCTGAAAGATCCGACCAAGACCCAGGTCTACACTTCGATCTTCCGCCACAAGCACGATGACACGCCGCGCAATCGCGCCTTGGGCGTGCTCTCGAACGTGTTTCTGCACCTGCATCCGGCAAAGATCAACCGCGACGCCGTGCGCTACAGTTACACATGGGGAATGGGCGGAATCACGTTCTACCTGTTCATCATCCTGACCTATACCGGCGTGCTGTTGATGTTCTATTACCACCCGACGAAGGTGCAGGCATTCCGGGATGTGCTCTACCTCGAGCACGATGTTCCCTTCGGAAAAATATTACGCAACATGCATCGATGGGCCGCTCACCTGATGGTGATCGGCGTCTGGCTGCACATGTTCCGCGTGTTCCTGACCGGCTCCTACAAGAAGCCGAGAGAATTCAACTGGAACATCGGCGTGCTGCTGCTCGTCTTCACGCTGCTGCTGTCGTTCACCGGATACCTGCTACCCGATGATCAACTCGGATTCTGGGCCGTCACCGTTGGAACGAACATGGCGCGGGCGACGCCGCTGCTTGGCCATGAGGGCCCGTTCGGGCCTCAATTGGGCATGACTCCGTATAACGACGTGCGCTTCGGTTTGTTGGGCGGCTCTATCGTGGATGCCAATGCGCTGCTGCGCTCCTATATCTGGCACTGCATCGGCATCCCAATCGTGGCGTCGGTCTTGATGATTGTGCATTTCTGGCGCGTCCGAAAAGACGGAGGCATATCAGGCCCCGCTCCGGTGATGTTGCAAGAGGAAGCGGACAAGCCAAGACGAGGTCCAAAAGCAGCAGGAGAGTAAAGGCCTGAGGCAATTGTGATCGTGGCTAGGGAGACGTAGCGAGCTACGTCTTTACGAAAGAGTCGTAACGGGAAACATCTATGGATTGGCGACAACTTTGGGAGATTTGCTCAGCGCCGGATAACGTTCCGATCGTCGGCCTGATTCCGCTGCTTGTCTTCTACATCTATCTTGCGTGGAAGCAGGCGCATGCCAACGATCAACTGATCGAACAACTCGAAGGCGATGCCGCGCTGGCCAAGACGCATCACCGCAAGACCTGGCCCTTTAAGCCCGGATGGCAAAAGGAAGTCCATGTCTGGCCCTTCCTGTTGCGCATCGAGTTTCTCGCGGCGATCATCGTCACGATCATTCTGATGGTCTGGTCGATCACGCTGAACGCGCCGCTGGAAGAACCTGCCAATCCCAACCTGACGATGAATCCGGCCAAAGCTCCGTGGTACTTCCTGGGTTTGCAGGAGATGCTCGTCTACTTCGACCCGTGGATCGCGGGCGTCGTCATGCCGACGATGATCATCATCGGCCTAATGGTCATTCCGTATATCGACACCAATCCGCTGGGCAGCGGTTACTACACCTGGAAACAACGCAAGTTCTCCATTGGGACATTTCTTTTCGGATTCGTCATTCTATGGGTCGCGATGATCATCATTGGCACGTTCATTCGTGGCCCAGGTTGGCAGTGGTTCTGGCCTGGACAAACATGGGACCACAATCGCCTGATCTACGAGGTGAACCGTGACTTGCCTGATATTTTCGGGATCACATCGAACCTCGGCAAGAGCATTTTCGGCGCGATTATCGTCGGCGGCTTTTATGTGATCGGCGGCGGTGCGGTCTACTCGCTCTTCCGCCGTAGAATGCCCAAAGATTTCAAGCGCATGAGTCTGCTGCAGTTCTCCCTCATGACGTTTCTGTGGCTCACCATGGTCGCATTGCCGCTCAAGATGGCTCTGCGCCTGCTCTGGCACATCAAGTACGTGTGGATTACGCCGTGGTTCAACATTTGAAGACCGTCGTTGGTCGTTAGTCGGCGGTCGTTAGCGAGATCCTGTGATGTAGGCATCTTCAGCTAACGGCCAACGACAGACGACCAGCGACCAACAAAAGCTTTCGGAGGCGTTGGTGCCTGACAAACCCATCCCCGAGCAGGATCCGATAACCAGCAAGTCGTACGCCGCCCACTACGTCATCGCGACCATCATCCTGGTCATTACGCTTTTCTGGGCGCTCTGGGACGAAGCCTGGGGGCAGCGTCCGTGGAAGGCTTATCAGGAAACTTGGAAAGATCGTTACTCCGCATTCCTGAATACAGCAAAATCGAAGTCCGCAACCTCTGAAAAAGACGTCGAGAGTAACTCCGACTACTCCACGTTGAATGCTGCCTGGAAGCAGGCCAGTCAGGACTCGGCCCCGAAGGCCGCGGAAGTTCGAAAGAAGCTTGATGATGCCAGCGCGCGCCTGCTCGCCGTGCAAAGCGTGTTCACCGACCGCCGCGCGTATGTGAATGCCCTCACCTACGAACTGGAAACCAGCACCAGCGATTCGGCTAAGAAAAGCAAAGCCGAAGAGATCAAGGAGTACAAAGAGAAGAAAGCCACTGTTGAATTTCCGGATGGCTCAAGGAAGCAGTTCAACTTCGAGGAACTCGAGAGGACGTACAACGACATTCGCGACGAACGCACGCAGCTCAGCCTGGAACTCGGCGACGTCCTGAAACCGGTGACTGCAGCCCGCGCCAAGATGGACGCATACACGACCGACCATCTTGTCGATCTGACTCCGCAACAGATTGACGGGCTGAAAAAGCGCGCCACCGATTGGGATCCGGAGATCGTACAGATCAACGTTGCCGAAGCGAACATCGTCGACCGCTGCGAGTCCTGCCACATGAACGCGCGGGAACCGATCAAAGTCACGGCTGCGGCAATGACCCAGAAAGGCGCGAAGAAACCCGACGAATACGCGAATGCATTAGCCAGCCATTCCGAACCTGAGTTGCTCAAGGCGCATGATCCTGACAAATTCGGTTGCTCACCTTGCCATCAGGGCAACGGCCGCGCCACCACCAGTATCGAGAAAGCGCACGGCAACTACGAGCATTGGCTATGGCCCTTGTTCCCGAAAGAAAACTCACAGGCCGGATGTCAGACCTGCCACTCGGCAGACATGGTGTTGGTCTCCGGTGATGTGCAGTTCGAGACCATCAACAACGGCAAGGACCTCTTCCGCCAGCGCGGCTGCATGGGCTGCCATCGTTACGAAGGCTATGACAAAGAGCCTGAGGACCTGAACTCCATCAGCCAGCAGATCAAGCAGATTGAAACCCAGAAGACGGACAACGTGAAGCAGTCGGCATACCTCATGAAAGAAGCCGACGACGCCGAATCCAATGACGAGGCCAACAAGCTGAACGGTCAAGCCGTTGATCTGCGAGTTGCCAACAGCAAGTTCGATGCCCGGCTGCAACAGCTCGATTTTCAGTCTCACAGCCTGATGCAGGACATGAAGAAAGTCGGGCCGAATTTGAAAGACATCCGGCTCAAGTTGAATAAGAACTGGATTCCTGTCTGGCTGAAGAAGCCGTCTGACTTCCGTCCGACCACGAAAATGCCGAATTTCCGCCTGTCGGATCATCAGATCCAGGCAATCTCGGCGTTTATCTGGCAATCGGGCCTGACCGATGCCTTGCCGAAGCACAAGCCCGGCAACGCAGCGCATGGCAAGGAGCTTTTCGAAACCCGCGGATGCATGGCCTGCCACTCCATCGGCGAGGGCGATCAGATGCAGGGCGGAACGTTTGCCGCAAATCTGACGCGCGTTGGCGAAAAGGCAAACTACGACTATCTTGTTCGCTGGATTCACAATGCCCGCGAGCGCACGCGCCCGTATTGCCCGTACGAAAAGAAAGACATCGGTCCCGAGGACTACGCCAAGAAGGGACTTCCCTACCAATGGGATCTCGGACACAGCAAGTGCCCGAATGACGGTCATGAACTGCAAGTTCAAAATATGACGGTGATGCCGAGCTTGCGTCTCAGCCCGGAAGACGCAGAAGACATCGCGACATACTTGCTGACGCAGAAGAAACAGGAACCGTCCTCCTATGCAGATGCATCATTCATGAACGATCCTGCATTGAAAGAAGAAGGCAAGAAATGGGTTCGTCACTTTGGATGCGCCGGATGCCACGAGATCTCCGGATTCGAGGATGAAGGCCGCATTGGCACCGAGTTAACGTTTGAAGGCAGCAAGCCCATCGAGCGTCTTGACTTCGCACTCTTCACCGAACCTGCGCAGCGCGGCGGTAAAGATTCCGAACCAATTAAGGACAAAGAAGATCTTTCTCGTCTGCCGGATGGACCTGCTGACAAACCCTGGTACGACCACAAGGGATTTTTTGAGCACAAACTCGCGGAGCCTAACGTCTACGACGAAGGCAAAATAAAGAGCGACACAGAAAAGCTCCGCATGCCCAACCTGCACCTGACGAAAGACCAGGTGCTCGATCTTGCCACATTCCTGATGGGCAGCCAGGAAACTTCCCTTCCCGCCAGCTATCAATACAAGCCTGGCGATGTCCGCCGCGACATTCAGGAAGGCTGGTGGGTCGTAAAGAAGTACAACTGCATGGGATGCCACCAGTTTATCCCTGGGCAGAAAACGATTCTGATGGGCCTCAAGCAATATCAGGACGTGCAGGAGCAACTGCCACCAAAGCTGCTCACCGAGGGCGCCCGTGTCGATCCCGAATGGCTGCGGAAATTCCTGTCGAATCCATCGCTCAGCACGACTGACACCAACCGCAACGGCGTGCGTCCGTATCTAAAAGTCCGCATGCCTACGTTCTCGTTCTCGGATAACGAACTGCGAAAACTTGTGCGCTTCTTCGAGGCCCTGTCGCAGCAACCGCTGCCGTATATTCCGGAGCAGGTTCCAGTTCTGTCGGCGAAAGAGAATGACATGGCGCGGAGCCTGTTCTCGAGCACCGCGGCTCCCTGCCTGAAGTGCCACGCAACCGGCGATGCCACCCACGACAAGATCGCAACCGCCCCGAACTTCCTGCTCGCGAAGGAACGATTGAAGCCCGATTGGGTCGAACGCTGGATCACCGATCCGCAAGCCGTAAGCCCGGGCACTTCCATGCCATCAGGTCTTTTCAAGCAGGACAATAATCGCTGGGTCTTCTCCGGACCAACGCCGCCTACCTTTAGCGGCTACGACGGGGATCACCGCAAATTGCTCACCGACTATATTTTCCAACTAACGCCGGAAGAGCAACGCAAGGTCGCAGCTTCCATGCCGCGAGCAAAAACTGCATCGCTGCACCCTCCCAATGCCGGAAGACAAGCTGCACTCGAGCCGCATCACGCAGGAAGTGGAGGATCGCGGTAGAATTTGCATCTTGAAGAAACATTCCTCGAGTCGCCGCTCGGCTCGTTCGGAATTCGAAAAACTGAAAAAAGAAGTCGAACCTCAAAGAAAGGGCGACACGATGAAGAAGACCACCTGGACGTTTGCCACATTCACTCTCGCGCTTTGTGCCCTGCTCGCTCTGGCGGCGTGCAGCAAGAAGGAAAATACAGAGCAATCGAGCAACACCAGTGCCGAACAGCAGGCCCAGCCCGCAGCGCCCGCAACTCCCATTGATCCGGCGACCGTTGCCACCGTCAACGGTACGGTTAAGTTCGACGGTACAGCGCCCAAAGCCGCCAAGATTGACATGAGCCAGGACCCCGGCTGCAAAGGAACCAACGAAGCTGAAACTCTCGTAGTGAGTGGCGGGGATCTCGCAAATGTTTTCGTCTACGTAAAAGACGGACTGGGGAGCCGTACCTTCGATACTCCGAAGGATCCCGTCGTTCTCGAGCAAAAAGGATGCCAGTACCATCCGCACGTGCTCGGCGTGATGACCGGCCAGACCGTTGACATTAAGAACACCGACCCGACGACCCATAACATTCATCCGACTCCCAAGGACAACCGTGAGTGGAACGAGTCGCAGCCGCCTTCCTCGGCGGACATTCAGAAGACGTTCGCCCGCGAGGAAATCATGCTGCCGGTGAAGTGCAACCAGCATCCATGGATGAAGATGTATGTGAACGTGGTGAAGAGCCCGTTCTATGCCGTTACCGACAAGAGTGGGAAATACGAAATCAAGGGCCTGCCGCCGGGCGATTACACGATCGCCTTCGTCCACGAGAAACTCGGCGAGCAAGACCAGAAAGTCACGGTAGCGGCGAAAGAAACAAAAACCGTCGATCAGAGCTTTAAAGCTGGCGGCGAATAGCCCCTTCGGTTTGATAAAATACGCTTCGGACAGAGCAGGCCAGCCGCTTCCCGGCCTGCTCCGTTCTGAAGCAGAGCAATCTTCCGCTCTGTCAACCTTCTTGACCGAAGAGGGACGACCCTGAAATCCATCGTCACACCGTACAATCGCGGACTTCATCGATTTGCCGTCATACTTGCCTGCTGGACGTTTTTGCTGATCATCGCCGGGGCTCTCGTCACCAGTAACGACGCCGGACTCTCCGTTCCCGACTGGCCCACTTCCTTCGGCTCTCTTTATAAGATCCCCAAGCTCGTTGGCGGCGTTAAGTTTGAACACACGCATCGCATGATCGCTCAGGGAGCAGGACTTCTGACAATCATCCTTGCGGTTTGGATGTGGCGTGCCGAGAAGCGGCGATGGCTGCGGATTGTGGCGGTTGCCGCCATTGGAACCGTCATCGCCCAGGGTGTCCTTGGTGGACTAACTGTCCTGTTTTTTCTCCCGCCACCGATCTCATCGGCCCATGCTGCGCTCGCGCAAACCTTTTTCTGCCTTGCGGTAGCAATGGCTCTGTTCACTGGCCGGAAGTGGGTCGAAGAGCAGCCGCGAGTCGAGTTCGATCAACGCCGCCCTAGTCTATTTACGCTGACTCTGCTCTCAATCTTTGTACTGTACGTTCAGCTCATCCTCGGTGCGATGTTCCGCCATCACGGAATGAGCTGGTGGCCGCACGTGGTACATGCGGTCGTGGTCTCATTCGTTCTCGCCTGGACCGCGGTTCGCGCGCTCACTGTGTATCCGAATATCGAGGCGGTGCGGCGTCCGGCAATCCTGATGTTGTCGCTCGTAATCGCGCAGCTGTGCTTAGGGTTTACCGCTTTTTTGACCCGAATCGCATGGGGACGCGACGCCGTGCAACCCGAGTTGCCCATGGTCGTCTCAACGGTAACTCATGTCGCCGTGGGTGCTTTACTGCTGGCCACGGCCGTGATTCTGGCGATCCAAGTCTGGAGGCATGTTCCTGTGGCGTTTGAAGAGAGACTGCCGCAGCCGCACCGGGATCCATCAGCCGCCGAGATCTAGAGCCTTCGGGTGCTGAGGCTGCCGGGCGTTCGCGTCAAAGCCGGCTGCTTGTCGTAAACTGGTTTGTAGTTTCTGGGGATTCATCTTGGGTTCAAACGTCTCTTTGATAGCTGACCGCGGTCTGGAAGCTCAATCCGCCGCGCCACCAGTCATTTCCGTTCAAAACCTGGTTCATAAGTATGAAAACCGCACCGCTCTGAATGGAGTTTCGTTCGATGTGCGCCCGGCAGAGCTCTTCGGACTGCTTGGCCCCAATGGTAGTGGCAAGACTACGCTCTTTCGTATTCTCTCCACGCTGATGATTCCGACGGCTGGGAGGGCGGTTGTGATGGGTTTCGATGCGGCCCAGGATCCGGCCGGACTCAGGCGTCAGATCGGAGTCGTCTTCCAGGCGCAGAGTATCGACCCGAAACTCACCGCTTACGAAAATCTATGGCATCAGGGGCATCTATATGGACTGCGCGGGCCCGCGCTGAAGCAACGCGTTGGCGAGATCTTGAGCCGGGTCGGTCTAGCTGATCGCGCCAAAGAACAGGTAGGAACTTTTTCAGGCGGTATGCAGCGCCGGATCGAACTCGCCAAAGGTTTGCTCCATCATCCCGGTGTGCTCCTTCTCGACGAACCCACGACCGGCCTGGATCCCGGTGCGCGTCTCGACCTGTGGCGGTACCTGCAGATTCTTCGCGACGAAGAGAAAGTCTCCGTTCTGGTAACCACTCACCTCATGGAAGAGGCTGGACGTTGCGACCGCCTGGCGATTATGAACGAAGGGAATCTTGTCGCCCTTGGTACTCCTGCCGAACTGAAAAGCGAAATTGGCGGCGATGTCATTCTTCTCGACGCCGCACATGATCCGGGTATTCTCGCCGATCATATTCGCGCCAGGTTCCACGTGGATACGACGGTCATGGGAAACCAGGTGCGCATCGAGCGTGAAGGCGGTCACCGGTTTGTCCCCGATGTAGTTGAAGCATTTCCCGGCGAAATTCAGGCAATCTCGGTCAGCAAGCCCGCGCTGGAGGACGTCTTCATCCATCGTACGGGACACAAGTTCTGGAGTGAGAACGGCGAAGCATCTCCGCCTGTAAATGACAAAAAGAAGAAAAGGAGACACTAGTCAATGCGGCCCATGATCCTGGTGCTTTCGCTGGTGCTTGGCATCGTTCCTCTGATCGGTGTGGTTTGGATATTTACGAGCGGGATGATTACGCTCTCACCTCCGTCCGCAACGGTGGACGGACTTTTTATGACCCTGATTCTCCTCATGCTGTCGGCTGTTTTCTTCCTGAACGCCTTCTGGGAAGCGCGCGACGGCGGGTTGCTTGGGAAGAAACAAGCTGCCGCGCCGGCGAAAACACCCGCGGCGAAGGCGAGTTAGCAGATGGCGACTCAAGCAGCAACAATGGCGCGCCCTGTCGCTCCGACTTCGGCCGGAGTCGTTCTGCCCGCATTCACGCTCTGGTGGCGTGAGATCGTTCGTTTTTACCGGCAGACTGGGCGTGTCATTGGTGTGTTGGCGTCTCCCTTGGTGTTCTGGGCGGTTCTCGGCTCGGGCTTCGGCACGTCGTTCCGTTCCGGTGGTGGCGCTGGCCAGCAGCACTATCTCGACTATTCCTACCCCGGAATTCTAATTTTGATCGTGCTCTTCACTTCGATCTTCACCATGATGTCGGTGATCGAAGACCGCAAGGAAGGGTTCCTGCTTTCCGTTCTCGTCGCTCCCGTTCCGAGAACGGCGATCGTCCTTGGGAAAGTTTTGGGCGGAACCACCCTGGCCGCCGTGCAAGGTCTCATCTTCCTCGTGTTCGCGCGTTTCGCGGGCGTACATCTCGAACTGGTGCAAGTTCTGCTTGTGGCTGTGGTTGTTTTTCTCGTTTCGTTCTCTCTCACGGCTCTGGGCTTCGCGATCGCGTGGCCGATGGATTCGTCACAGGCATTTCACGCAATCGTGAATCTGTTCCTGATTCCACTCTGGCTTGTTTCCGGTGCTTTGTTTCCGCTGCATGGCGCCTCCGGATGGATTCGCGTCATCATGCGGTTGAATCCGCTGACCTATGGAGTTGAGGCCCTTCGGACACTGCTCTATCCCGGTGCTGAGGTGAACTTCCCACTGTCGTCCGCGGTAGCGACGCTGGTGCTGTTCTCACTGGTGATGTTCGGCGCGGCACTCCTGATGGCGAATCGCCGTACCACGAGGCCCGCCGCGTGATCGCCGAACAGTACGCGTACTTCCCTGCTTTGAATGCGACCCTGAACGGCGCAAGCGCCGCCTTTCTTCTGACCGGGCGCGTGCTGATTGCAAAAAAGAAGATTGCAGCGCACCGAGTTTGCATGATCGCAGCCGTCGTCGCCTCAGCGCTGTTCCTGGCTTGCTATCTGTTTTTCCACTACAAAGTGGGAAACATACTTTTCCTCGGGCAGGGATGGGCCCGAGCTGTGTATTTCACGATCTTGAGCACCCACGTCACGCTCGCAATGGTCATCGTCCCGCTCGCAGTGATAACACTCCATCGCGGCTTGCGCGCACGGTACGACAAGCACCGCGCCATTGCCCGTTGGACCTGGCCTCTATGGATGTATGTCTCCGTGACCGGAGTGCTTGTGTACTTCATGCTCTACCAGTGGTTCCCGCATAGCTAAACCAAGAGGAAATGTTCGTGTCGGTCCTCCGGCTCAAAATCGATGTTTCGGGAACGGTCGGCGACACGGCATGGAAAGAGATCCAGCAGTTTGATCAGATCCAAAGCGCCGATTTCGGTCCGCAGTTCGGCAGCGGAGGTCGCTGCAATCATTCACCCGATGCGCCACATGCCAAGGGCGAATGGATAGGAGCCGAGATCCGGCTCCAGACGCCGCTTCTGGCGCAATATGCCATGTCGCACTACCTGGAACAGGAGCGGGTGCTGGATGCGGATGTAGAGTAAGTCTTCTGATATAGTTCGTTCCGGTTTTCTTATGGCGGTTCAACCTAGCGTGTCAGGCGCAACCCAAGACAGTCCTACCGAGGGAAATATACAACCCGTCCGCAAGCGCGGCATGACGCGCACGCAGAAGATTCTCTTCTTCGTAACCGGCTGGCTGATCGTGCTCATGCCGTTCCTTTTCTGGTGGAACACGTGGTTCGGCCGTCACCTCTCCGATCAGCAGGTCACGGAGTATCTTCATGACGAGAAGAAGCCTCGCCACATTCAACACGCTCTCGTACAACTCGGCGATCGCATGTCGCACGCGGATGCAGCCGTCCGTCAGTGGTATCCCGATCTGGTCCGCCTGGCCAGCCATCCCGTTGAGGAAGTGCGCAATACGGATGCATGGGTGATGGGACAAGACACCTCCGGCTCAGGCTTCCACGAAACGCTTCTGAAGATGCTTCAAGACTCTTCCCTGATGGTGCGCGGCAACGCCGCGCTGTCTCTCGTCCGCTTCGGCGACGCTAGCGGTCGTCCGCAGATCGTTGCGCTTCTGATACCTGCTCACATCACTGCCCCGAGCGCCGGCCAAATCGCCGATGCCGATCGTCCGGGAACGTCGATTCACCAAGGCGGTTTGATCGCCAAGCTCTCGTCGAGTGGGTCGATCATCGACATTCGATCGCCAATTCCCGGACGCATACGTTCCGTCTCGCAGACAGGCGCGAAGGTCTCTGCCGGTTCCGAACTAGCCGTGATTGATCCGGCGACCGAACAAACGTGGGAGGCACTCAGAGCTTTGTACGTCGTCGGGCAGATGGATGACCTCGAAGCCATCAGTCCCTACGAACGTGACGTTCCGGACGTCTCAAACGACGTCCGCCAGCAAGCCATCGAAACCGAAAAAGCAATCCGCGCCCGAGTTAGCGCAAAGTAACTCGATGCAACAATCGATTGGCTACGTATCTCTGGTCGTGCGGGACTATGACGAAGCGATTGCCTGGTTCACTGAGAAACTCGGCTTTGACCTGATCGAGGATTCAGGCTCCAAAGACCGGCACGGTCAAGACAAACGCTGGGTACTCGTAGCTCCAAAGGGATCACGCGGCACCCGAATTCTGCTGGCGCGCGCTTCCAACGACGCGGAAATCAGCAGAATCGGCAATCAGACCGGCGGACGCGTCTTCCTCTTCCTGCACACGGACGACTTTCAGCGGGATTATCAAGAAATGAGGCAACGAGGAGTAAGGTTTCTGGAGCAACCGAGGCACGAACCATACGGAACGGTCGCAGTCTTTGAAGATCTGTACGGAAACAAGTGGGACTTGCTGCAACTGAAAGCTGACGGCTGAGAGCTACCTTCAGATCGACATCACGCCAACTTCTTTCTCAACTTCGACCGTATCCACCATCGCAATCGCATCCCAAGGACAGCCATCAAGGAAGCATCCGTCCGGCCCTTTGCTCACGCACTTCTTGCAGCCGATGCAGAGAATTGGGTCCACCTGGATCCGTCCGAACGGCGGATGGTCTTCATCCGGCACCCAGAACATACAGTCCTCGACGGGGCAGTACTCGACACACGCCGGCGAACCGGCGCATCCCGTGCAACACTCGGTAATCACTGCCAGTTCTTTGGGTTTCTTTTTGCGGGGAGTAGCGAGACCCTTCGATTTGGGCTCGAATTTGAGTTCGTCGGGAACCATCCCGACCGCTTTGGTCGCTCCAGGGGCACCAGGCATGCGCGGAATTATAGCCCAAAAGCGGATAGGAATTGTCTAATTAAAAGCGCGTCCGAGCCCGCAAAATCAAGCCATTTCCCGCCCGAAATGGAACTCCAACCTGTCGGAAAGAGCTGATCCGCAAGCTATCCACCGGGCCGCTTCTGCTATATTGAACCCCGACAAACAAGGAGCTTCGAACATGGCTGGAAAGAGTCTGAATCGCGTCCAACTGATCGGCAATCTGGGCAAGGATCCCGAGATTAAGTACACGCCTCAAGGGACACCGGTGGCGAAAATCACGATCGCCACCAATGAGCGATTCAAGGACAAGTCCGGCGAGTGGCAAGACCGAACTGAGTGGCACAACGTCGTGCTATGGCAGCGGTTGGCCGAGATCGCCGGCGAATACCTCAAGAAGGGCGGCAAGGTCTTTATCGAAGGCCGCCTGCAGACCCGCTCGTGGGATGACAAACAGACCGGCCAGAAGAAATACATGACCGAAATCGTTGCCAGCGATTTGATCCTGCTGGGTGGGCGAGGCGAGGGCGGGGGTGGTGGTGACTTTAGCGGCGGTTCCCGTTCATCGAGCAACAACTTCGATCAGCGTACTCCGGAGCCCGAACCGGCTGGATCAGGCCCCATCACGGATGAGGATATTCCCTTCTAGCTCTGGGTGATCGGCAGTCGCGGCCGCGTCAGCCTAGTCTCCATCTCCCGTGTCAGCGGCGATCAATTCCAACCCCTGCAATAACGGACTGGAATCTGATACAAACTCAACGTGTCCGCACCTCGGGCACGAAAGAATTGCGTGTCCTGTATTCCCAGGCGCGAGGCTTGGGCGCATCAATTGATAGCGCTGCAGCTTTTGCTCACACCTCAGGCAGCACACGGTTTTATTGAATGGATCAGAAGAGACACCGTCGGGTGTCTCGATGGCTGGTTTCATAAATCCCTCTCGAGCGGGAATAGCGGTGCCTTGAAACTCAGACAGCCGCCAATTGGCTTGAGTCTATCACGTGGGGAAGCAGGTTCCCGGGCAGGAACCGCGATCATAAAGGCAGTTACACAACTCTCTATGCGACGAAGCTCTCGCTATTGTCCAGGTTCATTGCCGGCGCAGATGCTGGCCGTGTCACCATCTTGCTCGATGCGCTTTCTTCGATTTCCTTCCCGCAGATCAGCCGCAGAACGGGGGTAGTCATGAACGTCGTGAACAACGCCATCAATACCATCATCGAGAACAAAGCTGGCGAAATGACGCCGATGTCCAGTCCAATATTCAGGATGACCAGTTCCATCAGCCCACGGGTATTCATCAGCGTTCCGAGCCCCGCTGCTTCTCGCAACGGCATCCCGCTCAACCATGAAGCCAGCGTAGATCCGCCCAACTTGCCAGCAGTGGCTACAAGGATGATGAGCCCGCAGTACATCCACATCTGCGGACCTTTCACCAAACCAACGTTGGTGCGCAATCCTGTAAAGGCAAAGAACAACGGGAGCAGGAGCGTAACCGTGATCGTCTCGAAGCGGTCCAGAACATAACGCACAAACTGGTGTTCCTTGGGCATGATGGCGCCCATCAGGAATGCGCCAAACAGAAGATGAATGCCGAGATATTCGGTCAATAGAGAAGAAGCGAGAACCAGCAGCAGCATGAGTGCCATCAGGTTCTCACTGAGAGCGCCTTTCTTCTTATAGGATCGCTCGAAACCCCTTAGCAGACGCCGGACGCCATGAATCATGGCCAGTCCAAACACTAGAATTCCGCCGATTGTTATCCAAATGGAAGTCGCCGAGTGAGCTGACCGAATCAGAACAACGATATACGCAAGGATGCACCAACCGGTTACGTCATCGACGGCCGCGCATGCGATCGCTACCGTCCCGAGACGGCTACCAAGCATATTGCGTTCGGTGAGAATCCGCGCCAGCACCGGAAAAGCTGTGATGCTCATTGCCGATCCCATAAACAGCGCGAAGCTCGTGAAGGCGACGCTCTCATCCGACAACCGCGGGTATAAGTACAGCGCCAGAAACGCTGCCAGCACGAAAGGTGCGGTGATGCTTACGTGGCTGGTCAGCACAGCGGCGTGGCTTTCTTTCTTAAGCTCGCCCGGATTGATGTTGAGCCCGACCAAGAACATGAAGACCACAACACCGACCTGGCTCAACGCGTTGAGAAAACCCAAACTGGAAGGCGGAAATAGATAAGCTGAGAAATGAGGAGCGAGCCAGCCCAATAGGGACGGGCCGAGCATGATGCCGGCAAACATCTCTCCTACGACTTTGGGCTGATGAATTAGACGGAATAATTCGCCAACAACGCGGCAGACTGCCAGAACCACTGCAAGTTGGAGGGTCAGGGTAAACAGGTTCGGCATCAGTGCCCTCCTCCGCTCTGGACTTTGGGTTGGCGAACGGCACGGAAGTCGACAGGAGCGCAGGATTGGCAGCCAGGAAACGAAAGCTGCCCCGTCAGAGATCTTGGCTCTGCCGTCGGGTCCACCACCGCAGCCAAAGTGATCTGACCGTTTCCGCAGGCCGAGTAACTTCCCGTCCACATCGATGAAGTCAGATTCTTATCATCTAGGACACCGGATGTTGCGGGATTTCCTTTGGACGAAATTTCAAAGCTGCGCCCGGATTGCGAGATCAGCAGAGGAGAGTTAAACAGGTTCGAGACCGCATTGCAGAGATGATTGCCCGGGCTCGAATTCTGGGCTTCAATCTTCCAGACTCCGTCCACCGATACCGGGGCCTTCAGATGCCGGCCACTCCGCAGAACACCCGCCAGCCCCACGAGTGGCAGGCCGACTAAAACGATGTACGCGATAACGAAGTTCCGGCCCACGCGCGACATTGAACCCAACCTTGGGGAGGAGGTTAAAAGAGGAAGTCCGGCTATGCCGGGCTTCCTCAAAGTTCCAGAAATACTACACCGTCCCGCAGAAACGGGAAATACCTAGAAGGACGGACGGAACGCGTCGGAAGTGAGATCTCCGAGCAGTTTGTGCCACGGGTGCTTTTCATTCTGCTCGACCTTGGCGACCATCTCTTTCATCTTGGTCAAAACCGCCGGTGTATCCTCGTCGTACACGTCGCCTTGCAGCAACTTCAGCACGTCGAGGCGGTAGTTCTTGTCATGGATGAAGTAGGTGAACAGCACATTTAACCGGTAATAGACGGAGATGAACTCGTACCAGTTCTTTGTGCCGCGCCGCAGCTTGGTCTCGTAATCCGAGAAGGCCTGCCGCGAAAAGTCATTCTTCTCGAGCGCCGACAAAATATCTTTATAAGCGAAACGTGAGCTGTTCAGCGCGATGCTGACGCCGGTTGAGAAGATCGGGTCAACAAATCGTCCCGCGTCGCCGACCAGCATGAAACGGTCGCCAGCCAGCTGTTTCATCGCGTAGCTGTAGTCGCCTTCGTCCTTGAACGGCCGGATTCGCTCCGACTTGCGCAAGGTCTCGGCGATCAATGGCCGGCTTCCTACGGAATCCCAGAAGAACTTCTCGCGGTCGCTTTTGGACTTGGAGAAATTCTTTTTCTGAGTAACCACACCGAGGCTGGTAACGGTGTCAGTGATCGGAATCTGCCAGATCCAGGTGTTCGAAACCTTCAGGAAGTGGATGTAGATGTAGTCCAGGTTCGTGTCGCGTTTCGCGAACACCTTGCGATCGTAACCGTCAAACCAGGAGTGGATGGCGTACTGATCGAACACCTGATCCTGCACCTTTAGCTTGAGCTGGTTGCCTAGGAATGTCTGGCGGCCGCTGCAATCGACGACCATCTTGCAGCTCACGCTCATTTCCTTTGCACCGATCGTGAAGTAGACCTCGGGCTGTTGCGGCCCAAAATCAACTCGAGCAACCTTTACACCGTCGTAAACAGTTGCGCCAAGCTTTTGCGCGTGCTGCAAGAGCATGAGATCGAACTTGCCGCGGTCCACATGGTAGGTGTAATTGCGATCCTCCATGCCTTCCTGCCGGCGCTCTTCGAAGCGGATGTCGACGTTATATTCCGGTGCCATCCCCTCCAGGTCGTGCACGTATCCTGGATTCTGGTCGTCGGTTGTCCACACCGCGCCAAATTTGTGCGGAAACTTCGCCGCTTCCATCTGCGGCAGGAAATCGAGATCTTTGAATACCTTGGTTGACGAAGGAACAAGCGACTCTCCCACGTGCGGCCGCGGGAAAAGTTCCCGTTCGAAAATCACGCACTTCACACCGTTCTTCGCCAGGTAGCATCCCATGCTCGCCCCGGCAGGCCCACCGCCGATGATCGCTACATCAAAATCCGGCACTGAATGATTCATAATTCCCTGATTCTCCCGAGAGTTTGCTACGCTCCGGTCGCATCTCGGCGACCGGAGCGTATTGTGCTTGATTCTTGTCTATACCGACGCTTCGACGAAGGCATCCGCTGTCAGGCTTCCCAGGAAACCATGCAGCGCGTGATTTGGATTCGCTTCGACTTGCTTCACGATGTTCTGCATACGGGTCAGCACTTCTGGCTGCGCCTCATCGTAGACATCGCCTTGCAGCAACTTGAGTACATCTAGCCGATAGCGGGGATCCGCCACGAACGCGGTAAATAGCACATTCAACCGGTAGTAAACCGTGATGAAGTTGTACCAGTTGCGCGTACCGCGCTTCAGCGTACTCTCGTATTCCTGGAACGACTCGCGGCTGTAATTGCCCGTCTCGAGCGACTTCAAGATGTCTTTGTGCGCGAAACGGGAGCAGTTCAACGCGATGCTGACACCGGTCGAGAAGATCGGATCAACAAAGCGGGCGGCGTCGCCGACGAGCACGATCCGGTCTCCCGTGATCTGCTTCATCGCATAGCTGTAGTCGCCTTCTTCCTTGAACGGCTTGACCTGTTGCGAGCCCTGCGCCTTCAGGCCTTCGTAGAGTTCCGGACGGCTCTTGATGCACTCCCAGAAGAACTGTTCGCGGTCTTCTTTGCTGGCCGCAAAATTTTTCTTCTGCGTCACGACACCGATGCTAGTAACGGTCTCCGTGATCGGAATCTGCCATACCCACGTGTTGGTGATTGGAAGGAAGTGAATGAAGATGAAGTCACCCTGTGTTTCTTTGTTGGCGGCCATGCAGCGGCGGTCGTAGCCGTCGAACCACGTGTGAATCGCATACTGATCGAACACCTTGTCCTGGATGCGCCACTTCATCTGGTTGCCGACGAGCGTTTTGCGGCCAGAAGCGTCCACGATGATCTTGCAGGTAGTGGACATGTCCTTCTTCCCCATCTTGTAGTTCACCGTCGCGTGGTTGGGATTGCTGAAATCCACACCCGTCACACCGATGCCTTCATACACCTTCGCGCCAAACTGGTTCGCGTGCTGCAGCAGCATGAGATCGAACTTGCCGCGATCGACGTGGTACGTATAGTTCTGGCCCACGCCCTGATCTCGTTCTGAGAAGCGGACGTCAACGTGGCAGTCAGCCGAGACGCCGCCGAAGTCCATGTTGTAAACCTTCGCATCCGATGCGGCAGTCCACGCCGCCCCGAATTTGTGAGGGAATTTCGCGTCTTCCATCTTCGGCAGGAAGTCCAGGTCCTTAAAAACGCGGGTCGATGACGGTACCAGAGACTCTCCCACGTGCTCACGGGGCATCAACTCGCGTTCGAATACCACGCAGTTAACACCGGCTTTCGCGAGATAGGCGGCCATGCTCGCTCCACCCGGCCCGCCTCCGATAATTCCTACTTCAAAATCGGTCGCAGACGAATTCATAGCTGCTGTTCTTCTCCCAAGATCAGTATTCGGAATTCCTTTGTTCAGATTGATGATTCCCCAGTTTGCATTTCAGACAGACAATTTCCACTAAAACCGACAAAGGTACGGCTTCAGTTTTCTCACCACAGGGGAGACAGGAAATGCACTAATCAGTTTGAGGGGGACGCTACATTTACAGCCGAGCTGTGTTCCAGTAGTAGATCAGATTCTGCCTACTTCGCCAAGCTGAAAATTTTTGCATACCACCATAGGTAACCAAACGCCAAGATAGCACCGAGAGGCCTTGTAAGTCATTGCTTTTAAATAATATTTCGCACTGACCTTTCCTCTCGGGAAAGACATCAACACGCATTTTGCATGTTTGTGAAAAGACGTTTCGCAACTCAGGTTCAGCTGGCAAGTAGGGCCCCGTCCGCGAGTCCTCGAACGCCTAACTATCAAACTACGAATGAGAAGGACATAAACCGTCGTCTCCGAGACTTCCTTCCTGTCCCGGCAGGCATCTCAAGCGTTTCTGATTCAGTAATTCTCCGCGAGGTTCTCGTGAAAAGTACGTTCTGCAAGGCACGCGTTTGGCTCTTTTTGCTCATCTCGGTCCTAGTTGTCACTGTGGGTTGCGGAGGTGGTTCATCTCCGTCCGGCTCAGGCTCCGGAGGAGATCCAAACATAACTATCGCAACATTCCCAACCCAGATTGGAGCAGGGGCGAATTGGCAGTTCACCGCCACAGTAACCGGGGCATCGAACCCGGGCGTGAACTGGAGCGTTACCACCGCAAATGCCGGTACGATCGATTCCAGCGGCCTTTACATCGCACCTACAACCGGCACTTTCCCGATGAGTGTCACAATTTCTGCCGCATCCCAGGCAAATGCCAGTCTGACATCTTCCGCAAACATAACAGTCACACAAACCGATCCGTTAGGCGCAGCTCAGGGGACCGCCATCAACTGTCCTAACTTCAGCGGCGGTCTCCCCAACGCAGGATCCACTTGCTACCAGGTCAATACGTCATGTCCCGGCATGGCGGATTTCTCTGTTTACCTGAAAGTGAATCAGCCCACAGGAGCATCTCTCGGGACAGTGCTGTTTGGCACCGGGACGGGAGGAAGCGCACTCTACGACAACGACCCTCCCGACTTCTTTAACGGCACTACGAACGGCGGTCTCGCAGTTGTACAGAACGTGTTGAATGCTGGATTCACGACCGTCCAGGTGACATTTGGCTCGCCCTTCACCGACGCAACTCCCAATGGCTGGCTCACCGGCCCCGGAGGAGTTCGCCGGGCGGCTTGTCGTTACGCAACCGCCGCGCAATGGGTTTATCAGAACATTCACAATTCCAACACGAGTGCGCCACTGTGCGCTACAGGAAACAGCGGTGGTGCGGGCGCAATCGGCTATGCACTCACCGACTACGGATTGGACTCGATCTTCTCGTTCGTAGAAACCACCAGCGGGCCACCGATGGCGCGCCTGGATCTCGGCTGCGCAGCGGCTTCAAGCAGCGCATGTCAGCCACATCAATTCCAATGCAATCCGGGTGATCCTGTGCAGAATCTCTCCACGTGTTACGGCACGGATGATGCGGGGATCATCGATATGGCGTACTCGCAGCCGCTTTGCAAGAATGCGGTAAATGGCGCCACTCCACCCACCGGATTGTTCGAGTCTGACAGCATTCTCGGAGGTCCGGCGCGGACATTCCCCAAGACTCGCGTCCATGTGCTTTTGGGTGGTCAGGACAGCAGCGCGGCCGTTGAGCAAGGTATCGCGTGGTTTGACGCCCTTACCAGCACGACGTCGTCCCAGAGCTGTGTCAGCGACGCCCCGCATCCGATCCCCTCAGCCGCCGATGGCGCCTCAACGATTGCGACGGACATTCAAACCATGTGCAAACTGCAACCTTGAGACAACTGCGGGGACACGCAGTTCCGTCCCCGCAAACACCTCTCTCCCGCGCGGTATGCAAGAAGTTTCATCCTTGACGCCGTTCACGACGGAACGAACAATAGAACATCCCCCTAAAGTTTAGTGCGCGCAAACCGAGAGCCTTGTGCTCAGGCCTCGTTCTGTCGTCGCACAATCGCCTTTTTCACCACGTTTCTCCCAAGGTGTTGCTCGCCCTCCCCTCTTGATCACTATTTACGAAGGATCTTTCCAACGAAGGCCGACTCGTACGCCGGCTTCAACACCTTCCACGTTGTATGAACCGCTTGGGGAGCAAGAATGATTTCGATTTTCAGGGCCCGATTGACCAAGTCAACCTCGATTGCCATCGTCCTCGTCGGCAGCGTGCTGCTCGCCGCACAATCCGCCTCCGCACAGGTCAACATCCTCACCAGCAAGATGGACAATGCCCGCACGGGGCAGAATATCAACGAAACCACGCTGACGACATCGAATGTGAACTCAAACCAGTTCGGAAAAGTGTTTGCGTTCAACGTTGACGGATACGTCTCTGCCCAGCCGCTCTACATGAGTTCGTTAGCCATCAACGGCGGCACGCACAATGTGGTCTTCGTCGCGACTGAGCACAACAGCCTCTACGCCATCGACGCCGACACCGGAACTCAACTGTGGCAAGTGAATTTCGGACCATCCGTTCCCAGCACGGCGGAAGGCTGTCCCGTCGTCACTGGCCTGAATGAAGTCGGCATCCTGAGTACGCCTGTGATTGATGCCTCGACGAACACTCTGTATCTGACGTCCAAGACTTACGTCTCCAGTGTTGCGTCATACTCGCTTCATGCGCTCGACGTCACCACCGGTCTTGAAAAGCTCGGCGGACCAGTCACGATTTCAGGGATGGCCGGTGGACTTACATTCCCGGCACTGCAACACAAGCAACGTCCGGGCCTGCTGCTTTCCAATGGCCAGATCTACCTTGGATTTGGGTCTAACGGATGCGATTTGAACGCCCGCGGATGGATGTTCGTCTACGACGCGACAAGCCTGCAGCAACTTACGGTAATGACCACGCAGCCCGATAACAGCTATGGCAGTTCGCTTTGGCAGGGGGGAGTTGGTCCTGCTGGTGATAGCGACGGAAACGTATACGTCTCCACCGCAAACGGCCTCTTTAACTACAGCCTGCTCGATCTTGGGGACAGCGTTTTGAAACTGTCGCTGTCGAACGGTTCTCTGAACGTTCTTGATTACTTCACTCCCTTCGATCAGGATGTGAAAGCCGCGAACGACATCGACTTGGGATCCGGAGCAATAACCATCCTGCCTTATCAGCAAGGCGCCTCTCGGCCAAATTTACTCATCACCTCGAGCAAAGATGCCGCCCTCTACCTCCTCGACATGGACAATCTGGGCGGCTACAACATGGTCGACAATAGCCAGATCCCGGATTACGTACCAAATGCACTTGGCAATGAGTTCTTTGGCAGTCCTGTTTACTGGAATAACACTGTTTACCTTTCAGCCCACCTCGACTACTTGAGAGCTTTTGCACTCAACACGGACACGAGTGGCAACAGCACGGTCTCCCAGATTGCACAGACATCGTTGAAGTTAACGGTGAATGGTCTTCCCGTCATTTCGGCGAACGGCAACACCAACGGCATTGTCTGGCTGGTGCGCGCGATCAAAGGCGTCCCTTTGCTGTCGGCCTACGATGCTACAACTTTGAGTCTGCTCTATGACTCAGGTATGAATTCGACTCGCGACTCTCTGGGCACATTCAACACCCACTTTGGCACACCGATCGTCGCCAATGGAAAGGTATACGCCGGCACACAAACGCAGCTCGTTGTTTACGGATTGCTGCCTCAGTTGACTGCAAATGGCGGAGGCGGCCAGATCGGTATGGCAGGCACGACGCTTCCGGTTCCCATTTCCGTTATCGCGACCGACGCCAAATCCGGAAATCCGCTGCCTGGAATCACGGTCACGTTTAGCGATGGAGGAAAGAAGGGCACCTTTAGCAATCCCACTGCGACCACCGACAACAACGGACAAGCCTCTACCACTTACACTCTTCCGACCTTGGCTCAAACCCTGACCGTCACCGCTTCGGCCACAGGATTTGGCAACACGACCTTCATCGAGCAAGGAGTTGCCGGGCCCGTTGCTGCGCTTTCAGTGGTGTCGGGTGGAAAACAGGTGGGCACCGTGGGCACGACATTGCCTCTGCCTCTGGTCTTCAAAGCAAAAGACTCCCTCGGGAATGTGGTCTCCGGAGCGTCGATCGCCTTTAGCGATGGCGCCGGTGGAACTCTTTCCCCGAATCCAGCGATTACCGGCTCGAACGGTCAAGCCAGTACCACTTACACTCTGCCAACCGTAGCGAAGGCACTCACAGTGAGCGCATCCGTGGGATCCATCATCGTTCGCGCGAGCGAGGAGTCGACTCCGGGCCCCGCTACGACGATGAATATCGTCCAGGGCAACAACCAAACTGCACACCCGAACAACAAGTTGCCCAAAACGCTGATCGTATCTGTGACGGATCAGTATGGAAACGGAATCTCCGGCTTGACAGTCAACTTTACCGACAACGGAGCGGGGGGAATCTTCTCCAGCATCAATCCCGTCACCAGCACCACCGGGCGTGTGACAGTGACTTACACGACTCCGGCACAGAAAGGAACGGTGACAATCACTGCTTCTTACTCCACGCTGGCGCCGGCGGTGTTCACCGAGACCGTGAACTAGTTTCAGCCCACTGCCCCTTCGACCGGAGAGCGGTTTTTACCGTTTTCCGGTTTTTTTCTGCCCTGAACGTCTGCGAAGGACTATGGCCTTCCGAGTAGGCCAAAAGCTGTCGGCTATTCCAACCGGCCGTGGCTTTCGCTATGATTCCTTCAACTTCGTCTAATTGAAGCGGAACCTGGTTCTACGAGCCGCATGCTTTTCTGATGCGCGGCTCCTAGAAGCAGGATCCCTTCTTTCTCTGGCACTGCTGTCATCGCTGTCCCAAGTGACTCATTGTTGGAGGGGTTTCATCGTGTCGAAGCAGTCATTCGCTCTCGCTGTGCTCATCGCATTTTCGTTCCTGTCCTCCCTTGCGTTCACCCAGGCAAACGTCAATGAAGGACTTGAAACCGCATTTCTATACGTGGATGCGGTCAATGGATCGGATTCCAATCCCGGCACGCAGGCGAAGCCATATAAGACGATCGGCAAAGCCGCTTCCGTGGCGCAAAGCAATAACCAGGCTGGCATCGGAACAAAGGTGACCATCAACCCCGGCACCTACCGTGAGACCATTTCTCTCAAGCACAGCAGCAAAGACACGACACTTCCCATGACGTTTCAGGCGGCTACAAACGGCACCGTGATCGTCAGCGGAGGAGTTCTTTACACAGGTTGGGGTACCTATTCACTGAACAATAAGATCTTTACCAACGGATGGTTGAATCAGTGGGGTACTTGCGCGCAGCTCAGTTCCTGCCCCTTTCAGCAGAACATCATGATGCGCCGTGAAATGGTCGCCGTAAACGGCACCGTCATGACTCAGGTGATGTCCATCGGACAGATGCAGGCCGGAACTTTCTATGTCGATGAACAGGGAGCGCAGATCTACGTTTGGCCGCCCTCGGGGACGACAATGTCTAGCGCGACTGTGGACGTCGCTACAAACGCTACCCTCCTCACCATCCAGCAAAAGTCCAACATCGTAATTCGCGGATTAACTTTCCAGTACTCCAACGCCTGCCACGGCAATGCTGCGGCCCAAGTTCTTGGAACTTCGACCAACATCCTGTTCGACAGTGACACGTTCCAGTGGAACAACGGCCAGGGACTGAGCCTTTCCAACCCCGTCACCAACTTTACCGTCGAGAACAGCGTGACGCAGCACAATGGTGACAGCGGATTCCAGGAGGCTCAGACAAAATTCGGCCTTTGGCAATCAGACACGGCCTCTTATAACAATTGGCGAGGCGCGCAGGCGGGATACTATGCGTGCAACACCTCAGGCCTTCACGCCTGGGGCCCGCACAACGACACCATTAGCGGCCTGACCACCAGCTTTAACCAGACCTACGGAATCCATTGGGATACCGACAATGCAAACATCAGCGGCTCGGCTGTAAACGCGACTTCCAACTACCTCAGCGGCATCTTCATCGAGAAGGACGAGGGGCCGATCTCCCTTTCGAGCAGCTACGTCTGTAATCAGAATTCGGCTCTCACGGTCGGCGGGTTAGTACTCCGCAATTCCGAAGGCGTTTCCGTGACCAGCAGCG
>Ga0335078_10002214_pt1 | contig 29460 bp, 21 predicted proteins | sample Lox_Sample_32_FD_206711 | JGI IMG/M metagenome (GOLD analysis project Ga0335078, IMG submission 206711) | Soil microbial communities from Loxahatchee National Wildlife Refuge, Florida, United States - Lox_Sample_3.2 | ecosystem: Environmental > Terrestrial > Soil > Wetlands | place: USA...
GAGTCGTGGCGAGTACCAGAGCAGCGCTGTATTCAGCAGAAACGAGTTCTTCTAAGGAGGGCATGAATTCTGTCTAAGATCAAAGCGATTCTTCTATAAGAAAGTCGTAAGGATCTAAGTCTTCACGAATGTCTTCAGCTTATGCTCCTCCCGCGAGTGCCAAAGGAAAGAACGCTAATGGTACCAGTGACTTGAACTAGAGATCCGCGGCTATACTTTTCATAAGTCCGTAAGCAAGAACCATTGTTGCCGCGCCGCGCTATGTACAACCTGCGCGGCGGTTTCCTCGCTCGCCCGCTCATCATCGTGTTGGTCCTGGGCGGTACCGGGGCGCTCCTGTCGTGGCTAGAGGAGATGTTTCCGGCGGTTAGCGCGTGAATACCGGCGACGATTTTCCCCGCGCATTCCCATCCTCAGGTGGCACAGGTCACCCGGCGGCACGGGAGAGAATTCATGACTTCGATTAATCACAGTCCCATCATCGTCGACGATGGACGCGCATCGCGGGAAATCGCCAAGACACATTCTCTGGCTGAATCAATCGGAGATACACAGTTCGTGTCGGTTCTGGACCGGTTGCAAATCCGGTCAACGAGCACGATCCCGAACCTCGAAGTGCTCAGGCACCTTGTCTCAGAGCTCGAAGCAGTGGCTGCGCGCTCGGCTGCATGATTGCCGAATCGCATTACACGCAGTTCCGGAGCACGTGAAGGCGCAATCAATCCGACGCCTGATAAAGATTATGACCGTATCGCCGATAGTGAAATGGGACCAAAAGGACCACGATGGCCAAAACGATCTTGGTTGTTGACGACTCCATCACCATGGTGATGAGTCTGAAATCCACGCTGAACTTGAACGGATTTCAGGCCGAGTCAGCCACGAACGGCCGCGAAGCGCTGGACAAACTCAAATCCGGTTTGAAACCCGACCTGATCGTGACCGACATTAATATGCCGGTGATGGGGGGAATCGAACTGATCCGCAATGTCCGAGCCCTGCCGGGGCTGAAGTTTGTTCCTATTTTGACGCTCACCACGGAGAGCGAACTCGCCAAAAAGAATGAAGGTAAACTCGCCGGCGCGACGGGCTGGCTGGTGAAGCCGGTCTCGGGCAACGACCTGGTGGCGGTGATCAGGAAGGTCTTACCGGGAGCGTAGCGCAATGGGACCAGCAGGGTGGCAGCCGAAGGGAGAGGGCGCTGAGCAGGAGGACCCGGGCCAAACGGTCCCAGATTCGGCTCGAATCACCGTTCAGGCCCGCCTGCGCCGGATTCGCAAACGGATGTTTTATGAGTCGTTCACGAAAACCGCCCTTCTGTTGGTATTCTGGCTCACCATAAATCACCTGGACCGGCCGGGCCACGGTTCCCTTCGTGTTGTAGCACCGGTTCTGCTTCTTCTGCTGGTCGTGGCGCCTGGTATAGCATTCCGCCTGAAGAATTACTCGGAGGCGAGAAGAGCGGTTGCCGACATGTGGGCCTTCGGCGAGCACAGCTTCTCGGACCTCTCGCGCATACTCGAGAAACGCAAGGTATTCGAGCAGGAGGCGCGCGACTGCGGACTCTACACGGACGTGCTGCGCCAACAGATCGGGGACTCGCTGGCCGAGTCCGAGCGTGAAGTGGTGGCGGCGATCGAGCAGATGAGCCGCCTGACCGAGCGTTCGATCCGACAGAAGGAGCACATCGCGCGCTCGGTTGCGAGTGGCAAGAGTCTGACCGAAGCCACGCACGAAAAGGTACAGACAAATAAGGAACTGATCGCGGCCGTCCAGTTGCAGCTGGAGATGCAGGTCGCGCAGATGCACGCCAACTTCGACCGCATTCATAGTATGTCGGGCGAGGTTTGCTCTCTAACCCCTCTCATCAAGGTCATCGCCTCCATCGCCACGCAAACCAACCTGCTGGCGCTCAACGCGGAGATTGAGGCCGCTCGCGCGGGCAGCGCCGGGCGGGGATTCTCCGTGGTGGCCATGGAGGTGCGCAAGCTGGCCGTTCTATCGACGAATGCCGCAGCGCAGATTGCGGAGAAGATCAACTCCACCTGCAAGAAAGTCGAGACCGAGCTGAGAATCGCCAAGGACGCTCTTAGCCAGCAGGAGGCGAACACCGCCGTGACCCACCTGGCGGGCGAGCTGGACGGGATGCAGCAGGAGTTTGCCAAGAATAGCGAACTGCTGCTGGAGGTAATCGCCGAAGTGGACTCGAACTACGGCGAGATGGTCGAGCGCCTTTCCGACGCCATGGGGCACATTCAGTTCCAGGACGTGATGCGGCAGCGCCTGTGCCACGTTGAGGGGTCGCTCGAGGCTCTTCGCGATCATGTGCAGGAGATTGCGCAAAGCTCGGAAGACGCTCAATCGGAGGGCAAGCTCGAGCGCACGTTCAAGACCATGCTCGATGCGCAATTGAACCAGTACCGCATGGCCAGCCAGACCTCGACGCACCTGGCTGTCGCCGGCGGTGAGACGTCAAACGCCGCCAGCGGGCCGGCGATCGAACTCTTCTAGCTGCGGGCCCGGTCTGCATTGATTTGAGGGGCATGAGGGGCAGAATCAGAATTTCATTCCCCTATCCCTGTGAAGAATCCAATTCAACTCCAGTCTCCACCCACTCGCGAATTGCACTGTTGTCGCCGATGATCCTTTTGTCCTGTGACTCCGAGGCTGGAATGACGGGAAGAAAGGCAGTCGCTCCGCTCTGAATGGATTCAGCCGGCGAATTCTTCGGAAACTCCCAAAACTTCAGAAGGTCGAGATCTCGCTGAACGAGAGGGTATGGGAATAGCACCGAGCAATACGAAGCAGTCGGGGCTTTTGCAGCTGAAAGGCGTAGTCGACATCTCGGAAGCCGCCGAGTTGAAGGCTGCTCTGCTCGAGGTTCTAGCGACGGGAGAAACCATTCACGTCTCTCTCGAAGCAGTTTCCGAACTCGATGTCACTGCATTCCAGCTGCTTTGGGCAGCGCGGCGGGAGGCAAAACAGCGGGGCCTGAAATTCATGCCCGAAGGCCAGATGCCGCTGCCGGTCAAAAACGCTCTGTCGGATCTGGGTTTGGAAGCATGCGCATTCTTTGAGTAACACGTACGGTGGACCGGGCCAGGCGTAGCGGCCCGGAATTTCATTTGTCTGCGGGCCAGGAGTGCCGGGCCGGAAGCCAAGAGTTGCAGGGGCCATGTCTCATCGGGTTCAAGAGAATGCAGAGCAGTTCAAGATTAGCTTCCGCGAAGAAGCGCGGGAGATTCTCACTGAGCTTGAGTCCTCGCTCCTTGAACTGCATGAGAACCGCAGCGATAACGATCTGATTGGCCGCATCTTTCGCGGCCTGCACACCATTAAGGGCTCCGGAGCCATGTTCGGCCTCGAGCGCTTGGCCGCCTTCACCCACGATCTTGAAACGGCCTTCGATCTGGTCCGCAGCGGACGGCTGGAGGTCTCGCCGGAGATGATCGACGTTACGCTGGCGGCGCTCGATCAGATTTCGGCCATGGTCGAAGAAGGTACTGAAGGCGCTGCGCAACCGGATGTCGCCGCCTGCGCGAGCATTCTGTCGGCCGTGCGCCGGCTGGCCTCGATTGAAGATGAGGCCGAGCAGGCGAAAAAGGCCGAACCGGAGCCGGATCACGCGGCGGATCCTGCCGGCCCAATGCAGAACTGGCACATCCGCTTCGCGCCTGGGCCGGATCTAATGCGCTACGGGGCGAAGCCGTCGTTACTCATCGGCGAACTGCGTCGGCTCGGCAACACTTCCGTGAGATCGGTATTCGACGAGGTGCCTCCGCTCGCCGACATCGATCCCGAGCGCTGCTACGTGAGCTGGGAGATCGATCTGGTTACAGCCGCGGGCCGGGAAGCGATTCGCGACGTGTTCATCTTTGTCGAAGATACTTGCGAGCTTTCGATCGAACCCGACGGCGGTTCAATGGAGTCTGCAGCCGCATGCCCGCCGCCAATTGCCGAGGCTCCGCCGCTTTGCGAATCCGATATCACGGCACGGGCTCTCGAAGAAAAACGCAGCGTCTCTGGCGGCCGGCGTGCCTACGATAAGCCGGAAAACGTGACGAGCCTTCGCGTTCCCGCAGCCAAGCTTGATCAGTTTGTAGATCTCGTTGGAGAGATGGTAACCGTGCAGGCGCGGCTCAGCGAGCTTGCCGGACGGCGCGACGATGCCGAGATCGCCGCCGTCTCCGAGGAGATCGAGCGGCTAACATCGGCTCTGCGTGAGAGCTCCATGAGCATTCGTATGGTGCCCATCCGGGCCACATTCGAGAAGTTCCGGCGGCTAGTGCACGACCTGGCGCGCGACCTGGGCAAGGATGTGGAACTGACCATGGAGGGCGCCGACACCGAGCTCGATAAGGCTGTCATCGAGCAACTGGGCGATCCGCTGATGCACCTGATCCGCAACAGCATGGATCACGGTATTGGGTCGCCCGAGGATCGGGCCGCTTGCGGCAAGCCTACCGTCGCGACAATTCATCTTTCCGCGCGCTATTCGGGCGCGAGCGTACTGGTCACGGTGAGCGACGACGGACGCGGCATCGACTGCGACGCGGTGCGCGCGCGCGCGATCGAAAAGGGCCTGATTTCCGCGGAGGCGCAGCTTACCGAGAACCAGATCTTTGCGCTCCTCTTTGAACCGGGATTCTCGACGGCAAAACAGGTGACAGACGTCTCCGGCCGTGGTGTGGGCATGGACGTGGTACGGCAGCGCGTCGAAAGCCTGCGCGGCGCCGTCGAAGTCAAGAGCAAACCGGGGCAGGGCACCAGTGTGACCTTACGCTTGCCATTGACCATGGCCATCATCGACGGGCTGCTAGTGGGCGTGGGCGACGCCTGCTTCGTGCTGCCGCTTGCCTGCACTCTCGAGTGCATCGAGCTGACGCACGACGATATTGCCCGCGCCAACGGCAAGCACCTTGTCAACGTGCGCGGCGAGCTGGTGCCTTACATCCGGCTGCGTGAGCACTTCCGGTTGCAATCGAGTCCGCCCGCGATCGAGCAGATCATGCTCGTTGAGACCAGCGAGGGCCGTTGCGGGTTCGTCGTGGATCAAGTGCTGGGCAACTGCCAGACGGTGATCAAGAGCCTGGGCCGTTTCTATCGCCAGGTCCAGATCGTCTCCGGCGCCACCATACTCGGCAACGGCTCGGTGGCCTTGATTCTCGATCCGGAGCGGGTGATCCAGGACGCATTGCGCGAAGCGGCGCATGGCAGGGGAGTCCGCAGGGAACAGAGGCGCGACTCTCAGGAAAACAATGTGAATTTTACAGCCCTCGCGGGCAAAGGCAGCGCTGGACCGAGCGCCAGTGCACGTATGTAGGCAACTTAACCGAAAGTGTTTCCTGCTCCTCCGGTCGAACGGCCGTTCCATTGGGAAGGCAGAAAGATCACGGATCGAGCGGAGAAAGATCCCGAAGGAGGGGAGGATTTCATGGGAACAGCAGTGGTGAATGAAGGCCGGAGGCTGCATGGGCCCGGCAACGGAGATGGCGAGAACGGTCACGGCGATGGGCTGCACGGCCGCGAACGGGGAGCCAAGCGAGTGCACGAGGATGAAGAAATGTCCATGGTGCTGCAGGAAATTATGCGCCTCCTGGACGCCTCGAAAGAGGGTCGTCTGGGCGAACGCGGCAAGGCCTCGCTCTTCAATGGCCCGCACCGGGAACTCATTCAGGGAGTGAATGAAATCCTGGACGCGATCCTGCTGCCCATCGGGGAAGGCAACCGCGTACTGGCCCAGATTTCTTCGGGTAAGATCGATGAGCTGATCACTCAGACTTACAAGGGCGACCACGAGAAGATGAAGCTGGCCGTCAACAACGTGGCCATCGTGACCCAAGGGCTACAGAAAGAGCTGGCGCGGCTGGTGGAAGCTTCGCGGGAAGGCCAGCTTTCGGACCGCGGCAAGCCGGAGCAGTTCCAGGGCGCTTACGCCGAGATCGTGCGCGGCGTGAACACCATGCTGGATGCGATCCTGCTGCCTATCGGCGAAGGCAACCGCATTCTGGCGCAAATCTCGAACGGCAAGATCGACGAACTGATTGCCCAGACCTACAAAGGCGACCACGAGAAGATGAAGGTCGCGGTCAACAATGTGGCCATCGTGACCCAAGGGCTACAGAAAGAATTGGCGCGGCTGATCGATGCCTCGAAAGAAGGCCAGCTTTCCGATCGCGGCAAGCCCGACCAGTTCCAGGGCGCCTTTGCGGAAATCGTCCGTGGCGTCAACACCATGCTGGATGCGATTCTCTTGCCCATCGGCGAAGGCAACCGCATTCTGGCGCAAATCTCCAACGGCAAGATCGACGAACTGATTGCCCAGACCTACAAAGGCGACCACGAGAAGATGAAGGTCGCGGTCAACAATGTCGGCATTGTCTTGCAAGAACTGCAGAAGGAGCTGGCGCGGTTGACCGATGCCGCCAACGCGGGCAAACTTGCCGAGCGCGGCCACCACGATCAATTCCGCGGCGCCTATGCCGAGATCGTGCGCGGCGTCAACGCGGTGCTCGACGCTGTCATCACTCCGCTCAACTTCTCCGCTCGATATGTCGAGTTGATCAGCAAGGGAGATATTCCTCCCCAGATCACGGACACCTATCACGGCGACTTCAACCTGATCAAGAACAACCTGAATGCGCTGATTGCGGCCATGAACGAGATCACGGCGGCCGCCGAGGAGATCTCCGGCGGCAACCTGACAGTGAGCATTCGCGAGCGGTCGGATCAGGACAAGCTGATGCAGGCGCTTTCGGCCATGGTCAGCGGCTTGACGCAAACCGTTACCGACATCCGCTCCATTGCCGGCGAGGTGGCGGCGGCCAGTCAGTCCATCTCCACGGCGTCGGTGCAGGTATCAAAGGGTGCGAGCGCTCAGGCGGCCGCGGCCGAGGAGGCCTCGTCGTCGATGGAGGAGATGGTCTCCAACATCAAGCAGAACGCCGACAACGCGCAGCAGACCGACAAGATCGCCAACAAGAGCGCCAAGGACGCGCAGGAGAGCGGCAAGAGCGTTCTCGAAGCGGTGAACGCGATGAAGGAGATCGCCAACAAGATCTCCATCATCGAGGAGATCGCGCGCCAGACCAACCTGCTGGCGTTGAACGCGGCTATTGAAGCGGCGCGCGCCGGCGAGCACGGCAAGGGTTTCGCGGTGGTAGCCGCTGAAGTCCGCAAACTGGCCGAGCGCTCGCAGAAAGCGGCTGGAGAGATCAACCAGCTCTCCGCAACCACGCTCAAAGTCTCGGAGAAATCGGGCGAGATGCTGGAGAAACTTGTGCCCGACATCCAGCGCACGGCGGAGCTGGTACAGGAGATCTCCGCGGCCTCGAAGGAGCAGGACACCGGCGCCGAGCAGATCAACAAGGCTCTGCAGCAACTGGAGCAGGTGATCCAGCAGAACGCGTCGGCTTCAGAGGAGATGGCGTCGACGACCGAAGAGCTGACCGGCCAGAGCGAACAACTGGTGGGCGCACTCTCCTTCTTCCATACCGGCGACGAGGAAGGCGTCCATGGAAGGCGGGGCGCGGCAGCCAAGCCGACAAAACAGGCGGCCGCTCCAGCAAAGTCGGCGAAACCCAACGGTCACGGCCCGGCTTCGGCTGCCAGGGCAGCGAAGTCCGGCGTTAACCTGCGGCTCAACGAAAAACACGACGAACTTGACGCTGAATTCGAGCGTTACTGACCGCGAAGGCGGATCTCCGAGAAGGAGGTCCGCCCCCGTCCTTAACAGATAGGAAAGGAGTAGAAACATGAGCGTTATTGAAATCACGGAGACGCGGCAGTATCTCACCTTCAAGCTCGGCAACGAGGTCTTCGCGACCGACGTGGCCAAGGTGAGAGAAGTACTCGATCTCACGCCCATTACCGCAATCCCCCGCACGCCGGAGTTCATGGCAGGGGTGATCAACCTGCGGGGCAGCGTGGTTCCGGTTGTCGATTTTCGGCTCTGCTTTGGAATGTCGAAGACTGAAAACACGCGCAACACCTGCATAGTAGTGGTTGAAGTCGTTCTCGACAACGAATCGATCGTAATCGGTGCGCTGGCCGATTCGGTTGAAGAGGTAATCGATCTTGAACCGGAGCAGATCGAACCCGCGCCGCGCATCGGCGCCCATATCCGCACGGATTTCATCCGCGGCATGGGCAAACGCGACACGCAGTTCATCATGATTCTGGACATCGATCGCGTCTTCTCGGCCGAAGAACTGGCCGCGGTGCGGAACCAGCAATCCGGCAAGCCTCCCTTGGAAGCGGCCGCGTAAGAAAGGCAGGGAGCGGGCCGCGCGATTGATAAAGGGTGCGCCCCGCCCTCACTTTGGGCCATGAGCGACCGCGAACAAGTCATCTCATCGGGCGATTTCTCGCGCCTGCGCTGCCTGATCTACGACCAGACGGGCATCGCACTCGGTACGGGAAAACAGATCATGTTGGAGGGCCGCATCCGGCGCCGCCTGAAGACGCTCGCGATTCACAGCTATCGCGAATACTGCGACTACTTGTTTTCCGATCGGGGGCTGCAGGAAGAACTGGTCCATCTGATCGACGCGGTAACGACCAACAAGACCGATTTCTTTCGCGAGCCGCGGCATTTCGATTTTCTCGTCTCTCGGGTACTTCCCGAGCACGTTTCAGGCGGAGAAAGCCGTCGTCCTTTTCTTCTGTGGAGCGCCGGCTGCTCGAGCGGCGAGGAGCCTTACACACTGGCGATGGTTCTAAGCGAATACGGGCTGACCCATCCCGGCTTCGCCTTCAAGATTCTTGCCACCGACGTATCGACGACCGTCCTCAATAAGGCGGCACTCGGCGTTTACTCCTCCGAGGCTGTGCGGCCGGTGCCACAGGCACTCAAGTTCAGGTGCTTGATGCGCGGCCGCGAGCGCAACATCGATCGCGTGCGCGTGGTGCCGGAGCTGCGCCGCGCTATCGAGTTCCGCCGTCTCAACTTTATGGATTCCGATTACGACATTCAAGAAACGTTCGACGTCATCTTCTGCCGCAACGTAATCATTTACTTCGACCGGCCTACGCAACAGAGCATTCTGGGAAAGATCACGCGACGCCTGCGGCCAGGAGGCCATCTTTTCATGGGACACGCCGAAACGCTGCACGAGCTGGATCTACCGGTCGAGCCGATCGCTCCGGCTCTTTACCGGAGGATCGATGGCCGAACGTGACACATCGATCCGCGAAATCTACGTGCAGCCAGGAGAGTCGCACCTCGTCTCGGAACCGGCCCTCTTGCGCACCGTGCTCGGCTCCTGCGTCGGAGTCACATTTCTGGTTCCAAGGCTGGGCGTCGCCGGACTTTGTCATCCCATGATGCCGAGGTGTCCGCCTGCGCAATTAGCGAGGCTGAGCGTTCGTGCCGGGCGGCGCTATGTCGACTTTGCCATTCGCGACATGGCCGGCCAACTCGATCTGCTGGGCGCCACGCGCGCCGAAGCAGTGGTCAAGCTCTTTGGCGGAAACGACGTTTTGACCGTCGCAGATGACGATTTCAGGCAGACCATCGGCGAACAAAACAGCGAGGCTGCGCTTCGCGTTCTCGGCGAAGAAGGCTTCCAAGTGGCCGCGTCTTGCCTGGGTGGGAGCACCGGCATACACATCACGTTCGAGACCGCGACGGGCGAAGTGCTGCTGCGCCGGCTTGATTCCAGAATGGCAGTTGGAGCGCGGAAGGCGCGGCGTGCTCTTCATCGCGTTCATAGCCGCCGATAGCAGCAGTAAGGTCGAGATCGTGGCAGCGTCCCCAATTCGCGTGCTGATCGTAGACGACTCAGCCGTGGTGCGTCAGACGTTGACGGAGATTCTCTCCTCCGATCCCAAGATCGAAGTGATTGGCGCGGCTGGCGATCCGTACGTGGCTGCCGACTACATCGCCGAACAAGTGCCGGACGTCATTACTCTCGACATCGAAATGCCGCGCATGGATGGGCTCACTTTCCTCAGAAAGCTCATGAGCCAGCATCCGATTCCGGTAGTGATCTGTTCCAGCCTCGCCGACGAGGGCGCAACGAGCACTCTGAAAGCCCTCGAGTACGGCGCCGTCGACATTATCACCAAGCCTAAGCTGGGTACGAGACAGTTTCTTGAGGATTCGCGCGTCGTACTCTGCGAGTCAGTAAAGGCGGCGGCAGCGTCTCGTCTACGGCCGCTCGGGCCTATGCACACCGTCGAGCCCAAGCTGACCGCCGATGCGGTTCTATCGCCAGCCACTCACGCCATGGCGGAAACTACGGAGAAAGTCGTGGTCGTGGGCGCATCTACAGGCGGAACAGAAGCGTTGAAGACATTCCTCGAGGCGTTACCGGCCGACTCGCCAGGGATCGTAGTCGTGCAGCACATGCCGGAGTTGTTCACTCGCGCATTTGCCAACCGCCTGGACGGCTTATGCGCCGTTTCCGTCAAGGAAGCCGAAACCAACGACACCGTGATCCGGGGGCGCGCCCTGATCGCGCCCGGGAACCACCACCTTCTCCTCAAGCGCAGCGGCGCGCGCTACTATGTCGAAATCAAGGACGGCCCTCTGGTATGCCGGCACCGCCCTTCGGTGGATGTACTCTTCCGCTCCGCGGCCCGCTACGCCGGCCCGAATGCCGTCGGCGTCATCATGACCGGTATGGGCGACGACGGTGCGCGCGGCATGCTCGAAATGCATCAGGCCGGCGCTTTTACCTTCGCCCAGGACGAGGCAACCTGTGTGGTTTTCGGCATGCCCAAGGAAGCGATCAAACTGAATGGTGTCAGCAAAGTGCTTTCCCTTGGCGCCATCGCCAGCGGAGTCTTGAGTCATTGCCGGTAGCTCTGAAGGCGAAGATGCACAACGCTTCAAGTGGGACTATCGACTAAACCAGAGTGCCTGAAATGGTAGTGCGGAGTCTCCCCCATGAGCTTTTGGGCCGTGTGAGTGAACGTAACGAAGAGGCTCTCGCGACCAGCTTCGGCAACTCTATACTGGCCTTCCGGTCGACTCAGCTGCGTCGATGGGCAGGCAAATGCGGAACGTTGTCCCTTTGCCCACCTCGCTCTCGAATGTCAGGCTTCCTTTGTGCCGGTCCACAACCGAGCGCGCAATGGCCAATCCCTGACCGGTACCTCGCCCCACTTCTTTGGTAATGAAGAACGGATCGAAGATCCGGTCGCGAATGCCCTCGGGAATTCCAGCGCGCGTATCGGCGATCGTAATGAGCACCATGGGGCCTTTCACACTGGTCCGTATCCTGATGGTGCCCTTCTCGCCCGTTCCTCCGACTACGTCGCCAATGGCAGCATCGGCCTCCACCCCACTTTTCGAGGAGGAATAGCGATCTGAAGCGAAGAGCCGACGATAAACCCCAATCCGAAAAGGACAGGACTCTTGCTGAATATTCTGACAAACTCGCCAGACAGGCAGAAAACGATCAGTTTTAGAATCAACGGGAACCGTTTGCCAGCCGTCATTGATTCCTTCCTCTCGAGCCCTTCCTTGCTCTTCGCAGGCTCTAATGCCCGCGCATTAGTGGTGCCGGTTCCCCATAATAGTTTTTGCACGCAGCAAAAGATCCATTGTAGGCGAGGCCTGTCGCGGCTAAGTCAGATCCTTCACTAATTTCTGCATCTACCAGCACCGTCACGATTTTAGCCTCCGGCAAAAGGAGGGAAGCGAGCGCCCAAAACTGTCCTGAAGCTTCCCGGTCTTGAACAGTCAAAATCGGCTGTTCTCAACAGCCTGACCTCACCGTGCTCTCAGCGCTCGTACGATCACGCCATTCGCAAGTTCACGGACTTCAGGGCCACGGCTCTGCGCTATCAACAAGGCCGGGCGAACCTGGGGGAACGACTTTACTCCAAAAGTGATCTGGTCCATTGTCAAGAAGGGCGCAGCCGGCTGCGGCCTTGCGGCCCTTGCACCGCATGACCTGCGCCGGACATGTGCTCGCCTCTGTCATCAGGCCGGTGGTGAACTCGAACAGATTCAATTTCTCCTCGGGCATGTTTCCGACGAAACCACAGAGCGGTACTGGGGCCGCAAGCAGCGCTTCCAAAATGCCGTGAATGATGGCGCCGGTATGGATCCAGACAGTTGATGAACCTAGCCATCACTACCCCATGACCGACGTCCGGATAGTGATCGCCCTGATGAGCGCAGAGGCGGATTTTACGCCAAGTTTACGTGTCTGGTAAACAGCTCAGTCGCGTCCGCCGTACTGCTGGAGCACAGAAGACAATTCTGGCTCCCACCGCGCACATAGATGGGTTGGCGTCTGGTCGAGGTGGTCTCTGGCGTTCACATCGGCGCCATGCGCCAGCAACAGTGTCGCCATCCCCGTGTGTCCATTTTGCGCCGCCCAGTGAAGTGCGGTCTGGCCGGCATTGTTTTTTGCTTGGAGATCGGCGCCGCTTGCCAATAGCAGTGAGGCAATTTCCTCGTTGCCGTCTTCCGCCGCGTAATGCAAGGGCGCCTCACCGGATACGGTTCTGGCATTGACATCTGCGCCGTGCGCAATCAGCAGCTCTGCGACCGCTCCATACCCCCATTTGACTGCTGCATGCAAGGGCGTTTCATCCAGTGAGTTTTGGCGAAATACCGGCTGGCTGTCTCTCTTAAGCAAGTCCCGGACGCCTTCCAGATCGTTCCACTCGACAGCTTTCCCCAACAGGTCGTCCCATCCGGTTTGAATTGTATGGGAGTTTCCGGACATATCTTTCTTTCCTCCCGTTAGCGTGGAGCGCGGGTGAAGAACCTCCCGCGCTGCTGAGCATCGGCTCTCAAAGAGCGGAGAAACCGCGCCGTGATTGCCGTCCATCACCCCTCAAGAGCCTGAGCAGTCACCGAGGGGTTCCGGCCGGTTGACTGCAAGCTGCCCTACGGCATCTCAAAAATCATCATCGCGAGGTCCTTGAAATTCTGCTGCCGGCCCAGCAACCGGATACTTACACCGGAGTGTTTGATTGGGTCCTGGAAACGGACACCTGTGAAAGCTCGTACGGAACAAAAATCAATGCCATGCCCAAAGGAAGCGTTTTGGGTAACACCACCGCGGTCATATGATTTCTCCATGTGTGGGTGCGGCTGCACTACGTGCGCTGTTTGCATCGGGAATCCAGACCGGCTATTACGTGAGAGCCTCCTGGTCCTCACGTAACTCCGGCTGCAATCCGATTTTCCAGTTCTCTCTTTCTCCTATTGCACCGTCAAAGCGATGGTTCCCACGGTTGCAGTGGTCGAACCCGAGGTGCCGGTTACGACAACGGTGTAGCTGCCGGTGGTGGTGCCGGCGGGGTTGGTGCCACCGCCGCCTCCGCCTCCGTTATGTTTGCCGCCACCGCAGCCAATGAAGCCGATGCCGAGAAAGATGACGAGCAATCCCAGCAGCGCAGGCCAGTTCTTACGGCGCCGGGGCACGAAGAAGAACAACAGCGCCAGCGCCGTTCCGCCTGCCGAGGGCCAGAAGAGATTTGGCATTTGGTTTTTTGAAGAAGTTGGCGCGGTGGTCATGATCGTCAGCGTCGAGTTTGCAGTTGTGGTGGTGGCGCTGAGGGTGACGAAGGTTGGGCTCAGGCTGCAAGTAGGCTTGTCGTGCACAGTGGGCAGGTCTGTTGTGCCGCTGCATGTCAGGCTCACGGTTCCACTAAATCCGTAGGTTCCCTCAACGACAATCGTTGCAGTGTTGCCGGTGGTTGCGCCCGCCGTTACGGTTAGGGTCGTAGTCCCGCCGGGGCCGGCTTCGAAGCTCGGGATATCGGACGGGTTGATGGTGTAAGTCGCCGTTGCCATGGCGCTGTTTACGTAACCGCCGGCCACGGCGATGGCGTTGATGGTCTCGGAGGCGGAGACGGCGATCGCGGCGGAGTATTGCGTTGAAGCGGTGGTTGGCGTGGAGCCGTCGGTCGTGTAGTAGATCACGGCGCCGCTGGTCGCATCGCTGATCGTAACCGACTGCGCCGAAGCATAGGTCCCAGCCGCCGGTGAGAAGGTTGGCGTCGCGGCGGATGTAGCGTTCGGGTTGATGGTATAACTTGCCGAGGCTTCGGCGCTGTTTGCGTAGCCGCCGGCCACGGCGATGGCGTTGATGGTCTCGGAGGCGGAGATGGTGATCGCTCCGGAGTATTTGGTTGAGGCGGTGGTCGGCGTAGTGCCGTCGGTGGTGTAGTAGATCGTGGCGCCGGTGGTGGAGTCGGTAATTGTCACCGACTGTGCGGCAACATACGTTCCGGCGCTGGGCGAAATAGTGGGCGTTGCCACCGGCGTCGCGTAGGTGAACTCGTCGGCCGGGCTGGTCGCGCTCGTGCCGGAGGAGTTAGTGACGGTCACGTCCACCGTTCCGGTGCTCTCGGCGGGCGAAACTGCCGTAATATAAGCCGGCGCTGTGCTGGTCGCAGCGGTGACGGTGTAGCTGACCGCCGCGGTGCTGCCGAAGCTGACGGCGGTCGGCGAGTCGAGACCTGTCCCGGTGATGACGACCGAGGTCCCGCCGGTGGGCGTGCCGCTATTCGGAGTCACCGCACCAATCATCGGCGGGTTGCCGGAGACCTGCACCGAGCCGATGTCGATATAAATAGGGTTGTTGGTGCACGTGGCATCGGGCGCGCCGCGCTGATCGGTAGTTGGTCCGCCGCTCTGGTGCTGTCCGGCGCAGAGCGCCTCCGAGCCGGAGAGCGGAATCATGGTTTGCGTCGGACCGCCATACCAGCCCAGCGCAGAGAGCTTGGGGCTGGCGCCGGAAACGTCGCCGCTGCCATACGACATGCTGCCGCTGGGGTTATCAATGTCTCCACCCGCATTGTTGTAGTAGAGGTTGGACTGTTCCTTGAGGGTGCCGCCGTTCATGTAAATGCCGCCGCCGCTGGTTGCCGAATTTCCGGTGAAGATATTGTTTGCCGTGGTCAGCGTGCCGGCCCAGTTATAGAACGCCCCGCCGCCGCTGCCCGTCGCCTGGTTTCCAGAGAAGGTGCTGTTCGTAACTGTCGTCGTACCGCTTACCTCAATCGCTCCGCCGCCGCCATTTGCCACTGTCGTCGCCGACACTGAGTTTGCGGAGAAAGTGCTGTTGGTAACCGTCAACGTCCCCGCACTGGTAAAGATCGCGCCGCCGAAGCCGGCTGAGTTCGCGGAGAACGTGCTGTCAGTGGCAGTCAATGTGCCGTAGTCAATGATCGCTCCGCCGGAGCCTGTCGCAGAGTTTGTTGAGAAGCTGCTGTTGGTGACGCTCAGCGTGCCGGAGCCGGAGTTATCGATTGCGCCGCCAAAGCTCGCTTTTCCGCTGGTGAAGGTGCTGTTGCTTACTGTCACGGTGCCTTGGTTGTTATAGATCGCACCGCCGCCGCTCGCCGCCGAGTTTGCCGAGAAGGCGCAGTAGGCAACCTCCAGGTTGCCTGCGTTGCAAATCGCGCCACCGTTGTTATTGCTGGCGCAGTTTCCATTTCCATTGGCGGTAGTAAGTCCATAGAAAAAGGCGTTGGCGCCACTGTTGACTGTGAAGACGCTGCCCACCGTGGCCGATTTGTTGCCCGAGACGGTCAGCGATTGCGCGCCCGGGCCGAGCAGGTTGAACTGGCCGGAGATCGCCGGCAGCGTTGAGGTTAGGGTAATGGTTCCGGTAACGCCGGGGGCGAAGCTGATGTCGCCGCCAGCCGCATTCGCGGCTGTGACACCGTCGCGCAATGAGCAGGTCGTGCTGGTGCAGGAGCCATCGTTCGAGTCGTTCAGCGTGTTTACCACGTACTGGTTGGTTTGCACGGCCCCGGCGTCCGCGCCCAACGGGCAAGCGCTGTCAATTTTGTAGCCGCGCTGGTCGGTGAACATCCCCGCCGGAAGATAAATATCGTCTCCGGCGCAGATCGCCGCCGACCCCGGCAGCAGAGCCATGGTCTCGGTCGGCCCGCCATACCACCCCAGCGGCGCCAGCATCGGATCCTTGCCGGTCACATCGGTGGCGGATGACGATTGGAATCCGGCGGTGTCGCCTCCCGTGTTCTGGTAAAACACGTTGTAGCCGTCGATGACGCCGCTCCCGTTGTTGTAGATACCGCCCCCGTCGTCCGAAGGCGCCGAGTTCTTGGAGAAGATGCTGTTGTAAACCGTCAAAGTCTGCGCACCCGTGTATGAGACCGTGCCGTAGTTAAAGATCGCACCGCCTACGACGGCCGCCGAGTTTTCGAAGAAGGTGGCGTTGGTAGCCGTCAGCGCGCCGTAGTTAAAGATCGCGCCGCCGCCTACGTTGCCCCCGGTGCCTATTGCCGAGTTCGCGGAAAAAGTGCTATCGGTGACCGTCACCGTGCCTTCGTAGTTATAGATCGCGCCGCCGCCGGCAGCGCCTCCAGCGCTTGGGGCGCCTTTCGCCGAGTTCCCGGTGAAGGTGCTGCCGGAGACCGTCGCCGTACCGGCGTTATAGATCGCGCCGCCGCTGTTCGAAGCCGTGTTCCCCGAAAATGTGCTGCCAGTGACGGTGAGCGTGCCCCCGTTATAGATTGCGCCGCCCCCCATTGCGCTTGCTCCCAAGTTCCCCGAAAAAACAGTCGTGGCGAGCACGAGCGTGCCGTAATTGGTAATCGCGCCCCCCACTCGGGTGGAAATTGACGAGGAACCGTATCCGTTGACGAGGTTCAGATTGGAAATGGCCGCGCCTGTCACATTAGGGTTTATCCAAAGAATGTAGTTGCTGTTGGCGCCACTCACCGTCACCAGGTTAGTGAGCGTGGGGCCGCTGCCCGAGGTCGGCCCGGTGATGGTCACGTTGCTCGTCGTGATCGTAGGCAGCATATTGCCCAGCGTTATGGTTCCCGATAGCCCAGACTTGAAGACGATGGCGCCTCCGCCGTTGGTGTTGGCCTGCGTGATTGCGTCGCGCAGCGAGCAACTGCTGGCTGCTCCTGTGGCGCAGTCGTTGGACGAGTGTGTCGCGTCGGTTAGCGTATCAACGGTGAGCGAAGTCGCCGCCCACGCCGGCGCCGCAAACAGGCCCAGCGAGGCCGCTAGCGCCGGCAGCACCAATACCAAAACCGCAGGGCGGGCCGCCCGCCCTTTGCGTCGCCTTCCTGTAATTGCATTGCTCGACCTGGGAAGTCCTGAGAGATTTCGCGGATGACGATGCTGCATGGCCGTTCTCCTTCGCATGTTGTGGCAATTCGTTGGGGCTTTCCGCACACGACTGGAAAGCTAGGCAACGGTACCGCCGGCCAGCCTTTTGGCCAATGCACAGGAGGTAAATTGGGGTAAACTGAATGTCATTCGCGGGTAAATCGGCTGGACTCCGTTGAGCACACTCGAGGTGCGGAGCCGGGTCCGTCGACCTCCGTTATTGGGTAATTTACTTTCATTTCAATAACATACGGAGCCCGTTCGGTACTCACAGGGGTTTGCTGCGGGGCATTGATCCCCGGACACTGGAAACACTCATTTGTTGCCGCCTATGAGATTAAGAAAGGCAATCTCCCATGCCAATCACAGGTGAGGAACGCTCTCAGATCAGATTCGAGGCTTTTTCAGTCGATTTAGAGGCGCGGGAGTTGTTCAATGGCGGTACGAAAGTGCGGCTTCAGGGCCTCCCGTTCCAGATTCTGGCCATCCTCCTGGAGCGGCCAGGCGAGTGGGTGACCCGGGAGCAACTCCAGCAGCGGCTGTGGCCACCCGATGTTTTTGTCGACTTCGAGCACAGCATCAACACAGCCATTGCAAAATTGCGCAGAGCGCTCGGCGACGACGCGGGTGAGCCGCGCTTCATCGAAACCTTGCCTCGCCATGGCTACCGCTTGATCGCTCCGCTCGAAGGCGCGACGGCTACAGAACAATCCAGTTTGGCGGTCGAGCCACTCGCCGAAGTCCCTGCGGAGGCGAAAAGGAATCCGGCCAGCCGGTTCTTCGTCTTCGGAGCGATTCTGCTTGCCGCCGTGTTGGCCGCTGTTGGGCTCTGGCATCCTTGGCGTCGGACCGCGTCTCTAACTTCCAAAGACACGATCGTCCTAGCCGATTTTGATAACCAGACCGGAGACAAGGTCTTCGACGATACGCTCAAGCAGGCGTTGGCTTTCGAAGTGGAGCAGTCGCCATTTCTGAATGTGCTTTCAAACGACAAAATCGGCGAGATCCTCAAAATGATGGGCCGGCGGCCGCAAGACCACTTGACCGATGAGGTCGGCCGCGAGCTTTGCATCCGCGCCGGCAGCAAGGCCCTGTTGACGGGGTCCATAGCACGCCTGGGGAATAGCTATGTGCTGGGACTGAAGGCCGTCGCCTGCGGCACCGGGGACACTCTGGCCCGGGAGCAGGAACAGGCCGCAACGAAGGACGATGTTCTGAAGGCGCTCAGCCGCGCGACTTCACATCTGCGCTCCAAGTTGGGAGAATCGCTTTCTTCGATGCAAAGTTTCGACGTTCCGTTGGAAGCTACGACCTCTTCGCTCGAAGCTCTCAAAGAGTACAGCACCGCGAACGCGGTGATGCATAAGGAGGGAACAACAAGTGGCATCCCCTTTTTGAAGAGAGCCATTGAACTGGACCCTAACTTTCCTCTTGCCTACATGGAATTGTCGGTAGACTACCAGAACCTTCGCCAGCCTTCACTGGCGCTGGAATATGCGGCCAAGGCCTACCAATTGCGCGACCGGGCAACCAAATTAGAGAGCCTCAGGATTGCGGCCTTCTACTTCAGGGCCATCGGAGATCTGGACAAAGAAATCCAGACCTATCAGGTAATAGTCGCCGACTATCCGAACCTCGCGCTGGGTCATGCGAATCTTGGCAACGACTATTCCCGGCTGGGACAAAGAGACAAAGCGAGGATCGAACTCGAAAAGGCTCTTGCTTTGGATCCCGATTTGGTTACTATCTATACCGATCTGGCGTTTTATTACATCGACCTGAACCGTCTGGAGGACGCCGAGAAGACGATCGATGCGGCGCTGGCGCGGAAATTCGACGACGGCGCGCTACGCGCGTCCCTCTACGATCTGGCTTTTCTTAAAGGCGACAACGCGAAAATGGAGCAGCAGCTAAGCTGGGCGATAGGCAGACCCGGAGACGAGGACGTCTTCCTTTCTCTGCAATCGGACACAGAAGCTTACTCAGGACACATGAAAAGCGCGCGGGAGTACTCCCTGCGCGCCGTTCACTCCGCGCTCGACGCCGGTTTGAAGGAAGAAGCCGCTTTGTGGCAGGCGAATATTGGGTTGCGGGAGGCAGAAATCGGGGAATCGTCGCAGGCGATCAAAGATGTGGATGCGGCGCTCGAGTTATCGCAGGGCAAGGAGGTCCAGCAGATGGCGGCCCTAGCTCTAGCCCGCGCCGGCTCAGTCTCCCGCGCCACCAAGATCGCCGAGGATCTGCGCAAAGCCTACCCTACAGATGTGGCCTCGAACGCTTATGCATTGCCGGTGGTCAACGCCGCCATCGCATTGAATAGTAAAGGTGTCTCTCGCGCACTGGAGATTCTGGATGCGGCAACCCCGTACGAGCTGGCCGAGAGCGACTCCCTGTATCCTTTGTATCCTGCCTACATGCGCGGCGAAGCTTACCTGATGGCCCACAACGGCTCGGCCGCAGTCGCCGAATTCCAAAAGCTCCTGGATCACCGTGGGCTGATAGCGAACGACATTACCGGTTCCCTGGCCCATCTTGAAATTGCCCGCGCTTACGCAATGTCGGGCAATGCCGCCAAAGCCAAGGCCGAATACCTTGAATTCTTTGCGCTATGGAATCATGCCGATGCGGGGCTCTCTGCTTTGAAACAGGCAAAAGCCGAGTTCGCAAAGCTGCCGTAACCCGCGAAATGTCCCATTACGAACTGCTTTTCTCGTCCCGGTGGCGGGCCGACGCATTTAATGAGCGGCAATTGCACCCTGAGACGAGAGGGTAGGTATCGGTAAACGTCAGAGCCCGATTAACTTTGTTCCTTAGTTTGCAGTTGGATAAGCGAATTGCAGTGAAGTTGTTCACGCGGGAAGCATGCACAAGCGTGAGCGAAACAGTTATCCCCAGCGACGTGACAGATGAGAATGGGCATTCGTGGCTCCTTATTTGGCTCTGTGCAAGGAGGATGCGGAGCAGCGTGACTATCCGTTGCGGGCGGTGTTCAACGCTTTGCGTTACATCGTGCGCACGGGCAGCCAATGGCGTTACATGCTCAACGATCTGCCCCCGTAGAACGTCGTGTATCAGCAGACCTAGCCCTGGATCCGGGCCCGCTGTTTCGAGATCATAGTGGAGAGTTTGCGGACCAATCGGATGAATCGAACCGGATCCTACTGGTTGAGTCAATATATTGAGTCTATTGTGCTAAGGCAGCTACCGCACTTCCTGAAAAATCTATTGACAAGTTTGCTGCGCGCAAGATACATTCCCGGAAGAGTTTGAAGAACGCTTCCCTGGATTCCCCTTTTGGCACCTCGCGGTTTCGCACTCGAATACAGGTGATCCGTCTGCAAATTTCCTGCAGGTTGGGGCTATGTTTGCCCGCCGATTTTGGATTTGTTTGACTTTCGATCCATGGATCATGGCCACCTGGTTTGGGGGGCGATCGTGAATCGCCGGCTGACTGCACCTTCAGAAAATCTGAGAACCACGAACCGTCGTGGGAGGTCAAAATGTTAGAGGGTATCTCCTTGGCGCGCCGAATGGCGGCGCCAGCGATGTTGGCTGTAATGACGTGTCTATTGCAGCCTGGAGTGAGTCGCGCGCAAGTCAACGTACTCACGCAGCACAACGATAACAATCGCGATGGATTAAACTCTTCCGAAACCGTTCTTACTCCATCCAACGTGAATGTGAACAGCTTCGGCCTGGTGTTCAAGGTTCCGGTCGACGATCAGGTCTACACCCAACCGCTGTACGTGTCCAACGTCAGCATCGCCGGGGGGACGCATAACGTGGTCTATGTAGCCACCACGAACAATAGCGTCTACGCATTCGACGCGATTACCGGCGCTCAATACTGGCACGTCAACCTTGGCACGGCCTTCACGATTCAGGATGGAGGCTATAGCTGCGACGATGTTCTGGCCACCTCAGGCATCATGGGTACGCCGGTAATCAACGGCAACACGCTCTACGTGGTCAACGAGACCTGGAATGGCAGCACGGCAACCCATCATCTGCATGCGCTGAACATCGCCACCGGCGCCGACCTCCCCGGCAGTCCCGCGACTCTGTCGGGCAGCGGCTTTGACGACGTCCACGAGAACCAGCGCCCCGGGCTCCTGTATGCGAACGGAAACATCTACATTGGTTTCGCCGGCCACTGCGACCAGGAGACTTGGGTGGGATACACCATGGCCTATGACGCCACAACACTTACACAGGTCGGGGTGTTTAGCGCCTCGCCGGACGCCAATGGCTCCGGAATCTGGATGTCGGGCAACGGTCCCGCGGCGGACTCCTCCGGCGATGTCTACTTCATGACCGGCAACGGAACCTGGAATGGCGAGACCGATTTTAGCGAGACCTTTCTCAAGATGGATTCGGCGCTCGGGCTGGTCGATTGGCACACGCCGTCGGACTATTCGACGCTGGACGCCCACGATTGGGACTTAACCGCCTCGGGGCCGCTGCTTATTCCCGGCACCAACCTGCTCGTTGGGGGCGGCAAGGACGGCGTGCTCCATCTCGTCAGGACCACAGACTTGGGCCATCTGGGCGATTCCACAGCGGTGCAAAACTGGCAAGCGACCTCCTCGCACATCCATTCGCTGAATTATTGGAACGGCAACCTATACCTCTGGGGGCAGTCGGATTACATGCGCGTCTACTCGTTCAACGGGACGGAGTTCGATACGACGCCGAAATATAAGCTTTCCATACAGGCGATAGGCCATCCGGGCGGCTCGCTCTCTTTATCCGCAAACGGCACAACGAATGGGATCCTGTGGGCTGCCACCAATTCCGCCGGACCAGCCACCTTAGGCGCCTGGCATAACACCGAGCCCGGAATTCTCTACGCCTACAATGCCAGCAATATGAATCTGCTGTGGACCAACCAGCAGAATGCCTCCCGCGACACCTGCAACAACTACGCCAAGTTTCAGCCGCCCACCATCGCCAACGGCATGGTGTATCTGTCCAGCTTCGGCACAGAATCGACGCACAGCGGGCAACTTTGCGCCTACGGCGAACTGACCACGAGCACCAACCTCATTCCCAATGGGACTTACGTAGTCGTGAGCGTCAACAGCGGCTCTGCGATTGAAGATCCCGGCTCTTCGACAACGGATGGTGAGCAGATCGTCCAGTTCACCGTGAATGACGGCGCCGACCAGCAATGGATTGTGAACAACGTGAGCAACAACGTCATTACGTTGCAAAACTCATCGAGCAGCCAGTATCTGACTGTTTCCGGAGCCTCCAAATCGCGTGAAGCTCATGTCGTTCAGGAGCCGGCGAACGGCAGCACGAGCCAGCAGTGGCATGTCGTCTCGCTCGGCGGCGGAGAATACGAACTGAACAACGTAAACAGCGGCTTGACGCTCGATGTCGAAGGCGGCAGCAAAGCCAATTCGACAGGCATCGATCAATATAGCTATCAGGGACGTGCCTGGCAGCAATGGAGATTCCAGGCCCCGTAACCGGCGCTTCTTTTCGGCAAGGTTTACCCACCGGAGAGCCTGGCAGTACTGCCAGGCTTTCCGCACGTTGTTTTCGAGGAAAGGTTATGAAATTCAATCGTAGAGACTTTCTTGCGACCGCCGCATTGTCTTCGGCATCGCTTGCGCTGAGAGCCCAAGATCAAGCGCCGATGCCGAATATGGATCATAAGGGTCACGATGAGGGCATGCCTGAGCGCCCCGCAGTGCCAAGATTGCCTGCGATGATCTGCAAGGTGACAGGAACCTTGGGAATCGACGCGGCTTATAAGATGCTGGACCAGGATGCCGACACCCTGGATGTAGCATTGCACGTGTGCAAGACACAGGAAGACGATCCCAACGATCATGCCACAGGGCTGGGCGGCCTGCCGAACGCAGATGGCCAGGTTTATCTCGATGCCTGTTGCGTGCATGGTCCCACACGGCGTGTTGCCGCCGTTGCCTCGGTAAGTGGAATCCGCAATGCATCTCTGCTGGCTCGCGCTCTGATGGACCATACCGGCAATGCTTTGCTGGTTGGCTCCGATGCGCAGGCGTTTGCGCTTGCCCATGGATTCGCGAAAGAAGACCTCTTAACCGACCGAACCCGCAAAAACTACGAACTGTGGAAGAGGATTCGCTCCCACCCGGAACTCGTGGAAATGGGCTCCTCCGATTCTTCGCGGCGCGAGCGACCTCTCAACGCAGGCTTCGAGCCCGACAACCAGAAAGATCTGGATTTGCTGATCCGCAAGATCGAGCCGCTGGCGGCGCAGACCGGCCTTGGTCCACAGGCCACATGGCGCGCATCTCTGGACGCGCTCATGCCTGCCTCCGAACCGCTCTACGTTTCTGCCATCGACCGCAAAGGGCAAATCTCGGCGGCGTCCACCTCCAGCGGTCAACCGTGGAGGATGGCCGGCGTGGCCAGTGATGTGGCCACGATCGGCGCCGGGTGTTATGTCGATCCCGAAGTTGGCTCCGCCGGCGGCAGCGGCAATGCGGAAGCCAATATCAAGATCGCAGGGGCACACACGATCGTTGAGAACATGCGCAAGGGTATGTCTCCCGAGGATGCCGGAATGGACGCGCTGCGCCGCATCGCGCGCTGGTACAACAACGACAAGCGTTCCCTTCGCTCGATCGAGATGGTGTATTACGTTATGCGCAAAGATGGCGCCTACGGCGGAGTCTCCCTGTGGCGGGGCGACCGGACAAACCATGTGCGGCAGTTTACGGTCATGGATGGCGAATTGTCGCGCCGCACAGAGGATTGTCTTTTCTTGTTTCCATCGAGTCCTCTCAATGCTGCTTAGTGCCTATCAAGAGATTCTGTGCAAGATGTTCGGGAATTCGTGGAGTTATTCAGAGTTACTGCAAGCCGGTTGCGGGATGATGACGGGTTCGCTGAGTTTCATTCCGGGGACGATAACTTGTTTACCGAACTGCATTAGATAGTGTTTGTAGCCGCAGCCGGCTTTGCGGATCGGCTCGTGCGGACATAGGCGTTTGAGCAGGCGCGGGACCTGGGGTGAGCGTCGGCCTCGACTTTTGTGACCTACTCATTTCTCGCTCTTGAACGTTTAGTGAATTAATGACTCAGGACACTAGAACACATCCCTCTCTTCGCTGAACCCCGCTTCACCGCAGAAGTTTCTTTGCATTCGAAGAGTATGAGGAGTTGAATGCCGCAGATGTGGGAGCCAGCAAGCCTAAAAAGGATTGCAGAGGAAACTTAGATTGAGTCCGCGGGGCTGGTCCCGCTTAAACGGAGACTGGCTTTGGTCTCTCGGGTGTCTCCTTCGGCGCATCGTTCTTGAGACGTGCGATTTCACGAAGCTTCGCTTAACTCCGCTTCCATCCGCTGCGCTGGGCGCCGGGCCGCGAAAAACCTCGCTTCGCGCCGTCGCTTTTGCTGCGGAAGTTGCCAAAAGCTCCCGGCTTGCCGCCGAATCTTGGCGGGCTACCGTACGCAGGCTTGGTTTTGCCGCCGCCGAATTTTCCGGCCTTGTTGAATCCAGAGCCGCGCTGGCCTCCGAATCCTTTCCCAAATTCCCTGCGTTGCGCGAACTCGCCGTGCGGTTTCGTCTCGCCGTCCCGCTTCCATTGCGGCCGGCCGGATTTGAAGGAACCGCGTGGCGCGTCGCCGAAACGGCTCTCATCCCGCTCGCGAGGCGGACCTGCAGGGAACTCACGCCGCGGGCGGCTGCCAAATCCCGAACCCTCAATTCCCGGCTTGAACGGCCGACGGTTCGAGCTTTCGAAGCCCGGCGTCTCTCGCCCAAACGGTCTTTGGCCCCGGAACTCCGGCCGAGTCTTCGGCTCGCTGCGAAAGCCCACACTGCGCGGTCGCCACTCCTTCTTCTGTTCGCGCTCCTCCGGCTTCCCGCTCGGTCTCTTACGGCGCATGCCTGGCCCTTCCCGACGGCGATCACTACGGCCCGGCCGCCACTGCGAGCCTTCGGCTCCATCCCCGCGCGGGCGAAAAATCTTGCCGCCTCGCCTGCCTTGCCTCTCGGTGCGTCGGTCTGCAGGCACGCCCGCCTCGCGCGGCAGCATTTGGGTAGTCTTAATGCGGCGCGGCTTCATCCTGCCCTCGGCAGTGAGGCGCAGAGCCTTCACCTCGTCCGCCGTCAGCTCGCGCATCTTTCCCGGTTCCATGTCGAGCGAGAGGGGCCCATAGCCCACGCGGCGAATTTTCTCGGCAAAGTGCCCGATGGCCGCAAACATCTTCCTCAATTCGCGGTTGCGCCCCTCGATCAGCACAATTTCGAACCAGGGATTCTCGCCCTCGCGCACCTGACGAATGCGCGTCGGCGCCGTGCGCACTTGCTCCGATCCGGGCTCATCCTTCTCGATGGCTACGCCGCCCCGCAAGCGTTCGATCTGTTCGGCAGTGGGCTGTCCGGCCACCTTCACGAGATACGTTTTCTCCACGCCGGACCCTGCTCTTGTGAGCAGGTTGGCCAGTTCGCCGTCGTTCGTCATCAGCAACAGGCCTTCGCTCTGGTAGTCGAGCCGTCCCACGGGATACACGCGCTCGCCCGACTTAGCGAAAAACTCCATCACCGTCGGCCGGCCTTCGGGATCGCTCACCGTGGTTACGTAGCCGCGCGGCTTATTGAGCACATAGTAGCGATGCCGCTCGGCCCCATGCAGAAGTTTGCCGTCTACGCGAATGTGGTCGCGCGCGGGATCGGCCTTGCTGCCCAGTTGCGTCACCACCTGACCGTTCACCATCACGCGCCCGGCGACAATCATCTCTTCGGCGCGGCGTCGACTGGCAACTCCCGCCTGCGAAAGAATCTTCTGCAGCCGATCGAGTTTTGCCGGCCCGCGCTGCTCGACCGCGAACCCTGCTTCTTCGTGTCCGTCCGCATCCGTTTCCACCGGACCCGATCCGGTTCGCGCCTTGTCCTCGGCCGCGTGCCGGGCGCGCTCCTCCATTGCCGCTTGCGCTGCTTCCATCCCAGGCCCGGCCTCAAGAATCGCATCCGATGCCTCTTCGTTCGTCTCTGTCCGGAATGCGTCAATCTCAACCCGCAACCGTTCCTTCTGCGCTTGCTCCTCCCGTGACTGCAGGTCCGCGTCGCCCATGTACGTCTCGCCCTCCCCGCTTGTCACATCGCCAACGGGATCGACCACCGATTCCCCGATGCGATACGCAACTTCGTGCTCCGCTTGCGCGCTGCGCTTTTTGCTCTTCGCGGCCTGCGCCTTGGTTTTTGCGTGAGTTTTCTTTGCTGCCGAGGCGTGTTTCTTCGCCGATGCAAGCGATTTTGCCGCCGGCTTCACAGTTTTCGCGCGTGCCTCTTTGCGTTTGGCGGCACTTTTCTCACTCGCGGCGCCTGCTTTTTTCACTTTCGGTGCGGATCTATCCGCCGGCGCAGCCGTCTTCGTTTTCTTGTTCGTTGTCATGGGAAGCCTTCTACTCACTCTGCTTGGATGCCAGACGCATCGGGAGGCGCTTCGGCGGACTCTGGCGCGGCGTCGGCCTCGCGGTTTGTGTCGGTCCCACTCGCCTCCACGCTCAGGTCTGGGTTGAACTCCTGAGCGGCATCGGCCGTCCGCGCTTCCGTCCCTGCCACATCCGGCTCCTCAAGCTCGCTTGCCGCCATCTTCTCGAACTCGTCCATCGACGGCAGCTCGGAGACATCCTTAAGTCCAAAGCGCAGCAGAAATTCCCGCGTTGTCTTGTAGAGAATCGGCCGCCCGATTACCGGCTTACGTCCCGCCGTGGTGATCAACTTGCGCGCCAGCAGCGATCCAAAAACCGCCGACGAATCCACGCCGCGAATCTCGTTCACCTCCGGCGCCGTGACCGGCTGCTTGTAGGCGATGACAGCCAGAGTCTCCAGCGCCGGCAGCGAGAGCTTGAGCGGAGGCTTCTGGCCCTTGATAAACAAACGCACCGCGTCGTGGCACTCCGGCTTGGTGGCCATGCGGTAGCCGCCGGCAATCTCGCGGATCTCGATGCCGCGCCCGTCGGCGGCATATTCAGCAATCAGCTCGTCGAGCAGTCTCTTGATGACGCCGCGAGCCTCGCGGTCGCGTAAGCGGGCCGCGCGTTTCGCCTCTGCTTCGGCCTGTGGGGCATCGGGCGCATCATCTTCGCCGCCCGTCTCAACAGCCGCATCGCCGACCGGTTCCGGGGCTAGTTCGCTGGCCTCCGCACCACTAGCTTCCAATGTTGTACTACCGGTCTTTTGGCCGAAGTCCTCAGCAAGCCCGCTGTTAGTTTGTTGGAGCGGCCGATGGACTGTCGCGCTGGCATCGATGCCCACGCTCTCGTCCGCCGTCTCTTTTGACTCTGCGTCGGCCGCGCCAGTTTCATATTCGAGAGCGGGAACGATTTCACCCAGCAGCGGCAACGATGCATCCTGCGCGGCAGCCGGTCCCGCGGTTTGCGCTTGCGCGGCCTCCTGTTCTGTCTTCAACTGCAGGGCTTCGTCCGCAAATAGAACGGCCAGTTGCGCCAGCGTCACCGGTTCTTCTGCTGCGTAAATGACCGCTTCCAGCTTTGCTTTCAGACTCATTCTTTTCGAGGCACCATTCTGTATGGTACCGGATGCGTCCTGCCTTGCGCGCATGCGCAATGAAACCGTGGATGAGTCGAGGCTCCTCGGCTTCTGGACTTGCGGCGTTTTCAGCGCGGGCTCTTAGAATCTGTTGAAACACTGTTCGCAGCCGTGTCGAGTCGCTTAATACATCCCTCAGCGGCCCAGCGGGTGACCCAGAACGCGACCGACAACGCTTCGCTGGCGCCTATGGTCGACGCAGTGGAACGATGTTGCGGGGGATCGCCGGGTGCGGTCTTGGCCGACAGCGGGTTCTTCTCCATCGACAACCTCAAGCAGATGGAAAAACGCAACGTCGACGCTTACCTTCCGGACTCCAACATGGCGCAAGCCCTCAACCTGGGTGCGCGCTGCCGCACGCGGGCCTGCCACCCGGCGCATCGCCACATGCGGGCCAAGTTGCGATCTCCGGCCGGCGAGGCCGCTTACGCGCGACGAAAAGCCTTCGCCAAGCCGCCCGGTTACTGAGCGATATTCCGGGTCTTGGCCGGTTGGCTGTCCTGATCGTGCTCAGCGAGATCGGCCTGGACATGAGCCGCTTTCCCGCATCCGTCCGGCTAAGTACACGGTTGACGGCCGAGCGGTGAGAATGAGAAAAGTTTTCAGTTCTGTGTCTTTGCGATCCAGGCGGTAGGCGTGAGTTGGGCAATGCGCTCGGCACGTACGACTATACGCCTTACGGGCAGGTGTTCAGCGCGTCGGGCACGGGCGATGCGTTTACATTCACGGGCCTGCAGTGGGATCGCGAGACGAACTCCTGGCACGCGACGGCGCGGCAGTTGATGGGGGTGGAAGGCCGCTGGCTGACGCCGGATCAGTACGGCGGCAGCTACGACTGGACCAACCCGCAGAGCTTCAATCGCGACGCTTATGTGAACGGGATGCCGATGTGGGCGACCGACCCGAGCGGGCAGTCTTCTTCGCTCTTTCTGCGCGCGTGAGCGGTTTCTTCGCCTCGGTGGGTGGCTTGGCCGATGCGCGTCGCTTCTTCACGGTCGATTTGGTCCGCACCACGCGCATCTTCTTCGCCAGTTCGGTTTTCAGCTGCGCGTCGAACTCTGCGGGCGTGAGAAGGTGCGCCGACTTGCGCAATCGTTCAATATCGTAGAACGTGCGGCGCTCCGTGAGGAACACGTGCACCACGAAGTCCACATAGTCGAGCAAAATCCATTCGCCATTGCGCCGTCCTTCGACCGACTGCGGATAAACGCCGAATTCGCGCTTGAGGCGCAACTCAATCTCGTCGGCGATAGTGACAGCTTGGCGCTGGTTAGTTGCCGAGGTAATCAGGAAGAAGTCGCTCAGCCCCGAGTCGGCGGGATCGAGCTCCAGAATGCATGTGTGCTGGCCTTTTTTGTCTTCACAAACCGCGGCTGCGGCCTGTACGAGGGCGCGCGTCTGCTTCTGCGCTGGCGATAATTTCATGCGGTAGAAGGCTCTCCAGGCCTCATCGTAGCGCGGCGCTTCGGCACCCGGCAAGCGTGGGGTGAGACGGCAAGTCATCGCCACATTGGTGTCGCAGGCCCGCAGAGGATGAAGCGGAGATCGTGCCAGCCTTGAGTCATTGTGCCGCAGGCCGGTGGGCCTGAACGCGATTGGAGTGTGCGTGCACGCATGGCCGTTGGACCCCGAAGCCCCGGGAATCTCGCAAAACCACGTGTACGTGTAGCACCCTGCTAGGGCTCTCTGTAAATCTCTGTATTTATTTGATCTATCTGGCGGAGAGGGAGGGATTCGAACCCCCGATACCCTTACGAGTATGCCGGTTTTCAAGACCGGAGCCATCAACCGCTCGGCCACCTCTCCGCGGTCTGCGGGTTCTCTTTGATGATTGTACGTCGAA
>Ga0335078_10002215_pt1 | contig 29453 bp, 30 predicted proteins | sample Lox_Sample_32_FD_206711 | JGI IMG/M metagenome (GOLD analysis project Ga0335078, IMG submission 206711) | Soil microbial communities from Loxahatchee National Wildlife Refuge, Florida, United States - Lox_Sample_3.2 | ecosystem: Environmental > Terrestrial > Soil > Wetlands | place: USA...
AGTTGTGTAGTTGTTGTGGGATTGCGACGTAGAAGGGGGCTCTGGAGCGTAGTGAAAGAGGCCCTTCTACCTCGCGGTGCGTTCGTGGGTGGGGATCTAGCGTTCTGCGGATGGCGTTCGTTTGCGGCGGCTCTGCTTAAGGCGATAACTGTCGCCGTTTATCTCCAGGATGTGCACGTGATGGGTGAGCCGGTCGAGCAGAGCCCCGGTCAGCTGTTCCGAGCCGAGGACCTCGGTCCATTCCTGAAACGGCACGTTAGAGGTGATCAGCGTTAAGCCGCGTTCGTAGCGTTGGCTGAGCATCTCAAAAAGCAACTCGGCGCCGGTTTTGGACAGTGGCACGAAGCCCAACTCATCGACGATCAGCAACTCATAGCCGCTGATCTGCTTCTGGAAGCGGAGCAGTTTCTTCTCACCGCGGGCTTCGATCAGTTCGCTGACCAACGCGGCAGCCGTGGTGAAGCGCACGCGGTGTCCGCGCTGGCAGGCAGCCAAGCCCTCCGGACGCTGCGGCCTGCAGGAGGCGGCGAAATGTCGCACATTGCATGTGGCTCGGCGCACGGCAGGCAGCGGCGTGCCGCAGGCCATCCCGCATGGCAACCAGTTCGCGAATAGTCCTGTCCAGTTCCTCCGCCTTGGCCGCCAGCATTCGACGGTCGATGCGTGGCTTCCCGTCGGGCGCGAACATCAATGCGATCTCATCGAGTGAGAAGCCGGAGGTGCGCCCTAGCGATATCAATGCCAGCCGTTCCAACACGCTGCCATCAAACTGACGGTGCAGACCGCGCCGGCCGACTGAGGTGAGAAGTCCCCTTCCCTCGTAGTACCGCAGCGTGGAGGCCGAAACACCAGAACGACGCACTACCTCAGTTATATCCAAAATCTTTCTCCCTTGACCTCAAGTCGACTTGAAGTTGCATACTACAGTTTCCCCGTCTTGAACGCAAGGAGAAGCCTGAGAGTCGAGGTGAAAGGAAACAACATGAGCATCGCGCGTTATGTCTTCAGTCAGTTTGGCTGGCCACACGGCGCTTTGGGGTATCTCGCCGGCTATATTATGGCTCACCGCCGTTCTAATCTCGAACGCGGCGACTGGGCTCTGTCGTTACTTCAGATCGACCCAGCGGATCGCATCCTTGAAATCGGTTTTGGGCCAGGCGTATCCGCGGGAAAAGCGGCGACAAAGGCAGCCGAAGTCGTGGGCATAGATCGGTCCGCGCTCATGGTCAGTCAGGCCACGCGGCGCAATAAAGAATTGATTGAGAGCGGGAAACTAAAGCTCATGCTTGGATCTGCGGAGACATTGCCGCCCGAACTCGGATTGTTCGACAAGATCTATTCCGTGAACGTCGCTCAATTCTGGAAAGAACCAGCGGCTATTCTTCATCGGCTCGGTACCTTGTTGAAGCCCGGCGGCACGCTTTTGACTGCGTATATGCCTCGCGACGCGGGAGCCAAGGATGAGGATGCGGTTCAGAAAGGGAAGCAGATCGAGAACTGGCTCTGCGAGGCCGGGTTCCGGCAGATGAGAACTCAGACGAAGAGAATGAAGCCGGTCGCAGTTGTTGCTGTGCTTGCGAGCCTGAGATAGGCAATTATCTTGGTATAACGCTAAGCGTGCCTCGCTTTCGAATTGCAGGAAGAAAACGGGCCTCCCGCGGGTGCCGCTCGAAGCGTTTTAACCCGGTCAGTCTCGGAAGATTCGCGCCGGAAAACTGGGGACTGTCCAGCAACGCCTCGTAGTAAATCTCGTTGAGTGCGCAATCGCCAATGCACTCATCAACCGGTACGGTCCTCACAAATGCCCTAGCGTTGTACCCGGTTTTGGTCGGCCTCGGATTCGCGCACGGCATCGAGGGCCGTTAAACGATTTCTTGGGAGTGACCCGTAAACAGCAACTCTTTATGCACTGACCGCTTCAAGTTCACATGTTTGATGCCCGTGCAACATTCTGCGGCTGTGCTCTGGAACAAATGCATGAATGAAACCACGCTCGGCGAGGTTCTTTTTTGCGGCGTCGAACATGGCGAAGGCTTCTTCATGAGTCAACTTGTCGTCCGTGTTGACCGTTTTGACCTCGTGGGTAAATCTATCCACTTCCTCGTTCCAATGCCCGTGCTCTTCCATGAACACGTAGGCTCTGTTGTCACTCGCTGGGCGAGCCGTCAGAATCAGTGTGTAGCACTCAGATCTCCCCTTCTCTGGCGTTTCGGTTTTGTAGAGAGTTTCAATCATATCTTGGATTCTACTCTTGGAGGCGGAGTCACCTCTGAACCTTACCGCTCGCTTCTGATGTGTTCCAAATCACTCGAATACCAGCATGTCTTTCCAACAACATACCGATTCCCTGTCATGACACCTGCAGGTTAGCCTGTTTGGACCGCCGGAAGAATAACGTAAGCAACACCCCTGTCACCATCAATGCCGTCCAGTTGATCGTGATAATAGCGACTTCGAATCGGTACTCAAGATCGAAGCCAAAATGCCAGGACATTCCAATGAAACAGGCGAAGACAAGAAGAGCAGCGCCGATCAAAGTCCAGCGAATCGCACGTTCAAGGCGATTGGCATTTCCGAAGGCGCTACCGACGAACAGAAACGAGGCGCTCAGCATCAAATAGCCCAAATCTTCAAGTGCAATGAAGAAGCCGTGGGGATTGTATTGGGTGAAGAGCGATAGCCCGCCGGTCTCTCCTCGAACCAGGCTCGGTTCGAGGACTTCGAATTGGATGAAGTAGTCGACGGTGACAATCCCAGCCGAGATGGATGCGAAGCAAAGACCGATGAGGCTGAGCGTGCGTCTCTTCTCCGCAACACAAGCATGCGCACAACCGTAGAGCACGACGACCAGTGGCGTAAGCAGGATGCTCGGTAGCACCCAGAGGTAGTCGCGCGGAACAAATTGCGCAGCGTCCGTATAGGGGTACGTAATGCATTGCCCTGTGCAGAAGGGGCCGGAACGGGGAGGTGTAGCAATGCCAAAGGCAAATGCTGTGGCCGCCGAGACTGCGAGCAAGGGCGCGATCCAATATCCAAGGCATACGCCAGCCTCAGCCGAGGATGCCAGATGTCCTTGTCGTACAAATGTCGACATCGCACGTACCCCCAGATGCCAAACGCAGGTGCACTGGAATTGTAGCGCTAATTGAGAAATCCACTCCTCGGTCCGTGAGAAAACTCCATTTTGTCCCTCCGTCACAGCGGAAGCCCCGTCCGCCGTTGTACTCTTCCTGCAAATCAAGATTGTGGATCTGGAGAGAATTAATCGCAAAGCGGAACTTGTCAACCATCGGAGACAGCTATGGAACCCATCGTGCTCGTAACCTACGCTACTCGTTCTGGATCAACTGAAGAAGTGGCACTGGCGGTAGCCCAGACACTGCGCGAGAGCGGCGTTGCGGTCGAAACCCAGCCCGTCCGCAACGTCCATTCCCTTGAAGGGTACACCGCCGTCGTGCTGGGCGCTCCCTTATATATGTCCCTGTTACACAAAGATGCGCGCCACTTTCTCAGGGCACATCGCAACGCCCTTGTGAAGATGCCTGTAGCCCTTTTTGTATTAGGGCCGGTTCAGAAAGAAGAGAAAGATTGGTCGGGGGCGCAGACGCAGATGAAGAAGGAATTGGCGAAATACCCATGGTTCGCCCCGATTTCCCAGCAGCTTCTTGGTGGAAAATTCGACCCGTTGAAACTTGGTTTCCCGTATAGCCTCTTCCCCCCTCTCCGAAAACTGCCCGCCGGGGACGCTCGGGATTGGACCGCGATCCGAGCGTGGGCCGGTGATCTTGTATCAGCGCTTCAGCCTGTAGCGCAGAGATAGCCAGGACTAAGCGGGCTATCATGGCAGGCTTCAAGATCCCCGCCGACGACAACTCCATTCAAAATGTCCGCAAAGAGGCGCAAGATCACTCAGGATTTGCGCCGCGCGATCCTCCGTGGACAGAATGGCCGCGTAGCCCTTCCTCCGTTGAACATTCGGTGAATGTTCAGTGAAGGACGGCGATCTCTTTAGATTCCCTTAAGAGTCGTTGCTAACGTCCGAATCACTATTAGCACCACAATGCGAATCGGAATCTCGCGACTCGTGATGCTTTCTGCAACCTCTGCCCAACAAGGTTTACCTCAGCGACCACTAAGCCTGTCAGCAGTTGAGATCCGAAATCCGAAATTGGCTGGACACTAGCCGTTTTCAGCGAGTTCTCAACAGGCTACTCGGAGAAGTCCAGCAAGACTTTTTCCTGTCCCGCCTCACCATCGGCGAAGCGTACTGCCTCTTGGAAGTCTTTAACTGAATACTGCACACTCGTTGGCGGCGTAAGTGCTCCCTTCGATAACATGGTAAGAAGATCGCAAGTCGCTGCCCGCACTTCGGCGAGCGGCTGAGAAGGCACCCAACGTGGAAGCCACCAACCGCGGACAGTTGCCGTGGAATAAATCAACCGAGGCGCAAACAACGGCATCAGGAATTTCGCGGGATCCGTTTGCCGATGACTGGAAAGGGCTCCGTAGACGAGCAAGGTTCCCCCGGGAGCGAGGTTGCGGGCGATCTCGGCGCCAAGCTCTCCGGCAACGCAGTCAATTGCTCGTTCAACGCCCTTGCCTGCTGTCAATTCCTGCAGGCGTGCCCTGAGATCCTCGTCGGCTGTGCAGATGACCTCATCACCTCGAAGATTGCGTATGATTGACTCCTGCTCCCGCCGCCGGATGACGTTGATTGTCTTGAATCGATACTGTTGTGCAAGTTGAAGGACGAACTTCCCCACGCTGGATGCAGCTGCCGTCTGCAAAAGCCAGTCGCCCTCTTTGAGATTGTGAGTTGAAATTGTCAATGCCCATGCCGTCAAAGGATTAATGTAGGAAGCAGCGGCGGCCGAATCGTCCAGGCCATCTGGAACGGGCACGAGTTTTTCCGCTGGGCAGACAATCTGCTCGCGCCAGGTGTTCCAGGTATGAATGAAAATTACGCGAGTTCCAACCGTCGGACCTTGGACGCCCGGAGCCACGGCCTCCACTATCCCCAAGGCTTCAATACCCGGGCTGGCCGGCAACTCGGGCTGGTAGCCATAGCGTCCGCGCACCATATGCAGATCGGATGCGTTGATCGGGCTCAACAACACTCGGACGAGCGCCTCGCCGGAGGCCAAAGGCGGAGTGGGGATCTCTGCCAGTTCCAATACACTCTTCGGTTCGCCGGTCTGGCGAAAGATCAATGCCTTCATCTATTGCCTCCTAGGTCTTCAGAGGAAGGTTGAATTCGGCAGGGGTTTCAAGCTTAGGGTCTTCTTCTGCTCCGCCTGCGCCGATCCGTGCCGCTCTGAGTGTATTGCCGGCTACTGGGGGCTTGGCAAGACATTCGGGGGCACGCTAAGCACCGGGAGGGCGTGGCTCACGATCTTGAGCGGTGCAATGCGCCCCTTTGGCGTTCTCCTGAATTGAAGGTCGGAATCATTCTTTGAATCGCTAGACCGACCGGTCTACTCTACTCAGATGTAGGCCAGAAGGCCTCGACGATTCAGGAGGAATCACACCATGTCAGCACCAAAAGGCACAGCACTCATCACAGGAGCATCCACCGGCATCGGCGCCGTTTATGCCGATCGCCTTGCAATGCGCGGTTACGATCTGATTCTCGTTGCTCGCAATGAGGAGAGGCTCTCAGAGTCTGCCGCACGATTGAAGTCCACCGGCCGCAGAATTGAGGCAATTGTGGCCGACCTGACTAACAAAAAGGACGTGCAGCGCGTAGCTGAACGGCTGCGCACCGATCCCACGATCACCGCGCTCGTGAACAATGCCGGTCTGGGCAGCGCGCGAAAGCTCCTTGACGAGAAGATCGACGACCTGGAGTCGATGATTTACTTGAATGTCACTGCGTTGACGAGACTGGCCCTTGCTGCGCTGCCCGCCTTTATCGCGCGCAAGAACGGCTTACTCATCAACATTGCCTCGGTTGTGGCCCTTGCGCCGGATCTCTTGAACGGCACCTACAGTGGGACCAAGGCCTACGTCGTCAACTTTACCCAGGCGCTGAAGAACGAATTGGCGGGCACCGGCGTGACCATTCAGGCTGTCCTGCCTGGAGCCACCGCGACGCCATTCTGGGAGAAGTCTGGCCGTCCGGTGGAGGACCTGCCGGCCGCGATGGTGATGACGGCAGAGAATATGGTGGATGCGTCGCTTGCGGGCCTCGACCAGAATGAGCTGATTACCATTCCCACGCTGCCTGCCGTTGCTGACTGGGAGAAATATGAAGCGGCGCGCAAGGCTCTGGGGCCCAACCTCTCCCGCCAGTTTCCTGCGGCCCGGTACAGCATTCAGAACTGAATGTTTGCAAGATGGTCTGTTTCCCGCTTTCCTGCGAAAGCTGGAACAGATACGGGGAGCTTCTCATGAATGCAAAATCGACGCGTGAACATTTGCTGGACGTGGGTGTCGAGCTGATGCACCAGAACGGCTACAACGCCACCGGGCTATCGGACATTTTGAAGGCGGCGGATCTGCCCAAGGGCTCGTTCTATCACCACTTCAGCAGCAAGGAGGACTTTGCCGCGGCTGCGCTCGCCCAGTATGTCGCTCACGAGGGAGAGCATGCGGCAAGCGTCCTGAACGACTCGAAGGTGCCGCCATTGAAGCGCCTGAAGCGTTACTTCACCGATCTGGCGATGACCTACGGCCAGATGGGTGAGATACCCGGATGCATGATGGGGCGCTTCAGTCTGGAGATGGCTGCAAAAAGTCCGCGGTTGAGGAAACTGATCAGCGCCTCCTTCGCGGGCTGGCAACATAAGATCGCAGCCGTCGTTCGAGAGGCCGTCGAACAGAAACAGCTTCCCAGCGATACGGAGCCAGAGCAGCTGGCCGGCTTTCTCCTGAACAGCTGGGAGGGAGCGCTTTTACGGTCGCAGGCTGAAAAGAGCGACGCTCCGCTCGAGACCTTCCTTCGCTATGCGCTGGATGCATTGGCGCAGACGCCGAAACCGAAAACTCACCGCAAGCGGCACTGAACGGGAGCGAAAGCACTATCAGATCCCGTCTCGCACAACAGAGCTCAACAGAATAAGGAGAAATGCAATGCCGACCATCCATCTTCACCAGACAACCAACTTGACACCCGAGCAATACATCGCTGGACTCACCGATTTCGGCCCCGGCCGTGCGAAGCTCTTCCCGAATAGCGCTGACGAATACCTCAAAGTACATCAGCGGAGCCGCACAGCGGCCGACGTCACGGAAGGCTCTGGCGGCGTCTGGGAACGTTTGCACTACGATTGGTCTGATCCCAACCACGTTGTACTCACCGCCACTGACTCCAATATATGGGGCGGAGCATCCGGACACACCTACACTTTCACTCGTCAGCCCGACGGCTCGACCAATATCGACGTGGAGGTTGTCCGTGAAGGCAAGAACTTCAAAGGACGCCTGCTCGGTTTTGTGCTGGGCACCGTCGGCAGGAGCATTTTGGAGAAGGCGTTTGTCAACAGCGTCAAGGCCATCGAAGCACGGACTGGTGGAGTGCAAGAGGGACGTGCAGCTTAAGCCGCGCGTCAATGCAGTCTGAGAGAGGAGAAGTCATGCCTAAGTTGAATTGGTGAAATTCGCGGGTGGCGCGACGATTTGCTGTCCTCAAAACGTGAGCGGACGTTCATTCGTCAGGCTCTTCGACAGGCCGTTGACCGCGGTCTGATCACGCTCCAACAACTTCGACGGCGAAGATGAGCGAAACCGCATGGAAGATTGCCGTAGATGCACTTTGAAGGGCAGCATAGTGACACCATCCAGAACATACGCAGCGGCAGGTGCCTTCCGGAGAGTTCTGGAAGAGCGGCTCAAAGGTATCCCCAAGACCGGGACAGGTCGATCAGGTCTATTGAGATCGCTCTTATCGAATCAAATTCACTTTTGCAAGGTCAATGATCTCGTCGCCGCGACCACTCAAAACTGCTTTCATCATAAACAGGCTGAATCCTTTCGCTTGGTCGAAAGTAATTGTTGGAGGCATCGCTAGTTCCTGGCGTGACACAGGGATCTCAATCAGTGCAGGTCCGTCAAAGCTCAGGGCCTGCTCGATCATCGGAGAAACGTCGTCGGCTGTTCTCGCGCTCAACCCGAGAATCCCAGCCCCCTCAGCGATCCTGGCGAAGTCAGGGTTTTGAAGTTCGGTAGCGAAATCCACGATGCCGGCAGATTTCATTTCGAGTTCAACGAATGCGAGTGAATCATTCTTGAAGACAACCACTTTCACTGGAACTTTATGCTGGCGAAGTGTGAGTAGATCGCCCATCAACATTGCGAAACCGCCGTCACCTGACAACGATATGACCTGACGGCCGGGATGACTGACATTTGCGCCAATTGCCTGGGGCAAGGCGTTGGCCATGGAGCCGTGGTTGAATGAGCCAATGATCCTGCGCTTGCCATTCATCGTGAGGTAGCGCGCCGCCCAGATCGTCGGAGTGCCAACGTCACAAGTGAAAATAGCGTCCTGCTCAGCCAGTTGATCGAGAACGCGCACGACAAATTGAGGATGGATCGGGCCACTTTTGGAATTGACTGTCAGATCGTCCAGACCCTTGCGCGCCTCCCGATAATGCGCAAGCGAGGTTTTTAGATGCTCATCGTTGCGGTTTTGCCGCAACCTTGGGATCAATGCACTTAGCGTTGACTTCGAATCTCCGATCAACCCGAGGTCCAGCTTTGCTCGCCTGCCAAGCTGCTCCCCGCGGGCATCAATTTGTATGATCGTGGCCTCCTTTGGGAAGAACTGTTGGTATGGAAAGTCGGTTCCGATCATCAACAGTACGTCGCAATTCATCATCGCGTAGTACCCGGAAGAGAACCCGAGCAGACCGGTCATCCCGACATCAAAGGGGTTGTCGTGTTCGATGAATTCCTTTCCCCGCAGCGCATGGACGATCGGAGCATTCAGTTTGCTGGCAAGTTCAATCAACTCCGAGTGAGCGCCTGCGCAGCCCGCACCGCCGAGGATCGTCACTTTCTTCACTCGGTTCAGCAGGGAGGCCAGAAGCTCGAGCTCCGCATCTGAAGGGCAGATCGCGGGCTCGGACTTCGAAAAGTGGACACGGGGAGTCAACCTGTTGGCATCTTTCAGGGCCACATCGCCCGGAAGGGCCACGACTGAAACGCCGCGCTTGGAAATGGCAGTCTGCACGGCGATTTCGAGGATACGAGGCAACTGAGCCGGCTCAGAAACAAGCTCGCAGTAGTGGCTACACTGTGCGAAGATGTGCTGCGGGTTCGTTTCCTGGAAATAGTTGCTCCCGATCTCGGCACTCGGGATCTGTGCGGCAATGGCTAGGACCGGAACGCGGCTACGGTGGCAGTCGTAGAGACCGTTGATCAGGTGAAGATTCCCCGGACCGCAGCTGCCTGCGCACACAGCTAGATTTCCGGTCAGATGCGCTTCCGCACCAGCTGCGAAAGCAGCGGCTTCCTCGTGCCTGACATGGATCCAGCGGAAGTCGTCGCGGCCACGAATCGCATCAGTGATGCCGTTAAGGGAGTCGCCGGCAACTCCATAGATTCGCGTTACACCGGCGTTTGCGAGTACATCGATGAACAATTCAGCTACGTTCTTCGCCATTGATCAAGCTCCTTCATTGTTCAGCGTTCTTTGTTGGGTTGTTCTATCGCTGATTCAGGCCGAGCATCCTGCTCACGGTGCATGGCGCTCAGATCTTCCCATATCGCTCACCTGGGGCACGATTAGCTCGCTACTTGCCGACTACCTCGCGAATCACGCGCAAGAAGTTCTCACCGAGTATCATTTTCAGGTCGCGCTTTCTATATCCTCGCCTCACAAGAACATCAACGAGAGCCGGCATTTTCGAGATATCCTCGAGGCCGTTCGGTGGTCCAGAAACTCCATCGAAGTCACTTCCAATCCCAACGTGGTCTATGCCGGCAATCCTTACAGCATGGTCGATGTGATCTGCCACATCCTCGATAGTGGCTACGACCTTTATCCTGGTCCCGAATAGCCTACGCACTTCTTCCGCAGCAAAATCGTCGAGCGCATGTCCGCTGAGTGAGGTGGCAGCCGTCTCCGCCTTGATATCAGATCGCAATACCTCGGCGTCGTTAGGATTGACAAATCCCTCTCCGAAACTAATCCCGATCACTCCACCGTTCCTGGCGAGGGCCCATAACATTTCGTCGGTTACATTACGCGGAACATTCGATAAAGCGCGCATCGACGAGTGCGATATGATGACCGGCTTGGTACTGACCTCGATGGCGTCGTAGAACGTCTTGTCAGATACGTGAGAAAGATCCACGATCATTCCAAGCCGGTTCATCTCGCTCACGACGTTGCGGCCGAAGTCTGTCAGTCCGTTATGTTCAGGCTCATCTGTTGCTGAGTCAGCCCAGGTATTGTTCCGAGAGTGCGTCAGCGTCAACGATCGTATGCCCAGCCGGTAATACATGCGAAGCACTCGAAGGTCGTCCGCGATCGTGTGCCCGCCTTCTAACGTTAAGAACGCGGCTATTTTATTTGCCCTTGTGATGCGCCGAATATCCGACGACGATGTCGCCAACTCGATCTGATCGCTATGCTTCTCGAGCAGCCATTGCATTGCATCCCGCAGATCCAGAGTCCTTCTGATTGCTTCCGCGCCTTCAAAATAGACTGGCACCCATAACGCAAAGAAAGGCGCGCGCACTCCTCCTGCGCGCAGCCGCGGAAAGTCGACGTGGCCAACTTTCCATCGCTTTCCCAAATCCTCGCCCATCACCAGCACACGCTGTAGCGAGTCGATGTGGCTGTCGATGCCGACGAATTCAGCTGCAAACTCGCCAGCTTGTCGTAATCCTTTTCCAGAACCGAGTTGTCGCTCAGCGCTCTTCATACATGGCCTCTGCTCGATGTGCCTTTACTGCCGCCGTCCGGCTGGGACGCAGATGGAAGTCTTGATGTCACATTGGCGCCGAAGTTATGTCCGTTTGACGATAAAGACGGTTTTGTCGTCAATCAGATCGGAATCGCCGCTTTGACGGAGCCGCCCATCCCGCTTCACGGCATAGTCAAGCAACACATTGCAAATCTCTCTGGCGGATTTTCGGGAGTGTTCGCATACGATCGCCTCCAGGATCTTTCGTTCGTCTTGGTCAGTGCCGTCGTAAACTCCGTCGGTATAGAGAAAGAGAATGTCTCCTGGACTCATCAATGTGATCTCTTCCATTTCCGAGGAATCGAGCTCTGTTTTCCGGAGAGCCAACGAGTAATACTTCATCCTGTCCGGATGATCTTCTGGAATTTCCAGGCCGAGCGCAAGAAAGTGCGCCATTTGGCGGTCTTGGATGTTCTTGAACCCGCAACTCTCCGCGGAGAATACCAATGGTGGTGGATGCCCGAAATTCGCAAAGCGGAAACGGCCATTCGAGTGAATTTCGCCGTATATCATTGTCGCAATCTCGCGTGCACCTTCCTTCTCAAGCGCATTGCGGGCGGACACTGATTGCGCTAGCCGGAGGTTAATATTTTCGAGCAGCATCGGAGTCGCTCTACCGTAGCGATCCAATTCCGCAAGCATCAAGGCATGAAATGCGTCATGTACAGTGGACGCAATTTTAGCTGAGATGATTCCATGACCCTGTGCATCCACTATCAGGACTCCAGCAGTCGAGTAGAGCGCGCGCAATTCTTCCGCGACCCGCATCTGTTCCGAGCTTCTTGCGAATCGATATTCCTTTTCCAACCCGGGTCTGTAGCCGGGTGCTGCTTTCAGCCACTGCACCTGATCGTCGACGAAGTTACGCGGCGCGGCTCCGGCGGCAAGTGGTTCAACAAATACTTGCGACAACCGATGAGCCTGCCGAATGCGAGCATCTATGTCGTAACGCTGTTGAAAGCTGACATACTCGAACAGATCGCCACCGACAGTTTCAGCAGGAATCGTATTTCCATACATCTGAATTTCCGGAATGTGCGGAATTGCCTCGTCGGAAGGCATCAGCCGTTTCCGCAAGTATTCGTCGATATTCAGAAGCGAGGAGGCTTCCGTCGGTCGAACTTCTTCAGCGGTCTTGATTTGAGGTTGCATTGGCCTTCCTCTGTTATGGATCGCGGCGGCTGGAGGCGACGCTGAGCCTACTCGTTCGAGGCAAGACTCAGCCGAAGGTGAAATCCAAAGCTTGAACGCCAGGGTCAAGGAATTCGACCTCAAAGGTACGGTCCTCAACCATACTTTTTCGGTAGGTCCAGAAATTAATTGACACGACTTTGCCGCGAAGCGACTTCATGCTAAGCGCTGTTGGAGTTGAGCTATGCTCCAGCTGCGTTTAGATCAGGCATAAAACCTTCAAACGCCAGTCCTGATCTGGATTCTCCGGCACCGGCACGCTCCTCCGCAGAAATGCCTGACAAATTGCGCTGTAGAAAGTGTTACTAGCAGTGCGTCCATCGAATAGCATCTTAGCTCTCGTGAGACTGCTGTCTGACTGGCTTTCGCAGACGGCGAGCGCGGTTGCCGATGAAGCGAGTACGGTGCTGTAGAGCACGTTTTCAATCGAAGTCCACTTCATAACAGGAGACCTACCGCCCTCGCTCGCTCGGTTCTGGCGGGAAGTGAATGAATAGCTTCACGACGCCTTTGTTGAGAGTCTTGATGTTCTTGTCGGATTTGTTTGACAAGGCATCGCTCGCCGAGCCACGCCAAATAAGGCTCTTGGTGTTTGTGTCAAAGAGATCAATAACAAGTGTTCCTACCCTATAGGTCGCTTCTGTCGTTGTGGCATCAGCGAAACCGTTCCCGTGGCCCCACCGCCAGCCACCTCCAAAGCTGTCATAGTACGTATTCAGCGTTCGGTGAGTCTCCGTAACCTCCATTGCCATAATGGAGACGCTTCCTCCGGACTCAACCTCGGTCCATCCTTTCGCCGAAAGCGCCGAGTTCACTGCGGCCTTGATTCGATCGACCCACAGCGGGTTTTCGGTGTGAACCTGTCCCCATGTGTAGGTCTTATATTGATCGAAGCTGACGTCCCGATCGTAGTCAGTCTTTATCTGCTGACCGGAGCTCGATGCTGCCAAGAGACTGGCGGAGAGCAGTGAGAAAAGTGCATGGCGGAATTTCATAGGTGCCTCCTCGGGCTAGTGTCGATTCGTGACGATTCTCTTTGCATGTTGGCGACATCGTCGCGGAATTGCAGCGTGAATCAACTACCAATGGTTCGTATTAAGTCAGAAATGATATAGGAAAACAATTTGGACATTGGTATCAGTTATCCCTTCGTATCAATTGAAGATCAGTCGAGGCGCAACGTGGCCAAGAAACTATCGGCCCTATCTAAGAGGATTTAAGTTGTCTCGCAATCAGCTCTTCTGCAAGTCTCGTGGATGCGGCCAGGCTTACCATTCGCCAATTCCTGCCATTCAAGTTTGGTTGACAGTCCATGCAGGCCAATTCATCCAGCCAGAGTTCGGTCAAGGTGCGGGCGGAACATGGACCAACCAGCTTCGCTACCGAATCAATGAAGTTGAGTAATTCGAGCTCTGGCGCTGACTTAGCTCCACCATCGTCGGATGATGGCGCCCGATCTGATTCGCGACCTTGATTCATCAAGTCGGGAGTATCTGGGCTCGATTCTGATTTCGAAATCGTCATGCCATCGATCCGTGTGGTGAAAGGTGTCGCTAGGGAAGCTGAGCTGGTGCGAGGCTCACGATGAAGCTCATCCGCCGCTCGGCCTCCTGCCGGGTTGTACCTTGTGCGGTAAGCCCTGTGCCCGCAAGACATTTGTATGTACTTGCTGATCCGATCTCTACGAATTCCACGGATAGCGGCATATCTGGGATACGGCCGCCGAACCAATGTGGATCGTCGCGCTGCGCCCAAGTAACCAACGCAAGCACCGCCCCGTCGGGGTACACCGGAGACTTGCTCCCACCGGTCATCAGGTGCACAGCCTTTATCGCGACGTCGTTGCCAACTAGCATGGCGGTTTCATGATCCCGCGGATCGACGTACATCGTGATTGCATTCCATCCGAGGGGTTGAAGCGGAAGATCCGATGGCAGGGCTGCGGCACGATGATTTACTAACTCCACTCCAGGCGGTTGTGCTGTGGTGATCGGCAAGGTGTACACGTCGTCGTCGCCACGAACGGGCATATGACATCCGGTGCACTCTTTGACAAATGCGCTGTCGCGGCCATACGGCTTAAGATCCAAGCCCCGCCAGCGGCCCCATCCCCATCCCGCGGTTGTCTTGTAATCCGAAGCAGCTTTTACCATGAGCTCGACCTGGATGAACTTTCCAGGATGGATCAAACCATCCGGGCCAAGTTCCTGCTGCCAGGCGATCTTGGCCAGCCGTGACCCGTTTGGCCAAGGTGAAATGTTCCCTGTTTGCGTCGCTTTGAAGGCAATGTCGTTCGCCAGGATCAAGCGCAAGGAATTGTTATCGCCGCGGTCGGTTGTACTGATCGGCTTCCAGTTTTCAAAATCCGGATCAATCGGAAGTCCGTTGAACTCCGGTTCCACGCTTGTAAATGACACTTTCGCCGCTGCCCCGGCGTGGATGCTTACCTCGGCTGCTTGTGGGGCTGAGGACCATGGTGCCAGGTACGTTTCCAATGTCTTCAGGTCTTCCGAGCTGACCTTCGCATCCGGATGGACTGCAGTGAATTGCGGTAATGGCATCGTTCCGAGCCTGACCATGTTGATCGCTTCGAAGAGCGCCGCTCTCTGAGTAGCTACGGGTTGGGCGCCAAGAGTCGAAAAGTCCAGCCGCGCGCGCGCTCTAAGAACGTCATATCGAACGATCCAGTATGCCGGAACTATCTGGTCAAACCATGAAAGCCGACGCTGATCCGAATGGCAACTGTAACAACTTCGATCAAGAACCTCTCTCACATCTTGGGGGACCTGGATCTCAGCCGTTGCAGGTTTGTCTGTTATTGCTGGCCGCATGAATTGCAGCGCCAGAAGAGAGACAGCTAAAGCCACAACGCCCTTGACATGGATATTCATTGACTACTCCGGTTCATGCATATCTTTGCTCGCCTTCGAGCTCAAGATTCACATGTTTCTGTGAAATGAACCTTCCACTTTCACGGTCCACGATCCTGGCTAGACTCTTTCGTGCTCGATGAAGCCGCGCCTTTGCCGCCGCGACCGTGACATCAAGAGAATGAGCGATTTCCTTCAACGAACAATCCTGCGTAATCTGGATGTCGATTGCATTACGCAACGTGGGGTCCAATCGTTTTATGGCGCTATACATCCTGTCGAATCTCTGCTTAAGAGCGCATCTCTCTTCGGGACTCAAAGCCGAATCCCGAATATCAAACTCCTGAAAGTCCCCTCCCGGCCCCGATGACGGCGTGATTGAGACTTCGACGCACGTACGGCGACGCCGGCGGATGGCCATAAGTGCTGAATTTATAGCGATTCTGGTTAACCACGTTGATATGTGCGATCGACCCTGAAAGGAGCCGAATGCGAGGAATGCGCGCATGAAGGTGTCCTGGAGCGCGTCTTCTGCGTCTTCGTGATTTCGGGTAATCGAAAGAATTCGCTTGTAGAGGCGATCTGAATAGAGCCTTTGGATCTCCTCAAAGGCGGCGTTCGATCCAGACTGTGCCGCAGCCACGAGTTCCGCATCTTTTCGAGCGGCGTCCTCAATCTTGGTGATTGCCAGTGTTGATTGCATTCCTGATCTCCGCTTTGCGTGAATTCTGAGCGCAATTCGCCCTGTCGAGATATCGTTGCGCTGTTCATCGAGTCACCCATTCGGTGAAAACTTACATTCGCTTCATGAGAAGCGTTGCCAGGGCTTTCAACTTGGAATGTTGACGCCGCTCAAAAAGCCTCCCAGGTGGGCTGTCGCGATTACTACAGCGACGGCAAAACATTCGAGCAAGAATCGGTATGTAGGCGGTTCACCAAACTTTCTCCGCGCGCGAAAGTGCAACCACCAGACCAGACAAATCAACGCGGTAGACAAGATGCCGAAGAGAAAATGCAAAAGCAAGATGCCACTCAGCTTTTGGCCTCCCAGTTGAAGCTGCCAGGCAATGATTCCTGTGACGAGGGTCGGAATCGTCGCTAGCGCTGCGATAGCCATGTTGTAATAAGCTGCATCCGCAAAAGCGCGCCGCCTGGTCCAGAACGCAATGAGATCAAAAGCCACGGCCGCAATAAAGAGCGCGATCGGGAAATGGATCAGGACGACGTGTTGGGCGTGTTTGGCAAACACTATCGTCCTGAAATCGAAAGGATTTGAGTGCACCCACGTGAGTAACGTCATAGAGAAAGCTCAAACCTTTCAGACATGCCTCTCGATTGAGCTGCCGGAGTCCCGGCAATTGCGCTCGCAGGAACGCACACAGCCGAATCCGCTCCACCGGGACCCCGAATTGCAAGAGTTGCTCAATTCGATTGGAACGAGTCGCTAGATTCCTCGCTGCGCCGCATCGGCAGCCGCGGCCAGCTCCATCAGATAGCTAAAGAAATCCTGCGATTGACCGATGAAGAGCCCCATCGCCGTCAAGAACTTCAACGCTCCCGTTGCCGCCCCGGTCGTATTCGTGGGGCGAATCACGGAACATACCGGCAAACTGGTGCTGATGAATGGGCACGGTTCAGGCATGATCAGGTTCGGCTGGAACATCTGTCGAACTGCCGAGCCTCGCGCTCCGGTATTCGGATCGATGCCGAAATTCAGGTCAGGAAACGTCAGCCCGTTCGTCGGATCGGTGACGGGTCTTACCTGGCCAGCTTTCTCGTGCCAAGTCTGAAAATGCATGCTCTCGATCGGCCCCATACTGATCAGCAAGCGAAGAACCTCCACATCCGTCGCGCGTTGTGCCAGAGCCATTCGCAGGCTGCCACCGCCTTGCTCGACGGTTGGCATATGGAAAGCTGCGGTGTTGGCAATCGCCTGAATATGCCCATGCGGATACAGATCGCCATCGGTTCGCGGTATTGCCATGTACTGACCGCTATGCAGGTCCGGCACAGCCTGCTCAAAGGTCATGGGATTTACGTCCGGGTTGTTCGTGCTGCTGCGATAGCGCGTCCAACAGCTGCTGTCGATCGTCAATTGCATCAGATTCGTCAGCCGCGGCTTCCGGCTCGATCCTGTCGCGATGCTTCCCTCGAGTGTTCTGAACTGATCGAGACTTACCGGCTGCGCTCCCTTCGAGACGAGATAGGCATTGATGAAGGTTGCATGACTGATTTCATCGTCGGTGTTGTCGTGAATGTACTGCGGGAAATTAGGATCGATCGATCGCAGTCGCTCCGTGTAGATGAAATTCCCTGTCCCTCCGGGGACCTCGCTGTCCTGGATTCCGCCCAGTTCGTTGTACTGCGTCCAGAAATCGGCTTCCAGGAGCTCTCCGGCTGCGAGAAACCGCAGGATGGCAACATCGCCCGCACTAAGGCCGCTGCTTTGCGCGGCTGCCGGCGTACTTTGTTCCAATAGCCCAACGCCGACCGCAGCCGCTCCAGCCGCGACAAATCCAGTCTTCAAGAAACTCCGGCGGTTTTGACCTCCGCCAGTCTCGTTCAGATATCCACTCATGATCATCCTCCTTGGCAATTGGTGTCGCACCTTTGTGAATTCGCGTAGCGGCTGAAAGCTCAGACGCTCCATTACACGGCAGCTGTCATGCCCTCGAAACCCTTTCGGACTGCGGCGAGATCATTCAGCCGCGGATCTCCTCAGCGCGCCCAGATCGTGACTGTGCGGCTCAAAACTGAACGCTCCAAATAAACGTTGGAAAGTGAACTTCAGCGTGGACTCGGAGCGCGACAGATGTGGTTTGGAAACTTTCCCCCGGTTGCTAGGGTTGCACAATGACTTTTCCCGTCATCTTGGGGTGGAACCGGCAAAAGAATGGATATTCTCCGGCCTCCGTAAAGCGAAATTCGAACCGGCCACCCTTATTCATCGTCCCCGATTTGAATCTCCCCTGGGTGCTATCGATGGTGTGGGCATCGTCATCCTGGTTGATCCAGGTGACAGTCGTCCCAACTTTTACGGTCAGGGATGCAGGACTGAACGCGTAGTTATCGATGATCACTTGAGGCGCCGCTTCCGCTGCTGCCGTCTGCGCAACCTCTCCGGAGCCCGTCTCTTGCTGCGCCCGGGAGATGGCGCCGGCTAAAAACATTGCAGACGCGACCGCGGCCAATACTCCGACGCTCCATTTGTGAGCGAAGACCTGCTTCATTTTCGACCGTTGCATGTTTTCCTCCAAACTACCTTAGTTATTCGTCGAGCTCGATGATGTCGGACGATCAAAGCCTTCGCAGCTTACCTTTGCCCGTATTCGGTGAACACGTAATCACGCTTCTGCACAGTCGTGTGGCATGCGTACCCGCAGCCGGCATTATTTTCTTGTGGTGGGCGATCGGTTGAATTGCCTGAACGATAGGAGTTAGACGCCGTTTCATACTCGAACTCCGCGTAGCCCCATCCCCCGGTGTCCGCGAACCTCTTGCTGTCCTTCACCATGAAGTCAACGTCATGCAGCGTACCGGGCACTGTCGGCGGCCCGGGATACGTCTCAGCCTTTACCGCGTTCCAGTGGACCTTCGCCATCTTCGCTCCATCAGGAAACGGCTTGCCGTTTCCAGGGATGCCTGCCCTGAATGCACTGATCATCGCGGGGTTTCCAAGGATTACAGCAAGCTTGTCACCGTTGTGGCTGACGGAAATCACCTGCCAGCTTTCGTATCCCCTGAACTCAGAGAAGGCGAGTCCACCCGGCACTTTCAGCGAGTACTTATCGGGCTGCGCCAAGAGGGCCAGGGCGACGAACAACATGAAAACTCCTACCGTGAGAGCAAATTTAGGGACGACTCTGTTCTTCATGCCAATACCTCCGTGTAAGGCGACCGGTTTATCTTTGCGAACATGCGTCAAAATCCAAACGCTTGTTCCGAACTGATATTCACACGGGTATTGCAGCGACACTACTGCACGAACGTATGAACCCATACCAAGGAATAGGCTGGTGATTTCTTTAAATTCAAAAAGCGGCTTGAACGCCGACCGATTGGTAGAATGGACGCCAAACCGACCGATGCGGGGCGATGACACAATGGCCCAGGCAAAACCGACTTCGAGACGTCGATCAGCGGCTGGCGAGACAAAACAGGACAAACTGCCGCGTAAAGAGAGTGCTTTGCCACCAGCGCAGGATCAGTCTGCGCCTGGCGAAACACTCTGGCGGTCGGTCTTCGAGAATTCAGTCATCGGAGTCGCTCTGACTGACCTGGACGGTCGATTTATTGCAACCAATTCCGCCTACCAGTCAGTCCTTGGCTACACCGACGAGGAACTGCAACAGCTTCGCTTCCTTGACATCACCGCTGAAGAATACCGCGAACAAAATTGGACGCTTGTCGGGGAGCTTTTGGCCGGCAAGCGCCGGCAATTTCAAATCGAGAAGCAGTACCAGCGAAAGAATGGCAGCCTGGTGTGGGTGCGAAATAGCGTGTCTCTCGTGCCGGGTACTGAGGGAATGCCTCGCTTCATCATGGCGCTTTCAGAGGACATCAGTGAGCTCAGACAATCCGTGGAAGCGCGCGAGCGAGCCGAAGAAAAGGTACGGCGCGGGGAAGCATTCCTGGTTGAGGGTCAACGCCTGAGCCGCACAGGCACCTTCTCCTGGAAATTGGCAACGGGTGAGATTCGATGGTCCGAGGAATTGTACCGCATCTTCGACCTTGACCCGGCTCTGCCTGTGACTCTCGAATTGATCGGCAGCCGCGTTCATCCCGAAGATCTCCCGATGATGGGCGAGATGATCGGCAGTGCCAGACGAGGCGACGACCAGTTTGAGTATGAACATCGGATTGTCATGCCCGATGGTTCAACCAAGTACATTCACCTGATAGGCCATGCAGTTCGCGATGCAGAGGGCCATTTCGAGTACTTTGGTGCGGCGCACGACATAACGCAACGCCGGCTTTCTGAACAGGCACTCGAAGCCAGCGAGCGGAATCTCAGCATGATCATCAACACGATTCCCGCTCTGGCATGGTCTTCTCGTCCCGATGGCGCAGCGGAATTTTTCAACCAGCGATGGCTCGACTACACGGGTCTCTCCGCGGAGCAGTCGCGGGGCCGGGGCTGGATGACCGCAATTCACCCCGCAGATGTAGGAAAAATTACTGACCAACTCCAGTCGAGTCTGGCAAGTGGTAAGACAGCCGAAGCGGAAGCACGCATATGTCGAGTCGACGGCGCCTATCGATGGTTCCTTTTCCGCACGGACCCTCTGCGGGACGAATCGGGCAAGGTTGTCAAATGGTATGGCACGATTACTGATATCGATGACCATAGACGCCTGGAAGAGACGCTCCGCGCGAGCGAGCTGTCTTTGCGCCAGATAGTCGATAACATTCCGGGGTTTGTGCATACAACAAGCGCAATGGGAGACGTGGAGTTTATCAGCCGCCAAACAATTGAGTATTTCGGCAAAACAAAGGAAGAGTTGAAGGACTGGTCGCGAGCGGGAATCGTCCATCCTGACGATCTGCCTCGCGCAATCGAGGCGTGGAGAAAGTCAATCGAAACGGGGCGTGATCATGAGGTTGAGCAGCGAAATCGACGCGCAGACGGTGTTTTCCGATGGTTCCAGGCGCGGGGCCGGGCGGTTCGAAATCAGGAAGGTGAAATAACTGGTTGGTATTGGCTCCTTATTGATATTGATGACCGTAAGAAGGCTGAAGAGGCTCTGCGGGTCAATCAGCGCAATTTGAGCTTGATTGTTGACAGCATCCCCGGCCTTGTGGCGCGGGTATCACCCGCCGGTGAGGTTGAAGTCGTCAATCGGCCGCTCCTGGAGTATTTCGGAAAGAATTTGGAAGAAGTTAGGAACTGGCAACTAACCGACGCGATTTATCCCGACGATCTTCCTTTCGCAATTGAAACATTTAACAAATTGTCCACTGGCCATCCGTTCGATGTGGAGCAACGCCTTCGGCGCTTCGATGGCGTATATCGTTGGTTCCAGTCGCGGGGGCTGCCGTTGCGCGACCCCGATGGGCGAATTCTCAACTGGTATGTTCTTCTGACTGATATCGAGGATCGTAAGAGAGCTGAGGAGGCTCTACAGTCGAACGAGCGCAATTTGGGCCTGATCATTAATACGATGCCCACATTGGCATGGTCTGCGCGTCCTGACGGGTCCGCAGAATTCTTGAACCAGCACTACCTCGACTATATCGGACTCCCATTCAAGGAACTGCAGGGATGGGGCTGGACAGCCGCGGTTCACCCCGATGACCTGAACGCTCTCTCGAATACGTGGAGATCTATCATGGCTGCGGGCAAGCCGGGAGAAGCAGAGGCGCGGCTACGCCGGTTTGACGGAGAGTTTCGATGGTTTCTCTTTCGAACCAACCCCATGCGTGATGATTCCGGTCAGATCGTGAAATGGTACGGAACCAACACCGACATTCACGACCGCAAACGAGCGGAGGCGGAGGTTAAGGAATCCTACCTTCGTCTCGCCGAAGCCCAACAGCTAAGCAAAACTGGGAGTTTCATAACGGATTTGGTGGCGGATCAGCATGACTGGTCGGAAGAAACCTTCCGGATCTTCGAGTTCGATCCCGCAGCCAAGGTCACGGTGGAGATGATCCGGAATCAGATCCACGCCGAGGATCTGCCTTCGTTCGACGCGATGATTGCGCGCGCTATGACGGGAACAGACGTCGATTTTTCTTTCCGGTTCGTGACCGCCAAAAGTGCCGTAAAGCACATTCGCGGCATGGCGCGAGTCATCGAGCATATCGCCGGCCGACCGCTATTCATCGGCGCTTTACAGGACGTGACAGAAAGCAAGGTCGCCGAAGAAGCCTTGAACCGGGCGCGGTCCGACCTTGCCCACGTTTCGCGAGTAACGACACTGAACGCACTAACTGCCTCGATTGCTCATGAAATCAACCAGCCGCTCTCCGGCATCGTCACTAATGCCAACACATGCCTTTGGTTGCTCTCCACCGATCCCCCTGATGTCGCCGGCGCCAAAGAAACCGCACAGCTAATGATCCGCGATGGGAACCGCGCGTCAGATGTGATCGAGCGGCTGCGCACCCTTTATGGCAAAAAAGATTCCCACGCCGAATCCATGGACTTGAATGAGGCCACTCGAGAGGTGATTTCGTTGTCGCTGAGCGACCTTCAACGAAACCGGATTATTGTTCACCACGAGCTTGCAGACGATCTGCCTCCCGTCACTGGTGACAGAATCCAGCTTCAACAGGTGATCTTGAACCTTATACGGAATGCTTCGGATGCAATGAGCAAAGTTGACGGCCGGCCACGAGAGTTGCTCGTCACAACCGAACGGGACGAGGATGATCGGGTGTGCCTTCGTGTGAAAGACGTGGGAGTCGGATTCCAACCGCAAGCTGCTGACAAGCTCTTCGAGGCCTTCTATACAACGAAGGAGCATGGGATGGGCATCGGGCTGAATGTGAGCCGCTCGATTATCGAGGCTCATCGTGGACGTCTGTGGGCAATGGCCAACGATGGACCAGGAGCTACGTTTTCGTTTTCCATCCCTCGCAGCGTTGCAGGAGATGGGGCTGACGCCAATCGGATCGATGACCCGGCGATTCATGAGTGAGGAACCTAGACTATCGTACAGTTGACCGGTGTCGCTGTGCGGGAGAACATTGAGTGTCGGAGTGCGGCGAAAAGCTCTCTAACAGCGTCGATCTGCTGCTTTAGAGCAGAACGTCGTGTGCAAACCGAGAAGATTTATTGCCATTTGTGTTGTGCACGCAATATGAGATAAGGGAAATGGCTTATTCACTGGTATCCGTGGTCGACGACGATGAATCGGTGCGCGAATCATTGCCCCGTTTAGTAAAAACGTTTGGCTTTGCAGTTGACGCGTTCTCGTCCGCGGAAGAATTCCTGGCATCAGGCCGTGCATCTCAGACTGGATGTCTGATTCTAGACATTGCGATGCCCGGCATGACGGGGCCCGAACTTCAAAGCGAGCTGAAACGCCGGCAAATGGAAATTCCGATTATCTTTATCACAGCGGTGAGAGACGAGACGGTTCGCGCGTCCATGCTCGAAAAAGGAGCGGTCGAGTGTTTGTTTAAGCCTTTTAGCCCCATTGCTCTGCGTCAGGCGCTGAAAGCAGTGTTTGGTGTCTGACGTGGATTGCGATTTGATTTCTCTTGGTTGGACAAATCATCCCTTGCCTGATGATTTATATGACGCGAGGTCGTTCAAATGGTTGAAGTTGCAGCGGCCGTTTTTGTAGTGGATGACGACATTTCTGTGCGCGAGTCGTTGGAACTGCTGATTCGCAAGCAAGGTTGGCATCCCGAAACATTTACGTCGGCCCAGGAGTTCCTGACACGCCCAGGATTGCTGGTGCCGAGTTGTCTTGTGCTGGACTTCTCTCTTCCGGGACTGAACGGCCTGGAGCTTCAACAACGCGTGGCCGTTGAACGGCCCTACATGCCGATCATTTTCATCACAGGCTATGGCGACATACCGATGACGGTTCAGGCTATGAAGGCGGGCGCTGTTGAATTCCTGACGAAGCCGTTCAGCAACGAATCTCTCCTGCGCGCAATACGGAGTGCCATCGAGCGCAGTCGGCTGAGACTTGACAGCGAGGCGCAGATTCAAACGCTAAGGGCTCGCTATTCGGCGCTCACGACGCGTGAACGTCAAGTGATGACCCTAGTGGTCACTGGTCTGCTCAACAAGGAGGTCGGCGATGAACTCGAGATCAGCGAAATTACCGTGAAGTTTCATCGCGGCAATCTTATGCGAAAGATGAAAGCCGATTCGTTCGCCGATTTGGTGAACATGGCGTCCCGGCTTCGGATAAAGGTCCCTTCCACTGCGAAAGCTCCGCCAGCACGGTAACCTTCCGGCTCGAATCCAGATTTCAACTAAATTGCTCTCCACCGCCCAGAGAATGATGTCGGATGTTTTACGCAAATGAGTGCCGTAATTCAAATCGATTGTCGATTGAACCCAATCGTTTCCGGACGAAATGGGAATGGCGGGACACCCGCAGACCTCCAGCGTCTTCAGATGCGGACCGCACTTGAGCACTAAAGTGTGATCCGGCCTTCTAGTTATCAAGCATCAACCTATACGTTCGTTCAGCAAAGTGTGACTTCTCAAGAAGAGGTCGCATCTCTTTAAACGATCGGCATCGCATGTGAGGTCCGGGCGCTCATATAGAGCCGCCTACCACTCTGATCGCTTCAGTTGGCACGGGTGCAGAACTCGCGCGACTGGCCTTCGATCAATGTTTTTAGCTGCGAACGCGAATTACGCATCCCGGAAGGAGGATCGAGATGAACTCGATAAACACAAAAGACGGAACAGCAATCTACTTCAAAGACTGGGGAACCGGTCCAGTTGTGACCTTTTCGCATGGCTGGCCACTGAATGCTGATGCCTTGGACTCGCAAATGCTTTTCCTCGGCCAGCGCGGCTACCGGGTGATTGCCCACGACAGACGCGGACACGGCCGTTCCGAACAGACATGGGCTGGCAACGATCTCGATACTTATGCCGATGACCTTGCAGATCTCTTTGAAGCGCTCGATCTCACGGACGTAACAATGGTAGGCCATTCCACAGGAGGAGGCGAAGTAGCACGTTACATCGGTCGTTATGGCAATGCCCGAGTCAAGAAGACAGTACTGATTGGCGCAATTACTCCTGTGATGCTGAAGAGCGAAAAGAATCCTGGCGGCCTTCCGATCTCCGTGTTCGATGAAATTCGTGCCGGAGTCGCAGGGAATCGTGCGCAGTACTTCCGCGACCTCAGCATTCCCTTCTACGGGTTCAACAAACCAGGTGCTGTCGTCTCGGATGGAGTTCGGGACGCATTTTGGGCACAGGGAATGCAATCGTCGATCATTGCTTCTTACGACTGCATCAAGGCCTTTTCGGAAACAGACCTGACCGAGGATTTGAAGAGAATTGAAGTCCCGACTCTCGTTCTACACGGAGATGCGGATCAGATTGTGCCCATCGCCGATTCAGCGTACCTGTCTTCAAAGATTGTGAAGAATGCGACGTTGAAAGTGATCCCCGGAGCTCCTCATGGCATGTGCACCACACACGCCGATCAGGTGAATGAAGCCTTGCTTGACTTCCTACGGTCATAGTTGCAGGTCCTGGGCAATGGAACCTCAATGTGGAATTCGGAGCGTAATCACTTCTACGATATCGTGACGGAAAGGGTCATAATAACATTTCGGTTATTCACGCTAGCGGAGCGACGCGTACTCCGTCTCCGCTTCGCGGTAAATCGGAATGTCCGGATCGGCATCCTTCCATTGAGCAAGGAATTGCTTGTAGGATTCCGCTGCGTCGTCCTTCGCGCCCTCGAGAACCTGGGCGCGTGCGAGTTGCAGTAGCGAAAGCGAATTCAGGCAAAGGATACCGGATGCCACAGGGAATGGATGGTTGATGAGCTTTCGGAATTCGACTGCGGCGGAGTGGCCATCGCCCAGCTTGAGATAAGCAAGTCCACGAATGTAAGACGGAACGAAACCGGCGAGTATATCGGGATTGACCGAGTAGTCGTATGGGCGAAGGGGTTCGAGAGCGCGTATTGCATCGGCCGGATCATTCTCGTCAAGTTTCATCGCGGCGCGAATCATCCCTGAGACATAGATATTCTGGACGCTCGAAGCCGGCATTTCCGCTTGTGCCGCCGCCAGATACTTCTGTGACGGCTGGGCATCTCCACTTCTGGCCAGCGCATAGGCCAGCTGAACGTTTTGATTCAAGTGAAGAGGTCCCTTGATATTGGCGAGAAGTGAACCCAGGATTTGCTTCGCGGCTTGTTTCTCACCCATTTCCGCGTCCACCATTGCAATGTCACTGCTGCCATTAACTTTGTCTATGGGTACGCCAGCTTGTTCGAATGCTCGATAAGCTTCGACTGCCAGTCGTCTGGCGTAACGCATGCGTCCGCGGTTTGCCTCCCACCAACTTTCTTGCTGAAGAAACCCGCCCATTGCTGAGGGATTGTGTTTGGCCCAGGTTAACTGTTCATCAACTGCGGCTTTGTCGTTTCGAATCTCGGCGATATCTAACATAACCGAATGCGACAATTTACCGTCGAGATGATGAGATTCTGCCTCGCGAAACGTCGCCGTCGCTTCATTGTCTCGTCCGGCGTTCGCGAGGCTCACGATCAGAATCGAATAGGAAAACTCCGAGGGCCACAACCGCACTGCTTCTCGCGTCTGTACAACCGCGTCGTCAAAACGTCCAAGATTCTTGAGGCAGGTGTCGAAATTGGCTCGGGCGCGGAGGTCGGTGGGAAACTCCTGCACCCATTCCTCGTAGATTGGGACAGATTTGTCATACTCGCCAAGAACGAGATCACTGTACATGGAATCGGCGAGAAACTGGTCATGCTTCGTGAGCCTGTCGCGGAGTTCATGGCTCCTTGCGAGAGCAATTCGAGCTAAATCAGGCTTATCTGTGGACTCATAAATGGCTGCTAAGCCGACGTTGGCAAGAGCGAAATCCCGATCCGCGTCGATGGCAAGCCGATAGGAGGCGACTGCTCTCGCGTCAAAGCGCATATGGAACCGGTATGCATCCGCGAGATCACGAAGGGCCTCGGGCGATGCGCTGGTTGCAATCTCCAGCGGTTTACTATAGCGGGACACTGACGATCGCGGTTCTCCTGCACGGACGCGCAATTGCTCGGCAATCACACCAAGTGTGTGAATTAGCTGGTCGCGTGAAGATGCGCTACTCGCGGTCGCAAAGGGTTTGCCGGTCCGGCAATCGATCGCGGCCAATTGCAGGGCATAGGCATTGCCAGAATCTTTCACGGAGCTGACGACTTCAGCCTTGCTGTTGGTGCGAAGGCAGACTTCACGCGCGATCTCAGGCGTGACTTTGCCCGCAGGGTCGTGGTGGAGCTCGACCATGGTCCCACGAACCTTGTCGGGCGCAAGTACGTTAAAAAACGGTGTTTGCGCCAATTCCGTACCGAGGGCCGTGTTGACAGCGTCGTCGAGAACAGGATCCGCTGATTGATTCGCGACATCGGCCACAACGATGGTATCGTTCGCCGAGATCCTGTCGGCTGTTTTCGCCCGCCAGAAGAGCAGACCCGCGGAAGCAACGGCTGCGAGAAGAATTGCAGCAGCGATTCCCCGCCAGGCACGCGGAGAGATTAGCCTTTTCGGACCAAGGAGCTGCTGAAGTTCCTCCCGCATTTCCTCAGCAGTCTGATAACGCTTGCTGCGATCTTTTTCGAGCGCTTTGTTCACAATGCGCTCTAAACCGGAAGGAAGGCTCTTGTTCAATTGATGGATCGAAGTTGGGACTTGCGTCTGGATTCCTTCGTGGACTGCCGCGATCGAATCGGCGGAGAATGCCTTGCGCCCGGTCGCTATCTCGTAAAGGACAAGCCCAAACGAAAAGATATCCGTTCGAGGGTCGAGTTTTTCCTTCCTTATCTGTTCCGGCGACATGTAGCCAGCGGTTCCAATCGCCATTCCGGTGATGGTAAGACTCACCTCCTGGTCTCGCGGTAGTCGCGTTTTTGCAGTATCAGACGGAAAAGCCTCGCCTTCGAGATCAAAGCCCTCATCGCCAACCAGCTTTGCCAAACCGAAATCGAGAATCTTCGGCAATCCCTCACGGGTTAGAAAGATATTGGCCGGCTTAATGTCGCGATGAATGATCCCCTTGCTGTGTGCCGCTTGCAGTCCACTGCATACCTGAATGCTGATATCGATGATCTCTCTCAAAGCAAATGGCTTTTCTGCTCGTGCGGCAATGCAGTCTCGAAGCGTCTCGCCTTCGAGCAGTTCCATTGCGATGAGAGGCTTGCCTTCAAACTCATCGATTGCGTAGATCGTGCAGATGTTGGGATGGTTCAGGGCCGACGCCGTTTGCGCTTCCCGTTCGAAACGCTTCAAGGCGGCCGGATCCCCGGCTAACTCCTCAGGAAGGAATTTAAGAGCAACGCGGCGGCCGAGTTTCAAGTCCTCAGCCTTATAAACCATTCCCATGCCCCCGCCGCCGATCAGTTCCAGAACCCGGTAGTTGGAAACTCTCTTGCCGGTATAGAGTGTGCTGACAAGTCCCGAAGCTGCCCGAGTTTGAGCGGGTGCTTCCTGTCTGGCGACGACCGCTGCTCCGGGTGCCGAACGATGGTCCACCTGGACAATGAGACGATATCCTCGGCGGCCAACAGTCTCTATGTACCTGGGATTCGCCGCAGAATCACCAAGAACCCGCCTGAGGGTCCCGATCGCAACGTTGATGGAATGGTCGAAGTCGACTTCGGTATCGTTTGGCCAAAGCTGCTTTCGAAGCTCCTCCCGGCTGGCTACTTGGCCGGCACGATCGATCAGCATCCGGAGCACACGAAATGGCTGCTCCTGGAGCAGGATCTTCCGCTGTGGAGCCTCCGCTCCGACCGGGAGAAGTTCGCCGCTACCGAGATCTACCTCAAACTCTCCGAAGCGGACACGAGTTGCCTGGTCGCTTTTCATCGACGTTTGCTGCACCTGTTCGGTTGGGCCAGCGGACACGATGAGAGGGAAGGTCCGCGATATGCGCTTGATTATATATCCCAAGTATCTGCGTTGATTTGATTGGCATTTGAGCGCTAATTGACCGTTGTTGAATTGACCGGAATCGCATCCAGGTTCACCCTCAAGGCACATCGCACGCGGGCTTCCCGATCCCTTCCGCCTACGACTCCCCGCCTCGGAGGAAGAGCCATGTTGACTCAGCAAGCGATCGATCATCCGCCGTCCGTTCATTCTCACGGAACCTGGAGTCATGCATTTGCCGCGCAGAAACAGAACCAAATCCGGGTCCTAAGCGTTGAGAGCCATCCCGTCTTTCGCGAAGGCCTCAGAGCAGTCCTGGCTTCCCAACCAGACATACACCTGGTCGCGGAAGCCACGACCGGGGTAGAGGGCGTCGCTAGCTATCGTCGCCACCGCCCCGACATCACCCTGATGGAAATGCAACTTCCCGGCGCGAACGGTGCGGAGACGCTCGCCGAGATTCGCGAAGAGTTCCCTCGGGCACGCGTGATCATATTTACGGCGTCGGATTGCTGTGGTGACATTGAACGCGCATTGCGTGCAGGCGCATCGGCCTACGTGCTCAAAAGCGCAATGAAAGATGAGCTAATCGCAGCCGTCAGGTCTGTCCACTCGGGTCGGAAACACATTCCGCCTTCGGTTGCTGAACATCTTGCCACGCACATCGGAGAAGAAGCTCTCACAGCGCGCGAGCTGGACGTCCTCCACCTCGTTTGTAATGGCCATCGGAACAAACAGATCGCCGGTGTACTGGCCATCGCCGAATCCACAGTGAACTTTCACATCAAGAACCTCACGGACAAACTAAGTGCGAATGACCGGACTCATGCCGTGACAATCGCCATCCGCCGCGGATTGCTCCGGGTGTAAAGCCTGC
>Ga0335078_10002216_pt1 | contig 29444 bp, 22 predicted proteins | sample Lox_Sample_32_FD_206711 | JGI IMG/M metagenome (GOLD analysis project Ga0335078, IMG submission 206711) | Soil microbial communities from Loxahatchee National Wildlife Refuge, Florida, United States - Lox_Sample_3.2 | ecosystem: Environmental > Terrestrial > Soil > Wetlands | place: USA...
CGTCCAAGGGTGAGTTTCCCAGGACTGCCCTGGGTGGTGCTGCCTGACATTGTGATTCCTCCCAAGTTATCTCCTCTACCGGGATTGTAGAGCGGCCTGCTTGCATTTTCAAGCGTGCGTAGTGTATGCTTGATATACTTAGCGTGCTTCCATTAAGATGCAGCTAGGTGCCCGGGGGGCAGGGGGCCCGGCGATCAAGACGAAGGGAACAGAAAACCATGTGGCCGGGGAGGGCCAAAACAGCATGACCAGCACAGAAATCGACATCTTTGAATTTTCGCAGCGGGGGGAGGAAGTTCCTCACGCCCCCGCATACCGGGTTCGCATTGACGGAGAAGTCTTCCGGATCGACACCCCGACGCCCAAGGGGGAGCTTCTGCTGGGTAAGGTCGGAAAGCGCCCCTGCGCTTTCGAGCTTATCGAGGAGTTCGTCCACGGCAAGAACGATGTCGTGGAGCAGGAGGAAGAAGTTGACCTGCGGAAACGCGGCCTGAAGGGCTTCATCACCGCCCACAAGGAAATCGTCACCATTTTCATCAATGGCGATCCGTACAAGATCGAGCGAGGAAATCGGACGGTGGCCGAGATTCTCGGCAAGGTCAACGAAACGCCGGAGGGATATGTGCTGCTGGAAGAGAAGGGCGGGCAGCCGCCGATGCCGCTGCCGCCGGACCGGCCGGTGAAGATCCACGGATGCGAGGTTTTCCACACGCAGCCGCAATCGGGCGGCTCATCGTAAGGGCGACGCGATGGAGTACGTGAAGCAACAGATCGAGGAGCTGAAGGGGTATTGCTCGAAAGTCAGCGCGCTGACGGAAGGCAATGACACATACCTGCATCTGGAAAAGCTGCGCCTTCCGGACGGGTGTGAGCCCCGAGAATGTGACGCCCTATTACGTCCGTTCGGGGGATCCGACGGCTATCCGTCCCGGCTGTATTTTTCGGTGCAGATCAGATCGTCATATACGCGGAACTGGAACATCAGCAACGCGCGGATTTGTGAGAAGAACTGGTTTGCATTTTCGTGGATGGTCAACCGGCCGTTGCCGACGCTGGCGCAAATCCTGGTGGCCCATCTGACAGGTTTCACAAAGGAAAAATGAAGGTCGAGATCAGGCTCACAGGATCGTTGCATGGAGAAATCCTCCGGGATCTGGCCCGGCCGCACCCGTTCGCCGCGGAGCGGGTCGGGTTTGTCTTTGGCCGGGTGGGAACCCTGGCCGCTGAGGGGAGGCTCGTCCTTCTTAATCGGTATCATTCAATTCCCGACGATCAATACGTCGATGACCCCGCTGTCGGCGCCAGGATCGGCAGCGATGCCATCACGGGCGCGATGCAGGCGGTTTACCACGGCCGTCCGGCGCGAGAGGGCGTCTTCCATATTCATGTGCATCCGCACAGAGGTGAGACGGGAATGAGCGGTGTGGATGCCCGCGAAACTCCGAAGATGATGCCCGGATTTCAATCGGTCGGACGCGAAACGGCGCATGGAATCATCATTCTGAGCCTCGACCACGGCGCCGGGTGGGTGTGGCTGCCCGGCCGTAAGGAGCCGGTTGCCGCCGGCACCGTCAGCGTAATTGGCAAACCATTAGGCGTTTTTGAAAAGGGGGGCCGTCGGTGAGCAAGGAGCGTTTTTCCCGGCAGTCGTTTTTGGGGCCTGACTCCGATCAGCGGATCGCCCGCTGCACGATCGGCGTGCCCGGTCTTGGCGGCGGCGGGTCGCACGTCATCCAGCAGCTGGCTCATGTCGGTTTTCAGGACTATGTGATTTACGACGGCGATATCGTCGAGGAATCGAATTTGAACCGGCTGGTGGGCGCAAAGTCGATTGACGTTCCCGCCGAAACGCCCAAGCTGCACATTGCAAAAATGATGATCCTCGGTCTGCAGCCGCAGGCGAGGATCAGAGGCTTTGGCGGCAGGTGGCAAGAAAATCCCGAGCTGTTGCGGGAGTGCCAGATCGTCATCGGCTGTGTGGACAGTTATCAAGGCCGGCACGAACTTGAAGTGGCGTGCCGCCGCTACATGATGCACTACATTGATATCGGCATGGATGTTCACGGACAGAACCCGCCGGTCATCGGCGGCCAGGTCATACTCTCGTCGCCGGGAAACCTGTGCATGCGGTGCGTGGGTTTCCTGACCGACCAGAAGATTGCCGAAGAAGCAGCCCGCTATGGCAAGGCGGGGCCACGGCCGCAGGTCGTCTGGCCCAATGGCGTTCTGGCGTCGACGGCCGTGGGGCTTGCGGTCGATATCGTCACCGGCTGGACGCGGCGGGCGCTGCCTTACGCGTATCTTGTCTATGACGGAAATCTAGGCACCGTGAAGGAGAGCGTGACGCTGCGAAATTTCAAGATCACAGCTTGCCCACACTATTCCGGGATCGATGTCGGCGATCCAATTCTCATGGAGTTATAGAGAGTTGGCCTCAATCAAAAGAGGGTATAACCGGATAGATGGACTAGGAAAGCGAGACAAGGTGAGCTATACAATAGTTACACTGAGGGGGAGAAAGGCAATGCCCGATGTCCAGCGTAAATGAATTGTGCAGCGCAATCAGTTCTATGCACCTTGTCCGCTTTTACTACGAAGATCAAGCACCGGGGTTCAGAGTCGTTGAGCCGCACATGGTCGCGTACAATCGCAGAAATAACCTTGCTCTCAGCGCGTGGTTCTTAGGGGGCGAGAGCGCATCGCAAGAAGGGCAGGGGTGGCGCGAATACCTAATAGACAATATCAGCTCGCTTTCCGTTCTTCAGGAAAACTTCGCACAGCCCCGCCCTGGCTATAAGCGGGATGGCGGGAAGACATTTCATAGTGTTCAATGCGCTGTGTGATTTCCTTTAGCGTGGTTTCGTTCCAGGTCTTGAGGTTGGCAAGAACATCTTGATCGGGCAGAGAATCGCCCCACGATCCGATCGTGCCGAGAAGGTCGTTGTCGGCTCCGAGAAGAACTAAGGTGCGGTACAACTCACCAATCACTTCACGATTTACGTGTTGAGGTTGCATTGGAGACTCCTGTCATAGGCTCTGACTGCAGGCTGAGGGCTAAAGGTTGCTCCGACCCCATCGAAGCACCGACGAGAACGAACCAATACTACACTCACCTGACACGTTCTACTAGTTCATCTGTTGGCTAGAGGTAAGCTGACAGCGGGTTTTGATTGCTGGCGTCAGCCTGACTCGCCTTCGATCAGATCAACTTGATAATAAGCCGCTTGCCCGGTCTTTCGAGATTCCGAGCCGCACTGCAATGGCGTTGATATTGAGCCCTTCTTCCCGTAGCCGTCGTGCCTCTGTACGCAGACGATCCTCTTCCTTGGGCTTGAGTTCGAATTGATAAATTGAATCGGCTCTAGCCAGGATATCTCCTACCGGCAAATTGTCGATCTCAGATCCCGCAATGGTTTCGAGCAAGAATTCGCGCTGATCCCCAGTGCGGGCCGCACCGAACTTCGTATGGTTGGCCAATTCTGTAGCCCATTTTCGGACAAGACTTTTGTCGACTACATGCTCCGGAAATGAATCTTCGTTTTCGTTTGAATCTCTCTCAAGGGCGTCTGTCAGGTCCTCGAATGCTTGGAACCAATCCGCGAAGCACTGATAGGTGTGAACAATTTCCCCTCTCATAAACGCCAGATCCAGAACCGCCGTTACGCCGACTTTGTCTCGATACGTTTCGATGTCGTGACGGGAAGGTAAAGAGTCAATCTCGGTTCGGGCTTCTGCCTCGGACGCGATACACTCTTCGAGGCGTTCAAGTGCTTCATCGATCTGGAACTCCTCAAACGGAGCCCAATTGAGGTAGAGTAATTTTGCGTCGACAGCTTTGGCGCATTCCAAGAACTTTGCAAAATCTCCTCCATGCTCCTCGTTCCAATCCACGGTTTTCTGGTCACTACCGTGTGCCCATCCATAGAACACGACGAGTTCTTGCGTATTGGCCAAGCTAACGATGGCCTTCGCTTTTTCAAAAAGCACGTCCCCGCTCTTTGCAGTTTCCATGACCACCTTCTCTTCCGGCCCGCTTAAGCAAGTACACACCATCTTTGTGCTTTGCCGCAATTTCCTTCAGGCGTGCGGACAGATTCTTGATTCGACGGAACGACTGTGGAAGCAGAATTTGAGTAATCAGAATGTTAGTCGCATGTGAACTATAATGCGGGTTCTGAAGGCTGGAGTCATTTCGTCTTAGTGAGGCGATTCTGTGACAACCGCTGAAATGTCGGTGGCCATACCACATCCCATTCAGCGCCGCTACCTTGCGGAGCAACTTGTTCGATTACGACGCGCAGACGAGCAGGAGCGGTATGCGGCCTCTCAACGGCAAGGGAGAATCGACCCGAACCCGCACCAGATTGAAGCCGTGATCTTTGCGTTGAAGCGGATTCCAGAAGGCGGTTGTATTCTCGCCGACGAAGTGGGACTGGGAAAGACCATCGAGGCGGGCCTGGTGATCGCTCAATTGCGTGCTGAGGGAGCGGCTTCTCGCGTACTTCTCGTGGTGCCTAAGCCTCTCGTGGGGCAGTGGCAGGATGAACTATACCGTCTGTTCGGTATCCAGGCTAAAGAGCCGCCTCTAGAGCCACGTGCTTTTTCCGATCAAGGAGTTTTCTTGATAGGTAGGGAGATGGCGGGCAGTGAACGAGGATCAGCTATCCTGAAGGAAGGTGAACCCTTCGACCTGTGCGTCATCGACGAGGCACACGAGGTCTTTTCCAACATTTATCGACGTTACGACAAAGATGGCAACTATCGTGCCGATTCCTCCGAGGCGAGAACGGCGGCTCGCGTTCGAAGTTTTCTGCGCCATACTCCAGTCCTGTTGCTGACTGCCACACCCATACAGAACAATCTCACTGAATTGTGGGGCCTTGTTCAATACGTTGAACCGACTGGAACCCTCCTCGGGAACCTGCAGACTTTTAGGGATGTTTTCTGCGATGGCGATGACCGGAAGCTTGTTCACGGTCAGGACGACGAACTCCGTCGACGCATCGAAACTGTGGTGAAGCGGACGCTGCGTCGGCAGGCGCAGGAATTCCTCGAACGTCCGTTTGTCGCCCGACGTGCTCAGATCTTTGAGTACTCGATGACGCCGCAGGAGAAATCTCTCTATGACGATGTGACAACCTATCTCCTTGAGCCGCAGCTTTTCGCGTTTCGAGGAAATCAGCGCCGACTCCTGCTCATCGGTTTCCACCGCCTTATGGGCTCGTCTGTCCCCGCGTTGACTACTAGCCTACGAAAGGTTGCCGAACGCCTCAAAAACATGCTGTCTGGCGGCACGTCGGACCGAGAGTTGGGTTCAAGGTTGTTAGAGGATCTCGAAGATGAGGATCTTCAGGAAGAAGCTGGGGGCGAGGAAGGTGAGGTCCCAGATGTGGCTCTGGTCGAAGCCGAACTGCAACGCGTTCGTAACTTCATTGAGCGCGCAGAGACCCTACCGCGAGATAGTAAGGCCGAAAAACTTCTGGACGTCATGCGGGTCGTCCGCGAACGCCCGCTCGAACGCCGCCGCGTCGTGATCTTTACAGAATCGCTTGTCACCCAAGCGTACCTTGAGAGTCTGCTGATCAAGAATGGAGGATACAAAGCACAAGACATTACGCTGTTCCGTGGAACGAACGATTCAACTCGGGCGAATCAGGCCTTAGAACGCTGGCAGCATGAGATTGGTGAGGCTCTTCCTTCCTATCAGCGGCCTAGTCGCACCGTGGCTGTTCGGTTGGCTCTGGTTCATGAGTTCAAGACTCGCTCCCAGGTCTTCATTTCAACAGAAGCCGGGGCAAAGGGTCTTAACCTTCAATTCTGCGACACCATCATCAACTATGACTTGCCGTGGAACCCACAGCGCATTGAACAGCGAATCGGTCGGTGTCACCGCTATAGTCAGGAGCACGATGTCACCGTGATTAACTTCTTGGCGGCTGACAACGAGGCGCAACGACTGACTTTCGACATTTTGATTCGCAAACTGGATTTGTTCGGGAAGGTATTGGACGCTTCCGACGTGGTTCTGCACGAACCATCCACAGACGCGCCTGAAACTCTCGCTGGCGCGTTGGGAAGTGATTTCGAAACAAGGCTCCGCCGCATTTATGAGCGTGCCAGAACTGTCGACGAAATCGCGGGCGAACTCCGGCGCCTACGTGAACAAATGGATGAGGAGCGAAAGAACTTCGAGCGGACTTGGGCGCGTACCGCAGGGTTGATCGAGACTCGCTTTGACCAGCGCGTCAAACAAGTATTCCGCCGGTTAAAGACCGACCTCCCGGAGGGACTCGCACATTTCGACAACGGAATGGACCAACTCATTACAGGTTTTCTCGGTGCCTGCGAAATTTCGCACGTGCGCCTGCGCGTTGGTGGTCATGTCCGGTTTCAGCTATCGCCGTCGACTCACTTGCCCCATGGCTGGAGCGATGGCGGCGTCGTGGCTGTGGGACGTGCGGACGAGTTGGAGAACGCTGACCCGCTCCACCTCGGCCATCCACTCGTACGAGCCGCGGTGGAGGAAGCGCGTGCCACCACGCAAGAACGTTTCTTCGTGACATGGATTCTCGACGAAAGCGCGCCTCCTCAGCTGAAACTCAGCAAGGGCAAGCGCGGACGTCTGGTACTGGCCAAGATTCGGTATGAAGGTTTTGAACGGGTCGAGCGCCTCGTTCCGGCGGCGGTGCTTGAGGAGGAAAGCGTCCCGATGGATATAGACTCCGCTCGGTGGTTGTTGGACCACAAACCCCATGATCGGCCCAATGTTGTACCGTTGGTCGGCCTTGATGACGCACTAAATGATGCAGTGGAGGAGATGGCATTCATCGATCAAGCCGAAGTTGGGACCTATGAGCAGCAGCGCTTTGAGCGGAACCTGGAGCAAATCGAGAGGTACGTAGAGGACCAAGTTCTTGTGCTGAGGCGGCGTCTTAACGTGGCGAGTACCGCGCTTCGGGCGGCCGAGGACAAACGTGATTCCGCCTTGGGCGCTGAAGCTCGAAGCCAGGCCGAGGAGCGGATACGGAGGATTCAAGAGGAGATCGACGAACTCGACGCGGAGACGCGCAGGCTCCAGAGGCGAGACGACCCAGACTATGAACGATGGCGCGAGCAGGCGCATCAGCGACGCTACAAACCACCCGAGATCACCCGGATTCTTGACGTGGATTTTGTTCTAGGATGAGGCCCATGGAGGAAAAGGACGTGGCTCTGAAGATTCTGCACACGGCTGACTGGCACCTGGGCCGACACTTTCCCTCCTTTTCGGAAGAGGACGAGACTAAGCTGACCCGAGCCCGTATCGAAGCTGTTGACCGGCTTTTCGGTTTGGCCGAGAGCTACGCAGTCAACGCCGTAGTCTGCGCGGGTGATTTATTCGACGATCCGAGACCATCGGAGATCTGGTGGGGAGGATTGCTACGTCTTCTCGATCACCGAAACTGGAAAAATTGTCCCGTATTTCTCCTGCCTGGAAACCACGATCCTCTCGAACCGAATTCTGTTTATTCCGAAGATCACCCATTCCGGAAAGGGTTGCCCTCTTGGGTACATGTAGTGGATCGCGACGATTACGAGGTCGATATTTCGGATGAAGCGGTTCTCTACGCGACGCCTTGCCGGAGCCAAGCCGGAGCCGACGATCTTGCCTCAAGGCTCCCGAGACGCAATTCGAATGATCAGCGCATTCGTATCGGATTAGTCCATGGACAGACGTTCGACATCTCAGGTCACCAGACTAATTTTCCAATTGCACTGGACGCAGCGCAACAGCGCGGCTTGAATTACCTAGCCATTGGGGATACACATGCTTTTCGCGAACTACCTCCCAAAACTTCTCCCATCGTGTATCCTGGCACACCGGAAGCAACCAGCTTCGGAGAGAAAGACACAGGGTTCGTCGCAGTTGTGTTCTTCCCACACCAAGGTCGGCCACCAATCATACAAAAGCATTCCGTCGCGCGATGGCAGTGGCGTAATCAATGTTGCAAGAGCCTCAACGAGCTCGAAGCAGTAGCTGAACAGGAGCTGAAAGATTGTGTCCTCCGACTAACACTGACTATGAAGGTCAGTCTCTCAGAGCTTGAGCGGGTGGAAGCGATTCTCAACGAACTCAAGGGCAATGAAGCTGCTCACGGGAAAGCTGGAGTTCTCCTGATTGACCGCAAAGATCTCGAACTAAATACTAAAAATGTAGACGATTTCGGCCAGAATCTTCCGGAAGTTCTGAAGGCGGTGATTGCTCGGCTTCAGGTTCAATCAGATGAACAGAACGGTGTCATCGCTCAACGTGCGCTGTACCACCTTTATCAAACCGTGCGAGGACCGGGCAAATGAAGCTCTTGTCGCTCGCAGTGGGACATTTCCGTTGCGTCCGGAAAGCGAAGATTGAATTCGGCGGGGGCCTGAACATTCTGTATGGGCCGAACGATCTTGGAAAGTCCAGTCTGGCCCATGCCATTCGCGCTGCGCTCCTTTTACAAGCTTCGTCCAAGGACCACGAGGAGTTCCTCAACTGGGACGGCAGTGGGGATCCGCATGTGGAGCTTGTTTTCGAAAGCGAGGCACAGCGAATCTGGCGAGTTCGGAAGACCTTTGGGGGCAGTGTGCAGGCCTTCCTCGACGAATCGCGCAACGGTGCTGATTTTCACGTTGAAGCCCGAGGGCGCGACGTCGACGGTCGTCTCAGTGAGATATTGCGCTGGGGCTTGTCTCCACCCGGCGGCAAGGGACGGCCTAAAGGTATGCCGATGACGTTCCTGTCCACGGCGCTCTTAGCCGAGCAAGATCGAGTTAGTGCCATCTTCGAACAGGCCCTGGCGGATGATTCAGACGAATCGGGCAAGAAACAGCTCGTCGAGGCATTGCAGGCGATGGCGGAAGACCCACTTTTCAAGGCTGTGCTTGGGCGGGTACAGGATCGGGTTGATAAAGCATTTACGTCGACCGGCAAAAAGAGGCTCGGCAAGAACTCGCCATGGACTCAAATACGGGATCTGGTTCGTCGAGCCGAAGAGTACGAACGCCAATGCAATCAGGAGTCGCAGAAGACGGCAGCACTCGAAATCGAACTCCAAGAATTGCGCACTCATCAGCTTAAGTGCAAAGAAGCCGTTGAGACTGCACAAGGGTTATTGGAGCAAATGCAGGATAACCACCGAAGAGGCAAACTGCGAAAGGACATTATCGGGCGTCTTGAGCAAAGCAAGGCTCGCCTCAGCGACATCAGCAAGACTTTGCAGGAATTGGCCACCGCCGAACAGTACCACCGCGATTCTGTCCAATGTGTCTCTAACCTCGTCAGGCAAGAACAACTGCTAAAGACCGCCTTGGCCGAGGCAAATGAAAGGGCTCGTGCAGTTAGTGAAGAAGTCGCGCGCCTCCAAGGCGAAGATCGGGCCCGTGAGCAGCTCCTCAAACGGAATTCTTTGGAGAGAAGGCGGGCCGAACTTCGAGCGGAACAGGTCCGGATCAAGGCCGCGCTTGACCAAATCCATGCCGTCGAAACAGCAATCGAAAACGTTCGCACACGCGAGACCGAGGTACGGGAGCTCGCTGAGACAATTGGGGACATATCCGAGCGGCATACTGCCGCACTCGAAGCTGTTCGGCAAGCCACGGACCAAGAGCAACAGCTGCGCGCCATAGGCCATCTCCTCCGCTCGCGCTTGGTAGGCGAGAGTATCAAGCAGGCCGAGGGTAGCTTGGGACAAATTGCCGGCTGGCGTAGTGAGGCCGATAAGCACCGTGCCGCCGCTTCAGACCTTGAAAACCTTCAACCCAGAGTTCCTCTTCCGTCATCGATACAACTCGCCCGCATTAAAACACTCCATCAAGAACTAGAGATCGCTCGTGCACGGCTCAACGTGGGGCTCTCCGTCACGGTCGGGCCCAAGCGAGCATTGATTCTGTCAGTTCGTCCAGACGAAGCAGACTCGACAGAGCACAAATTGGATGATTCTCCCTTCAAAGTGAGTGCGAGCCGCGAAATCCAGCTGAATCTCGCGGGAGTTGCAGACATCACCATTTCCGGCGGGGAAAAAGGTGCTCGCGAGAAATTTGAGAGCCTTCAGGCCCAATGGAGTGCGGAAGCAGAACCCGTCCTCAAACGAGCTGAGGTAGCAAGCCTTGACGCCCTCGCCCAACTCACGCACGATGCAGAGCAACGCTCCCGCGCAATTCAAGAGGCCCGGCAGGCCGCCGCCCAACTGGAACAAAGAGTGGCCGACCAACCTGACTGGGCAGATCGCCTTGCAACGCACCAGCGAGAACTCGCAGCCGCTGAGGCCAGCTTGGAACACGAAAATCGGTTGAACCTGGACAACTTGGCATGCAAATTCGGGATCAGCGAAATCGGCGAGGCGCAACGGCAACTCGACTTGCATCACGTCGAACATTCCAACGTTATTGAGCATGAGAAGAGACTGAATGATGAGCTGATAGCGGCGAAAGCAAGGGTGGGAGATAAACACAATGCGCTGACTGGAGCCCGTGAAGAACTTCTTCGTGCAGAGTCTTGCGTTGGAGGTGAATGGCAGGCTCTATTGCGCCACAACATCGATCAAAACCGTTCCATTGGGACCGAGTTAGTATCAACCGAAGCGGAAATCGAAGAGCTCGCGGCCGAGCAAGATAAGCCCCTAACCACCGCCCTCGAAGCCCTGGAAAACGCTCGGCTGGCCTTGCGAAGCTGTGAAGCTGAGTACAGCAAAACAGCAGCGCAGCTACGCGCTGCGGAGAAGACTCAAGCGTCGGCTGAAGGTGAACTTAAGATCCGCCGCGAAGCGGCTACGAAGCTAGACGAAACAGCGGCTCGCGCTGCCATCAGTCAAATTGAAACGGAATTGAAACTGGTGGCCCCGCCCGTTTACGAGATAACGGACGAAATGCTGACGGAAGCTCAAGAACGAGTTCAAGCCGCTTGTGATGACCTTAAGAAGATAGAGGAAGACATTCAGGGAAAGCGCGGTGCACTTCAGCATGTGGGCGGGGAGGTGGCCAAACAACGCGCTGAGGCTGCGTCTGAAGCACTGGTTGTAGCGAGGGATCAAGAACACGAGATGGAGATTGACTACGCTGCCTGGGAACTGCTTCGCAATACGCTTCGCGAAGCAGAGCAAGAAGAGGGTGGGCATCTCGGACGGGCTCTTGGCGATCCTATCGCCAAACGTTTTGGCGAGCTTACGAGGGGCCGTTACGGTGAGATTGGCCTTGGACCGGACCTTGAGACTCACGGTATATCCGCAGCTGGCCGCGACCGCCCGGTGTCATCACTTTCTGTCGGCACTCGGGATCAGCTTTCGACGATTTTTCGGTTGTCGCTAGCCGAGCAGCTGCGGAGTGCCGTCCTCCTTGACGATCAGCTTACGCAGAGCGATCCAGAGCGTATGGTCTGGTTACGCGACCTGATCAGGCAGGTCGCGGCGAAGATTCAGGTTGTCGTGTTCACCTGTCGGCCGCACGATTATCTGCTTCCCAACGAGATCAACGCTCCAAACGAGTGCCTAGATGGAAACCTCTCCGTTAGAGTAATAGATCTGTTGGAGGTCATCGACGGTACACGTGCAGTAGGTTCCGCGTGACAGGGCGCGCTTAGTGGGGATATTTCCTCTACCACCAGCGTTGAGCGCCGCCAATGATCCCTCGGTGTGAGCGAGTCTCGACCACCAGTCCTTCACCTCCGCAATAGACCCGGCGAATTGGATCGCGCGTCTTCACCTCTCCAAGTACCTGCCCAGCATGCGTATACCAGTGAAACTGCTTCGCCTGCAACAAGCCGAATCCGCGATTTCCGATGATGAGCTTTCCTCGATCTAGCACGTCGACGAGCGCTTCCAACTCGTTTTTCCAGAGGATGTAGAGCCTCGTGTCGGTGAGAATAAAAAGGTGCGTCGAAGTTCTCGCGACCTGTCGCGGGACGGTACCAATGTCATAGACGCGCACGGGAATCCCGTCGGGACCGACTTCGACGACCCTTCCGCTGTAGCCCGCCAGAAAGTTCGTATTTCCCTCGTCGGCGAAGTTTGCGGCGTAGATCCAGTCAGCCCCAAATGCCCCCCCAACCTGCATCGTCATCGAGATCGTCACATTGACCCCCTGCCGCAGACTGACCTTACTCTGATGTAGAATCTGTTGGTAAGCGACCCGCTCGATCTCCGAGCCGGACAGACGGGACAGATCAACTCCCGTTAACAATTCCATCGCTGCGCCCAGTTCCTGAAACTTCTGAGTAGCTGTCGAATCGTGGGGATTGCGATCCGGATGCCATCGCATCGCGAGCGCTCTATATTGGCGTGTGATCGCTTCAGGGCTCACTGGGAGTTCTAATTTCATGAGTCGTAATGCGGCCATGACGTCGGCGCTTGCACCGACGCGTCCAGAGCGCTCAGCGGCGATCTCGGTCCAGCCCTCTTTAGAAGGAAAGCGGAGGCCCCAAATCGGTCGCTTCGTGGTTAGGTCGTAACACCAAGCCTCGTCGACAACCGTAACGAGGTACCGCATCCGGTCCTGTGCGAGCGCTACGCATCGAACATGGTTCTTTAGCGAATCCGGATCGATGCCGAAGCGTTCTGCCTGCGCCGCATATTCAGGAATGTCTGCGACATGTTCAACTAAGAAGGACTGGACCGTATCCGTGTAGCCGTGAAGGATGCCATCACGAGAGAGAAAGAGCATGCCCGAACCGTCGCCATTCACATCGGCACGATAGACGTCATAAACGAGCCCGCGTTCCGCGAGTCGAATCCCCTGCCGATCCGTCGTCAATATGACAGAGGGTGCAGCAGGGAACTCCACACGTTTCCCGGTCGGGTCGATCCAGATGGTCGAACCCGCGGTGTGAAACGTGTCTCGGTAAGCAGAGTTGGGCCGTTGCGCAGGGGCAAGTGACTCCTCGCTGCTCACGGTCCAACCATCGCCGCAAACCGTGAAGTGAGGGATCTTGGTCCGGGATTCCCCGTCACCGCTTCCAGCCACTAAGATTCCTGCCGCTTCGTCATAGGCTCGCGACCGTTCTTCCCAGGCGTTCGGAGCCTTCGGGAGCCTAACGTATGCCAGTCTGCGGAAATCGAGCGTCCGCGCGCGCGCCGCGGAGCGAGTTGGTCCGCTCCGGTGCACTGGCGCGATGATCGATTCGGATGTGCACCTGTCTCCAGTAAGCGGAACTGATTCGGATCCGAGTGCTTCGAGAGAAAACTCCCGGGGATAGAGCAAGAATGTCGAACCCTGCCTGACCCGTTGCAATCGCCTCCCCTTCTCGAGCCACGAGGCAAGTAAGCCAAGTTTGCGGCTATCGCCATCGATCTTCGTCTTCAGATCTTTCTGCCTTAGGCCGGGCTGGGCAGTGACCGCAGCGATGATTTTGTCCACTAGGTCCGCGTCCGACTGTGCTTCGTCGGCGAAAGGGAGCCAGCCGCGGAGTTCCGGCGTTATTTGGAGGGCCTCTCGAAGTTCCGAAACACCCTGACGATCCCCGATCACTGCCATAAGAGTACCCGCCGTATGAACGGCGTGGGAGGTCGAGATATCAAAGCTGCCAAACTCGCTCTTCATCTGCCGAACCACAGCAGGCATGAGGGGATAAGTCTGACGGGCCGCGCGAACTGCAGTTTCGAAGTCGCCGTCGGCCTTCGAGCCGACAATTACATTGCTCAGTTCAAAATAACGATCGACGGCAGCGGCTCCAACCAGCTCGCTTTCCTCCAGGACCTTGTTACTTGCGGTACAATTCTGGCTTGGTGGACGAGATGAAGGCCGAGACTGGCTAGGCTGGGGTTTTAGAGTGGGCGCAAGCCCGGATTGCCGGAACATTCGCTTCAAGAAATCATACATCGTTGTTCAACCGTATGTGATTGCTTTCAGATTTCCACTAGATGGAAGCTTGAAATCCTAGCATAGAGGAGCCAGTTTCAAGCAAAATGGACCCAAGTTCTGGCGATCACTTTAACTCTGGGGACTCCGGTTCTTCGCTTGATCTTTTATCAAAGTTGTACTGAATGGACAGAAGTGCATTTCCTGCCAGGAGTTGGGTGTCTGAGACGGTGCTTTCCAACTACGCACTTGGTGCTCTGAGATAGGTTGCGTGGACGCCTTGGCCCTCGATGTATTTTCGCACAAGGCTTTCCTCAAAAGTTGTCACCAAGACTTGGGAAATCAGTCCCGCACTGGCAGCCGCAACCAGGAAGTTGATTAAAGACCGTCGGTTCCGAATGTCGAGATGTTCCAAGGGTTCATCGATCATCAGGAAATCAACGTTCGAGAACATTGCACAAATCAGAACTCTTGCAAGTACCAGCAACACTGTCTTCTCACCACCACTGAGTTGTGCGTAGTTCATCCAGACCCCCTCGCGCCCAAGCTCGAGGCTCCCTTTGGTATCAAACCTTACCTGGTAGGTCTGACCGGGCCTCAGCTGCTCCCAAATACCCGCGAGGTTTTTATACAGTGGCTCCAAACTCAAATTTCGCTGTTGGTGGCCTACATCGCTAAGCGCTCTTTCTGCCACAGACGACGCGATGGCCGATGTGTAAGTCTCGATCAGCCGACGACTCAACAAGTCTCTTGCAGAGCTAGGGCCAGCAACGGCTCTTGCTTGCCCCAAATCTGCCATTGTCGTTGCAATTCTGTCTTTCAGCTCAGCAATCACGTTTCCTGTATTCTCTTGAGACTTGTTAGCGGTATCCAGAATACTGGCCTGAGCGTCAAGTACAGAGATAAGGTCATTGAGGGCAAAGTCCGGACGACCAATCAGTTCGTCCGATACCGTGATTGAATCCATCTGAACTTTCAGATTTGAAAGCAGCTCAAATTGTCGGCGTAGCTCTGACAGCGCTGAGTTTGATGACTCCTGCTGCACTTCCGCACGAGTCAAATCGGCACGCGCTTTGTTCAGCTCGTTTAGAGTTTCATTCATCAACTGCCCAGCCATGTTGCGATCAATTGGTCGTTTGCAGATGGGACACGGAACGGCACCCGGTTCTGGCTTCTCCACCACTTGTTTCAGAATAGCCATGACTCTTTCAATGCTAGTAACGACGCTACTGAATGCTCCCCGCGAACGCATCGCGACTTCAACATCGTGCGCTAAGTGTGCGACCTTCAATCTCGCCGTGGTGATCGTCTGTTCTGTCTCAGTTATCCACGGCACATCGGTTCGCACCGCGTAGCCGAACCTTTTGCCAGTTGCTTCAAAATCTCGGGCAAGGTTGCGCAACCGCTCAATGTCGAGCATTTGCTGTTGAAGACTTTGTCGATGGGCGAGAGCTGCTTGGAACTTCTTTTCCATCGTGTTTAACAGTTCTTCCAAATCGTGCAATTCCGCCTCGATGCGGCCAACATTGGCGACCGTCGGTACGCTGACAGACTTGGCCAGATCCTCCCGCAACGATTTCGCCAGCTTCTCTTTATCTCGTTGGATCCTACGAAACTGCTCCGTTAAGACCTGTAATTTGTCGAGGCCGAACGCGCGAGTCAAGGCATTGTCCAACGCTTCGCGTGGAGGCTCTTTGAGGTACTGAAATACCTCGCCTTCCGGCATATAGATCAGACGCGAAAAGAAGGTCGGTTCTGTTGCGAGATGCTTCGAGAGGACGGAAGATACCGTTTCCCACCTTCGCGACTCTAAAGGCTGATCGTCGACGGTAAGATCAGCGGCTATGATTCTTTCAGTCGAGAAACTCCTCTTGACCACATAAGCTACGCCCTTCAGATCGAACGCCAACTCAACACTGGAGTCCCGGTGCCGATCTCGTATCAGGTCGTGAAAATCTGCAGTGGTCGTCTCACCGGTTAATGCGAGCGCGATGGCTTCGAGTATCGAGGTTTTCCCGCTTCCGTTTTGCCCAAGCAGAAAATTGACTCCTCCACCAAAATGAACTGTCTTTTCGCTGAACGCTTTCCAGTTGACGATTTTCAGTGTACGTAACAAATCAGTTCTCGACTAAACGTTCGATGGCTTTGTTCAGTTTGTCAATCGCTTCCCCTTCAGGGCGTTCCGTTTCGATGAAGCGAAGAATTGCGTCCGCAAGCTTTCGTAGATGGGGTTCGGAAAGGAACTGCTGAGCCGACGATTTTTCTGGAATTTCAAAGACTCTTGCTTTTTCCTGTGCAAGATAGCGTGCCAGCGCGGAATAAATTGAGCTCATCCAGGCAGTAGCTACTTCTTGTTTCAAATTAACCCAAGTCGCCGTGCTGCCTGATAAATGCCAATCAACAAACTGATGGCTAAATGCTTCCTTGATCGCCTTGAGTACTGGTTCGAGACGTTCATTATTCAAATTGATCTGGTCTGGGCGGTCGAGAAGATGCCTTATTGAAAAGGTATCAACAACGAGGGTCGGGTAATCTCGGGTCGCCCACACCAACACGGCCGCTGTTAGCGTTTGATTCTCTCGAAGAGCATCGAACATTGCACTCAGATCGTTCCGTGACAGCTCTGCTGCGGGCTCCAAAACTAAGTAAACATAAAATAAAACGTCTTCTTTCAACACTAAGAAGTCAGGGGTCCGGCGATCGCTCGTTCGGCCTAAGACACTGTGTCCTTCTTCAATTGCAAAACCTTCCTCTGTGAGGCCCATGAGCAAGACTCGCAACCTGGCCAAGTGTGTCAGACGCTGGGTGTATTCATCGAGATCAGCGGACTTCTCGCGGATGCGAAGGCGATCGAGATATTCTTTTATAAGATCAGGCTGTTCATTGGGCATGTTCATCACCAAGAAAATACTGCTCCAGTTCTCTCGTGATTCTTAGCTTTTCCTTCTCCGCACAATCATACTGATACTGCCCCAGGAATTGAACCGCACGCCTGACGTGCTCCTGTGCCGAAGGTCCTACTCTCCCGTTGTGATGTTCCTTGTAGCTGAGGGTGAGCCTAGCCCACAATTGATTATCGATGGCACACGCACGATGCAGCTCTCGGAAGGCTTCCAGAGAGAGTTGGCCTGTCAGGCCGCGGGTTGAATAGTCTGTAGCGTCGAGTGTTACCCGACGATGTCCAGCTGCCAGACCATTCGTCGCGTTTACCAGCTTCAGATCGTCCGTGACAATAATTGCAGGAGTGTCACCTTGAGACAGCCTCCGAAGGGCTGCGAGCAACAGACTGAGGTCGTGACGACCGATGTCCTCTGGGACAAATCCACGAAGATCGGTGAGTTCTTCATCTGGACATTCTTCTATCTCTACCGACTGTTCGAGTACCGCAGACCAATTTCCCAGAAAGTCTGGGATCGTCACATATTGTTCGACCAGCTCCACCTCGTTTCGAATCATCGATCCTGGCCCTGACGGCTCAATTTGGTCATTGTAGACGAGGACCGATGTGACGGCTCGGTGACCACCTGGATTCGAAACCCGCGCCAGAAAGCCTTCGAGACGATCGAGAAATTCTGGAGCTCTTTCTTGTGCGACTCCGATCTGAGGCGTATTGAGGATCAGAGAACTGATCGCTCTGTTCAGCAAGTTTATACATGGTGTATCCAAGATCATGCACATTCTCGTTCAGTTCCTCCGAAACTCCCTCCAGCACTTAGCGCTCACCATTCTCCAAATCATTCGTCAACGAAAGCCCAATCATAATTGCTTCGCCTATGCAGGCGGAAGTATGCCTAACGATGCATGGATTTGGCAGCCGAGTTCGGTCTATAACTACACCCTCAATTTTGCACAGCACAGAGATTTCCTCGTGGGCTCGCGACGGAGTGGGCACAAATCTAGCACACTACCTAGCCGGCAGGCAGAGAGGCTTATCAGTTGATTGCAGGAATTACTACTGATCGGCCTTGAGTCAGATGGTTGGAGGCGGTTAGACAATGACCGAGAGTGGAACTGCGCCGCGGGTGGAAAGTCCGGTGACTTAGGCCGAATAAGCAGTTTTCTGGTCCAATACTTCTCGCCAGATTTGCGGAATTTGAGCATTCTGTTTCAAAAACATTTTGATCACGTCTCGGCTACCCAGTTCGCCCAAGAACTCGATCACCGGCAGGAAATCCCTGGCATAGGGGCCCGTCCATATTTGAAGGTCGACGGGGTCGTCTTCTTCCAAACCTGCCAGGATTCGGACAGCAGCAAAATAGGCTTCGAACGAATCGTGGCGAAAATGCCAGCGAAGGTCCGATGTCAAAATACCGATCGAAGCAAGCTGCTCAAGAACAGAGATTTCGCTCTCGAAGGTTAAACCGTATTCGGCTTCGATCGTTCCGAGTAGGCTTCGTGAAGTTACGCCACCCTGCATCAGACGAACCAACACGCGATGGGGAAGTCCGAAACCGCGGCGCCCCGTGTCCAGAATGAACCAATCGGCCAAGGTTTCAATCAGCTTCTTCCATCCCTGCCAGGCAATCTGGTCTCGTTCCCCTTGAACGCGCAGGATGCGTCGAAAATACCGCTCAAACAGATCCGCTTTCGTAGTTGCGATCGTATTGTCCAAGCTGTCGTTGATCGCTAGCGTCAAAAGTAGGGGTTCAATCGACTGCGTACCGAAGGAAACGAGTTGACGTATTACCTGCTGACGCTGCTCCGGATCTAGGTTAGCTCGCATTGGCAGATAAACTTGTTCAATGACTCCGAGTTGGAGAGGCTCAAGACGCACAATGGGCAAAGTTTCCGGTGTTCGGCGAAGAGGCCTGCTTGAAAACACAAACCACGAGTTCTGCATTTCCTTTCCCGAAACCAGGGCCACCATTCTGGCGAGTGCCTTCGCTTTGTCGCCTTCAATCTCGCTGACGCCATCAAACAAGACGAGTATGTTTCCTGCCTGCAGTTGTTGCCTCACGATTTCTCCTTGCCGATCGAGGGGCAGCCCATTTCTCCGTCTTAGAGTGTCTGATACCGCTTGTACAATATCTCCTTCGTAGCTTGATGATGAGACGTAGATAGGCAACGAATTCTTGAGAACGCCGGGAAGCCGTCGCTGCAGACCAAGCGATGTTAGCCTGGTCAACACCGTGCTCTTTCCCGCTCCTCCTTCTCCTTGAATGAGCAGGCAGTTGCAGGTAGCCAGGCTCTTGGCGATCGCGTTGTGCAACCCGGTTCCTTCGGCATCAGGGTTGACTGTCAATCCTCCATTGAAGGTTGCCGGCAGGCCAAAATATCGATCGCTTGCCTCCAGCAATTCCGCTAGCTTCAAAGATCGTTCACGGTAGCCGAAAAAAAGCACCCACCTCATCAGCCGCGGGAAAATTCGCATTGGGCTGGTAATCAGCGAGAGGAGCCAATCGATACCAATCCAGTTTCCAACTCCTCTCCACGCGAGCAGAATAATTGCGAGAACAGCCGAAAGGTAAGCCGTCACAGCGGAGGCCAGGAGGCTAACAATCCAAAACCAAGGCTCCGTTGCGTCTCTATTCCAGATTTCGGCGACACTTCTCCAGGACCTCGCCACAAAACCGGCCCTATTCAACTTGTCCACGAGTAAATAAGCGCCATAGTCAGTTCCTATTAACAAAGTGGCAGGTTGTTTTGGAGAACTCGGGATCTCGCAAATCGATAGGACCGATTGAAAAGCCAAGGGACGATCCGAGATCCAGTGTTGCACTGGGCGCGTCGACTCGAAAATATCTGAATTCCAGGACAGTCCGTTCCCGGAAATCGCTACAACAACTTCGGGATGATTCGGGTCGAACCAAGCACTGGTGGCTCCGGCAATCTGGACGTGTAAGGGAGTCCAAGCGTCAGATGAAACAGGCCTCAGGAAGATATTCTCGGGCGTCGTGGCGGCAATTCCGTTTTTACCGCGCTTCACAATATTGAAGACAACGCGGGCGGCCAGAGTGTCCTCAGACTTCCAGGACTGTCGGTCTTTTGATAGGAGAAAGGCACCGTGGTCCGGCAACGCAAACACGTCAGTGTCTACAACAGCTACATGGAGTGTCAGCGACGGGTAGGGCAGCTTTGGCAGCTGACGGAAGCTTTGACCAGAGTCGTCGCTCTCATAAATGCTCGGCTGGTTCGCCCCCTCGAGCGGAGGCATCACGATGATGATGTCGCCGCGGTCCGTCGCCCTAATCGATGACACGGGCGCATCTCGAGGGAGCGTGCCGATCGGCATCCAGTCGGAGGTGTGACCCACCCGAGTAAACAATCCTTTGCTCGATGCCACGAACTCTCGTCCACCAGCAATCTGGACAACCCCGTTTATAGAAAGATCCCTTCCCAACGGATTCGACGAGTTCCAGGTCCGCCCATTGTCGTTAGATTGGAACAAACCATTCTTGGTGGATGCAAAAACGACTCCATCAGCATACGAGACCTGCGTAACAGGACCGCGGCTGAGAAGCGGGTGGGCCAGAAACCAAGAACCGTCCTGTTGAAGGCGATACAACCCTCTGTCCGTTCCTGCATACCGCATACCCTTGTAATCGACCACCGAATACAGACTCGCACCCGGTGGCGCTTCGAGTGCGCGTTGCCAGATTTCGTCCGTATGCGGCTTAAACAGCCCACGTTCGGTGACCGCATAGATTTCGTCTTTCAGGGAAACGAGGCGTTTGAACTGTCCTGAGTCGTCAGGAAGCCGGCCCGCTTGGTTCCATACTGATCCATGATTTGTGCTTTTGTATACCTCGCCTTTGGGACCGACGCCTGCATAAAGGTTGTCTGCGATCGCAGCTACGGATCGGATTTGTGTTCCCTGAGACACCAGAGGAAGTCGTTTCCAAATCTTTTCTGACTCGGAGGCCGAAAAAATGCTTGCAGAAGCATTGGCTGCAAACAATTGATTATCAATTTCGCTCAGATCTGTTACTGGTCCGCCCTGCGGACTGCGAATCGGTGAAAACTGACCCGCGCCGGCGGTTTCCATTAGACCGTTGCCCGGAACAACAATAAATATTCCATCTTGGGTTGTAGCGAGCATGTCCGGTGGCAATCGGTTGATCACATTCCAATTGTCGCCGTTTGAGCTTATCCAATATCCGCCTGAGGTAACGGCCAGAAGATTGTCGCCGGAAATAGCGAGTTGGGTTATTGGGCAGCAAAAAGGACCATTTGAGGCATAGGGCGTGATCCAGTCGTTTGCAGGAGCGTACGTGCGGAGTTCGAGATCGAGCTGGTTAAGTTCCGGATCAGACGATTCGATGGCACATGCAACAAGAGCTATGAACAAGGCGACAAAGCGCTTAAGCGGAACGAATCGCATGTAGTCCCCGTCGGGTGGTGAGTATAGCAAAGAAGGTCTCTCCTCATAAGTTGGCTATGTTCCTCCATTAGACCGAAGGTTTATGAATCATCTATGACAAGGTACGCTCAAGTACTAGGTTAGTAGCTCCAACTGGATCTGGCCGTCGGATGCGCATTCGACGTTTCAAATCGATTAACCCGGTAGTCGCTCTTGACATCACTCCCTGCGAGCCTTAAAGTTGGTTGCCGTGGCGAGATCGCCTGCCGGAGAGCGGGAACTCTTCGGCCTGAGGGGGCTCCTTTCTCGCTGCTTCCCCTAACACAAGTAGCTGGAATTGTGCGTGCTCGACAGACATTGTGTCTATTTCGCGCGCTCGGAGAAGCGTCTGATAGTGCTTCGCATTTTGGCTGAGCGGTAGCGCGGAGTTCCTTACGGGAGGTAACTGCACGATGCGCTTAAGGCCTTTTCGGCGAATTTGTGTCCTCCTACTAGTATGTTCGGTGGTGCCAACTTGTATTGCGGACCCACCACAGACCACCGCTGCCAGAAACGGAATTAGTGTTGGCAAGCCCAAGGTATTTGACAACCGCACCCTCACTCTGATGCTTGAGAACCTCAGCCAGACGTTGCAGGGGATGCAGTCACAATTCATCGATCAGAAATCCCTCGCCGCTGCGCTTGGCACTATTCAGGGTTTTCGATCGACCGAGACCACCTCGAATTTCGCGATCAATACACTGCCGATACCCGGCGTTACCCAAGAAGTCGTAAAGAATACCGGAAACGTGAACAGCAGCGGCAATCCTCTTCCTGATACGACACAGACGACAACCACGACGACCCAAAACGCGCTGACACCACAACCCCCTGCCCTCGACAATGCCCCGGCGTTCTCCGGGTTCAACCCGAATTATGGAGAATCCGCATCGGATCTGCTCAGCGATCAGGTCAATCTCAGTTATCAGATCTTCAATCTACGGATGATTTTAGAACGATCGCTATCCGACCGATTGCTGAATCACGATACACGCCTTCAGGCGGTATTGGGATTCAATATCACCATCGATGCGCCGCGCACTGCCAACGACGCTGTTGCGGTTGTGGAAATCACGCTGAAAGCCCAAAGCGGCGATCTTTCGCTCATCGCTCTGATGCCGCAAGAGAAGACGTACAATTCTGCTGCGCTGAGCACGAAATCGAACTCTTTCGGTGGCAGCGCCGTCGTCAAAATGGTTCAGGTCGGCTATAGCCAGCGACGGCGCGGTCAGACGTTTTATCTGTACCGGGACAACGATACGGTCTCGTACGAGCGCATGGACCCGGATAACCCGGACGAAATCGTATTCGGGTGGATGTTTCGGCCAGTCCTGGGCCGTCGCTCTGTGTCGCCAGGGCTACGACAGTTGTTCGCCATTGCCTCGCTTCCAGCGGCAGATAAGTGCAACCCGGACGACGTCAAAGCCGAAAAATGTCCAGAACAGCGGCTTTCAGCTCATGTACGTACCTTCTGGAAAAAGTACGACGCGGGAACACTGACATCTTTTGAAAAGAAAGACGCTAACCGCGCTTCCCGGTTCAAGTACGCAACCACCTTTGGCTTGACTACTCCAGAACTGTTTAATACCCGCTACGTCAATGAAGCCACTTACACCAATGTGTTCGTCGACACGACGGCGGCCTATCAACACGATCTTGGACCGACGATCTCAAACGTATCGTGGGTTCCGGTAGGAGCGAAAACAGCGTTGGTCTCAGTTGAAGGCAACAACTTTTTCACCGGGACGCAAATCAGACTCGGTGATAAGGCGTACGCCAGCATCTCCGATGGGCTGATTTTGAAGTCCAATCAAGCGTTGGACCTATCAACCAGTCTGGATTCGCTCGCTTCAGGCTCTGCAGCCCTTGTAGGGCGCTATGGGCCTGCGATTCCTTTGGAGATCAACGACGCCAATCGCGAGAAAGGAATCAGTCTTGATCAAGCTGAAATTGGACCCTCGCTCTCGGGATTGCACACTCTGGCGCTTCACCTCATAGGCCCCGATCCCGCCGTTGCCGGTCAACCTCTGACGATCGCCGATCTCCCCAAGAATTCGAGTCCTTTAATCAGCGTCAACGGCAATACAGTTCCTTTGCCCTACGCCATTGACAAGGTGATTGATGGGGGCAACGATCACGTCCTCATACGCGGCGTCATCCCAGACTCTTTTCTCACTGGCGGTGGGGCAACAGTGAGAATTTCGTGGCCTTTCCTGGGCGAGCGGTGGACTTCGGTCGCGCATTTCACAGATCCCGGCTCTGCTTACCAGGCGTTTCGGACAACCGATAAGAGTGTGCTCGTGACTTCGAAGGAAGTCGCGGGGTTCGTTCGGGACCCGCATGACCCCTCACATCCGCTGCCCGCGAGCGCCTGCTGGAAGCTCTTCGCGAGCGATAAACCGCTGAAGCTAAAAACAGAGTCGTGTACCTCTGGAGACGCGGAGACCGAACCGGCGGGCGGAAATGCGGAAGCCGTCGTCCTCAAAACTGCGATTCCTGACAAGATCGTGCTCGTCGACCCGTACGGAGCATCTTTCCCGATCGACGTTCCGAAACTTGCGGGTACCGAAACGGCGGGCCCCAAGTCAATCCTCGTCAATCAATACGATGCAGTATGGATTGAGATTCCACTGGATGACGTTTCGAAGGCGAACTCGGTGGAAGCTGATCTGCTGAAGTTGAAATTCATCCCGAAGCCTGCAACAAAGCCGGGAGAGAAATCCAAATCGATCAAGGTTGAGCTCACGCGCGAGATCACCTCAAGACCCGGAAACGTGGATATCACCGTTCTTGATAAAGACTCGAAATCCGTGGCTACGGCGCGCGTGCAGATTTCATGCGTCGACTGCAAATCGGGCGGAGGAAAATGATGGCGAAAAAACAAGCGAGAAAATATTCCAAAGCAAAAAAGGTACTCGCGAAAGTTCAGCAGGGTTCGCAACAACCATCACAAGCGTTGCTGGGCGACATGCAGAAACTTTTCGACAAGCATGATTGGCCTGGAAATCTGGTTGGAAGGGCGCTAGCGGTAAGCGGCTCCAGTCACTGCCCGCCCGGTACCACCCCCCACGAGATTACTTATCAGCTTCCAGATGGAACATGGGTCACCAAGACAGTCTGCCTGCCGAACACATCGTCTGCTGAAGCGTCGCTTCCGGGTGAACCTGGCACTCAGGATGATTTCGTGTCGGCAAGTCGCGGACACAAGGGACAACTGGCTGAAGCGGACCTTGCCGGAGAAACTGGCAAGCAAGACGATTAAGCTGGGTAGTCATCGACCCGTATGAGGGCTATGAGGGAAGAGATGGAGCCGTCCTGGAAGGCTGTTAAGACAGTCAAGGTCGAGGCGAAGCCAACTGGATATTGGAACTTGGTGATCGACTACATACCAGGATCTCGTTTGCTACGCTTTGCATTACTAACGAAGGACGCGCAGGGCCAGCCCGTTCCAACATTTTGGAACCCTGCAGCTGGAATGCAGGCTGGAGCCGACGGGACCAACTTTACTACGGCGAAATCGGGACTCCTCAGCGGCGGCGCATGTTACGGAGCGCTGATAGGCAAAATCGGCGGGAGTTCCGCCGATATTCCTGACGCCTCCCAACCCACCACTCCCTACGGAAGCAAGCGAGTTTTCGCCGTAGGTTCACGATGTGTGATTTCGCTCGGCGCCTCTGACGGGGGTCCACTGTTTCTGACGATGAACGACAATCCAGAGGGGTTTCTAAACCACTCAGGAGCGCTTCACGTGCAGATTGAGGAGTACGGCACCTAGACGCATTCGATTTGAGATCCGATGACCTCCCTACTGACGTCCATCTCCGGCCAGTTCGGAAAGGCAGTCTTCTTGGGCACCCTCTTTCCCGTATTAGTAGCGGCAATACTAAATGATCTGATCACAATCCCCCTTCTGTCATTCGGGCCAGCCCTGCAAAAGCAGCTCAGCAGAATTGCGGTGGGGGAAGACAAATGGGGCGCAGTTCTATTGGCCTTCATTGTGGTGGTTGCAACCGGATTTCTGTACAACGTAAACATTCCAATCCTCCGTCTCTATGAAGGATATCCGTGGAAGGAATCATGGTTGGGATGGCTGTGGACTTATCGCAAAAAGAAGCGCTTCCGGCAGGCACGCCCTTTGCGCCTGGCTTTGCGCTATTTGCGCCGCCAATTGCAGGCAATTGATCCAGAAGATCCGCTTGCAAGCGATTTGCAATCCCAGCAGACGGCGTTGGCGCTGTATATCAATAGCGAGCTACCGGATCGCGAAGACCTCGTGCTTCCCACTCGCTTCGGCAATGTGATTCGCTGCTTCGAACGATACTCCGATGTTGCTTACGGGATCGATGCCATTATTTTGTGGCCTCGACTCGTCGCTAAAATTGATCCCGGATTCGCGTCCACAATCGACGAGAGTAAGACCTCGGTAGATTTCATGGTCAACTCCTCCTTCTTGTGCACATTGAGCGGGCTTTCGGTGCTGCTAATCGGAGTTTTCGCGCGAACGCCGCCCTCGCCAGAATCGGTCTTTCACTGGGGCTGGAGATCCTCTCTTTTCCTTACCCTCGGCGTCGTGTTTTACGCATTTGCCATTGGACGCAGTAAGGCTTGGGGAGAACAGGTCAAGTCGGCCTTTGATTTGTACCGTTTCGATCTGCTGAAGTCCCTGGGATACCAACAGCAGCCAGCGACTTATTTCGAAGAAAAGGCACTCTGGGATCGCATCTCCAGTCAGTTGCTCTATGCCGATTCACGGGAGAAACCGATTGCATACAAAGCTGGCGCAACCCGAATCAGCGCGTCCCCGGCTGGTGTTCAATTGGCTGTCAGTCGATCGGTTGTTCCTAGCGTGGTGGCTGGAGTCCTGGACGTGGAAGTCACAATCGAAAACAAGGATTCGAAGAAGACTGATTTTGTCATACTTTTCGAGACGGTACCTGATGGCTACAGATTCATGGCGGAATCTGCCCGCACATCCGTGGGCAATGTGGTGGTCACAAATTTTGCGCCATTAGAGATGAAAGTCGAAACCATTGCCGCAGGTACCAGGATTACCGTGAGCTATGCGATTAAATCCTCGGCCACCTAGCCCAAGAGGTTGAACCGTTGCAGGACACACCGATTAGCCGCGTAGAGGGCTTGTTACCTGCGGACCGAGCTGCGCTTGCCGACAAACAGTTGTCTTCGACCCAGAAGATCTGGACGGCGCTGGCGAATAATCAAGGCCTAATTGACACCCTCGGCCTTCCTGACGACGCGAAAACCCGCGTGAGGGGGGCTTTGGCTGCTCAGGCAAGGAAGGAATCACGGTCAATTACCCGAAACAGGCTTGCCAATCATCTTCCAGATCTGATCGTCGCCGCATTTCTCGGCGTTGTCATTATTGCGATGGCATACGTGGATCGAAGGCCCCAGCAGGTGGTGATCGCAGCCAAGGCGATCGCTCCATTTCACGTAATAAATGCGACCGATATCGAAGTGCGCCATGCCTTGGATCCTGCTGCTGAAAAACTGGCCACGAGCAAGTACGTCGGCCGTTATTCAAAGACACAGGTCTCCATTGGCGAAAGCATGGAGAGTGTGAGCCTTAGTTCCGGAATGCGTTTGACGAATGAACTGAATGGCCTTCGGATCTTTGCCGTGAAAATCCGTCCAGCTCCGGCACTGACCGGTGTACCGAACCCGTTCAAGCTTGATTTGTTCCTTTCGCCGCATTTAACAGACGATCGTGGCAGAGCCCGGTTGATGACCGTATACGTTTTGGACTCAAGATCTGATGGTGACGGCCTTTCCGCCGTCATGGCAGCAACCGAAGACGATTCCACAACTTTACTATCAGCTCTATCCGCGGGCGACTTGGTTGCAGCAGGTTTGCCTCGGTAAAGGTAGTTTTTTCACCCTAGTCTGGACGCGAGGTTGCGCGATGGAGGGGATATGTATCTGTTTGACGCCAGTGCGATTGGACTAGCGGGCGCACTACGCCGCCCGAGTCAAAAGATAATTGAGAATCAAGCCTCTGTAAGTCTCGGGGCGGGCGGCGGATTTGGGTCTGCAGAGGTTAGGAAATTTGATTTTAAGGGAATAGTGAGTTTTCGACGTGCGTTCGCTGAGACATCCGGAGACTACAACCGAGACCGCCAGACTTATGAGACCTTAGCCCGTGTCACAGTCGAGCGTCTGAATGTATTGGATGTCATTTCTGCAGACAAGATTGTCGCCAGACTTTCCAGCAGCTATTCGGACCAGGACCTTGAGCCGCGAATCCTCTCCGCCGGCAGTTATTTTGAAAATCTCAGAATCTTAGGGGAGCCGGTGAGAGCCGAACTCGCTACGAGATTCTTTGATGAAAATGACACTTTCTCCAAGCTGGAGAGCGACGCCAAGAGATTGCCGCATGATCGATTCCGGTTCTGGCATTCGAGGGATCCGCGTGCCGAACGGGCATACTTGGTTTCGCTTATTGAAAAGGTAGATCTACCATCCGCGGTGAAGTTGAGACGCGGTGGTTCCATCATCGATATCGCAGATTTCGGCCGGATTTACCTCGCCGAATTCCTGATTCAGCCTTATCGCCGTCAGTTGAATATGATCCGGTTGGAACTGGGATCACCCGTAGCCGGGAGCCTGGTGATTGCCAGTGTGTCTTGCAATGGACTGGGTGGTGATTCCGGCAAGGACGACGATTAGGAGTATCGCTGGTAGAATCGGCAATCAAGCGTCGATCCGAGATGATCATTGACCTTCCTTGCGCGACCAGTAGAGCGTCCGGATACCGTCAGGTTGATCGTCGGAGCATGTCTCGCACTGACTAAGCGGAAGAGAAAGATTATCGAGTTCTTTTGGTCACCGATGGGCCCGGCGCGCAAAGGTAGCACAGCATGGAATGAAGCGTCATAAATCGATATGATGGCCCGATTCGCATCCGAGATTGACAATACAAGAGGATCGCTCAGAACATCCTGGAATCCAAAGTGCGTCAGAGACGGGCAAGGTCCTTCTGAATGCGGGCGAGGATTTTGTCGAATGGAATCTGGCCATGGTAATAAAGTGGAGCCGTCTTTGAATATTCCGCTTCGAATTTCTTCCGGATGTCTTCGTCGTCGATTGTGAATGCTCCACTTTTTGCTACATCGTGATCCAAAGATCTGAAGCGTTTCTTCTTGTGCTCCAAGTATTCCGGGGTTCCGATGAATTTCTGGACCGCTTCTAGGTCGAGCAGTTGATGAATGTCGTAGTAGTGCCTGAGGAAATTCGTCGGGACTGTTCCCGTCCCTTTGAACTGGCCGTATTTTCGGACCACAGCCTGCACCTTTTCTACGAAAGTGTATTCGGGGTTGTAGCAGAGGATATCGAGGGCTCGGTTGTCGACGTATTGAAGGTTCTTGCCCTCCGCGAACTTTATGATCCAGGAAGAAATCGTAACTGCGCGATTCGGAGCCGTCTGGTCGAAACCAACTTCCAGGAGAATTCCGTCCTTGAGACCAGCGATCGAGCCAAAGTGGGTTTCGTAGCTTAGCCTGAGGCCGGCGTTCCTCAACGTTTCGTCATCGTATGTCCTGTCCCGCTCGACGGCCGTGATGCCTGGGATCTTAACCTTATCCTGCAGCTTTTCGTAAAACACGCGCCGCGATTCGATGTGGTGCGGCTTCTCGTGATTTGGGTTGGTATCGACCTGCAATTCGTCGAAGGGTTCAATGCGAATGTCGATGTCTTCGGAAAAACGCTGGATGATACCGAATCCCTTGGAAAGCGAAGTGCCGCCCTTGAGCTCAAAAGTTAAGCCCAGTTGCTTGAGCCCAAAGACGGCATGCATGATCCAATAGTCTTTTTCCACCAGAGCCGGATCATTAATCTTCTCGCTGTCGGCAACGGTCTCGACAAGTGCCTTGAAATCGCTTCTCTCATGCAAAAAGTTATCAGGCGGCATGTTGCAGCATCTCCTGAAACTTTTTCTGCGTCGAGTATTTGCCGTAGAGCGAAACCGCCCGTGAGAGCTTTTTCGGGTCCATCTCTTTGGCTTTTTCGCGAACTCGAGAAAGAACGGCATCCCGGTCTTCGGCAAGTTCGCCGAGTTCATTAACAAGATCAACCAACAGAAACTCGGGAGACAGCTGCCTGGGAACATTTATGCGGCGCTCGAAGGTGACCATGCGATTGCCAAGCGGAAATGTTCCATGCCGTTTCTGGTTGTAGACAACGCGTTTGTTGTAGAGCTGGGTTGTCCCAAGTCCCAACTGGTTGTATGCATTCGGGGAGGTCACAACAAAACGGTCTGTCTTTAAGAACGCTTTCACCAACT
>Ga0335078_10002217_pt1 | contig 29443 bp, 23 predicted proteins | sample Lox_Sample_32_FD_206711 | JGI IMG/M metagenome (GOLD analysis project Ga0335078, IMG submission 206711) | Soil microbial communities from Loxahatchee National Wildlife Refuge, Florida, United States - Lox_Sample_3.2 | ecosystem: Environmental > Terrestrial > Soil > Wetlands | place: USA...
CGCGACTCTGCATAAGGGGTCTATTAGTTACGCCACGCCCATGCTCTATGCCTTTGGTTTCATCGGACTGTTTACTATGGGCGGTCTCACCGGGCTGTTTCTTGCTTGTCTGGGCCTGGATGTCCATGTCCATGACACTTACTTCGTCATCGCGCATTTCCACTACATCATGGTCGGCGGCGCCTTGATGGCCTACCTGGGCGGCCTGCATTATTGGTGGCCCAAGATGAGCGGCCGCATGTATCCGGAGGGTTGGGCTAAGCTGTCGGCTCTGGTCGTCTATCTGGGCTTTAACTTGACCTTCTTCCCGCAATTCATTCTCGGCTACATGGGCATGCCGCGGCGCTACTGGCATTACCCTCCTGAGTTCCAGGTGCTGCAGGTGATGTCGACCGCCGGCGCTTCGGTGCTCGCCGTCGGTTACGTCATGCCGCTGATCTACTTCATCTGGTCTCTGCGCTACGGTCCGATCGCTCCACCCAATCCTTGGGGAGCCACCGGCCTGGAATGGCAGACGGCTTCCCCGCCCCCGGCTTACAACTTCGAGGAGACGCCCGTGGTCACCACCGATGCCTACGACTATGCCGCGCTGGAGGCGGCCAAAGTTGGATAGTCACACTGAGACTCTGGCGCTGCGCGAGCAGTTCGAAACTCCGTCGCAGCAAAAGGAAGCCTCCGCGATGGGAATGTGGATCTTCCTGGTCACCGAAGTCATGTTCTTCGGCGGCATGTTCCTGGCCTACACGGTCTACCGCAAGGCATTCGCGGATGTGTTTTCCATCGCCAGCAACACCCTGAACGTGGTCATCGGCGCCGTGAATACCGGCGTCCTGATCTGCAGCAGCTTCACTATGGTGCTGGCCGTGCGCGCCGCCCGGATCGGTAGCCGCCGGCTCTTGATCCTCTTCCTGATTCTGACCATGCTGCTGGGAACCGCCTTCCTGGGCATCAAGGGCTATGAATGGAACCAGAAATTCCAGGAACATCATGTGCCCGGTGCCACGTTTCATCTCGAGGGCACCGCCCAGCAGGGCCCGGCGGAATTGTTCTTCTCCCTGTATTTCATGATGACCGGCGTGCACGCTGCGCATATGGTAGTAGGCGTCGGCATCCTGATGACTCTCTTGTTCCAGACATTCGCCGGCAAGTACGGCGCGGAGTATTACACGCCCGTAGATATGGCAGGACTCTACTGGCACTTTGTAGATATCATCTGGATCTATCTCTTTCCCCTACTCTATCTGATTGGCCGCCACCATCACCTCCATGGATGAACACATTGATTCGGTAAAAACGTATGCCGCGGTTTTCGTGGCGCTCCTGTTCCTGACCTTCGCCACCACGATGGTCTCCACAATTGACCTTGGACCGCTCAACGTAGTCGCCGCCTTGGCTATCGCTGCCATCAAGATGATGCTGGTGGCGCTTTTCTTCATGCACCTGCGCCACAGTACAACGATCATGAAAGTGGTGATCGGCGGCGGACTGCTGTGGTTGGGTATCCTCCTGCTGCTCACTTTGGCCGACTTCACGACGCGCGGCTGGCTGCCCGTGCCGGGTAAATAGCCTCGGGCCGAACCGGGTTGTAACGTTCGGCTGGCTCCAATCACATATACGCAGAGCGCCAATTCCGAACCGTAGGCGCGGAAAGGAAGGTTGTATGCCTCTGCTTCTAAAACTCGCTCGCAAAGCCCTTACGAACGTCGACGACCCGGCAGGCCGGTGGCAGTTCGAAGGAGGCTCGGTCACGCTGGAGAACAGACATGTAGCCAACTACGCCAGTTTCAAGCGCGTTACATTCCACGGGACCGATCAGGACAATCAGAACACCGCATCGGTGACCACGACGATCTTTTTTGTCGGCATGCATCCGCCAGAGTCCATCACGCTCGAAGGCACCCACGACTTCAACTCCGGCAATGAAACCGGCAGCGTGAGTGCAGCCTCGAATACACAATCCGCTCACATCGGGAAGCAATACACGCGCACGGGCGCCACGGACCTTGTTCAAATCGGGTGAAAACCCGGATCTGCTTGTGAACCGCGCCGTCCAGCCTACCGACCAGACGGGCTGGGCGGCGAGATTTCTCTCCACCGCTATGCCGGCAGGCTCAAAACTTATTCCAGAGTGGCGGGGTCAACACGAAGATTTCTGGTGTCTTCGAGCATATCGCGGGGAACGTCCTGTCGTCTTATCTTCACATACATCCAACCGATCGGAGTCGGCTCCGCCACGGCGGCAACATTCCAGGGCGCGCTTTCAGCGAAATCCAAAAAAGATATACCTGGCCTGGGTTTTATCAGACCCGTGTCCCGCAGGAAGTAGAATTCCCGCTGGTTACCAGGATTGTGACGATACATGTACTCGTGTAGTAGCGCGATCCCACAGAGGTGGTTGAAGATCGACGAGGACATAAAGTATGTGATTAGAGTCTCGATCTGAGACGCCTGATTATCGATACGGTGGTGCGCGGAATCGATTTGCGCGCGCATGTCCTCAGTTTGGACCGCCGATTCGATTCGCGCCGCCAGCGTTTCCATCAGGAGTTCTCGCTGGTATTCATTCATGTTGACGAGAGGTTCGGCTGGAGAGTTCACGGCCTGAAGCTGCGCCAACGGCGTGCGTTCAAAACGGGAAGGGCTGACGATCACTTGCAGGATCAGGAGACCTCGCTCTTCGGCTGCTTTGAGCAGCGCCGGTAATTCTTCCGATTGGACGAAATCGGAAGCTAGAAAGTCTGCGCTGATCAGAAGGACAGCTACAGATGCCGCCTCAAGGGCTTTGCGAATCTCGCTTTGCCACGTGTCACCCGGCTTGATGCGGGTATCGTCCCATATATCCGCAATTGAATCCCGGATGAGTGGTCGAAGGTGCACTTGCAGGCGCTCTAACCACTTCTTGTCCGCGTGAGTATAGCTGATGAACACCTTGCGATCAGCCATTTCGCCTCCTGAAACCGATGGCCTTCTGCCCTCCTCACGGTATCATGGAGACGCCATTTCAGGCCAGCAGGCGGGGGTAGCGCGCGTGTACGTGGAGGATCAGTTCGCCGAACAGGGTGTTGGCCCAGGCAAACCACGCGCGCGTGAACTTTCGGGGATCATCCTTGAGGAACGACTCGTGCATGAAGCCTGTGCCGCCGTGAGTGGCTTTTAAGATCGCCAGGCACGCTGCGATTTCGTTCTCATCCTGGCTGGTCAGCGCTCGCGTGATGATGCCGAGCGGCCAGATCATGTTCGGGCCGGAGTGTGGGCTGCCGAGTCCCTCGGCGGCCTTGCCCCGGTAGAAGTACGGGTTGTCATCGCTCAAGACGAACCGGCGCGTGCGCAGGTAAAGCGGGTCGTTAAACTGGCAGCAGCCAAGGTACGGCAGCGAGAGCAGGCTGGGGACGTTCGCGTCGTCCTGGAAGAGCTGATTGCCGAACCCATCGGCCTCGTATGCGTAGACTTCGCCGTACTTCGTCTTGATAGCAGTAGCGTACTTTGCAAGCGCTTCGCGGACCTGGCCGGCGAGGCCCGCACACTCATTTGCGGTGGCCGTATCGTGCAGTTCGGTGATATGGATCTCGCGCAGTTGATTGAGCGCGGTAACCGCGAAGAGGTTCGACGGAATCAGGAGCGGGAAGATACAAGCGTCATCCGAGGGGCGGAATCCAGAGTGGATCAGGCCGCACGGTCTCGTTGGGTTGCCGTAGCCATTTTGCGGGAGCGAGTCGCCGGGAACCGCGGTGATCCGCTGAAAGTGGTAGGGCCCCCGGCCGTGGAAGCGTTGCTGCTCCCGGAATGTCCGCACAATAAGCCGTGCGGCTTCGCGCCAGCGCTGGTCGAAGCACCTGCCGTCGCCGGTCTGTTTCCAGTAGCCGTGGGCCAACCTGACCGGATAGCACAGCGAATCGATCTCCCATTTGCGCTCGTGCAACTCCGGCTTCATTTCGGTCAGGTCCTTGTCCCACTCGCTGCCCGTAGGGCCCAAGTTGAAGGCGTTGGCGTACGGGTCGATCAGGATCGAGCGGGTCTGGCGCCTCACCACTCCTTCTATCAGCACCTTGAGCTTGCGGTCGTCTTTGGCGAGGGGCAGATAGGGCCACACCTGCGCGGTGGAATCGCGCAGCCACATGGCGTTGATGTCGCCGGTGACGACGAATGTATCCGGCTTGCCATCCAGAACACCGGTGCGGACCGTGGTGTCGAGCGTGTTCGGAAAGCAGTTTGCAAAGAGCCAGGCGAGTTCGGGATCGGCAATGGACTTGCTGACCTCCAGGATCTTAGCTTCGACGGCCTCGCTGACGAACTTACGCTTTTCCACGGGCGGTCTCTGGCTAGGGAACCGAGTGGATGCAGCGAATCCGGCGGAGGAAAGGGCAATCGATTGGAGAAATACGCGGCGTGTGGACATCTCGATTTATCCTAACCCTGGGCGCCGTCTGAGTTGGGACATCGTAAGGGAGTGAACTGCGTCCGGCTGCCAGCGTGCGCACCGAGTTTCACAACCGTCGGCGCGGTCATGGTCTGCCGGAGTCGTTAAGAACAAACGAAAGAGAATGGCGCATCCTCAGCGGCAAAGGGAGCAAGATCGATCTCGATTCAGGAAATCCATGCGCATATGTCAGGCAAACGAAGAACGATGAGCCCAAACGAATTCAGCTTCCCGAGATGGCCAGCGAGGCTCTGCGAGCGTTGCCGAGCTTCGGCCGTAACGAGTATGTGTTCCCAGCCAAGGCCAACCCACGGTTCAAAAGCGACTTCAAGAAACCTCATGCCTGGGACCTTGGGAAGAGGTTCCAGCGCGTGGCCAAACTCGCTGGTGTGCAGTCCCTGCGGATTCATGATCTCCGCCACTTCGCAGCGTCAACCCTGACGAGCGAGGGCGTCCAGGACAACATCATCAGCTTGATGACGGGACACAAAAGCCGGGAGCTGCGCCGGTACCAGCATCTTCGAGAGGAGCTCAAACGCCAGACAGTTGATCTGATTGCGGCGGTGCTGAAGAAAGCCAGTAAGCGACCGTAGCGGGGATTCTACTTCACGCCTACTTCACACGGGCCGAAATCATTGGAAGAAGCTAAGTGATTGAAAACAATGGCGGGGACGACGGGGCTCGAACCCGCGACCTCCGACGTGACAGGCCGGCGTTCTAACCAACTGAACTACGTCCCCGCGAGGATGTGACTATTTCATACTAGCATGCCAGGGGCGAAAAGGGTGAGCGATTTGACCCGATTCGATCAGCGGCGGGAGGGCGCCTCGAGGCGTTCGCCGCACAACTGGCGGACCATCTCCTCCAACTCGGCAACCCGCTGGGTGAGATCGGCGAGCGCTTGCCCTTCCGGGTCCGGCAGCCTGCCGTGCTCCAGCACGCCATTCTCGCCGCGCGTGCGCACGACGCGCCCAGGAATGCCAACCACCGTGGAGTTATCGGGCACCGGATGCACCACCACGGACCCGGCGCCGATCTTCACGTTATCGCCGACCCGGATATTGCCAAGCACCTTGGCGCCCGTGCCGACCACCACGTGGTTGCCGAGCGTGGGATGCCGCTTGCCTTTTTCGTTGCCCGTGCCGCCCAGGGTCACGCCTTGGTAAAGAAGCACATCGTCGCCAATCTCGGTGGTTTCCCCGATCACTACGCCCATGCCGTGATCGATGAAGAACCGTCTGCCGATCTGCGCTCCAGGATGGATCTCGATGCCGGTTAGAAAACGCCCGCACTGCGAGATCACACGCGGCAGCAGCGGAACGCGCGCGCGGTACACTTTGTGCGCCAGACGGTGTAACAGAATGGCATGAAATCCCGGGTAACAGAGGAAGATCTCGATGACGCTTTTAGCTGCCGGGTCCTCGCGGAAGATGGTGTCGATCTGTTCTTTAACAGCGCGGAACATCGTATCTTCGTATCGTAGCGCTTCAGGGGATTAGATTCATGGAGACCCACGAAAGCTGCGGATGATTCAGCAGCATCACTCTTTCGCTTTCGATCCGGATGCGTCCCCCGTCATGGGCAAATAAACGCGGAACACGCTGCCTTTGCCCAATTCGCTCTCCACGGTGACTTTGCCGCCGTGCTGATCTACGATCTTTGACACAATGGCCAGGCCGAGGCCGACGCCATCCTGCTTGGTGGTGAAAAAGGGATTGAAGATGTTTTCGAGCAGCCGCGGCTCAATTCCCTGCCCGCGGTCGATCACGGCAATCTCCGCATTTCCGTCCACCGGGCGGGTTTTCACCGTCACTGCCCCGCCGGGCGCGGTGGCCTGCGCGGCGTTAGCCACCAGGTTGTAGAACACGCGCTCCATGAGCTCGGCATCCAGCGGGAAGGGCGGAATGTCCGGCGAATAATTCTTGTAGACGGTCACTTCGCGCGCGGCCACTTCGCGCTCCGCCATGGCGACCGAGCGGTCGAGCACCTGCGCCAGGTCGGCCGGCGCGCGGCGCAATTCGAGCGGGCGCACGAAATCGAGAAAGCGCGTGACCAGGGAATTCGTGCGGTCCACCTCGGAGGAGATGAAGCCGGCCATCTCGCGCGCCACTTCGTTCTCCTTGGCCACGCTATGGTTAAGCATCTCGGCCGATGCGCGAATCGTGCCCAACGGATTCCGCAGCTCGTGCGCCAAGCCCGCGGCGAGTTGGCCCAATGCCGCCAGGCGGTCAGACCGGCGCACGGCTTCCTCGGCTTCCTGCAAGCTGCGATTGGCATCCGCAAGCTGGTCCGCCATCATCTTGGTTTTGGCGAACTGGCGACGCAGCGCGTCGGATAGTGTGTTGGCCAGGTTCCCTGCCGCCGCCAGGAGGATCATGCGCAGGGCCAACTCGCGGATTTCCGCCGGCCCGATCTCAAAGCGGTTCCAGTTGATAAACAACACGAAGGAAATATAGGCACCATAGGACAACATGGTGAACGCCAGCGTGCCCAGCACACCCAGCGCGGATCCGGCCGAGACGACCGGCAGCAGCAGAATCCAGTAATCGCTGCTGGTCACCCCCCCCGTGTAGCCGATCAGAAGATAGCAGAGCAACAGCTTGAGCCCGATCCAGGAGACTTTGCCGCGCTTGCCCGCCAGGAACGGCAGCTTGGGCTCCAGAATCTGGACCGCCGCCAGCGCCACCAGCATAACGATCTCGGACGGTTCGCCGGTCAGATTGAAGACGATCATGCCGGCGAACAGGAGCAGCCAGACGACATCCTGCGGCCGGATCCATTTTGCGGCGCGCCGCCACCCTTCAGACTGTGCCACGATGCGATCCCAGACCGGATTATGCCACAATGATTACATCAGTCTCATGCCCAATCACACCCTGGAGCAGGATGAGATCCCGGTTGCGTCGGAACGCGGCGAGAACTTCGCGGATATCCTCTCCCAATACGAGCAGTCCCACTCACATAAGCCTGAAGCCGGCGGCGAGGGGCGCGCAGGCACGGTGGTCGCCATTGCACCGGAGTGGGTTTTCCTCGACATCGGCCAGAAGATGGAGGGTGTCATCGCGGCCTCCGAATTCAAAGACTCGTCCGGCAACCTGAATGTGAAACTGGGCGATCAGTTTCCGGTGTCCATCAAGGGACGCAACGAGGAAGGCTATTACGAACTCTCCAAAGTGCGCGTGGAAAGGCCCAAGGACTGGTCCTCGCTGGAGACGGCCTTTCGCGAGAAGCGCGCCATTGCGGGTGTCGTGAGCGGCGTGATCAAGGGCGGGCTCAGTGTGGACGTGGGCGTGCGCGCGTTCATGCCGGCATCGCGCTCGGGCGCGCGGGATGTGCCCGAGATGGAAAAGCTCGTGGGCCAGGAGATCACCTGCCGCATCATCAAGTTGGACGTCGCTGACGAAGATGTGGTGGTAGACCGGCGCGTGATACTCGAAGAAGAAGAGGAGCGCACCCGGCTGAAGGTGTTCGCGGACCTGCAGGAAGGCACGGTGGTGACGGGCACGGTTCGCAGCTTGACCGATTACGGCGCCTTCGTGGACATCGGCGGCGTGGACGGGCTGCTGCACGTGGCGGACATCTCCTGGGGCCATGTAAAGAAGCCCGCGGACGTGATTTCCGTCGGGCAAAAACTGGACGTGAAGATCCTCAAGACCGACCCTGCGAAGCGGCGCATTTCACTGGGATTGAAGCAGCTCCAGCCACATCCCTGGGAGCAGGCCGGAGAGAAGTACAAGGCCGGTGAGCGGGTGCGCGGCACGGTGACGCGCGTAACCGATTTCGGAGCATTCGTGGAGCTGGAGCCGGGCGTGGAGGGCCTCATCCACCTTTCGGAGATGTCGTGGGCGAAGAAGGTGCGCAAGCCCGCCGACGTGGTGAAGCCGGGCGACAGCGTGGAGGTGGTGGTACTCAGCATCCACGCGGGCGAGCGCCGCATCGGGCTGGGATTGAAGCAGGCGCTGGGCGATCCGTGGGCGGATGCCCGCACGAAGTACCCGGCCGGCGGCGTGGTGGAAGGCCCGGTGGTCAGCCTGACGAAATTCGGCGCTTTTGTGCAGATCACCGAGGGTGTGGAAGGCATGATCCACGTGGGCGACATCACCGGGGAGAAGCGCCTCAATCACCCGCAGGAGGCGCTGAAGCAAGGCCAGACGGTGCGCGCGCAGATCCTGGAAGTGGACCCCGAGCGGCGCCGCATCCGGCTGGGCATGAAGCAGCTTCAGCCTACCACGGTGGATGAATACATCGCCGAGCACAAAGCAGGCGACCTGGTAACGGGGCGCATCGCGGACCTCTCCGGCGGCCGCGCGAAAGTGGAACTGGGCGAAGGCATTCAGGTGGCCTGCCAGATCGGCGCAGGCACCGGCGAAGGCGAGGCGCCGGCAGCCGCAGCGCAGACAGACCTGAACTCGCTCTCTTCCATGCTGTCAGCGAAGTGGAAGGGCAGCGGCTCTACGGGTCAGCGCCCGGCCAAACGCGAGCCGGCCCGCGCGGGCCAGATCCGCAGTTTTCGCATCGTCAGGCTCGACGCGGGGACGAAGAAAATCGATATCGAGCTGGCGGGTTAGCTGGCGCCGAGTTTAGTAAGGCGGCCCGCTTTCCGCTGGATAGCCTTTGCTGAACCAATCCACGTGCATGTTGGTGGGGATGTCCAGCACGCGCACATGCTTGAAACCCCATTCCTTCAAGGCGCTGTAGGCCGGCCGGAGGTTCGGACAGCGGTCCATTGGGCAGCAGCCACAGTAGATGACGATGTCTGCATTCTTGGGCAGGTGCGCCACGGCCTTTCTGAGCAGTTCGATGCCTTCCGGCTTGTATGTAGGACCGGCCTCTATCGCGTGCGGGATGCGCTTACTGCGGTAGAGCACGGTAAACGCCACGCACAAGATCACCGGCGGCTTGGAGGAATGGAGCTCCGCCACCAGGGTCTCGGGTTCGAGCAGCTCCGCGTGGGTCCACGGATCAACCGCCTGCTGCGCCAGACAGACGAAGGCCACAGCGAATACGCCAAACAGCTTTCGCATAACGACAAAGGATAACTCACTTCACGGCGGCGGGCGCTGGCCGTGACGGCTCGGCGACTACTGGATTCTGAGGCGTGCCGGGACCGCGGTGTGCCCGAGGAGATCGGCAAGAGATCCATCCGCCTGGGCCGTCCCGTCGCGCAGGATGCGGTAGAGCGTGGCCCGGCTGATGCCCAGGACCTGCGCAGCCTGCAGTTTGTTGCCGCCCACGCGCATGAGCACGTGCCGCGCATAGCGGCGTTCCAAGTCGGCGAGGGGCATCAACTCCGGATCGCCGGCCGGGTTTGGGGTTTCCTGGCGCAGATACTCGGGCAGATCGCGCACATCGATGAATTCCGCCTCCGCCAGCATGCAGGCATGGCCGAGGACGTTTTCGAGTTCGCGCACGTTGCCTGGCCAAGAGTGGTGCGAAAGGACGGCCTGCGCCCGCCGCGATATGCCGCGGACCGGTTTGCCGTAGCTGGCGGCGAATTGCTCGACGAAGTGGCGCTCGAGCAACGGCAGATCTTCTCGGCGCTCCGCCAAGCGCGGCAGCTTGAGCTCCACCATGGAAAGCCGGTAGTACAAGTCTTCGCGGAAGAGGTTCTGGGCCGCCAGGGCGCGCATGTCGCGATTGGTGGCGGCGATGACGCGCACATCCACTTTGCGCGTCTCGGGCGACCCCACGCGCTGCACTTCCTGGTTCTGCACCACGCGCAGGAGCTTGCTTTGGGTGGGCACGGGCAGGTCGGCGATTTCGTCCAGAAAGACGGTGCCTCCCTGCGCGTATTCGAAAAGTCCTACGCGGTCCTGGGTAGCGCCGGTGAACGCACCGCGCACGTGGCCAAACAGCTCGCTTTCAAAAAGCGTCTCGACAATCGCCGAGCAATTGCAGACCGCGAAGCGCCGGGCCGAAACCGGGCTTAGGCGGTGCAGCGCCTCTGCTACCAATTCTTTTCCGGTGCCGGTTGCGCCGCTGATTAACGCAACCCGGTAATGCGGGGCCACGCGCCGGATGCGCGCGAAGATCTCCAGCATCTGCGGGCTGCGGCCCACCATGCCCTGGAAACGGAAGGCTTCGAGGAGCCGCCCATCCAGCGCCGCCGTCTGGCGCCGCAGGTCGGCTTCGTCGAGCACCTCGGCGATCGACTGGCTGAGGGACTCTGCCGCGAGCGGTTTCACCAGGAAGGCGCGCACGCCCGGCCGGATGTCGGCCAAAGCTGCCTCATCAGCTTCGCCGTCCGTCAGCAGGAGCGTCTGCGCGCCCGGATCCCACTCCACGATGCGTTCCAGGAAGCCAGCTTCGCGCGCCAGGCCGTCTTCCAACAGGATGGCGCTGGCGTGCGCATCATGGATCAGGCGCCAGCCGGCTTCCGCGTCGTCCGCGGAGAGCACCTGGATGCCCTGCGGCTCGAGCGTGCTCCGAATCGTCTGGAGAGTGGCGGCGTCGTGCACGATGGCTACGACAGTCGGCTTTGGCTGCACCTCATCTTATCGGCGGGTGCGGGGTGGGGCTTTAGCACGTACTAATGGGGCGGCGCGCCGGCGATGCCTTCGCGCACGCGCTGGTCAGTCTTGCGCAGGTTTTCGTTGGCCTGCTTCTGCGCCGCGAACTCCCGTGCGGCTTCCTCTTTGTGTCCGGTCCGGATATACGCGGTGGCCAATTCAAAATGCGCCATGGGACTGGCGGGATCGAGTTTGACGGCCGTTTCAAGCGGCGCTACGGCATCCGAGGCGCGGTTGGCCGCGAGCAGCGAGCGCCCCAGCCCGATAAACGCATCGGCGAATCCGGCATCCAGTTTGGTCGCGCGGCTGAAGTGTGCTATGGCGGCGGCGTCCTGGCCGTCCTGTCGGGCCAATTCGCCGAGCACGTATTCCGCTCCGGCATTGTGGGGATCGACTTTCAATTCTGCTTCGAACTCGCGGCGCGCCTCGGCTTTGGAGGTGGGGGTAGGCGGGGCTGAAAGCAGCAAACGTCCGATGCGGTAGTGGATGCCCGGCAGTTGCGGGTCCTTCTTCAGCACCTCATGGTACTCCGCCTCCGCCTGGCTCCACTTGCCCTGCGTTTCGAGCGCCTCCGCATTGAGTTCGTGCACCTGGTAGGAAGTCGGGTCGACATACATCAGCCTCTGCGAAGCCCGGACGGACAAGTCCGAGAAGACATGCACGGCCAGGTAGAGCACCTCGGGATCGTCCGGGAACCGCCGGTTCAAGCCGCGCAGAAAGTCGATGGTGGCCTCCATGTCGTTGAGCGCCATGCCGCACCGCACACCGTCGAGACCGAGGCGTTTCCGCGCGGCGGGATCGGTGGTCTTGGCCAAGTCGGCCTTGAGCAACGGCAGCGCCTCGCGGCAGCGGCCGGATTCGGCCAGTTGTTGAGCGGTCTCGCCGGCCGCCACACCCGCGGCCAAGACGATCGCGAGAAGGAGTTTCACTAGCTTCATTGTACGTTGCCGCCAAAAAAAATCGGGGAGCCGCGAGCGGCCCCCCGAAGATTCATTCTGTGTGTGGGGTATTTACTCCAAACAATTCGGCGTCAAAAGTGGAACTTCAAAGCGAATTGGACCTGTCTGCCGAATACGCCGGAGGCGCCGCCGGACCCCTGTAGCAGGCCCAGAGTACTGCCCAACCCCGCGTTAGGGGCGTTCAGAATGGGGGTATTCGTGAGGTTGGTAGCCTCGGCCCGGAATTCCAGGCTGTAGCGTTCGGTGAAGTTGAAGAACTTCGCCAGGCTGCCATCCAGGGTGGCCAAGCCCGGACCGCGTACCGTGCCCACACCGCAGGTGCCGAAAGTGCCGCCGGTTTCAGGCCCAAAATCAGCCGGATTAAACCATTGGTAGCCCCCTTCCGGCGAGTTCTGCGTGCCGTAAATCTGAACGGGAGCGAGACAGTTGGCGCGGGAGCCGCGCGAACCCGTCCCGGTATCGTCCGAGGCGGAAATGGTCAGCGGGAACCCCGTATGCAGGCTGAGAATAGCGTTGGCCTGCCAGCCGCCCAGAAAGACATTGGCGACCGGGTTGAGGTTGTTGGCGTATTTGCGCCCTCGCCCGAAGGGGAGGTCGTAGGTGGCGTAGCTGGTCAGTACGTGCGTGGCATCGTAGTAACAAGGTCCCCACTCCGACTTCATATCATAGAGATTCTGGAAGTAAGGAGAAGTGGGAACCGCACCGCCGCCCCAGGAGCCGTAATAGCCGCTGGAGTTAGTCATACATTTCGAATAAGTGTAAGCCACCGAGTACTCCAGGCCGTTGCTGAACCGTTTCTGCAGTACCGCCTGTAATGCGTTGTAGCTCTGATCCCCGTTCGAGGCTGTTCCCGATATCTGGGTAATCTCGTTGGCCAGGGTAGGATTGCCTGACAGGTAAGGACTGGGCGCCACGTTTCCTGGCGATACCAGGTACGATTGGAAGTACGGCATCGGCACCATCAGATGCGTGGTTCGTTGACCGACATAACCGACCTGCAGTGTAGTGGAGTTGCCCAACTGGCGCTGAACTGTCAGATTCCACTGGTTGGCAACCGCCGGGCGGATGCCCGGATCCCAGACGCGTAAACCGGCGCCCACGAATGGATCTCCCGGGTTAGCCTCCAGCGGACTGAATCCTTGATCGAGCGTTGTGGGGGGAAGAGATGACGACGAGTATTGACTCCTGGTATAGTCAGCGAAGGTCTCGTGCGCGAATGGCGGATTGATCGGCAGGCGCAGATTAGTGCCGGTCCCTTCCAAATAGTTGGACAGCGTGTAAGCCGCGCGGACCACGGTGTTGTTCATGACATTCCAGGCCACCCCTATGCGAGGCTGGAAGTTAGTGATCCCGTTGTATTGGTTGTAGAGCGCGCAATTGTTTCCGTCTTGATTGGGATACTCGACGGCGCCGGAGATCAACCCGAAGTTGTCCTGGCGGTTATGCACTTCGCACCAGGGAGTGTGCAGTTCCCAGCGCAGGCCAAGATTCAGGGTGAGGTTGGAGGAGGCATGCCAGTCATCCTGGAAGAATGTGGCGAAGACATTGGCGCGCTGGCCCCAGGTGCCGCCATTGACGCCGCCGCCGATCTGAGATGCCAGGCCCAGCATAAAGTCGGCCTCCGGCTGGCCCCCGTTCGTGCCACCAAATGTGGCTCCCGGAGCCAACGTGGTGTAACGCCCATCAAAAGTGAACGTTCCAGCCTCCCCGTTGTTGCCCGAGTAGAAGGTATCGACACGCTGACGCCAGGCCTGGAAACCGAGGTGAAAGGTGTGGCTGCCTTTGGTGATCAACAGGGTGTCTTCTAACTGGATCACGGTATCGGCGAAGAGTTGGTAGATGTCCGAATTGCCGATAGTGCTCGCGTATCCGTTTGAGAAGACCATGGCCGGAAGAATGCTAGAGGGAACACCGGGCAGACCGACCGAAGTGGGAAGGTTACTGAGACCGTTTCCGGCTGCGCCATTATTGATGAACACATAGTTCACACCAATGCGGGCGTCATTGACGAAGGAAGATCCCGCCGTGTGGACCCAATCGAGGACCCCGTTGTGAGTAGGATAATTGGCGAACGAGTTATAGAAGATCGGCACATTATTAGTAGACGGGTTGGCTGTCATACTTTGGGAATAACGGCCGAAGATGCGGTCTTTATCGGTAGGATTCCAGTCCACGCGTGCGTCGCCCTGATCGATGTTAACGGCTGAGTGAGTGGCGTAGAGGTAGTTGTTCACGAAGCCGCTGCCGGTAGGCAGCGGATAAATGCTGTCGTCGCCGACGATCTTCTGGGCCACCGGGCTCAGCATGCTCGCGGGAATGACATTGTTCGAAAATGGCACCCGCTGCCCGCCTACAACATTATTCGGGTTGTAGATCACCTGATTCGGCAGCAACGCTGAGAAGTCGCCGTTGCGCTCGGCTTGTGTCATCACGCTGGTGCCCTGCACCGTCGTCGGCGTGTCAAAGCGCTCCCCCTGGTAGTCAACGAAGAAGAACAGCTTGTCTTTCTTGATGGGACCGCCGAACGTGGCGCCAAACTCGTTCCATCGCTGTGCCGGCCTGGGCGCACCCTCAAAGTTGTAGTTCCACAAGTTCGAATTGAGAACGTTGTTGCGGAAGAACTCAAAAGCGTCACCGTGGTACTGATTGGTTCCCGATTTAATCGAGGTGCTGACAATAGCACCCATGAAGTTGCCGAACTCAGCCGGTCCGTTCTGGGTAATTTCATTGAATTCCTGGATAGCGTCCACGCTAGGGGCATAGCCTACCAAGTTGTCGGAGACTTGGTTGTTGTCCATGCCGTCCAGGATGAAGTTGTCCGCCTGCTCCCGGTTGCCGTTCACGTATGGGCGTCCGCTGTTGCCGGTGGTGAAGCCGTTCTCAAAAGTAGAGAGATCCGGGTGGACCGTCCCAGGCGCGAGCAGCGTCAATTGCACGTAATTTCGAGTGGCCAGCGGCAGGGTCGTATCGGTGCGCGAATCGATTACCTGGCCCAGCAGCGTCTGCTCCGTTTGCAACACCGGCGCGGCCGAGGTGACCTCCACCGTCGTCTGTACATTGCCCACCTTAAGCTGGAAGTCCATTTTGGCGACCTGGTTCATTTGCAGCGTAATGTTGGACTGGGTAGCCGTCTGGAAACCGGTGGCTTCCACTTTCACGTTGTAGCTGCCCACCAGAAGGTTGGGCAGGTTGTAATAACCTTCCGTATTCGTAGTGCCTGGATACGCGATTCCGCGTTCCACCGAGGTGGCTGTTACCCTGGCTCCCGCGACGGCGGCGCCCGTCGGGTCGGTGACCCTTCCGGTGATCGATGCGGCGACCTGCTGGGCCCATGCGGACCCTGCCAGGACACCCAGCGCCACAATCAACGACAGCCATCTGCAACTGCGTAGCACCGTTGTTCGTTTCACAAGATCTCTCCAATTGTTGAGGAGAAGCGGGAAGCTTCTCCGGCCTCTAAAAAATCCGGCGGGCACAAGTGCTATATCGCACTTTTCTACCCGCTGACAACCCCATGTCGAAAAGCTATATAGCAGAAACCTGCTATGTGGGAAGTATAAATCCGGTTGTAATGGTTCGTCAAGAGAAAAAGTGACAAATCTCTGGAATCCGGCGGAGGTTGGGTATAGAATACACTGGTTGAAGCTCTATAGCACTTGGTGCCGCCCGCAAGTTGCTGTTCTCGTTAGCCCGAGGCGGTGAGGAGATGGAAAGCTGATGCTGGAGAAGACCGGTTCCGACGTGCCGGTATATCGGCAGATCCAAAACACTCTTCAACAGCGCATTGAAGCCGGCGAGTTGCAGCCCGGCGATGCCGTGCCATCGGAAAGGGAGCTGGCGCGCACATTTGAGGTCAGCCTGATGACGGCCCGGCACGCCCTGGCGGCGCTGGAACGGGAAGGCATGGTGGCGCGGCGGCGTGGCGCGGGTACCTTCGTCTCGCTGCCCAGGATCCACTTCAACCGGCTGGTGAGCTTTACGGAGCAGATGGCCAGCCGGGGGCTGCAGGCGCGTTCGCGGGTGTTGTCTGCGTGCATCGTGGAGGGCGAACAGGAGGCGGTCGCGCGCCTGGCGTTGCCTGCGAACAGCCGACTGGTGAAGATCGAGCGGGTGCGGCAGGCCGGCGAGCAGCCGTTTGCGTTGGAGTGCTGCTATCTTCCGGCTGAGGAGTTTGCGGACCTGCTCAACGTGCCGCTGGAGCGCCGATCGCTGTTTGGCACCCTGGAGCGCGACCACGGGATCGAGCTGCAATACTCGGACGAAGAAGTGGACGCCACGCCGGCCAGTGCGCGCATCGCTGAACTGCTGGGCATCCACGCGGGTGCGCCTGTGCTACGCATCCGGCAGGCGCTTTACTCGACTGCCGGGCGGGCGACGGTGTACGTCATCGGCTTCTATCGCTCCGACCGGCACACGCTGACGATCCGGCGTTTCCGGCGGTAGGTCGCGGCCAAAGCGCGCGGCGTGTAACTCGCAGGCGACATCCTGCGACAATACCTTCATGTCGATATTGACGAAAGCTCTCACGCTGGCTGTGTGCGCCGTGGCTTTGCGCGCCGAGACGCACATCATGACGTTACGGCAGGCGGTGGCGCGCGCCCTGGCGCAGAACCCAGAGATCGCCATGGCCCGGCTGGACGAATTGAAAGCGCAGGCCGCCGTGCGGGTGCAACACGATCCGTTTACGCCGCGCATCTTTTTCGGCAGCGGGCTGGCTTACACCAACGGGTTTCCTATGAGCATCGATGGCGCCGCGCCCTCCGTGATCCAGGGGCGCGCGTCGCAGTACCTGTTCAACCGGCAGCAGAGCTACGTGGTAGCGCAGACCAAGGAAGAAGCGCGTACGGCCGGCATCAGCACGGCCGCCAAGAAGGACGAGGTGGCCTTCCGGATCGCCTCCCTTTACGTGGACGCGGAACGGGCGGCGCGCGCCGGCGAGATGGTGCGGAAGGAAATCGAGAGCCTGCAGAAGGTGCTGGCCGCCGTCCAGAGCCGGGTGGCGGAGGGCCGCGAATTGCCAATCGAGGCCAAGCGCGGGGAGCTGAACCTGGCGCGCACGCGGGAAGTAGCCGACGCGCTGGATGGAGACCGCGAGACGGCGGAGACTTCCCTGGCCATCGCGCTGGGGTACACGGCTGACGACCGCGTGCAGCCGGCAGAGGAAGAGCGCGCCACCCCCCCCATGCCGGCTTCCGAAGCGGCCGCAGTGGAAAGCGCGCTGGACTCCAGCCAGGAACTGCGCCGCCTGCAATCGGAGATTGTGGCGAAGGGACTGGAAGGCCGGGCGGCGCGCGCCGCGCGTCTGCCGCACGTGGACCTGGTGGCGCAGTACGGCCTCTTCGCCACCTTCAACCACTACCAGGATTATTTTCTGAAATACCAGCGCAACAACGGCGAGATCGGCGTTTCGTTCGTGCTGCCGCTGCTACCCGGACCGGGGGTGAGCGCCGCAGCTGCCGAGGCCGATGCGGAGGCTTCCAAGCTGCGCCTGCAATTGGCCAACACGCGCAACCAGATTGTGGCCGACACGCAGCGATGCTATCGCGAGATCCGCAAGGCGGAAGAAATGCGCGCGGTGGCGCGGCTGGATCTGGAGGTGACGCGCGAGCAGGTGGCCATCAACCTGGCGCAGTTCCAGGAGGGCCGGATCAGGCTCAGCCAATTGGAGGACTCACGGATCGCGGAGAGCGATAAGTGGGTGGCGTTCTACGATGCGCAGTATGCCGCTGAACGGGCCCATTGGAACCTGGCGCGCATCACTGGGGAACTCCTGGCGGCGCTGGAGTGACGGGGCGCGCGCCGGAGGGGCGGTCAACCGGCTATGGAAGCCGGGCGGAACCCGCCCAGGATGCCTTTTCCGTTGCGGCCGTTGGTGGTTTCATCCGACGTGGCGGCGGTTCCCATCCGGACACGATAAAAAGCCAGCAGCTCGGATTCATCGAAGTCGATGGCCTTGGCGTACTGGCGAATGTAGCTGGTGTTGTAGATGCCGCCGGGCAGTTTTTTGAATTCACCACCCTCGATAGCTTTCAGGTTACGAATGTTGATCTTTGTGGATTCTGCGATCTGCTCCAGCGAAATGCCGCGATTCCGCCGGATCGTAGCCAAACCCAGGATGCTGGTGTCTTCTTCCATCAACCCGTTCTCCCCGGAGTGCTGTGCACCCGCCTACTACAGGAACGTATGAAATTGTATTAACGTAATTAAGATAACACAATATCACAGAGGATAGCGATAATCCAATGTATATATCGCGCAGGTACTTTGCGGCAGGCGCCCTGGCCGGACTGGCCGGTTTGCAATTGGATCGCGGGCAGGTCCTTGCGCCCAGACCTAAGTTGTTTATTTTCTTAATCGCCGAGCAATTCCGCGAGATTTATCTGGAGCGCATCGCGGCAGGATTGACGCAAGGCGGCTTTAACCAATTGATAACTAAAGGTATCTTTTATCCGAATTGCCATTTAGCGTCGAGCGGGTTCACAGCGAGCGGTTTGGCCACCCTGGTAGCGGGCGCGTATCCACAATTACACGGTATTATCGCGGACCAATGGTACGACCGCGCGACGCACGCGCCAGTCAAACCGCGCACCGACATGCTGGAAGCCACCACCCTGGCGGACCAGGCGGCGGAGGCCGGGAACAGCCGCGTCTTCTGCCTCGGGTTACGGGAACGCCAGACATCGTTGCTGGCGGGCCAATCCGGAGCCCAGACCTTCTGGATGGACGAAAAGGGCCGGTTCGACACACGCGGCGATGTGCCCGACTGGCTTACGGCATTCAACGCATCGGAGTCGCTCGACTCACTGCACGACAAGAACTGGAACGCGGTGGGCGCCACCAGCGGCACGCCGCCGCTGCGCACGCTGACCTACGATGCCAAGCATCCGGAAGAGTTTTTCGCCCTGTATCAATCGTCACCCTTTGCCCAGGACGCGCAATTCCGGTTACTGCACATGCTGGCGGACGGGGAGAAATTGGGACAGGGCAAGACGCTGGATTTCGTCTTCGTGGCGCTGGGATCGATGGCGCTGCTGGGCTATGAAACCGGATCGGATTCGCCGCTCATGGACCAGATGACCCTGCGACTGGACCTGCGAATTCAAGGCATGCTCGAAATGTTGAACAAGGCGCCGGGAAAGGGCAACTACAACCTGATCTTCGCCGCGGCGCACGGCGCGCCGCCCGAGCCGGACCCGTCCGCCCGCCCGCAGAAGGCGATCTTTGGGGAAACCGTGGCGCGCGCGATCAACAAAGCGCTAGGCGAGTCGATCGACAAATACCCGCCATTCAACACGTACGTGGAGAAGTACGTTTATCCGTTCCTGTATCTGAAACTGGACGCGCTGCGCGAAAAGTCCGTGGCGCTGCCCGGCGCCCGCAGGCTGGCCGGCGAGGCCGCTCTGCGCGTTCCCGGCGTGGCGGGCTATTACACGAAGAACGGCGATTGTTCGCACACCGGCGAGTGGCGGCGGCGCTTCGAAAACAGTTTCCACGATCCGCGTTCGGGCGACGTGATGCTCTCCTACGAGGTGGGAGCGGTGGAGGACTTTGGCGGCGGACGCGGCGTGTCGTACGGCTCGCTCTACAATTACGACACGCAGGTGCCGCTGTTCCTCTATGGCGCGCAATTCGGCAGCCGGCGGATCGAGCGGGCAATCGAACTGGTGGACCTGGCGCCCACCATGGCGCGCGCTGCCGGCCTGTCTCCGCCTTCTTCCACCACCGGCGCGGTGCTGGCGGAAGCCTTCGCGGAAAGCAACGAGCGCTAGATGGACCGCGACGCGGCGCGCCTCGAGACCACCCTGTGCGGCATCTCCCTGCGCAATCCCGTGCTGGCCGCCTCGGGCACTTTTGGCTACGGCGTGGAGTTCGCGCAGCAGGTGGATTTGAATGCCCTGGGCGGGCTGGTGGTGAAGGGCCTGTCGCGCCAGCCGATGGAGGGCAATCCGCCGCCGCGCGTCTGGGAAACGCGGGCCGGCATGCTGAATTCGGTGGGCCTGCAGAACATCGGCGTGACGGCCTTCGTGCGCGAGAAGCTGCCGCACTTGGCGCGGTGGCGCACGCCGGTTTTCGCCAACGTGTTCGGCCACGCCACGGACGATTACGTCGAGGTCGTGCGGGTGCTGGAAGGGGCGGAAGGGATTGCGGGCTACGAGTTGAACGTGTCCTGCCCCAACACGCGCCACGGGGGCATCTATTTTTCCAGCGATCCGGCGCTGTTGGCGGAAGTTGTGGCGGCGGTGAAACGCGTGGCGCGGCGGCCGGTGATGGTTAAGCTGTCGCCGAACGTAGCCGCCATCGAGCCGCTGGCGCGGGCCGCCGAAGATAGCGGAGCCGACGCCCTGTCGCTGGTGAATACGTTTGTGGCGCTAGCCGTGGATGCCCGCGCACGCCGTCCGCGCCTGGGCGCGGGCTTCGGCGGTCTTTCCGGCCCCGCCATCAAGCCCATCGCGCTGCGCATGGTGTATCAGGCGGCGCGCACCGTGAAGATCCCGGTAGTGGGCCTGGGCGGCATCGCCACCGGAGAAGACGCCGCGGAATTCCTGGTGGCCGGCGCGCGCGCGGTCCAGGTGGGCACGGCGACGTTCTGGGATCCGCGCTCGCCCGTGCGCGTGGCTGAGGAACTGGGGCGGTTTCTGCGCCAGGAGGGCGCCGGAAGTGTGGCGGAGATCATGGGGACGCTCGAGTTCCCGGAGTTATCATGAGATTCTCATGACCGACGAACAACTCGAGCAGCTCACCATCAACACCATTCGCACCCTCTCCATGGACGCCGTACAGAAGGCGAATTCCGGACATCCCGGCGCGCCGATGGCGCTGGCCCCGGTGGCCTACACGGTGTGGCAGCACTTCCTGCGGTACGATCCGGAAGACCCGTTGTGGCCCAATCGCGACCGCTTCGTACTCTCGAACGGACACGCCTCGATGCTGCTCTATTCCATCCTGCATCTTTGCGGCGTGAAAGGTCCCAATGGCGAACCCGCGGTGCCGATGGAAGAGATCCAACGCTTCCGGCAGATCGACAGCCGCTGTCCCGGCCACCCGGAGCACGGGCTGACTGCGGGTGTGGAAACCACCACCGGTCCGCTGGGACAGGGGGCCAGCACCAGCGTCGGGATGGCCATGGCGCGCTGGTGGCTGGCCGAGCGGTTCAAGCGGCCCGGCTTCGACCTGTTCGACTACAACGTCTACGTGCTCTGCGGAGACGGCGACATGATGGAGGGCATCACCTCGGAAGCGGCATCGCTGGCGGCGCACCACCGGCTCTCCAATCTCTGCTGGATTTACGACAACAACCGGATCACCATCGAAGGCCATACAGCTCTGGCGTTCAGCGAGGACGTCGCTACCCGCTTCGTGGGTTATGGCTGGAACGTAACGCGGGTGGCTGACGCCAACGACCTGCCGATGCTCGAACGTGCGCTGGGAGTGTTTCAAAACACGCACGACCGGCCCACGCTGATCATCGTGGACAGCCATATCGCCTTCGGCGCGCCGCACAAGCAGGACACCAAGGAAGCGCATGGCGAGGCGTTGGGCGAAGACGAGGTGCGCCTGACCAAGCGCTTCTACGGCTGGCCGGAAGATGCCAAGTTCCTGGTGCCGGATGGCGTGCGCGAGCATCTGCGCGCGGGTGTGGGCGAGCGCGGACGCGAGTTGCGGGCCGCGTGGACGGCTCGCATGCGGGAGTATACGCTCGCGCATCCGGAGCCGGCCGATGCGCTCTGCCGCATGCTGCGCGGCGAGCTGCCGGACGGCTGGGACAAGGACCTGCCCAACTTTCCGGCGGACGCGAAAGGCTTGGCCACCCGCGATTCGTCCGGCAAGGTGCTGAACAAACTGGCGGTCAACATTCCGTGGCTGATGGGCGGCTCCGCGGACCTGTACCCGTCCACCAAGACCCGCCTCACCTTTGAAGGCGCGGGCGAATTCGAACAGGACGACCGTTCCGGGCGCAACATGCATTTCGGTATTCGGGAACACGCCATGGGCGCCATTGTCAGCGGGCTGGCGCTTTCCAAGATCCGCTCCTACGGCTCCACGTTCCTGATTTTCAGCGACTACATGAAAGCGGCCATCCGGCTGAGCGCCCTCATGGAGCTGCCGGTGGTGCACATCTTCACGCACGACTCAATCGGGGTGGGCGAGGACGGGCCGACGCACCAGCCGGTGGAGCAACTGGCGGCGCTGCGGGCGTTGCCGGGCCTGATCACGCTGCGCCCGGCGGACGCCAACGAAGTGGTGGAGTGCTGGAAGCTGATTTTGCGGCAGCGGCAGCATCCGGTAGCTCTGGTTTTGACGCGGCAAGCGCTCCCCACGCTCGATCGCGCGAAGTATGCGCCCGCCAGCGGCGTGGAGAAAGGCGCGTATGTGCTTGCGGATGCGGCCGATGGGAAGCCGGACCTGGTGTTGCTGGCGACCGGCAGCGAAGTTTGGTTGTGCGTCGAGGCGTACGAGCGGCTCACCGCGGAGGGCGTGCGGGCGCGCGTGGTGAGCATGCCGAGCTGGGAGCTGTTCGAGCAGCAGCCGCGGGAGTATCGCGACTCTGTGCTGCCGCCGGACGTAACGGCGCGCGTTTCGGTGGAGCAGGGGGCGGCGCTGGGATGGGACCGCTATATCGGCCCGCACGGCCGGGCACTCGCCATGCACACGTTCGGCGCATCGGCGCCGCTAAAAGACGTGCAGAAGAAGTTCGGCTTCGTGCCGGCCGCCGTGGTGGCCGCCGCGCGCGAAGTGCTGAAGTCCCGTTAGCCCGCAGGGGGCGGCGACTGGCTGGTCTGCGACTGATAAGCTCCCAGCACTTGCTGTAACATGTTGTTAATCAGAGTGGTTGCGTCAGTCGCCGTGCTCGTTGTGCTGGGCGGCTGGAGCAGCGCGGCCGCCACCGAATTGTTGAGAAAGGCCTGCAAATCGCCCTGGCTCTGCATCGCCTGCAACTCCGCTGTCGCGCTGACTCCCGAACTTGCGCCGGACGTGCTGGTAGAGGGCAGCGACACGGGCTGAAGCTGATTGGCACTGGGATCCAGATAACTCAGGGCACTTATGGAACTGGCCATGATATGTCTCCTGTTAAGCTCATCGGCCGCTGCGGAGAATTCCTGCTAAAATCTGGCTGACTATGCCAGGCGGCCTTCCGGATCGAAGACTTACTCTGCCCGAGTGGGGTGTTGTTACTCCGCATGAAACCGCCGCGCGGCTTGTAACCTGGTTGTTATCTGACGAGGTTCAGCTTGCCGAGGGCCCGGAGGCAGGCGGTGTACTGGGGTGGTTCGACGGGGAGGCTTCCGGCCGGTTTGTGTACCCCGAAGTAACAGGCTACTATCTCACGTTCCTGTCGTTTCTGCGCGCACACGGTTGGCCGGCGGTCGACCTCCCGTATCGCGCTCGCCAGGCCGCCGGATGGCTTTACCGCCGCTTCCGCCAGCAGTCGCTACCGGCCACGCGGCTGTACGTATCTGAACCGGCAGTGCCGGACTGGCGCAATAACTTCTCTTTTTCCTTTGACCTGGCGATGATCTGGCGTGGCATTGCGATGGCACGCCAGCTTGCGGGTCCCGCACATTCGGGTCTGCTCCAATCGTCCCTCGAAAGACGCCTCTTTGACCTGTGCTCGCCGGAAGGAGGATTATTGGCCAGCGTTCCCATCAAGCCGGGTCCGGCCGTGGAGTCCTGGTCCACCCATCCGGGAGCCTTTCAATTGAAGTCCGCGGCAGCGCTCCTATGTTCCGGCACCGGCCCGCCATCCGAGTTACGGCGGCCCGCCGAGCTTACTCGCGAGCAGTTTCGCGGGTGGATGCCAAACGGTGGCGAGCGGGAGCTGCTGCACCCTTGCCTCTACTTCGTGGAAGGCGCCTTGCTGTTGGGGGCCGCGGGCGATGACCGGCTGCTGCGGCAGGCTGCCGCGGTGCTCGAACGGCTGGTCCGGACTGCGATCGAGCCGCTTACTGACGATGCCCTGACGGGCTTGCGGTCCGACGTGCTGGCTCAAACGTTGCGCAGCGGCTGTCTGTTGGAGGCGGGAGGCTATTTACACTGGGCGGCGTGGCACTCACTGTTGCCCAAGTTAGCCGCGGCGCTATGCCAGTATTGTGATGCCGAAGGGCGCATCTATTTTCAAAGGGATGTCGCCGGCCGCAGGCGGCACGTGAACGTGTGGAGCGGCCTGTTTGCCGCCCAGGCGTTGATCTGGTACGGCCACTGGCGCCGGCTGGATTTGCCGCTCGCCGCCGCGGCCTGGCTGGTGTAGGCGTATGCGGCCCGGCGTTAGCTTTCCGGTACTGCCCATCGAGGCGCTTACATGCCCAATGCCGCGCATCTTGTGGATCGAACTGACATCCAAGTGTCCGTTTGATTGTATCTTCTGCTCGCGAAAGACCCTACGCGGCGCGGGCGAACACATGGACTTTGAATTGTATCGTTCTGTAATTCAAAGCCTCGATGAACCTGAGATTATCAGGCTGAATTACTCCGGCGAATCGGCTCACTATCCGTATCTGATAGAAGCTATTCACCTGGCCAAGGAACGCGGCGCATTTGTGGAGTTAGTCACGGCCTTCGCCTCGTTTCAGCTCCATAAGATGGAGGCGCTTGTCATCAGCGGGCTCGACCGCCTGACTGTCTCACTGCACACCCTTGACGCAAGGCAGTTCCAGGATCTGTACCGCTACAGCAGCGTGCAGGACATGAAGCAGCGGCTAACAGCCTTGCGTGACGCGCAGCATCGCCTGGGGCGCCGCCGGCCGCTGCTCGATTTCGCCTTTGTGGCACTGCGGGAGAATCTGAACCAGTTGCCGGGTATCGCCGCGTACGCACGGGAACTGGGTGTGCAGGACATCGCCGTTCATCCGCTCATCCGGCGCGATGAGATTCCGGTCCAATTTCCGGCAGAAATCGAAGGCCGGCGCCTGCGCCCTGATTTCATTGCGGCCCTGGCGCAAACCGTGGCGGAAGCCCGCGCCGAGTATCCGGATCTGCAGTTCAACCCATCCACCTGCGAACTGGCACCCGGCCATCGGCTGGGAGAGTATCCGCAGTATTCGGCGGGGCTGCTGCCGGTGGAGGGGCGCATTTTTTCGTGCGACCAAAGTCCCTGGGACTCAGTACACATTCTGGCGAATGGAGACGTGGTCACGTGCGAGGCGCGGGATAAGGTGGTGATGGGCAATCTGCGCGGGACATCTCTTCCGGAGATCTGGCGCAATGCACCCTACCAGAGCTTCCGGCGGGCATTTCAGGAAGGCAGGGATGAGTGCTGCCGCGCCTGCCCATACAAACTGGCGTATGTGCCCGGGCCGCTTCGTACGCGGGTGACCGCGCGCGAAGGTAACGGGCTAGAGTTGGCCGTCGGCTGGCACTGGAGCGAGGGCAATCTTGTCTGGAGCAAGCGCCGCAGCCGCGCCTTGCTGAACGTTTCGAGCGCTCCGGAGGTTCATCCGGATTCCGTGGCCAAATGCCTGGAAGTGAACGGCGTGCTGCCTGGCGGGCAGAACGGCCAGGCCAATGAACTCACCGTCCGGCATCGCGGACAGGTGATCGGCGCTTTCGTAAATCCCACAGACGGGATGCAGGCTTTCCATCTGAGCATGCTATTCCTGGAACCGGCCGAAACCGCGCAGTTTGATTTCGCTGTCAGTCACCCGTGCCGGCCGTCGGACGCGGGTTCTCCGGACGTGCGGGAATTGGGATTCGCGCTACGCGCCTTAGGGGTGACTGACATTGAAGGAGGCAAGCCATCCGGCTCGCTTCTGCCTCGCTGGCGGTGCATTCCGCTTTACCTGGCGCTCGGATGGGGATCTCGCCTGGCGGCACTTCTGCGGCGCGTGCGTACCGGTGTGCGGCGTCTTCGGGCGTGGCGTCCGGGCATCAGCATCGTGATTCCCGAGCGAGGCACGCCGGACCTGCTGGCGCAGACATTGGCCTCCGCCCGCGCCGCGATCAAACAATTGGGCGAAGCGTGCGAAGTGATCGTGATGGTCAACGGCGCCGCGTTTGACAGGTACCGGGAGCTGCGGCAGCGTTTTCCGAAGGTGCGGTGGCTCTACTCCCGAAAGCCGCTGGGGTTCAGCGGAGCAGTTCAGAGGGGCGTGCGGAAAGCCAGGTTCGATTGGGTGTACCTGTTGAATAGCGACATGACCCTGGCGCCCGGGGCTTTGGCCGAGGTGGCGCGCTGGCGCGGCCCGCACGTGTTTGCGATCGCCTCCCAGATTCGTTTCGCGGACGCCCAAGCGCGCCGCCAGGAGACCGGTTGGACGGACTTCCGCACGAACCAGGGAATGGTGGAGATTTTCGACGTGACCCCGGCGGACCAAACCACCGTGCGCGGCCATCTGTACGCGGGCGGCGGCGCTTCCCTGTTCCGGCGGCAGTTGTTGCGGCGGTTCATGTCGCGATCGCATCCCTACAACCCGGTGTATTGGGAGGATGTGGAATGGGGCCTGCGCGCCTGGAGGGCCGGCTACGAGGTGCTGTTTTGCCCCGCGTCGGAAGCCGTTCACATCCACCGCGCGACCGTTTCGCAATACTTCGAGCCGCCGGAAGTGGAGCGCATCCTGCGGCGCAATCAACTGTTATTCTCGCTGCGCAACGGTTTCCACGAAACCGCGCCGCGCGAAGTCATTGCGGGCCTGCGGCGCAACTGGGACCCGCGGACGCTGCGGGAGCTAACCGCCGTCCGCCAGGCGGCGTCGCTGTTCCGGGCGCTGCTGTGGAACGCGCTGGCGCCCGCGCGTGATGTGGACCTGCAGCGGTTGCGCGGCAAGTTCTACCTGCGGCCCATAACGGATGCCCGGCGGCCCACGGTAATCGTCGTCTCACCTTTCGCGGTGTATCCGCCGGCGCATGGCAGCGCGCGGCGGATTGCCAGTCTCATACCGTATCTGTCGCGCGATTTCGATATCGTCTTGCTGTGCGATGAGGAGACGCTCTTCGAAGCGCCGCACTGTCCGGAGCCGGCCGGCCCGGTGGCCATCCATCTGACCGCCGGCCGCGTGGAGAAAGCCGGCGAGGTGGGCGGCCGCATCGCCCGAATCCGGCTCCATTCGCACGGCCGGTTAGGCACGGAAACACAACGGCTGGCCGCGGTCTACGGCGCCTCACTGGTGCAGATCGAACATCTGGAACTGGCGGCGCTCGTCAACCAGAAGCGTAACGGGATTCCCTGGAGCATCACCCTGCACGATGTGTTGTTCACGGAAGGGCGGCGCACTCCGGAAGACCGGTTTGAAGCCGGGCTGATCGCAAAGTACGACGCCGTGATCGCCTGTTCGTGCGAGGACGCCGCGCTGGCGGCGCATCAGCGGGTCGCGGTAGTTCCGAATGGCGTGGAGTGTAATGGACGGCCTTATGAGCCGTCGCGCGGCCGCCGCGGGATCCTATTTATGGGTCCCTTCCGTTACGCGCCGAATCTGCATGGAATCCGGTGCTTTTTGGAGACCGTCTATCCCGGCCTGCGCGCGGCCGTGCCCGGCATCCGGTTGCAGATTCTGGCGGGGCGCAACGGCCGTTCGCTGGCGAAACAATATGCCTGTTTCGATCAGCCGGGCGTCGAAATCGTTGACTCCACCGAGGATGTGGAGCCCTGGCTCAGAGGATGCGCGCTGACCATCAACCCCCTGCCCGAAATGCGGGGATCGAGTATCAAGCTTGTGGAATCGATCGCGGCCGGGCGCGTCTGCGTTTCGACCATCGAGGGCGCCAGGGGGTTCCGCGATTTGCATTCGGAGGCGCTGGTGACGGTGCCGCGAATCGAAGATTTCGTTTCTCCGCTACGGGAGTTGTTACTGGATGAAGAGAGGCGCATTCGCGTGGAGAGGCCGCGGGAAAGCTTGCTGTCGTCTCTGAGCTGGGAGCATGCCGCCCGGGTGCAAGTCCGTTTGTATCGCTCGTGCGGCGTAACTGGCGGGCGCGAGCCTAATGCGCCGAGTACTGAGCCTGCGGCGGGTTCAGTTTGACCACGACAGTCTTCTGCGGCTCATCTATGTCAAAGGTGTTCCCAAAGGTCTGGTAACCCTTGGCGATCACCTGGATGAGAATGGTCCCGCGCGGCAGTTCGGGTACCTTGGCAACGCCTTCCTGATCTGTCCGCATCTCCCAGCTCGTCATGATCTTCTTGCCGAGCTTGATGACGGAGCGTCCCTTCACGAATTTCACCACCACGTCGGCGCGGTCGAGAGGCCTGCCCGTGTGCGACATCACCTTAACAGTGATGCGGGTCATCGGCGGACCTGCCCACATCAGCAGCGCACAGAATAACAGGGCCGGCAGAAGCGCAAGACGGTAACGCATTCTTCAATTATGGCACCTACTCTGAGGCCATATCGGGCAGCAGAAAACGCTGGGGCTGGCCGCAGGCGCGCGCCACTGCCTCGGCGGCCAGGTATCCGCTGCGCACGGCGCCTTCCATGGTGGCGGGCCATCCGGACCGTGTCCAGTCGCCGGCCAGGAACAGGTCGGGGCGGCCGGTTGCGGACGTGGGCCGGAGCCCTTCGGTTCCGGGCGCGGCGGAAAAGGTGGCGCGCTGTTCCTTGATCACGTGCGCCTTTTCGAGGTGCGCCTCCTTCACCGCGGGGAAGAACTCGGCCAGTTCGCCGAGTGCCAGTTCTACAATCTCCGCGCGGCTCATGCCGGACAGCTCGCGCGACGCGCTCACCACAAGCTGCAGGTAGCGGCCTTCGGATTTGTTGAACATCCACTGGATGGTGCGGTCGAGCAGGGTGGCGTGCGCGAGGCCGGTGACCGGGCGGTCAAACCACAGGTGGATGCCGGTGATCGGTGAGTGCTCGAAATCCGGCGCGGGCAAGCCCAGCGGCGCCAGGCGTTCGAAGGGCACCGCGCAAATGTAATAGTCGGCCGCGTGGCGCTCGCCGCCGGCAAGGATGCCTGCGCCGTCTAGGTGCTCGACCGGCGCGCGCAACCGTAGCGTCACCTGGCCGATGCGCTGCCATTGTTCGGCGCGATACAGTTCGCCCAGAGGAATGGCCGGCACGCCCATCTCGTAACCATCCGCGCGCGCCAGGAATCCCAGCCAGAACACCTGGAAGCCGTGGCGCGCGGCCATGCGGTCCAGATCCTCGTTGAGGGCGCTCACCAGCACCTGGCGCCAGAAACGCTCGATGGCGCGGGGAGTCTGGCGCTTCTGGAGCAGCCAGTCGAGCATGGTGATGCGGTCCAGATCGGCGCGCCGCGTGCGCTCGCGGCGCAATGCCGCCAAGCCGCGCGCGATGGCCAGCTTATCGGCCGCGCCCAGAAATCGCAGCTTCAGAAACGATCCGGTGAAATGGAGAGGCGCCCGCAGCCGGCCGCGCCGCAGCGTGGACAGGCGTCCACCCGGTTCGATGAAATAGAACTCACGATAAAAGCGGATACGGTCCCGGACGCCCAGCCGCTCGTAGAAATCCAGCAGATTGACGCAGCAACGCAACAGCACATGCTGACAGTTATCGATCTGCTCGGAAGCATCGTCGGAGGGCGCCAGCGGAAAAGAAGTAGCGCGGCCCCCCAGGAACGGGCGGGCCTCGAACAGCTCCACGCGGTATCCGGCGCCGCCGAGCGCTGCCGCC
>Ga0335078_10002218_pt1 | contig 29439 bp, 27 predicted proteins | sample Lox_Sample_32_FD_206711 | JGI IMG/M metagenome (GOLD analysis project Ga0335078, IMG submission 206711) | Soil microbial communities from Loxahatchee National Wildlife Refuge, Florida, United States - Lox_Sample_3.2 | ecosystem: Environmental > Terrestrial > Soil > Wetlands | place: USA...
CGAGCCGCTGCGGTTCGTGCCCGAGGGCAAGATGGTGGTCCTGGGCCTGGTCACGACCAAGCGCCCGGAGCTGGAGTCCAAGGACGACCTCAAGCGCCGGGTCGAGGAGGCCAGCAAGTTCGTGCCACTGGATCAGCTGTGCCTGTCCGGCCAGTGCGGCTTCTCCTCCACGGTGGAGGGCAACGCGCTGACCTACGACGACCAGGTCGCCAAGCTCCGCCTCATCGTCGAAACCGCCCGCGACATCTGGGGCGACTAGCCCCGCCCCCCGCCCGCGTCTGCGCGCCTGCTTTCCCGGCCCGATTATCGCGGCGCGTCATGGGAAGCAGCAGGGCATGCTTGCCATCATCGCGGCGATCCTGTTCGGTATCGCCTGGGTTATCAATGCCACCGGCGCCGTCACCAGCGCATGGTTCTCCGTCACCGGTCTGCTGCTTCTCGGCCTGGCGTGCCTGGCCCTGCATCAAGCCGGCATCGGGAGTGCCTGGGTGCGGCGCTAACGTTCCACGGCTCACGGCGGGGAGCCTCACGGGTCCGCCCGGATGGCATGGCGCACTACTTCGGCCGAGACGATCGCGAGCTTGCGGCGTTCGGCCCGCGCCTGAGCTCTGAGCTGCGCGTAGGCGTCATGCGCGGTGAGGCCCTGCTGGCCGATGAGCACGCCTTTGGCCTGCTCGATGATGGCCCGTGAGTTCAGCGCCGCCTGCAACTGGGTAGCCAGCTCGGTCTGCTGCTCGCCGAGCAGCATGCTGGCGATGAGCAGCGCGGCCAGGTCGGTGAACGCGAGCAGCGCGAGCTCGACCTCGGCCGACCAGGGGCGGCGCTCCTCGGACAGCACGGCCACCACGCCCACCGCGTCCTGGTTGTACGGGATGGGGCTGGCCAGCACGGCCCGGACCCCGTGGGCGACCGCGTACCGGCTGAACGTCGGCCACCGCTCGTCCTGCGCCAGGTCTTCGGCCCGGACCAGCTCCTTGTCCTCGAAGGCCGCGATGCACGGACCTTCCTGGTGGCGCATCTGCAGCTCTTCCAGGTGCCTCATCCGGTCGTCCGACACCGCGGCGTTCAGCAGGTGGTGATCGACGTCGGCCAGCATCAGGCCCGCGCCGTCGACCGAGAAGACCGCGTGAGTGGTCTGGACGATATGGTGCATCGCGTCCTCGACCCGCATCTCGCCGAAGCGCAGCTTGCCGAGCTCGTTCAGCGCGTGACGTACATCCTGCGTAGAGACGCTCATCTGCCGCTCCTGGGTGTTCCTTGGCTTGCGCGAAGCGCCAGGCCCGGATACTACCCGCGACTAACCGTTCTATTTCTATTTCGCAGTAAGCACCGAAACCGGTGAGTTCGAGGGTCCGCAGGACGCCAGGATCCGGGTGGCGGATGACCGGCCGCCGGCCATCGGGCAGCCACCGCCTGGTCCCCGCGATCAGCCGCGCCGATCCGCAATCCATGAAGCACGTTCCGGCTAGGTCGAAGACCAGCCGTTCCGGCTTGTCCCGCGAGATCAGCGCCAGCTGCCCGGCGAGCAACGGGAGCGTCGCCAGGTCGAGCTCGCCCTTGACGATGATCGTGGTCGTTCCCGGGCGGGTCTCCACCTCGATCACGACCCGACCCGGGGGAGCGGGGGAGGATGGGACGGAACAGGGCCACGTCATGAAGGCTCCACTCGGCAGCGAACAGGCTTCAGCCGGCTGCTGTCAGGGGGCCTCTTCCTGCCGCTAACCAGGAAGCTGCGGGGTCAGCATCGACCGTGCGGGCGGGCCGCAGGGGTCTGGGCGGCATCGTGACTGCCTCAAGTATGCCCCACGACGGCCTGCTCGCAAGCGAGTCTGCGAAGGTGTTGTCATGCCATGGATTGAGCTTGAGGGTGCGGTCAACGTGCGCGACCTGGGCGACCTTCCCACCGAGGACGGTCAGAAGACCGCGAGGGCCAGGCTGCTGCGAGCGGACAACCTGCAGGAACTGTCGGCCGCCGATATCACCAGGCTGGTGCGTGACATCGGCGTGACCACCATCGTCGACCTGCGCAGCTCCAACGAGCTGGCCGCCGAGGGACCCGCGCCGCTGGACGCCGTCGCGGGCGTGCGGCATGCCCACCACCCGGTGCTGGCCGAGGTGGGCTCGAACACCGACGTGATCGCCGACGCGCTGCTGGCCAGGCACCGGCTGGACCAGTCCAGGTACCCGCACGATCCGGTCTGCGGCCACTACCTGGGCTATCTGGAAGACCGCCCTGGCCAGGTGGCGGGGGCGCTGCACAGCATCGCGCGGGCCGAGGGCGCGGCGCTGGTCCACTGCGCGGCGGGCAAGGACAGGACCGGGGTCGTGGTCGCCCTCGCGCTCACCGTGGCCGGCGTGCCCGCCCAGGCCGTGGTGGCCGACTACGCCCTCACCGGCGAGCGCACCGAGGCCATCATGGCCAGGCTGCGCAGATCGCGCCTGTACGCCCGCGATATCGACAGCAAGCCCGCCGAGCTGCACCGGCCGCGGCCCGAGACGATGACGGCGTTCCTGGAGCAGATGGACGCGCGCTACGGCGGTGTCGTGTCATGGCTGACCGGTCACGGCTTCAGCGCCGGCGACGTGGACGCACTGCGCGTCAAGCTCCGGGCAGGCGCTTGAGCGGGAAGGGCGGGACGACGCGCAGTTCGGCGTTCCGGTCGGCGGGGGTGCCGGCCATCGCCGTGACGTCCCAGGGAACGTTGGCCGCGAGCTCGCGGTGCAGCGCGGCGAGGTCATCCGAGGTCTCCGGCGAGGGCGAGACCGGCGCCGCCGGCGTGTCGTGATCCACCATCGTGGTCACGATGGACAGGTACTCGCCGTGGTCGATCAGCTCGACCACCCGGGTCTGGCAGGGCCAGTCCACCACCGCGCAGGTGGTCACCTCCCAGAACCCGCGCGCCGGGTCGGCGGGATCGGGGCGCGGGCGGATCGCGTTGGTGTGCGTGTGGCCGTTCAGCCACAACACCACGTTGGGGAAGCGGTGCAGCAGGGCCACCAGCCCGGAGCCGAGCAACGGCTCGCCGTCCGGGCCCGCGTGGCCGCCGCGGCTGTTGTCCAGCGTGCCGGTGCCGTGGTGCGAGAACACGATCACCAGCCGGTCGTCGTGGCCGGTCCGGACGTCGTCGCCGTTCCAGCCGCGGTAGGCCGAGTGCACCTCGGCCAGCCGGGCCTCCAGCCAGCGGGCCTGCTTGCGGTCCAGGCACCCGGACGCGCCGCCGGCCAGGCAGTTGGTGTCGAGCGCCACGAACCGGACCGCGGGCGTGTCGTAGACGTAATAGGCGGTGCCGTCCAGCCGGTTCCGTTCGGTGAACCCGTGCCCGAACGGCCGCGATCCGGCCCGCAGGTGAGCGTCGACGAAGTCCCGCCTGCTGATCGGCCGGCGGAAGGGATCGGGCGTGACCTGGCGGTACGGGCCGGCCATGAACGCCTCGGGGCGCCCGGTGAACTCCTCCAGCGCGCGGTCGTGATCGAAGTCCCCGCGCAGTCCGGTCGGCTTCCTGCTGCCCGTCAGCGCGGCGGCCAGGCCCGGCGTCTGGGTGCCCACGCCCTGGTTGAGCGCCTCGTGGTTGCCGAAGCAGGACAGCCAGGGAATGCTCAGGCCGGCGGCGGAGAACTCGCGCAGCGCGCGCCGCAGCAGCTCCGGATGGTGCGGGAAGCCGAACTCGCGCCGGAAGAAATCCGGCCCGTCGGCGCCCGGCCCGTCCGGCCGCCAGAAGATGTCACCCGGCCAGTCCGGCGCCTGGACCCCCTCATAGTCCGGGCCGCCGGAATCCGGCGACACCAGCCCGCCGTCGAACAGGGCCAGGAACACCTGCAGTTCGTTCCACTGCGCGTTGTCGATCGCGTCGCCGGTGGTGACCGTCAGTTGCATCGGCAATCCGGTGCCCGGCCCGTGCACCGTGCCGAGCGTGCGGAGGGTGGCGTCGACGGCGTGCGCGGTGAGGGCCTCCTGGGGGCGCTGCACCGGGATGATCTGGGCGTACCGGCGGTCCGCGAACTGGGCGTTGAGGAACTCGAACCGAGTCGGCGACTGGACGTCAGCGAGCTGCAGGTCGGTGATGTGCGCCAGGCAGAACAGCGGACGGCCCGGGCCAGGCTCGGTGCCGTCCCCGCCGAAGTCGTCGCGGATCAGGTGCGGCTCGCCCGGGCCGATCTCGATGGCCCGGTACGAGGCTGACCCGCCCCTGCGGAGTACCGCTCCGGTCCCGAGCCGGCGATGAGTGGTCAGCGGCGGATGGTGACCGCTCACGTGGCTTCCCCCGTCGCCCTCGGCTCGCTCACCCTTCTTCCCCGGCGTCGGCCGGTTCCGCGTCGGCCGACACGAGCACCGGATCGGGCCGGATCGCCAGCATGACGCGGCTGCCCGCCGTCAGCGTGGCCGCTTCGGAGGTCGGAAGCTGGGCCAGGACCGTGGCGTCGCCGAGATCCACTGAGACCCGGCTGGTCGCGCCGAGGAAGGTGACGGCGATCACCGTGCCGGCCAGCGGGCCGGGCTCCGGTGCGTCGCGGGACGCCAGCGTCACCGCTTCCGGGCGCACCAGCGCCACCACCTGGCCGTCGGGCGTCCCCTGATCGACCAGGGGCAGCTTGCAGCCACGGACGGTCACCTCGCCGCCCCGCACCTCGCCGGGGAGCCGGTTGGACAGGCCGACGAACTCGGCCACGAACGATGTCGCCGGGCGCGAGTAGACCTCGGTGGGCGCCGCGAGCTGCTCGATACGACCGTCCCGCATGACGCCGACCCGGTCCGCGATGGCCAGCGCCTCCTCCTGATCATGGGTGACGAACAGCGTGGTGATACTCACCTCGAGCTGGATCCGGCGGATCTGGTCACGCAGCTGAGCCCGGACCTTGGCGTCCAGCGCTGACAGCGGCTCATCGAGCAGCAGCACCTGCGGCTCGATGGCCAGGGCGCGGGCCAGGGCGACCCGCTGCTGCTGCCCGCCGGAGATCTGGTGCGGGTACCGATCCGCCTGCGTTGATAGTCCCACCAGGTCAAGCATCTCCATGGCCCGCTTATCCCGCTGCGCCGCGCCGATCTTACGCAGCCGGAGCCCGAAGGCGACGTTCTGCCGTACCGTCATGTGCGGGAACAGAGAGTAGGCCTGAAATACCATCCCCATGTCCCGCTTGCTGGCCGGCACGTGGGTGATGTCCTTGCCGCCGACGAAGATGCGGCCGGTGTCGGTGTCCTCCAGCCCCGCTAGCAGGCGCAGCGTGGTGGTTTTGCCGCAGCCCGACGGGCCGAGCAGCGCGACAAGCTCGCCCGGATGTACGGTCAGATCGAGTTGGTCGAGCGCGACGACGGGGCCGTAGTGTCGGCTCAGTCCCTCCATCCGCACCTCGACGGCGGCGCGCGAGGATTCCGACTGAGTTTCGGCAACCGGAGAGGTCACATTGCCGCCTTCATCGGTGGCCGCGGCGGCGGCCAGCAAAGGAAAGGATCATCAACAGCGTGAACGCGAACAGCAGTGCGGCCGCTGAAGTTGAGAACACCACGCTGGCATTCGTGGACTCACGGCTTATGTAGTAGAGCGAAGTCTGCAGATTCGTGTACAGCAGCAGCAAGGCGACGGTGAACTCACCTAGCACAAGCGCCGATGTGAGGATCATCGCGTTAAGCACCGCCTGCCCCATATTGGGAACTACCACCCGCCAGATGACGGTGAACCAACCTGCACCTAGACTGCGTGCGGCTTCGGACAGCGTCTTGGTGTCGATGGCGTCCAGGCCCGCGGCGAGCGCCCGGTAAGCGTACGGCAGTGCCAGGACCGCGTACACCCAGAACAGCTGGAGTGCGGACAGGCTGATGTGTGCCCTGATCCTGTTATAGATCGGAGCGAGGCCGACCACCAGCACGATCGCCGGGATGGTGAGCGGCAGTAGGCACAGGAACTCGACCGTGCGGCTGATCCACTGGACCCGCAGCCGGATCCAGATCATGGTGGGAACGAGCAGGATCAAGATGACACCGCAAGTAAGAACAGCCAACTCCAAGGTTATCTCGATGGCGCTCAGCAGGTTGGGATAGGACACGATTTGCGTCCAGGCGGCGAAGGACCACGTGCCCGGTTTTGTCCCTTCCAGCGAAAACCGGATCATCGCGGCCAGCGGCAGCAGGAAGAACAACCCGAACAGAGTGAAAACCACGTAGCGGAAGGTGTTCAGGCGCCTGCGCCGACCGGTCTGCATGCTGCGGCGCGGCACGGTGGCCGGCTCGGCCAGCGGCTCGAAGGCCTGCGGCGCTACCGCAGCCATCGGGCGGTCCTGCGCTGCAAGAGGGCATATCCGGTCATGATGATCGCTACGAGGACGACCATACCCAGGGCGAGCACCTGCGCCTGGTTGGGCGCTGCGAGCCCGACTTCACTGGTCATCGCGGCACTGATCGACTGCGGCACCACGTAGGAGATCTGGTTGTCCCAGGCCTGGATCGTCGCATAGGCGGACAGCGCATTGGCGAACAGCAGCAGCGTGCACCCGATGAACGCGGGCGCGAGAAGCGGCCCGCCGACGTACCGCCAGAACTGAAGGCTCGATCCGCCCAGGTTCTCGGTGGCCTCACGCCATTGGACCCGCAGTCCGTCAATCGCCGGCAGGAAGACCAGTACCATCAGCGGGATCTGGAAGTAGATGTAGATCAGCCCGATCCCTTGCGGGAAGTCATAGAACCAGCTGGCGTGCATGAGGACCCCACTGGTGGGGCCGATGGTGGCCAGGAAGGCGAACGCCAGGGTAACCCCGCCGAACTGGGCTAGCACGCCTGACGCGGACAGGTAGACCCGCCGTATGACGCCCTGAGGGTTGCCGACGGCGACCGCGTACGCGAGCACGGCGCCGAACACGGCGCCGGTTATCGCGGTGACCCCGGACAGAAGCACCGAGTTGACGAAGTACCCGCGGACGGTGGAGTTGCCGAGCAGCTTCAGGCCGGACAGCTCGAAGCCACTGCCATTGGGATTCCTGATCGCACCCCAGAGCACAATCCCCGTCGGCAGTAGCAGGAAGACGCCGACATAAGCGAAGAACGGCAGCGTTCCCGTGAAGGCAAGCGGGGGCCGGCGCCCAGCCCTCTCAGGCTGGGCGCCGGCAGTGGTCGCTGTCATGGCTGACAGTTTCGCCCTTCACTACTTGACAGCGTTCGCCCAGTTCTGCGCCAGGTAGGTCGCGGCGTCGGTGGCCTGGGTCGGGGTCAGGAACACCGGGGTGCCGGTGACGGCCGGCAGCTTGGCCGCCGCGTTGCTGTCGATGGTCTTGTTGCTCGTCATGGCCGGCATCTCGACCGGCCGGGCACCGCCCACGAGCCACAGGTTCTGCCCGCCGGTTGCCACCTGCGAGTAGAGGTATTCCTCCCACAGCCGGGCGGCGGCCGGGTGCGGCGCGTTCTTGTTGATGGCCTGCGCGTAGTAGCCGCCGAGGATGGCGTTCGACGGGACGAAGACCTTCCACGTCGAGGTCGGCTGTCCCACGACAGAGGCGGTGCTGAGATAATCCCAGTTGATGCACACCGGGGTGGTGCCCGCCTTGATCGTCGCCGCCGTGCACATCACAGGAACGAAGTTTCCGGCCTGCTTGAGCTGGTGGAAGAAGTTGACGCCCTTGGAGATGTCGCTGGCCGTTCCGCCTTGGGCCAGGTTCGCCATCATGACGCCGTTGAGCGCGGCGTTGGCCTGGGTCGGGTTCCCGTTCAGCGCCACGGCGCTCTTGAACTTCGGCCCGAGCAGCTGGCTCACCGACGTGATCGTCCCGAACTTAGCCGAGTTGTACCCGATGGCCATGTAGCCGCCGTAGTCCTGGTACCACAGGCCGGTGGGCTCCTTCTGGCTAGCTGGGATGTCGCTCCAGGTGCTCACCTGGTACGGCGCGAACAGCGTGGTGTTGGCCAGCGCCACCGCCATGCCGACGTCGAGCACGTCCGGGGCCGCGGCGGTTCCGTTCTCTTGCTTGACCGCGTTGACCTCATCCTGGCTGCTGCCGGTCGGGTTGGCCGAGTTGACCTTGATCCCGTACTTCTGTGAGAAGTCGTTGATGATGGTGCCGTAGTTGGCCCAGTTCGGCGGCAGGGCGATGACGTTGAGCGTGCCTTCCTTCTTGGCCGCCGCGACCAGCGCGTTCATGCCCCCGCCGGCTGCGGCGGAGGTTTCCGTGGCCCAGTTGGCCGCGCTGCTGGTCCCGCTGCCCGAGGGCCCTGACGAGGAGCCCGACGAGGAGCAGCCCGCCGCCAGCAGCGCCGCGGCGGCGGCGCCCGCGAGCGCCAGTCGATATGAGGATCTCATCCGTGCCTCCTGAAAAGCTTCCCTATCCGAAGTGGATGACGGCTGCCCGAAAAGGCCCCGGGCGACGTCACCGGAACGGTGTGCCGGCCCACCTCTCCCCCAGGTAAGAGTGCAGGATAAACGCATCTAAAACGTTTAGCGTTCGCATGCTCACATACCCGTCGCGAGGGTGTCAAGGGACGTTATCGAGTTGCCGCACTGAGCCCGGTGAACACCGCGTTAACGGGCTGCTCGGGTGCCCGCAGGGAGGCGCGTTCGACCAGTTCAACCGGGGCTACGTAGTCCTCGCGCCGGTCGCCGCCCAGCAGCCGCGCCATCAGCGCGCGGCCCATCTCCCTGCCGTCCAGGCGGATGGTCGCCAGCGGCGGGTCGAGCAGTTCGGAGGTCGGCAGGTCATCGTGCCCGATGACGGAGACGTCCGGCCCGATCCGCCGGGACAGGTCCCGGGCGGTCTTGTAGATCCCGAGCGCGGTGTAGTCGGAGTTGGTGATGACCGCGGTGGGGGCATCCGGCTGCGCCAGCAGCGTCCCGGCCGCCTTGCGCACGTCGGTGACCGTGAGGGGCGAGCGCATGACGACCGGCCGGATGCCGAGCTCGCGAGCCAGGCGCCGGAAGTGGCGCAGCCGGTCCGGGTCGGCCACCAGGCCGCGCGGCGCGGACAGGAACGCGACGCAGGAGTGCCCGAGCTCGGCCAGGCGGCGCATGGCCAGCTCGACCCCGGCCGCGTTGTCGGGGTACACCCGGGACACGCCGGGGACGCCTTCCACGGCCGCGTTCAGCGCCACCACCGGGGTGCCGGGGCGCAGGTCCTGCCACAGGCGCACCGACTCGCCCTTGCCGACCGGGGCGATGGCCAGCCCGGCCAGCCGCTGGGCGGCCATCTCCCGCACCAGCAGGCGCTCGCGCTCGGCCGAGTAGCGCGAGTCGAGCAGCAGCAGGGTGGCCCCGGCCTCGCTCGCCGCCCGTTCGGCCCCGGACAGCACCTCCAGGAAGAAGGGATTGCTGAAGTTGCGGATGACCAGGCCATAGGTGGTGGTGCGGCCGCGCCGCAGCGCCTGGGCCTGCGGGTTGGCCCGGTAGCCGAGCTCGGCGGCGGCCGCCAGGATCCGGCGGCGGGTCTCCTCCGCCACGCCGGGCTGGCCATTCAGCGCGAAGCTCACCGAAGCCACCGATACGCGGGCCAGCCGGGCCACGTCCCGGATGCCCGCTGGCTGCTGCGCTCCGCCCTGCTGACTCGTCACGGCCTACCCACGCTTATGACGCTGCTTCCCCCGATAGGAGCGGAGATACGTCGCTGAGCGCACATCCTAGCGAGCTGGCCGTCCAGCCGGCCAGAGCCAGACGTGGCTATCGGGTGGCTATCAAGCTGACCGCCAACAGATGCCAGGCCGCCATGAACTGGACACCTCGCGTTTGTCTTGGCTAGCCATTATCTCGACTTGTCTAGCCAAGATCGGAATCTTGGTCCCCGCCCCCGGGGACTGTGGTGGTTTGGGAGGGAAACTTGCGCGCAAGGCACGCTGGACGGATTCGGCCAGGTCGCATCCGAAGTCCGCGCACACGTCCCGCATGATCTGCTCCATCCGCCCCAGGCGGGCGGCGGTCAACACCGGATGCCGGTACTTGGCGGCCAACCCGGGCGGGCGTACAGGATTTTGAAAACATGATGCTTGCCAGTGCGAATATCCCCGCAGTCCGCCATGGAGCCATGTATGCTCTAGATGTGCAGCTCCGGTACAACTACCGCCTCTACCCCACTCCCGGGCAGCGGTCCGCGCTCTCCCGGGCGTTCGGCTGCGCGCGGGTCGTGTTCAACGACGGGCTGTGCGCCCGCAGGGAGGCACATGAGGCCGGGCTGCCGTACCTCCCGATGCGGAGCTGTCGGCGCGGCTGACGTCGGCCAAGGCGGCCCCGGAGCGAGCGTGGCTGGGCGAGGTGTCGGCGGTGGTGCTCCAGCAGGCGCTGGCGGACCTGAACACCGCGTACCGGAACTTCCTCGCCTCGGCTAAGGGCACGCGGAAGGGGCCGAAGGTGGCACCGCCCCGGTTCCGGTCACGCAAGGACCGCCGTCAGGCGGTCAGGTTCACCCGCAACGCCCGGTTCGCCGTCACCCCTGGCGGGAAGCTGCGGCTGCCGAAGATCGGGGACGTGCCCGTGCGGTGGTCCCGTGACCTGCCGTCTGACCCGTCCAGCGTCACGGTGATCAGGGATGCGGCGGGACGGTACTTCGCCAGCTTCGTCGTGGAGGCCGGGCCGGATGCCCTGCACGGGACCGCGCCGGCCATCGGCATCGATCTCGGCCTCACCCATTTCGCGGTGCTGTCTGACGGGCGGAAGATCTCATCCCCGCGGTTCCTGCGCCGCGCGGAGAAGAAGCTGCGGCGGGCGCAGCGTTCGCTGTCCCGCAAGCAGGACGGCAGCAGGAACCGGGACAAGGCCAGGGCGAAGGTCGCTCGTGCTCACACGCGGGTGGCCGACGCGCGGCGCGAGTTCCATCACCAGTTGTCCACCGCGCTGATCCGCGATAACCAAGCGGTCGCGGTGGAAGACCTGGCAGTGAAAGCGCTCGCCCGCACGCGGTTGGCCAAGTCGGTGCACGATGCCGGCTGGTCGGCGTTCGTGAGCATGCTGGAGTACAAGGCCCGGCTGTACGGCCGGACGTTCGCCCGAATCGGCCGGTTCGAGCCCACCTCGCAGGTGTGCTCGGCGTGCGGGCACAGGGACGGCCCCAAGCCGCTCGCTGTCCGCCAGTGGACGTGCCCGGCGTGCGGGGCGCGGCTGGACCGGGATGTGAACGCGGCGGTCAACGTCGCGATGGCCGCCGGGCTGGCGGTGTCAGCCTGCAGAGCGCAGGTAAGACCAGGACCCGTCCTGGCTCAGCGCGGTGAAGCAGGAACCCTCCGAGGTGCCGCATGATGCGGCACGGCAGGGATCTCCCGCCTATGGCGGGAGAGGAAGTCAAAGCCTGTTCCCGAACATGCCCGCGCTGGCCATCGAGCCCCGGGTGCTGCTGCTCGACGAGCCGCTGTCCGCCCTGGACGCCAAGGTACGGCTGCAGCGGCTCGGCACCACCACCTTGTTCGTCACCCACGACCAGGAGGAAGCGCTGTCCATGGCCGACCGCCCAGGTCGACAAGCCGAGCGCCGAGGCCGCCGGCCTGGCCCCCGGCGCGTCGGTCTCGGTGTCGCTGCCCGCCCAGCCCGTCCTGGTCGCCCCCCGCCTGTTACCCGATGACGTAGGGCAGGATGTCCGCGATGGTGTGGAGGATCAGCGGGGCGCCGGCCCGCTCCAGGTCGGCGCGGGTGCTGGCGCCGGTCAGCACGCCTGCCACGATCGCGGCCCCGGCCCGCCGCCCGGACTCTATGTCGCTGCCGGTGTCACCGGCCACGGCCAGCTCGCTGACGGCGCCGCCGCGCAGCCGGAGCAGCGCGGTCAGCGGCAGGTCCGGCCACGGCCGTCCGCGTCCCCAGAACCCCGCGTCGGCGGGGGACAGGGCTAGGTCGATCAGCCCGCCCCAGCCGAGCTTGCTGATGATGGCGTCCCTGGTGGCGGGAGAGAAGCCGGTGGCCAGGCAGACCCGGACTCCGGCCTCGCGCAGCCGCGCGATCGTGTCCGCCGCGCCGGGCATGGCCGGCACCTGGCCGCCCCGGACGGCCGCGGCGTAGTGGTCCTCGAACGCCTCGTTGGCCTTGCGCGCCATGGCCTCCTCGCCCAGGATCCGCCGGAACACCTCGATCTTGGACTGGCCCATGCTGGACCGCACGTCGGCCATGGCCTGGTGGTAGGCGGCGACGGGCAGGTTCTGGGTGGCGATGGCCGCGGCGAACGCCTCGATCACCACGCCGTCGTCGGCCACTGTCGTGCCGGCCATGTCCAGGCAGGCCACCGTGATGCGGGTCATGAGAAGGTCTCCTCCGCGATCGCAGGCGAACAGGTCATGCCGCGCCCGCCTGGCCCGGTGACCAGGACCACGCCGGGCTCGACCTCGGCCCGGCAGTACAGTGCGTGACCGGCCACATCGGGGTTCACCTCGCTGTAGACGCCGGCCCAGCGCCGCTGTATCCGGGGGATGGGCGCGCCGAGCAGCGCCTCGGCCCGGGCGCGCAGGTGGTCGTAGGCATCCTCGTCCACGTCGAACGCGAACGGCTCGGCGTACTCGTGCGTGTCGCCGATGGTGAGCCCGCCGTCGGCCCGCTGGACCAGCAGCAGCTGGGCCCGGGCCCGGGCGGCCGCGTCGGCCTGCGGCGGGAGCTGAGCCCGGCCAGGCAGGTCGTAGGCAGGGTAGTAGCGCAGCGAGTCGCCGTCGGCCAGCGCCGTGGTGATCCTCTCGGCCAGCGGCGCCGTCTGCATCATCTGCAGCCGGACCCGCCGGACCCCGCAAACCCCGCCCGAGGCCAGGTACCGGCCGGCCACCCCCGCGTGCGCCGCGCCCGGGCACAGGATCACCAGGTCGCACCGGTGCCAGGCGCCGGTGTGATCGCGCACCGCGTTCGGCGTGATCTCGGTGACCTCCCGGCCGGGCCGCCACTCGTAGCCGTCGCCCGCCAGGTGGCCGCGCAACGCGGGCAGGACCTGACGCGGCTCGACGATCCCGTCGAGCCGGCCGTAAAGGCCGCCCGCGAACTCCCCGCGCAGCGCCGGGTTGACCGCGCGGACGGCCGCGGGGTCCAGCAGCTCGAACCCGCGCCGTTCCGCGTCGGGCAGCGCCGCCGCCTCCTTGAGCAGGGCCAGCTCCGCGTCCCCGGCGGCCAGCGTGAGCGAGCCCGCGGCCCGGAAGCCGAGCCCGGGCACCTGCGCGCCGAGTTCGGACCACAGCTCGCGGGCGCGCAGCGCCAGGGCGAGCTCCGGGCCGGCCTCGCGGCCGCTCACCCAGACCAGGCCGAAGTTCCGCACGCTCGCGCCCCGGGCCTCGGCCTCCCGTTCCAGCTGCACGACCTCGAAGCCGCGCCGCCGGGCCGGCACCTGCAGGGCTGTTACGCCGACCTGGATGGCCTGGCCAGCACCCTGGCCGTGCTGCGACGCGGGGGGGAAGGATGACCGCGGTGGAGGCCCTGGCTGAGCTGTTCGCCGGGCCCGGAGCCCGGGACTACCTGGGCGAGCCGGTGACCATCGGCGAGCACATGCGGCAGGCCGGCGCGCTGGCCGAGGCGGCCGGAGCCGCCGCGCCGCTGGTGGCCGCGGCCCTGCTGCACGACATCGGCCACCTGAGGAACGAGACCGACGCCCGGCACGGCCTTGGCGGCGCGCGCTGGCTGAGCCAGTGGTTCGGCGCGGCGGTGACCGAGCCGGTCCGGCTGCACGTCGCGGCCAAGCGCTACCTGTGCGCCACCGAGCCGGGGTACTTCACCCGGCTGTCGCCGGAGTCGGTCCGCACCCTGGCGCTGCAGGGCGGCCCGATGACCCCCGCGCAAGCCGCCGCGTTCGAGTCGCTGCCCTACGCGGGGGACGCCGTCGCCGTCCGCCGCTGGGACGACCAGGCCAAGGACCCCGCGGTCACCCCGCCCCCCTTCGCCCACTTCGCGCCGCTGCTGCAGGATCTGACCACGGCCTAGGCGTGCGGGACAGGGCGTTGACCGCGGTGGAGTTGCGGACGCTGAACGCGACCGCGCTGCCCAGGTAGCGGTCGTCGGACCACTCGACCGGTGTCCCGGTCAGGTCGGTGGTGAGGCGGCGCTCGCGCAGCATCGGCACCCGCGGCCGGACGCCGAGCAGCCTGGCGTCCTCGGCGGAGGCCGGCACCGCGTCGATGACGTGCTCGGCGTCGGCGAAGACGATGCCCAGTTCCTCCAGCCGCTCGGTGATCGAGTCCTTCTCCAGTTCCATCCCGGCCACCAGCACGCCGACCCGGTCCGGGTAGGCGCCGCGCTCGATCATCACCGGGTGCCCGGAGAGCAGCCGGACCCGCGTCAGGTGGTAGATCATCGCGCCCTCGGAGATGGCCAGGCGCTCGGCCTCGGTCGGCTTGGCCGGCCGGCGCCGGATCGCGGCGACCTGGCCGCCGGGCACCTCGCCCATGGCCCGGGCCCAGCGGGAGAAAGACAGCAGCTCGCCGAAACTCTGCACCCGGGGGCCGCCGACGACGACGCGGCGCGCCCCGCGCCGGGACGCGATGACCCCGTCGGCGCGCAGCGCCGCGAACGCCTGCCGGATGGTGCCGCGGGACACCGAGTACCGTTCGGCCAGCTCGTGCTCGGACGGCAGCCGGGTGCCCGCCGCGTACCCGCCCGCCGCGATGGCCGTCTTGATGTCCTCGGCCACCTTGCGGTACAGCGACGGCGACCGGGTGACCCCCTGATCTGCTGCCATGAAATCAGAGCGTATCCGGCACGTACCCGCTTGGCACGCCCCGCCGCGCGCCCGGCGGCCGATTCGTCCCGGCTTAATCCGTTGCGTCCCGGCTTCGGGGGTAGTAAGTCAGACCACAACGGGGGGACTAAGGAGAACCATCATGACCGAACCGCTCCCGGCTGACGCGCCGCCGCCAGGCGCCTACACGCTGGACCCCGAACGGACCACCATCCGCGCCGACGTCAAGGCCATGTTCGGCCTGCTGACCGTGCACGGGACCTTCCGGCTGCGGGCCGGGCAGGTCAGCATCGCCGCCGACCCGGGCGCCTCGAGCGTCCAGGCCAGCATTGAGGCGGGCAGCTTCGCCTCGGGCAACACGACCAGGGACGCCGACGTCACCTCGGCCAGCCTGCTGGACGCCAAGGCCTACCCGGAGATCACGTTCACCGGCCAGGGCGCGCGCCGCGACGGCGACGGCTGGGTGGTGCCCGGATCGGTGACCGCGCACGGGACCGCCGTCCCGGCCGAGGTCCGGCTCAGCGACGCGCAGCTGGAAGGCGGGGCAGCCCGGTTCCGGGCCACCGCCCGCCTGGACCGCACCAGCTTCGGGGTGACGAAGAAGAAGGGCATGGTCGGGCGGACGGTGGACCTGGTCATCGAGGCGGTGGCCCAGCCGGCCTGACCGCTTTTGCGGGACCGGCCGGGATGGGTTAATTTGCTGCTCGATGGGCCTATTGTCTCGGCGGCGCGGCCGGCGGCCGCGGGGGATTGCCCTCGTCTGCGGTAGCGTGCTCGCCGCCACCCTCGTCGCCATTCCGTTCTCCTCCGGGCCGTCCGCGCTGGCGCGCCCAGTGCTGGCCCGCCCAGCGCCGGCCCGCCCAGCGCCGGCCCGGACGGGGGCCGCGACCTTGTCCGGGCCGGGCCCGCTGGCGCACGCGCCGCGCTTCCGCCGGGCGTTCGGGCAGCGGGTGCTGGCCGATCCCGGCGGCGTGGCCGCCGGCCCGTCCGGCGGCGTCTGGGTCGCCGATACCGGTCACGATCGCGTCGCGGGGTTCTCCCCGTCCGGGCGACTGGTGGCCAGCTTCGGCGGTGACCTGGACCACGGTGACCTGGACCATCCGTCCGGCGTCGCCACCGACGCGGCCGGGCACGTCTGGGTCGCCGACACCGGCCACGACCGGGTGGTCGAGTTCTCCACCGCCGGCCGCGTGCTGGCCAGCTTCGGCTCGGCCGGGAGCGGCCGCGGCCGGCTGGACCGCCCGGTCGCGCTGGCGGTCACCCCCTTCGGCGACGTGTGGGTCGCCGACCAGGGCAACAGCCGGGTGGAGGAGTTCTCCTCGGCCGGCCGCTACCGCGTCTCGTTCGCGGTGCCGGCGCCGGCCGGCGTGGCCCTGGACGCCCGCGGCGACGTCTGGGTGTCCAGCCCGGGCTACCCGGTCAACTCGGTCCGGGAATTCTCCCCGTCCGGGCGTCAGCTGCGGTCGTTCGGGACCACCCAGGCGGGCTACGGCGACCTCGGCGACCCCGGCGGCATCGACGTCGGCCCGGGCGGCCGGATCTACGTGACGCAGCCGGACTACGGCCTGGTGTCGGTGTTCAGCCCGGCCGGCCGCTTCTACACCGAGTTCGGCCTGCAGCCGGGCTCCCCGGCGGAGAACCTGGAGTTCCCGCAGGGCGTGGCCGTCACCGCGACCGGGCAGGTCTGGGTGGCCGACAGCGGGAACAACCGGGTCGTCCAGTTCGGCCGGGTGCCCGGCCCTCCGGCGGCCGGCGCGCCGGCCGCGCCCGCGGGCCCGTCGCGGCCGCTGATCATCGGCGAGCTGCTGCTGGCCCTGGCCATCGCCGGCCTCGGCTGGTACCTGGCCCGCCGCGGGCGGCCCGGCCCGGCGGCGCCGGACGGCCCGGCTGATACCCCCGGCCCGGCGCCAGCCTCCGCGCCGCCCGGACTCACCCGCCGCCGCCTGCTCGCCACCGCCACTGCGCTGTCCGGGGTGGCCGCGGGCGGGGCGGTGCTGCCGTCCAGCCTGCGCCGGGCGCTGGCCGCCGCGCTCACGGACCCGCCAGGCGGCTCGCTCCGCGACATCGAGCACATCGTGATCCTGATGCAGGAGAACCGCAGCTTCGACCACTACTTCGGCACGATGCCGGGGGTGCGCGGCTTCGCCGACCCGGCCGCGATCAGGCTGCCGGACGGCAGCCCGGTGTTCCGCCAGCCGTACCCGGGCCACGCCCAGGGCTACCTGGCCCCGTTCCGCTACGACACCAGGACCACCAGCGCGCAGGCCACGCCGGGCACCGACCACTCCTGGCCGACTCAGCACCAGGCCTGGAACAACGGCACAATGGACCAGTGGGTACCGGCCAAGGGCCCGTTCACCATGGGGTACTTCACCCAGGCCGACATCTCGTTCCAGTGGGCCCTGGCGCAGGCGTTCACGGTCTGCGACGCCTACCACTGCTCGGTCTTCGGCCCGACCAACCCGAACCGGCTGTACATGTGGACCGGGATGATCGATCCGGGAGGCGCCGGGGGCGGCCCGGTCACCGGCGACAGCCCCGCCTACGACAACGTCACCCTGTCCTGGACCACCTACCCGGAGCGGCTGCAGCGGGCCGGCGTCAGCTGGCAGGTGTACCAGGAGGAAGACAACTACGACGACAACGCGCTGGCCTGGTTCAGGCAGTTCGCCGCCGCGCCGGCCTCCTCGGAGCTGTGGCAGCGGGGCATGCAGAAGCGCACGGCGGGCTGGTTCGAAGCCGACGCCCGGGCAGGCCGCCTGCCGCGGGTGTCCTGGCTGGTCGCGCCGACCGCGCAGTCCGAGCATCCGGACTACTTCCCGGCCGCGGGCGCGGAGTACGTGGCCAGCAAGCTGGACGCGATCGCCTCGAACGAGGACCTGTGGCACAAGACCCTGTTCATCCTGACCTACGACGAGAACGACGGGCTGTTCGACCACGTGCCGTCGCCGGTCGCGCCCCGCGGGACGCGGGGCGAGTACGTGGGCGGTGAGCCGATCGGGCCCGGCTTCCGGGTCCCGGCCGTCGTCGTCTCGCCGTGGTCGGCGGGCGGCCGGGTCTGCCGGGACGTGCTCGACCACACCTCGCTGATCCGCATCATCGAGAAGCGGTTCGGCGTCCCCGAGCCGAACATCAGCGCCTTCCGCCGCCGCACCTGCGGCGACCTCACCTCCGCGCTGCGGTTTTCCGGGCCGGCCGCCGGGTACCCGGCCTCGCCCGCGGCCATCACCCTGGCCGCCGCCGAGGCGGGACTGCTCACCGCCCAGCAGGAGGTGTTCGCCAACCCCGCCCCGCGGATCCCGGTGACCAACGAGCCGGTCCCGCGCCAGTAAGGATCTTTGAGCCGAACGGCCGAGGTACGTGCCCTCCGGCACCCGTCCGCGCGCACCAGCGGGATGCCTCAGCGGGGCTTGAGCGGCACGCCGGGCAGCGGCGGCGCCGCCAGCGGGCCGCCGGGGTAGCCCTGGACCTCCCCGAACCGCCTGGCCGCCCAGTCCTCACGGGCCCGCGTGATCTCCTCGCCGGAGCGCGCCACGAAGTTCCACCACATCAGCAGGCGCTCGCCGAACGGCACGCCGCCGACCACGAAGAACCGGGCCAGCCCGCGCCCGCCGGCCGGCGACAGCCTGATCTCCGGCAGCCCGGCCGGCAGGTGCGCGAGCAGCCCGGGCGCGATGAGCGCGCCCGCCACCACGGCGGAGCCGTCCACCGCGACCACCCCGTACTCGAAGTCCTCGCGGACCGGCAGCACGAAGTCGTCACCGCCGGGGACCGTGACCTCGTACCCGGCTAGCGGGCTGTACACCTCGGCCGGGGAACGCTCGCCCCGGTACTCGCCGATGGCGACCGTCACGCTCGCGTTGCCCTCGCGCACCACCGGCAGGCCGGCGTGATGGGCGAAGCGCGGCTCCGCGTGCCGCTGCGCCTCGGGCAGCGCGACCCACAGCTGCAGGCCGTGCAGCACGGGGGGCCGCCCCGCCGCCGACTCCTCCGAGTGGGCGATGCCCCGGCCCGCGGTCATCAGGTTCAGCTCGCCCGGCCGGATCAGCTGCCGGCTGCCGAGGCTGTCCCGGTGCAGGATCAGGCCGCTGAACAGCCAGCTCACGGTCTGCAGGCCGATGTGCGGATGGGGCGGCACCTGCATCCCGGGGCCCCGGCTGACCTCGTCCGGGCCGTAGTGGTCGAGGAAACACCAGGCGCCGATGGTACGCAGCGTCCGCTGCGGCAGCAGCCTGCGGACTTCGGTGCCATCGCCGATGGCGGCCTTGCGAGCCTCGATGACATCCACCGCCCGCACTACGCCAGGCGCCAGGCTGATCGCCTCAGGATCCGGATCCAGGTTGCTCACGTGCTAATGCTGTCATTTCCCCGAGCCGGACCGGGACACGGGCCGGCGCCCTCGATGCGGCGAAACCGCGGTGAACATTGAGATCGGGCTGCTCACGCCTGGCGGCCAGTCGCGCGGGGTTAGTACAATTCCAGCGTTTGATGGTAGCGCCGGGCACCGCCGCACCGGGCCTGCCGCAGACGGCCGTGGCGGCAGGGTGAGCGGGCAGGGAGAAGCATGACCGAGCTCATCGGCACACATCAATCGGACACCCACCAGAAGGCGCTGCGCATCAACCTCGATCCGCGCTGGTACGGGACGATCGCGGAGATCGGGGCCGGCCAGGAAGTGGTGCGCTGGTTCTTCCGGGTCGGCGGGGCCGCGGGCACCGTGGCCAAGTCCATCTCGGCCTACGACATGGCGGTCAGCGACGCCGTCTACGGCAAGGCGGAGCGCTACGTCTCCGCCGGGCGGCTGCAGGGCATGCTCGACAAGGAATTCGACCTCAACGTCGAGCGGCTCAACGATGAGCGCGGCGACTCGAACTGCTTCTTCGCGTTCGCCGACACGGTGGTGGCGCGCAGCTACCGGGGCGGCAACGAGTGCCACGGCTGGATGGGCGTGAAGTTCCAGGCGCAGGCGCACGACGAGCCCAGCCAGATCGTCATGCACGTGCGGATGCTCGACGTGGAGGCGTGGCTGCAGCAGGAGGCGCTCGGCATCGTCGGGGTGAACCTGCTCTACGGCGCGTTCTTCGAGCACCACGAGCCGGAGCGGCTGATCGAGAGCCTGCTGGACGGGCTGACCGTGGGCCGCATCGAGATCGACATGATCCAGTTCCGCGGCATCGAGTTCCGCGGCGTGGACAACCGGCTGATGGCCCTCAAGCTGGTGCAGCTGGGGCTGAGCGGCGTGGCGATGTTCGGCCCTGACCGTGTGGTGCTGCAGCCGAGCGAGGTGCTGCGCAAGAAGGCGATCCTGGTCGAGCGGGGCAGCTTCCGGCCGCCGACGCACGTGAACCTGGACATGCTCGCCACGGCCAGGGAGAAGTTCGCCCAGGACCCGGCGGTGGAGGGCAAGCCGGTCCTGCAGCTCACCGAGATCACCATGCGGAACCTGCTGGCGGAAAGGACCGAGGTCGACCGGCGCGACTTCCTGGCCCGCGCCGAGCTGCTGGCCTCGTGCGGCGAGACGGTGCTGATCACCGACTACTTCGACTACTACCGGCTGGCCGCCTACCTGCAGGAACGGACCACCGAGCGGATCGGCATCGTGATGGGGGTGCCGAGCCTCATCGACCTGTTCGACGAGCGGAACCACGCGCAGCTGCCGGGCGGGATCCTGGAGAGCTTCGGGCGGCTGTTCAAGAACGGCCTGAAGCTCTACGTCTACCCGCTGCGGCCGGCGCCGGACGAGGAGCTCAAGACCGTCGACGACATCAAGGTCCAGCCCGAGCTGCAGCCGTTGTATGACTACCTGTCCGGCCGGGGCAGCTTCGTCAACCTGGACAACTACCGTCCCGAGTACCTGACGATCTTCAGCCGCGACGTGCTGCGGCGGATCGCCGCCTGCGACGACTCCTGGGAGACCATGGTCCCCGAGCAGGTCGCCGAGCTCATCAAGCGCCGCGGCTTCTTCGGCTACGTCGAGGACGGCGCCCGGGACTGAGCCCTCACCGCTCCCGCCTGAGCAGGTAGCCGGCCTTCAGGATGGCCGCGACGCTGACGGACTCGGTTATCGATCCGTCCAGGACCTTCGCCACAGCCTGGCCGAAGGGCAGCCAGCTGAGCACGATCCGCTCTTCCGGGTCCTGGTCGTCCGCACCGGCCTCGAGGCCGGTGGCCAGGAACATGTGCGAGACGTCGGTCGTCGTCCCGTTGCTGTTGTCGATGAAGCCGAGCTCGCGCCAGCATCCGGCGGACAGCCCGGTTTCCTCGCGGAGCTCGCGCTGGGCGGCGGCCAGCACGCTGTGATCAGATGGCTCGGAGCCGCCGGTGGGGATCTCCACCGACATCCGGCCCAGTGTGTATCTCCACTGCGTGACCAGGGCTATCTCCCCGGCCTCGTTGAGGGCCACGATGCCCACGGAAGGGCTCATCTCGACCACGCCGTAGATGCCCTCCGTGCCGTCCGGCCGGATGACCCGGTCTTCACGGAGCCGCAGCCACGGGTTGGCGTAGATCATCCGGGTACCGAGAGTCCGCCACGGGTTTTCGCCGGCTGTCATCTGCGCGGGCCCTCAGCCGAGACGGTAGTCCCGCTGGGTACTGGCGTAGCGGGAGAAGGCGTCCAGGGCCTGCGGGTTCGCCATCGCGTTGCGGTTGGCGGCGTCGTCCGGCCGGGCGCCGAGCAGGATCTTGCGGACCGGCACCTCCATCTTCTTGCCGGTCAGGGTGGCCGGGATCGCGGGCACCGCGATGATCTTGTCGGGGACGTGCCGGGGCGTGTACTCGGCGCGCAGCCGGTCGCCGATCTTGCGGCAGAGGGCGTCGTCGAGGACGGCCCCTTCGGTCAGCGTGACGAACAGCGGCATGAAGAAACCGCCACCGGGCAGGTCGAGGTTGACGATGAGCGCGTCCGCGACCTCCTCGACGGACTCGAGCGCCGCGTAGATCTCCGCGGTGCCGATGCGGATGCCGTGCCGGTTCAGCGTCGCGTCGCTGCGGCCGAGCACGAAGCAGCCGCCGCGCTCGTTGACCTTGAAGAAGTCTCCCTGCCGCCACACCCCGGGGAAGTCCGCGAAGTACGTCTTCCGGTACAGTTCGCCGTCGTCGTCGTTCCACAGCCGGACCGGCATCGACGGCATCGGCTGGGTGATCACCATCTCGCCGACCTCGCCGGTGACGGGCTCGCCCCGGCCGGTGAACGCGTACGCGGCCACGCCGAGGTTGCGCGCCTGATGCTCGCCGGCGTAGACCGGCATCGTGGGCGCGCCGCCGGTGAAGCCGGTGCAGACATCGGTGCCGCCGCTGCCCACGTGCAGCCACAGATCGCGCTTGACGTTGCGGTAGAACCAGGCGTCGCACTCCGCCGACACCGGGGATCCGGCGAGCATGACCGTGTCCAGCGCGGACAGGTCGTATCTGTCCCCGGGGACCACGCCGGCCCTGGACAGCATGTCGACGTAAGCGGGGCTGGCGCCGAACATGGTCACCCGGGCGTTCTGGGCCATCTCCCACAGCACGCCGGGACCGGGGTAGGCCGGGTTCCCGTCGTACAGCAGCGGCCGCACGCCCAGCAGCAGCGAGCTGACCAGGAAGTTCCACATCATCCAGCCGGTGGTGGTGTGGAAGAACAGCCGGTCGCCCGGGCGCAGGTCCATGTTCAGCGTCTGCAGCTTGAGCTGCTCGATGAGGATGCCGCCGTGGCCGTGGGCGATCGCCTTGGGCAGCCCGGTGGTGCCGGAGGAGAACAGGATCCACAGCGGGTGGCCGAACGGCACCTGCTCGAACTCGAACTCCGCGGCCGGCACCGGCCGGTGGTCCATGACCTCATCCCAGGCCTGGGCTCCCAGGGGCCCCGCGATCGCCTGCCCGGCGGGCCCCGGCACATGGATCACCTGCTCCAGGCCGGGCAGCCGCGCGATGATCTGCGCCATCTCGGCGCTGCGGTCGTAGTCCCGGCCGCCGTACCGGTAACTGTCCACGCAGAACAGGACCCTGGGCGCCAGCTGCCCGAACCTGTCGCTGACCCCGCGCCAGCCGAAGTCGGGGGAGCAGCTGGTCCAGACGGCGCCGATGCTGGTCGTGGCCAGCATGGCGATCACCGCGTGCGGGGTGTTCGGCATGCAGGAGGCGACCCGGTCACCGGGGCGGACGCCCATGACGCGCAGCCGGGTGGCGAGCACCCGGACGCCGTTGGCCAGGTCGGGCCAGGGCAGGCCGGTGAGCGGCCCGGTCTCCGACTGGTAGTACAGGGCGTCCGCACCGGGCTGCTCGCGGCGCAGCACGTGCTGCGCGTAGTTCAGCCTGGCCCCGGGGAACCAGTCGGCGCCGGGCATGGCCCTGGCGCCGAGCACCGCCGCCGGCGGGGCCGAGGCCTCGATGCCGCAGTAGTCCCAGACCGCCTGCCAGAAGCCGTCGAGGTCGGTCACCGACCAGTGCCACAGCGCCTGGTAACCGTCGAAGTCGTGCCCGCGCTCGCGGGCCAGCCACCGGGTGAACGCCGTCACGTTGGCCCGGGCGATGCGCTCAGGCCCCGGCGTCCACAGCAGATCACCCTCACGCGCCTGGTGTTGCGGCTCCACATCGCAGACGGTGCCACAGCGTCCGGTAAAGCACAAGACGCTTGACATTAAACGCGAACGCGAGCGTGTAAGGTGTCACCGATGACGACTGACCTGGACCTTGCCGCCCTGACCGCGATCGATGTGCATGTGCACGTCGAGTCCGACGGGCACGGGCGCCTCTCCCTCGACGACGACCTGCTCGCGGCGTCGGCGAAATACTTCAAGGCCGACAACGAGCGGGCGCCGACGGTCGAGCAGATCGCGGACTACTACCGGCCGCGCCAGATGGCCGCCGTGGTGTTCACCGTGGACGCCACCACGGCGACAGGCCATCCGGGGCTGTCCAGCGAGGAGATCGCCGACCGGGCCGCCGCCCACGCCGACGTGCTCATCCCGTTCGGATCGGTGGATCCGCTGGCCGGCGACCAGGCGGTCCGCCGCGCCCGGCGGCTGATCAGCGACCACGGCGTGCGCGGGTTCAAGTTCCACCCCAGCCTGCAGGGCTTCTCGCCGGACGACCGGAGCTACTACCCGCTGTACGCGGTCCTGGAGGAGGCGGGGCTGCCGGCCGTCTTCCACACCGGCCAGACCGGCATCGGGGCGGGCCTGCCCGGCGGGCGCGGGATCAAGCTGCGGCTGTCCAATCCGATGCTGCTGGACGACGTGGCCGCCGACTTCCCCGGCATGCCGGTCATCCTGGCGCACCCGTCGGTGCCCTGGCAGGACGAGGCGATCTCCATCGCCACCCACAAGGCCAACGTGTACATCGACTTGTCCGGCTGGTCCCCCAAGTACTTCCCGCCCCAGCTGGTCCGCGCGGCCAGCTCGCTCCTGCAGGACAAGGTGCTGTTCGGCACGGACTACCCGCTGCTGACCCCGGAACGCTGGCTGCGCGACTTTGAGCTGCTCGAGGTCAAGCCGGAGGTCCGCCCGAAGATCCTCAAGCACAACGCGGCCCGGCTGCTCGGGCTGGGTGCCGAAGGCTGACGGCCGTCACGGGATTTCAATGCGCAGCTGTTCCGCGCAGAACCGGCTGCCCGGTGATGGCTGGCAAACCGGGCCCGGATCCGTCGAATTGCCTGCCTTTGCATTAGCTGTCGCGGGACTGACCGCGGGCTGGCGCTGTTCGCGTCAGCCCTGTCTTCAGCACGGTTCGCTCCGGCCAGTTTCCTGGCCGGAGGTCGCCGACCCGTCACGGAATGTTCTCGCCGACTTCGGGAATGCCGACGGTGATGACATGATGCTCGCGCTCCGGCGCTCATGCGCCCGGCTTTCCTGGTCAGGCAAGCGCCATTCTATTCACCCGAAAGCGATCGCGACCCGGCGCGCGGTACGGGTTAGCTCACGATGCCGTGAGCCTGATTCCAGCGCTGTGCCGAGAGGTATCCGTCCACCAGCCCCCAGATCCACGCGCCGGCCAGGATGGGGATGCCGATCAGGATCAGCGACAGGATCCAGCCGACTACGTAGACCCCCAGGATGATGGCTCCCCGGGCCGTGCTTCCGTTGACGATTGATCCCAGGCCAGGGATGAAGAACGACAAGATCACCCCCAGCGCGGGATTCTTGGGCACGATGATCTGCGGCGCGCCCTGGACCTGCGGCGCGCCCTGGTACTGGGGCGCGCCTTGATACTGGGGCGTGCCCTGGTACTGGGGCGTGCCCTGGTACTGGGGCGTGCCCTGGTACTGGGGCGTGCCCTGGTACTGGGGCGGCGCCTGAATCTGATGCTGAGCCTGACCCCCCGATACCGCGCGTGGATCATACGCTGGCGAGGCCATCCCAGGTCCCGGTATTTGCGGCATGCCGAATTCGTCGTCGGAACTCATCTTTCCCGCCCCTTCCTGTCCTGGCTCCTCTTCGGGGAACGCAGGCTCTGGATAATTTGGCTCAGATCCGGGTTCTTGTCAATAGATTACCGACCTGTGCAGGAGACCGCCTCCCGCTCGCCTGGCTCCGGACTGCGCTTTCCGCTACCCCGCGCCTGGCGGTCGGCCTCCTAACGAGATATCAGTCATTCGGGCAGCTGCCGAAGGCGATTTCGGCTTCGGCGGGCCACAGGCATGCGCCGGCCGCGAAGCTGAGCCTGCTTGCCGGTAACGGCGCCGCTCCGGCGTCCCGTGTTTGTGTTTCATGGCAGGGGTCCGGCGAGTGCGGACTTATCGGACATTTAGCGAAAAATGTCCGGAGGTGCTCCCTCGGCTGCACGGCCGCCCGCCATACCGCGAGCATGGCGTCCCAGGTGGTGTCCTGAGGCGGCGTCTTGAAGGCCAAGCGCGCGGTCCCGGGCTGGCCGGCCGGCCGCCGCCCGTGTCTCGGTTCAGCCACGAATTGGCACCAAACTCCGTCGGGGTCTTGCCCGGCGCTCCGGACCAGCTTTGAATGTGGATTCATGCCATACCCTTCCTGCTGACCGTGGCGAGGAAAAATTGCCATGAATCCGGGTTCAGTACTTGAAGTGCAGGGCGTGACCGTCCGTTTCGGCGGCCTTACCGCGCTGGACGCCGTCTCGCTCGCCGTCCCGCCCCGGCACGTCCTGGGCGTCATCGGCCCGAACGGCGCGGGCAAGACCACGTTGCTGAACGTACTGTGCGGCTTCATCCGGCCCGATGCCGGCGACGTGCTGTTCGGCGGCCGCCGGCACACCGTCAGGCCGCACCGGCTGGCCAGCCTCGGCGTGGCCAGGACCCTGCAGGGAGTCGGCCTGTACGGCGGGCTGACCGCGCTGGAGAACGTCATGGTCGGCGCGACCAGCCGGGCCTCGGCCGGATTCTGGTCCGCGCTGCTCTCGCTGCCGCGAGCCGGCCGCGACGAGCGTGCGCTGCGCGACCAGGCCATGGCGGCCCTGGACCGGGTCGGCGCCGCGCAGGTGGCGCAGGCCAGGCCCGGTGAGCTGCCCTACGGGATGCGGAAGAGGATCGCGCTGGCCCGGGCGCTGGCGGCCAAGCCCGGGCTGATCCTGCTCGACGAGCCCGCCAGCGGCCTGGACGAGAGCGAGCTGGCCGAGCTCGGCAGCCTCATCCGCGACCTGGCCGCCGAGGGATCGCTGGTCGTGGTGGAGCATCACATGGACCTGATGATGTCCGTCTGCGACTCGATCGTGGTCCTCGACTTCGGGAAGGTGATCGCGACGGGCACGCCGCGCGAGGTTCAGGACAACCCCGCCGTGACCGCGGCCTACCTCGGCGCCCTCGACGCCGAGGCGGCGGGCGGCCCCGGCGACGAAATTCCCGCCGATGACTAGCGCGGCGGCCGAGCGCGACACGGCCCCGGCGCTGGCCGTCGAGGATCTCGTCGCGGGATACGGCGGGGTCATCGCGCTGGACGGGGTCAGCCTCTCGGCCGGGACGGCCGCCATCACGGCGGTCCTCGGCGCGAACGGCGCCGGCAAGACGACGCTGCTGCGCGCGGTCAGCGGCATGATCAGGCCCCGGCGCGGCCGCATCCTGCTGGGCGACGCCGACCTGGCCGGCCGCGGCCCCGAGCAGATGGTCCGGGCCGGGATCGCCCACGTCCCCGAGGGGCAGGGGGTCATTCCCGAGCTCACCGTCGAGGAGAACCTGCGGGTCGGCATGATGTCGTGGGCCGGCGCCCTGAGCCGTGCCGCCGGGGACCCGGCACGTCCCCGCAATACCCGGGCGGAGCGGGCCGCCGCGCTCGACGAGGCCTACGGGCGCTTCCGGCCGCTGGCCGAGCGGCGGCGGAAGCTGGCCGCCACGCTGTCCGGCGGCGAGCGGCAGATGCTGGTCATCGCGCGAGCGCTGCTGGCGCGGCCGCGCGTGCTGCTGCTCGACGAGCCGTCGCTTGGCCTGGCGCCCAGGGTCATGGCGCAGGTCATGGACCTGGTGGTCCGGCTCAGCCGGGAACAGGGCATCACCATCATCCTGGTCGAGCAGAACGCGCGCAGCGCGCTGGCGATCGCGGACCACGGCGTGGTGCTCAACCTGGGTCGGGTCGTCGCCTCCGCGGACGCCGCGACGCTCGCCGCCGATGTCGCCCTGCGCCACCACTACCTCGGGTTCTAGCCACGCATAGGAGAGCATGCCAGTGGTTGAGTTCCTCCAGTTCACGCTCAGCGGGATCTCCTTCGGGATGATCTACGCCGCGGTAGCGCTGTCCCTCGTGCTGATCTGGCGCGGCACCCGGCTGCTGAACTACGCGCAAGGCGGCATGGCCATGTTCACCACCTACGTGGGGATCGAGGTCATCTACCGCACCGGCTCCTACTGGACCGGGTTCGCGGCCGCGCTCGCGGCCGGCGTCGTTCTCGGCGTGGTCTGCCAGCTCACTGTCATCCGGCCGACCATGAACAAGCCGCCGCTGAACGCGGTGATCGTGACCATCGGGCTGCTCATCCTCATCGAGGGGCTGGCCGGCATCTTCTTCGGCGGTCAGTACCGGTCGTTCCCGACAGCGTTCTCCCAGACCGGGCTGAGGATCGGCGGGACGCCGCTCGGCGTGTCGCGCTACGACGTGTTCGTCGCGGCGGCGGTGCTGGTCACTACGCTGGCGCTGGCCGCGGCGTTCAGGTACACCTCGGCCGGGCTGCGGATGCGCGCGGCGGCGTTCAACGCCACCATCGCCCGGCTGTCGGGCATCCGGGTGGCGCGGGTGCTCACCGTCGGATGGGCGCTGGCCGGCCTGCTCGGCGCGCTGGCGGGCGTGCTCGTGTCGCCGTCGACGTTCCTGTACCCGAACAGCATGGACACGATCTTCGTGTTCGGCTTCACCGCCGCGGTGATCGGCGGCCTGGACAGCCCGCTCGGCGCGGTGGTCGGCGGGCTGCTGCTCGGGCTCGCGCTCAGCTACGCGGGCGGCTACCTCCATAACGGCTCCAACCTGGTCCCGGTGGTGGCCCTCGTCATCCTCGTGGTGGTGCTGATGGTCAGGCCCGGCGGCCTGTTTTCCGCGACTGCGGTGCGGCGGGTATGACCATGCAGACGCTGCCGCGCAGGCTCGGGGCCGCCGTCGTGACGGCGGTGATCGTCTGGTTCCTCTCCGTCAGGCTGGACACGTTCCGCGATTTCCAGATCGCCCAGGTCGCGGTCTATGTCACGGCCGTGGCCGGGGTCACCGTGCTGACCGGGCTCAGCGGCCAGATCTCGCTGGGCAACGGGGCGTTCATGGCCATCGGCGCCTACGCTACGGCGCTGCTGCTGCTGCACCTGAACTGGCCTTTCGTCGCCGCCCTTGTGGCCTCCGCCGCGGTCACGGCGGTGGCCGGGGGGATCGTCGGGGTGGCCGCGGCGCGGCTGCGCGGCCCCTACCTGGCCGGCGCCACCCTCATGCTCGGCGTCGCGCTCCCTGCCCTTGCCTTCGCCTACCAGGGGGTTTTCGGCGCGGACCAGGGCCTGAGCGTGACCTTCACCGCGCCCGCCTTCCTCGGCGCGACCTTCCCGCTGACCAGATGGCAAGCCTGGGTCAGCACCGTGGTGGCACTGGTCACCCTGGTCCTGCTGGCGAACTTGTGCTACAGCAGGATTGGCCGCAACTGGCGCGCGGTGCGCGATGACGAGGTGGCCGCCGCGCTCGACGGGGTGAACGTCGCCGTGACGCGCATCCTGGCCTTCGTGGTGAGCGCCGTCTGCGCCGGGCTGGCTGGCTCGCTGCTGGCCATCGTGACCAGCCTGGTCGCGCCGGGTGCCTATACGATCACGCTGTCCATCGCGCTGCTGACCGCGGCCGTGATCGGCGGCCTCGGCAGCCTGCCCGGCGCGCTGTGGGGCAGCCTGCTGATCGTCCTGGTGCCCACCTACGTCACCGACGTGGCCACCAGCCACGGCCTGTCCAGTTCGGTCGGCTCCAACATCCCGATCGCCGCCTACGGCGCGATCCTCATCCTGGTCATGCTCGTCTTTCCGCAGGGGATCCAGGGTGGCCTGGTATGGCTCCTGCGGCTCTTCACCGGCCCTGACCAGAAGGCTCGCATCGCTCGCGACGCGCCCGCCCCCCACGTCACGCCGCCGGCCGGCGAAGCGCCGGCCGGCCAACATGAGAAGGAAGGCACTGCATGAAACGAACTCACCGGCGTCGCTGGCAGGCCGCGGCCATCATGACCGTCGCCGCGTTCGCGGTCGCTGCCTGCTCGTCTAGCTCCACCTCGAGCTCGAGCCCCGGGTCGGGCTCGAGCAGCTCGAGCGCCGCGCTGACCGCGTCCGCGCCCGGCATCACCGCGACCACGATCACCATCGGCAGCCATCAGCCGCTCACCGGGCCCGCCGCGCCCGGCTACAGCGAGATCGCCCCCGCGGCGAATGCCTACTTCAGTTACGTCAACGCGCACGGCGGGGTGTACGGG
>Ga0335078_10002219_pt1 | contig 29428 bp, 23 predicted proteins | sample Lox_Sample_32_FD_206711 | JGI IMG/M metagenome (GOLD analysis project Ga0335078, IMG submission 206711) | Soil microbial communities from Loxahatchee National Wildlife Refuge, Florida, United States - Lox_Sample_3.2 | ecosystem: Environmental > Terrestrial > Soil > Wetlands | place: USA...
AAGTAATTCACGAAACCTGATCCACCGGATTCCAATAGCCATACGAATCAAAAAAGCCCAGCCCGACGCTATAAAATGCTAAATCTCGGACACGCTCCTAGCACCGCGACCGACTGTTTCTGTCGTAACTCCAGCCGCTCAGACTCGGAAACGTCTTTGGCCTGTCTTTCCACTGCAAACAGTGTGTCTATCAGAGCGACCGCCTCGCGCGCGATCTCCGGCGCCGATTTCTCCGCATCCACGAACTTCCGCCTGGCATGCGACCAACAACCTGCGCGAGTGATGGCGTTACCAGCCACCACCCCGTTGTAGCCACCGTAAGCGTCGGCCAGCAAAACCTGCGTGTAGTCTTTCAGAAATTCCTTGGGGCCTTCTCGACTGCGGTTCAAGGTGAAGTCGAATACGTTATACGGATTCGCTTCGTCGCCCACATACACCCACATGCGTGCCGGCTGCGTTTGGCCCGGGCTCAACATCGGCAGGACGGTGTCGTCGGTGGCCACCACATGCGACTCTCTGACCCGCTCGGCCATCCGCTCATACAACGGCTCGACCACATCCGCGACATCCCCGCACCACACGGATTGCGTGGCCCGGGAAATCTCAAAGCCTTGCCGCTCGAAAATATCTTCCAGCCGATAGAGTGGCAGGTAATCGGCGAACTTGCTGGTCACGATGAAAGCCAGAAGCCCTGGGCCGGCAAAGCCTTTCTCGATTGCTGTTTCTGCTTTGGCGGCTACTTCGATCTGCGGGTTCTCGCCGGCACGTTCGCAACTGGGGCACGCATACTTCTTGCGTACATGCTCGAGACGTTCGAAATGTCCCGGGATGTATTCGATCTGCCAGCTCTTCTCGCTGCCGATCTCTTTGCGCTCCACACCGCAATTCGGGCAGGGCCGCTCTTCTGCGCTCAACTCGTATACGTATGTTTTGACCGGAAGATTCTCGAAGTTGGCCAGAGCACGCCGCCCCTTGCGGCGCTTCACCCGCCGCACCTCTGGTTCCGGTTCCACTTCTCGGAGATCTTCTAAGTGGATCGGTTTTTGTTCCAACCTCTCGGCGAACTCCAGCAGCATCTGGGCCAGCTGGTTCATGCTCAAACGATCCGCTCGCGGACCGTAGGTCGCCTTCTTGTAGCGCTCCAGTTCCTGCTGCAGTCGCAGGTTTTCCAAATACAGATCGTCGGCCCGTTGCCGCAACTGTTCGGCAAGCCGCTTCTCGTGTTCCTGATCTGCGCTGACGCTCTCGAGCTTCGCCAGTACCTCGCGCAGCATCGCTTTCAACGACGCGCTGTCTTCCGGTAAGTTGTTCACAGAAATTTCGTTGGTGGGCACGTTCATTTAGACGTGCCTCCACCGAACTCGTTACACACATCGCGATCTTTTGTGCAGTTTTTTTGTTTTTGTCTGTTTCTTTTTTTTCCGCGATGATTTTATTCGCAGCTTTCTATCGCCCGCTGGTAGCGCGGCACACGCTTTAGTTTCGAAACATCAATCCCATCCAAAATCATCGCTAGCTCACTGGCGCGCAACTCCACCGATCGCGTGCCCTGCTCCACTCGCGGTATTTTGAAAACCCCGACCTCCAGGCGCTTGTACCACAGGACGAAGCCGTCCCGGTCCCACACCAAAATCTTCAAACGATCTCCGCGACGCGAGCGGAACACACCCGAGCACCACAATTCGTAGAGCCTGTCCATTTTCCCCGCCCGGAAACGCTCCCGGGCATCTCGCAGGAATTCGAGATCCTCGGTAACAGGGATGATGTATTCGTGGCTCTCCCACTTCTTGCGGATCTGGAAATACTTCAGAATTTCGTTCGCCCAGTCGGCCTCCAGAGGCCGTTTAACTACGGATCGGAAGCGTTCCTCGGCGTCGTGAAAGCGGGTTCTGTTCGCCGCGATATACAAAAAGCGGAAGGTGTTTAGCTGTTGAAGCAAACGTCCATAGGTAGCGAGATGCGCGACAAAGCTCGACGGCCTCTCGAAGCCGGAATCGACGTAACTGAAAGTGACCACAGGTGGAACACCTGGGAGAGGAGGCGCAAGAAACAGCGGAAACTTGTCCACAGAGTAACGAATCGTCTGTTGGTTAGGTATTGCGCCTTCGTAAACCTTAGCCGGCAAGCACTCCTTCGAAATGCCCAATTGGCTGCAGAAGAAGTCGACCTTATCCTGCTCCGTCTCGAAATACGCAAATTCCTGGTTGGCCAGAATGAAGTCGAGGAGCAGCAGCCTGGTGCTCATGAATTCAAACGAGTGCCGCTTCCTGTTTCGAAGGTTGTCCTTGTCCATCGGACCGTAGAGCGTTCTCGAAAAGAGATGAAAGAGGGAGGCATTCCGCGCCTGTGCACAGACGCGGGCGTGACCTCGTGCAATCAGCTTTTGAGCAAAACAACCGGAACGCTTTCCACACCGGCTGCCCGTAAAGGCTCGGAAGTGGCGCATCGTGAAGTAGCCGGAGAACACCGCCACGATGTAGAGAAAGCGAGCTTCGGATTCGGTATAGCCAAGTTCCTGGATGCGCTCCAGGTGAGCAGCGGGAAGTTTCATAGCCGTGAAAGCTCCTTTGTCGTCGTGCAACGCTCGCGCTAAAGATTTCGGTCCCTGCTGGCTCCCTGGTGGAACTCGACAGGGCAGAGGAAGTTCGCCGCCTAAGCCAGTGGTTAGGCCAAAACATACCCGGAGCCATCGCTCCAGGTAGTGGGTCTCTGACCCGTGGGCGGCACGCCGTCTCTCGGCCGTACACGGCGCCTGGTGGAGCACCCGGCTGAAGCGGGTCCACCAAGCTGACAGGAGGAAAATTCGGCGAGAACTTCCCCTCACTGATAAAGAGGCTTGGAACCAGGAAAAAGTGAGAAAGAACCTTCATCTTTTTCAGGGAAATAAAGATGTGATGGCACTATTGACGCGAGAAGAAAATCGGTGGCAGGCTTTGATTCCCATTATGCCCAGCCCTGATTGCTGAGGAGCCCATGGAGCCGAACCAAACGGACTCATATGGCGAATGGGTGATCCGCAAGCTTCAGCAGGAGGCTGGAGGGAATGCGCATCACTTTCCGGCCGAGGTCCTTTCGGCTGCCCGGGTGGTCTGGCCGCGCATTCCCGCCTTAGTCGCTAGCGAGATCAAAACGGAGAGATCCAATCGGGAAGCCGAGGCTCTGGCAGCGGAGATCTGGGAAGGGGTACTACGGTCGGTCGGCAGAGCCATCGGGCGGAACGGCAATTACGCGTCGTCCATCCGGGACCCGGAGGCTTATCTTCTCGTCGCCTTCCAGCACTGGTTTCGGAGATTCCAGAAGGCAGAACATGGACGGCGCAATCGCTTTCCGGCCGTCTCCACGAGCCTCGATCTCGGTCTGGTCGAGAACGCTCGAGACGCAACCTGGATCCTCGAACTCGAACGGGCCATCACCGTCAGACAGATCACCGACCGGATGGACCCCTGGACAAAGAAGGCCTGGCAGGCGCGACAATTTGGCTATTCCTGGAAGGAGATTGCCACGCGGTCCGGGCTAAGCGAGCAAGCGGCGAAGAAGAAATTCGCGTATGGCTTGGAGAAAACACGGCAACGGATTGTTGGATCGCTGAAGACAGCAAAGGCGAAGGAGTCTGCCTAAGGTTCCAGAAATTTACTGCCGGGCAGGAGGCCCGAGTTTCCAAAATGGAGGATCACCTGAACACAATGGGATACTCGGATAGAGAAGAGGCGCGGTTACTGGAGGTCTTCAGTCGAGGACTACGCAGGGAGTTCCCGAATCCCGACCGCCAAGGCTGCCCACCCAGCGAGGTCCTAAAAAAAATTGCCAGTCACGAGATGCCGCTATCAGAATCAGAGAAGTGGCTCGATCACCTGGGCTCCTGCAGCCCGTGTTACCGGGATTACCTCGACCTTCACGCAGCACATCGGATCCGTCGCAAGTGGGTGTTTTTTGCAGCCGCGGCGGGGATATTGCTTGCGATTCCCGTTGTGGGGCGGCTCCTTTTTCCGGGACACCATAAGCTGCCTCCGGCGCAAATCACCGCCGTGCTTGATCTAAGGAATCGGTCCGTGACACGCGGGGCGGAGCAGGGTCCAGCTCAAGTCCCGCTGGAACTGAGCCGTTATGCATCTCAGTGGGACATCCAACTTCCCCTGGGAAGCGCGGATGGGCCTTACGAAGTACGGCTAACTACCGAACAAGGCGAGCAGATCTTTGCCACCCAGGGCGTAGCAACGATAAGCGGAGGAATCACATCGCTTCGCGTTGAAGTAAGACTCTTGTCGGTTCGCCCAGGCCGATACGTTCTCCAACTCCGAGAGCCAGCGCTGGTTTGGAATTCATACTTTTTGGCCCTTTACTGAAGAAATCATTTTCGACGCGTCGTCGAAGTCAGCCATTTCCAACGGTTTTTTACTGCTGCCGGTGTACCTACGACTCGCTTATTGATTTAAATCTAGTATGGAAAAGGAGTGTAATTCGAACCTCACAGATAGAAGGAACGCTCCATTTAGTATCAGCAAATTGAAAGAGTCAATATCTCAACGGATTCTTGAACTCGCTAAGGGCCATCCGCCAAATGGAACCCGCCGCAAAGTGCAACTTCGCCTCGGCAGCCTTAGTTTTCAGCCTTCTTGACTGGCCGGCTGAAATACGAGACATTGTGCGCCCAGGATGGTTGATGTGTCCGAAAGTGATGTGGGATGCACGGTTTCGCTGCTGATCGCGGCCGCCGAACGGGGGGACCAGGCCGCTCACGAGGCACTTTTTGGAGCGCTGTATTCCGAGCTGCGCCGGATGGCGAGACTTGAGCTGGCGCGTCGTGGCGGACTGGTGAGCATCAGTGCCACAACGCTGCTCCACGAGGCCTATCTTGCGATGTCGATGCGCGCGGCGGGATCATTTCCGGACCAGGCGCGATTTATGGGATACGCGGCTAAAGTGATGCGTCGACTGATCATCGATCATGCCCGGGAGCGGCACGCCCAGAAACGGGGTGGACTTTTCGAGCTTACTTCGCTGGACACCAGCGCCATGGAAGACTCCGTAGATCACCACGAGCTACAGGACATCTCTGGGGCCTTGGATGATTTAGGCAAGGTCGATCCGGGCCTGGCTGAGATCGTTGATCTGAAGTTCTTTTGCGGGCTTTCCTTCGGTGAAATTGCGGCATTGCGGAACGTTTCGGAACGCACAGTGCAGCGCGGCTGGGAAAGGGCACGTCTTTACCTTCATAGAAAGATTCGCGGTGATTTGCCGGCGTGAAGACCCATGTCCACACTAAGTCCCAAACAATGGCGAGAGCTAGCCCCTCTAATCGATAAAGTGCTCGAGATGAGCGAGGAGGAGCGTGCTGCCTGGCTTTCTTCCCTGCGTGAGACTGACCCTCGGTTGGCAGAGCAATTGGCCTCCCTTGCGAAAGATCACAACGTCCTGGCGAGCGCAGGGTTCATGGAGGGCAAAGCCGGCTGTGTGCCGAGTGTGACGTCGGACCTGTCCGGCCAAACGGTTGGTCCCTATAAATTGCTCTCGATGATCGGCCAAGGTGGGATGGGAAGTGTGTGGCTGGCCGAGCGCATTGACGGCCGCTTCGAGCGGCGCGTGGCTGTGAAGTTCGTAAACATAGCGCTGATCGGCCAGGGAAACGAAGCTCGCTTCAAACGTGAAGGCAGCATTCTGGCGAGGCTTGCTCATCCTCATATCGCCGCGCTGGCGGATGCGGGAGTGACACAAAGCGGTTTTCCCTATTTAGTGCTGGAGTATGTTGACGGCGATCCTATCGATCGCTACTGCGATCAGTACAGTCTCGACGTGGAAGCACGCGTTCGGCTGTTTCTCGACATCACCGGCGCAGTTGCCCATGCCCACACCAACCTAATCGTGCACCGTGACCTGAAACCCTCTAATGTGCTTGTAACTAAGACCGGCCAGGTCAAACTGCTCGATTTCGGCATTGCCAAATTGCTTGCAGGTGAAGGTCAGGAAGGTGCGGCCACACAGCTAACCGTCCAAGCGGGGCGAGCCATGACTCCGGAATACGCTGCACCGGAGCAGGTGACTGGGGCGCCGGTCACGACCGCTACAGACGTCTATGCGCTGGGCGTTCTCTTGTACCTCTTGCTCACCGGACGCCATCCCGCTGCGGACGCGACGAACTCTCATGCGGAGCTGGTAAGGATGATCGTTGACACCGATCCGCAACGGCCCTCCGACGTTGTGACTTCGACCGGGACGGATCAGGAGACAGCAACCGCCATTGCTGCCAAACGTACGACCACGCCTGCGGGGCTTCGCCGGCTGTTGCGCGGGGACCTCGACACCATCATAGGTAAAGCGCTGAAGAAGAATCCGCAGGAACGCTACGTGTCGGCGACGGCGCTGGCCGACGATCTTGCGCGCTTTCTCAAACACGAACCCATCAGTGCGCGGCCCGACACCTTTGCGTATCACGCCACAAAGTTCGTACGCCGGAACCGCACCGCGGTAGTGCTGGCCACGCTAGCGATCTTGGCCACGGTCGCGGGCGTTGCTGGAACTCTCATGCAGGCTCGTACCGCGCGAGCGCAGCGTGATTTCGCCTTCCGCCAGTTGGAGAACGCCGAGGCCGTGAACGACCTGAACTCGTTCCTGTTATCGGACGCAGCGCCTTCTGGAAAGCCGTTCACCGTGGACAACTTACTCGATCGTGCCCAGCGGATCGTAGAACGGCAGCATGGGAACGATGCCAGTCGGGTTCAGCTCCTGATTTCGCTCGGCCAGCAGTACAGCACCCAAGACGAGGACGGCAAAGCTCGACCTCTGATCGAGCAGGCCTACCAGAGCTCGCGCAGCCAAAGGGACGTTTCCACGCGGGCACAAGCGTCCTGCGCGTTGGGGCGACTCTCGGCTCGCGCTGATGATCCCAAACGAGGCGAGTCGCTGATCCAACAGGGGCTTCGCGAGCTCCCCGACCAGCCTCAGTATGCTCTCGATAGAATTTTCTGCCTGTTGCAGGGAAGTCTGGTCGCACGGAACTCAGGCGATGTCCGGCTCGGGATCGCTCGAGTGCAGGAGGCCCAGCAGACTCTGCGGTCCACACCGTTTGACCCCAAGATGCTGCGATTGCGAGTACTAATGGATCTGGCCGAAGCATCTCGCGAAGCAGGACAGCTACCCCAAGCCATTGACGCCTTCCGGCAGGCGTCAGAGCAACTTACCGCACTCGGTCGAGACGACACCCAGACGGCGGGGACGTTGTTCAATAATTGGGCTTTGGCTGTGAAACAGTTAGGCAGACCCCTAGATGCCGAGCCAATCTTTCGTCGCGCCATTGAGATAAGCCGCGCTGACCAGTCGGAGAAGGGGGTCTCGCCCTTACTGCTTAACAATTATGCCGCCACGCTGGTTGATTTGGACCGCTTCGACGAGGCCTCCGCATATGCCGAGCGGGCGTACGTGCGAGCGGGGGAGGCAGCCGATGAAGTAGCCGTCAATCAATCTCTTTTGATGCGGGCAATAATTTACCGCAATCAACACGATCTACCGCGATCCGCCGCCATGCTGGCGGAGGTCGAGCCACGACTTCGGAAGGACCTCCCTCCTGGGCACTATGCGTTTGCCATGTTGCTTTCAAGTCAGGCGCTGTTGGAACTGGAACGCGGACATGTGACCTCGGCGTTACAGCTTTGCAACCAGTCTGTAACCCTCCTGGAAGCAGTGTCCAAAGCCGGCAAGGCTGGGCGGAGTAACCTCCCGGTGGCTTATCAGCACCGCGCCAAAATTGAACTCCAAGCCGGTAAGACGGATCTCGCGGTAGCGGATGCAACCCGCGCGGTAGACTTGATTGAAAAGGAAACGCCACCCCAAACTTTCTCTTCCAGGCCCGGCCGAGCATACCTCATACTTGCACAAGCTCTGAAAGCTCAAGGCAAGGACGATGAATCGCGCTCGGCAGCGCGTTCTGCTGTTCAACACCTGCAAAGTGCCGTAGGACCCGATCACCCCGACACCCAAAGTGCACGGCAGCTTGCCGGCCTCGATTCGCCCGGCCACTAACCTCGGCTAGTTTATCTGTTTCTGCCTGTCGTCTTTCACCCGTCTCTTCCGTTTATCTAAGTAGAGGGCGCCTCCGTCCGTCGGCGGTGCCAACCGCGGCGGATCCCATTTTAGAGGTGTCATATGAAAAAACTATGGCTCACAGTCGTTGGTGTTCATTGCTTTCGATCAAGGCACGTTCGGCATAGGTCCATCGCCGCAGCTTTGATGGTAACAGTGCTGTGCCTTCTCATAGTGGCAGCGTATGGGCAACAGACCAACCTCTTGACCTTCATTCCGAATGGAGTGTTCTTTGCGAACCCCGCCGGGGCGTCCCAAACCTACAGCACTAAGGGTGAAGGAATCGACCTGACTGGGCCCTTTTTTCAGAGTATGGGCACGAATGGTCGCTCGTGCGCTACCTGCCATCAGCCCAGCGATGGCATGTCAGTGTCAGCCGCGAGCGTGCAGGCGCGGTTCTTGCTGACTCAAGGGCGAGACCCGATTTTCCGGCCGGTGGACGGCTCTAACTGCGACCATAACATTGATGTTTCGACGCTTTCCGGACGGTCTGCCGCTTACAGCCTCTTGCGAACCCGTGGTTTGATTCGCATCGCGCTCTCCGTTCCAGCCAACGCGAACTACCAAATCGTCGCTGTGAATAATCCGTATGGCTGTAACGAATCGGGAGTGATTTCGGTGTATCGCCGGCCCCTGCCGGCCACGAATCTCCGCTTCTTGAGTGCGGTTATGTTTGACGGCCGGGAATCGTCTCCGGCCACCGGAACGACGAAGATTTTATACTCAAACTATCCCGATTCTCTTGTCCAAGATCTCAAGCACCAGTCAGTCGACGCCACAACCGGGCATGCACAAGGCGACGGGACCCGGCCAACACTGGAAGAGCAGCAAGAGATCGTGGATTTCGAGATGGGCTTAGCAACCGCGCAAGCGTATGACCACCGCGCCGGATTGCTAAATGCACATGGCGCGCGTGGTGGCCCGAAAGAACTCATCGACCAACCTTTTTTCATCACTATCAATTCCAGTGTCAATCCCTTGGTTCCAACGCTCGAGCAGCCAGGCGGACTTGTCACACCTGGCGATGGTCAGTTCACGCCCGCGATCTTCGATACCTTCGATGCTTGGGCGGCTTTGCCGTCCGCCGATCCACGCGCGGCGATTGCGCGGGGCGAGGTGATTTTCAATTCAAAACCGATCAATATAACGGGCGTAGCCGGGATCAACGACGATGTCTCGCATGGAGGACTGGTTGCCGGAGGTATTCCATCGCTTCAGGGTACCTGTGGAACCTGCCACGACACGCCGAATGTTGGCAATCATTCCTTTCCAACACCGTTGAATATTGGACCAGGCGATCCCGACCCTTCTAATCCGTCCGTCAATTTGGGCGGCCTCGACATCAGTTATCTGCCGTCGATCACCGTGTGCAAACTCGACCCGAGCACTGGTTCGCCAACCTCAAATTGCAAAACCACTACAGATCTTGGCCAAGGGCTTATCGATGGCAACTTTGACCATGTTGGAAAAGTCAAAGGACCGATCTTGCGCGGTCTGTCGGCTCGTGCGCCGTATTTCCACAACGGCTCCGCCCAGACTCTCTTGGACGCGGTGCGCTTCTACGAAAAACGATTCGGGTTGGTGTTAACTCCGCAGGAAGAATCAGATCTGATTGCATTTCTGAGAGCGCTCTAAGGAGCAGTCTTAGATGGCAGATTCGTCGAAGAGAACGGTTGTACTTGAGGGTCAATTGTTTCGGAGGATGACATGAACACAGCCTGGTCCAGGAGTCTAGTGCATGCGAGGAGCAGAGAAACTTTCCTGAGGATGAGACACCTGCTGTTCCCACTGGCCGTGGTTGCCCTGTCACTCGGGCCGATTGCTTCTCGCGTCGCATCTCAAGGCCGGGCCAACGTGGTGCTGTGGAATACCGGCACAAGCCTCACCCAGACCAGCAACACGTCTTGGACCCTGGCCAAGACTGGCTCGGTCGAGCCCAGCACACCTTCGGTCACCTGGAGCATCGTCGCCACGCCCGGTACTACCGTTGGCGGGCATCTGGTGGTCACCGGGTTCATCGGCGTTGCCAATTTCGGCTCCACTCCCGCAACCATCGGAAATATTGTAGTCAACCTGCAGACCCTCTCCGGCGGGCACTGGGTTACAGAATCGTCTGACATTGCCGATGCCACAAATGGTGATGCCGGTTTTCGGTAACACCTTTCTCATGAACCGCCACGCAATCGCCGGTGGCGGGGATGCGCACGAGAGCTATCGTGCCTGGTATAACCTGGTGTTGTCGGAGGCGCCGCTCCAGCTTGCATGCCTTCCCGTCATCCACTGTCCCGCGAACTTTTACACGCACGACTTCGACATGCATGGTACCGGCAGCGATGGATTTGGGGGGCGCGGCGCCTATTTTGTGGATATCGTCGGTACCACGTTTCTGGGTACGAATCGGCATAATTTCGAGTGGCGGGGTATCCCTTGCCAAAACCATAATTTCAGCTCGAACGTTTCACTGGAGTCAACTTCGGATGCATTGAACTTCAAAACCTCGAACACGCAAGTTTCCGGTTCGATCGAATACATTACGATTACGGATACGCCTTACCAGTTCGAACATGCGAATCCCACTGCTCGTCTCGGCGTGGGCGACTTCGACAACGACGGTGCTGACGACCTGTTCCTGGCCACCGGAGCAGCGTGGTATTACGCGCCTGCGGGCGCGCGGGAATGGCGATTTCTTAGTGCAAAGACGGACACCATCGACCAACTGCTTTTGGGCGATTTCGACGGCGACGGTCGGACCGACGTCGTAGCCATTCATGACAGACAATTTGTGATTTCCTGGGGTGGAATCTCTGAATGGGAAGTTCTTAACGCAGATCCCACCGGCGGCCGGATCTTATTGCTTCCCGACGCCGTAAGCGCCATGGCGATAGGCGATTTTGATGGCGATCGTCGTGCCGATATCTTTTACGCCGATGGAATCACCTGGTGGGTGTCTTACGGCGGCTATGGTCCATTTGTGCCGACCGCCAACTCGAGCTTCCAAGTGAAGGATCTTCGCTTCGGCGACTTTGACGGCGATGGAGCAACGGATGTCTTCGGAGTTGTGTCGAACGGGCAATTCAACACCTGGAGCTACAGTAAAAGTGCGACGGGGAGCTGGGCCGATGGCTACCTGCGGCCGGCGTTGGCCGATACGGTGGACGGCCTGGTTGTCGCGGATTTCAATGGCGACGGGTTCGCAGACGTTGCTATGAACTGCGATGGGCCGGCGTGCTGGCGCATTTCTTACGGGGGCTTTCAGGACTGGACGTACTTGTCGGAGCAAAACTCCGGTTTACTTGGTCCCCAGTTCGTGGCTGTCGGCCATTTCCTCGGACATGCTGCAGCTGACGTTCTGACCTGGAACCTTTACTTCAGCTCGACTAACAGTGCCATTTGTAACCCCAACGCCGGGCGAAATACTTACTTCTGTATTTCGCAAGCAGCTATTTATCCGGGCGTGGTTTACAGCACCCAAGACATGCGCTGAATGGCCGGTTGGCGCGCTTCTCTTCAGGCTGCCGCAATCATGGCGGCGGAACTCGCAACCCAGACATCCCGATCTGGGGCATAGACGGCAACAACAATCTCTGCATCGTGCCGGGACGAACCGGCCCTGCTCAGCGTCAAAGCCGTCAGGATATGCGCTAAAAACACCGCACAGGTGCGCGCAGCGCAAGAGGACTGGAAGCATTCAGAGTGGAGGGATAGACCTAAGCCTGCCCATGAAACGGTTGTTCCGCCGAAGCCCAGGTGCAGAATGGTCTTGGAAATGATTTTGTTGCCGAAGAACTAGCCCGCTCTTATAGATCTTGAACTGCAGTTCGATCCTCATTGTCCCTGCTAGGCGTCGCCAGCGGGAGTTCATCGGAAGCTCCCCCAAATACGAAGCCCCTGGCGTAAAAGCAGGGGCTGAATGCCCAAAGACATCGGGTGATTTGACGAGGCAGGCGAGAATATCTCTTTGGATTTGTTTAGGTTAGTAGGACCCGATGCGGATTACTGGGTTTTATGAGCCCGACGAGCTACCAGCCTGCTCCACCCCGCACTTCGACTATAGCGGACGCGTTGCGCTTCGTCAAATCGTGCTGAATGCACGGACCGTCCGACTCGAACGGATTTGCCCGTACTTCGTTGCCAAATTTTCGTCGCGAGTCTGCCAGGTCTTACCAGGTATTGTATGCGCCGCCGCCAAACGGGGAACTTTTCTGCGAGTTGGAGTGCACATCCACCATGCCGGTGGTCACTTGGTCCGGGCTCATCACCACATTGTCGAACTGCGCATCCCAGTTCTTCTGGCCCGTCATGGGATCCGTAGGCACTTCGCGCAAATATCCTGCTTGTTGCAGGTCGTCCAGCGATTGCGGTGCAGCCTGTTTGTCCAGCGTGTAGTTGTCAATCGCTTCGCGCATCACCTGCAAATCATGTTTCAGCGTCGCTTCGCGCGCGCGCTGGATGGTCATGTCGTAGCGCCCCGCCGCCAGCCCCAGCAAAATAAAAATAATGGCAATCACGATCATCAACTCGATCATCGTGAAGCCCGTGCCCAGGATGCCGGCGCCGCGCTTCCCGCCCGGCGCTCCCGGCTTCGCCCAGTTTTTCCCTCGGTACATCATCACACCTCAAGCATACTACCAGTCCGCGTACTTGGTCCCGTCCAGCGCCGTTTTATCCGACTTCGAGTACACATCGAAAACATTCGTTCCGCACCACGTCTTCGAGTCAAAATCATCCGACGAACATCGCAAGCCCCAGTCCGCCTGGCCGGTCATGGGGTCCACCGGAACTTTGCGCAAGAACACTAGCCTCTTGCCGTCTGCTCCAATGGAAACGCCCTGCACCAGCGTATCGAGATCGGCTGGTAAGTTGTCGCTTCCCACCGGGGTCCGGAACTTATGTTGCGCCGCCGCATCCCTGTAGCGGTCAATCGCGTCGCGCATTGTGCCCAGGTCGTAGCGCAGTTCGCCTTCTTTCGTGCGCACGATCGTGTAGCGGTATGTAGGCAGAGCCATCGAAGAGAGAATCAGCAGAATCGAGCAGGAAATAATCAGCTCCAGCAGCGTCATTCCTGCTTTCAGGGAAGGCCGCCGCTGTCGAAGCCTCTTACGGGATTGCAACTCGCGGAGCACGTTTAACTTCCTCTAGGTTATGACTACGGCTGGACCTGTACCGTTGCCTCGCTGGTGACCAGCGGAATCGGCCTTTGCTGCGAGTCTTTGGCGTTCTGCTGCACGATCTGCAAGCTCGAGGAGCCCGCGCCCACGCCTTTAATCACCACGGCCAGCAACGTTCCGCTCCCGCTTACGCCCTGCGTGTTGGGCTGGCGCGTCGCGGAGATGATCGCCTGTCCTTTTTCCTTGTTCACGTTGCTCACGATGGCGATCTCTTGCGTCCCGCCGGAGAGGAACCCGCCGTGCTGTCCTTCGGCCACGGCGTGCTGAATTTCCTCGACGCTGATCACCGCCGGGTTGTATTGCAGCAGCATCGGTATCGAGAACAGGTCATTCACATTGTCTACGACGATGGCCACCGTTCTCGTTTCGCCGACCTTCAACGAAATCGCCTGCGGCTCAAAGCGCAGTTTCCCTGGCGTCGCGCCGGGCTGCGCATTCGCAGCCGTGGCCGGTGCGCCTGGCGCTGCTCCCGGTTGTGCTTGCGGCACACCACCCGGAGTTTGCGCCGCGGGCGGCTTCGGCGGCTCCTGCACGGGCGCTCGCACGTCGCTGTCTTTCTTCACCTGCACCGTCTGCTCGGTTCCCGAGTACAGGGTCCGCAAGTTCGCCAGCGTCCATTCCGGCAGCCGCACAATGTGCGGAATCAACATGATCAGTACTTCATCTTCCTGATGTTCGGTTTGATCGCTCGAGAAGAGGTAACGAATGACGGGGATCTTCGCCAATCCGGGCCAGCCATTCAGCGTCCGCGTGTCGGTTCTCTGAATCAATCCGCCCAGGATGTTGGCCTCGCCATCCTTCAACCGGATGTCATGTTCGACCACGCGCTGGCTGATGATGGGCTGGCTGATTCCGCCGATGGTGGACGTGCCCGTCACCGAAGAAACTTCAATCTTGGTCTTCAGGCTGATTTCGTGGTTCGGGTGCACGCGCGGCGTTATGTCAATGTTGACGCCCACATCCTGGTACTGAAACTGCGTGTTGACCAGCGGGTTCACAAGGCCCGCGGTTCCTACCGCTCCCACGCCCACCCCGGCTTGGAAGCTTCCCGTGGCGATCGGGATGCGGTCGCCGATTTTCAACTTGGCCTGTTGCCCGTCCACGGAGCGCAACTCGGGATCCTGGATGATCTTCGTGTAGGTATCGGTCAGTACCGCGTTCGCCGTAAAGTTTGGCAGTGTCACCTGGTAGTCGCCGCTGTTCAGGTGCGTCAACGTGTTCAGCGTCGTGCTTTGTGTCGTGGTGGTGGTCGTCGTCGAGGAGCTTGTTATCGTGTTGTTCGGGTTGATCGCAATGGACGCCGTCTGCCCGGGCGAAATTCCCAGATTCCGCAGGCGGTCCGTGCGCGCCTCCAGCACTTCCACCTGCACCACCACTTCCGGCTTGGCTTTGTCGATGTCGTTCACCACTTTGCTGACCAGTTCCAGTACGTCCGGCGTTGCCCGCACGGTGATGGCGTTTTGCGAGTTCAGCTGCACGATGCGCTTCAAATCGAACAACTGCCGGAGCCCCGTCACGATTTCCGTCAGGTCCTGCGGCGTCACCGTGTTGGACATGTAGAAGGTCTTCAACACTTCTTCTTCGTAGTCACGCCGCTTTTGCGTCTGGTCCGGAATCACCATCACGATGTTTTCCGTCACCGGCTTTACGAACGCTTTGCTCTCGAACGAAGCAATTTCCAGCGCCTGTTCCAGTGTCACATTGTTCAGTTCGATGGAGATGCGCCGCGCCGGGTAGTCTGGGTCGTAGATCATCGTCAAGCCTGCCAGCTTGCCGATGGTATCGAACACTGCCTTGGAGTCCGCGTTGACCATGCGCAAATTAATCGGCGCGGTCGAAAGCGGTTTCAACTCCGGCGGCAATGCCAGATACTTGGAAGACTCGTCCCCGTCCGTTGGCGGCGTGCCATCCGCCGCGTGCTGCTGTTGCGCCATCAGCGCCAGTACTTTCTTCAACTCGTCCGCGGCCACCGGACTCGCGGGATCAATCGCCGTGGCGCGTTGGAACTGCGACGCCGCACCCTGCAAGTCCCCATTTTGCTTCAGCTTCTGGCCTTCTTTAATATGTAGCTCGCCGGCTTCGAAGCGCGCCTGGTTGTAGCGGATTTTGTACGCGGCGTTGTTGGGGTCGGATTTCAGTGCCTTTTCGTAAAACGCCAGAGCCGCGTCGTAGTCCTGCAGCGTCTCCGCCCTGCGCCCCTTGCTGTAGTCCGTCTGACCTTTGGGGCAGCCTGCGGCGAACAGACCTATTCCGAATAGTAGAACGACACTACAACAACGCTGCATGGACACTCCGGGACTCCGACTCGAAGCCTTTGCAGTCTAACATCCGGTTTAGAGCACCGGCAAGACAAGGAAGGTTGGCTGTACGTTTTGCGTTATTGTGCCCAAACCATACCTGTAGCGAAGATTTAATACTCCCGTTATGATGGAGGATTGTGCCCAAGACCGCGAAAAAACCGGAGCAGGCCGGCAAAAGTGCCGGAAAAACAGGCGAGCAAATCGTGGCCCAGAACCGCGCCGCTTCCTACAACTACCACCTCTTGGAGCGGTACGAGGCGGGGCTGGTATTGCACGGCACCGAAGTGAAAGCTCTGCGCGAAGGAAAAGCGAACATCCGCGACGCCTACGTGGAGTTCAAGCCCAACGGCGCTTGGCTGGTTAACGCGCACATTGCACAGTACATGCCCGGCGGGCCGTGGAACCACGAGCCGCTGGGCTCGCGCAAATTGCTGCTCCACAAAAACGAAATTTACAAGCTGGCCGGGCGTACCGAGGCCAAGGGTTTGACGGTCATTCCCACGAAGATTTACTTTCGCAACGGCATTGCTAAAGTGGAGATTGCGCTGGCCCAGGGCAAAAAGTCCTGGGACCGCCGCCAGGACGAGCGCGACAAGGAAGCCCGCCGCGAAACCGAACAAGCTTTGTATCGCAACCGGAGGCGATAATCGAACTATGCAAATCACGTTAGCAACTCAACCGTTCGCAACTGTCGAAAGCGAAGCGCTGGTGACCTATGTCTTTGAAAACGGCGACCCGGTGCAGGGCCGCGTCGCCGAGCTCGACCAGTTTACGAATGGTTTGCTGAAAAAGCTGGCGAAGAGCGGCGAGCTGACCGGCAAGACGCTGGAGATGACCCTCATCCATGCGCCCGCGGGCTTGCAGGCGGCGCGGCTGCTGCTGGTGGGGGCAGGGAAGCGCGAGAAATTTGATGCGGCGGTGCTGCGCCGCGTTGTGGGAGCCGCGCTGCGCTACCTGAAATCGCGCGGCGTGCATAGTTTTGTATTTGCGGCGCGCGAGGACAACGCCACGGAAGATTCCGCGCAGGCCATCGCGGAAGGATTGCTCGCCGCGGACTTTGAAGCCGACAAATACAAGACGGACAAGAAAAACGACAAGTCCATTGAGGCGGTGCAAATCGCCGGTTTTGCTGATGCGGATCGCGGCGCGGCGGGAAAGGGGTTGGCGCGCGGAATCGTGATTGGCGAATCGCAGAACTTTGCGCGCGACCTGATCAACGAGCCGTCGAACAAGCTGACGCCGAAAATTCTGGCGGAAAAAGCGGAAGCCATGGCGCGGCAGGCGGGCCTGACCGTGGATGTGCTGGATGAAAAGCGCATCGCCGATATGAAGATGGGCGCGCTGCTCAGTGTGGCGCAGGGCAGCATCGAGCCGCCGCGCATGATTGTGATTACCTACACGCCGGCGACGGCGCAGAAAGCGGGAGCGCCGGTGCTGGGCATCGTCGGCAAAGCGGTGACGTTTGATACCGGCGGAATTTCCATCAAGCCGTCTGACGGCATGGAAAAAATGAAGTACGACATGGCCGGCGGCGCGACGATGCTCGGCGTGATGCGCGCGCTGGCCACCTTGAAGCCCAACGTCAAAGTAATTTGCGTGGTGCCGGCGACGGAAAACATGCCCGGCGGAAAAGCGCAAAAGCCGGGAGATATTCAAACCGCGATGTCCGGCAAGACCATCGAAGTGTTGAACACCGATGCGGAAGGGCGATTGATTCTGGCCGATGCGGTGCACTACGCGAAGCAACTGGGCGCGACGCATCTGGTGGATGCGGCGACGCTGACGGGCGCGATTGTCGTGGCGCTGGCGAGCATTAACGTAGGCGTGTTCGGCGGCGCCGATCAGGCGTGGACCGACAAGGTGATGGCGTCCGCGAAAGCTGCCGGCGAAAAAATGTGGCAAATGCCGATGGACGACGAGTACCGCGAGTTCATCAAGGGCACGGTCGCGGACATTCAGAATATCGGGAGCGGCAAAGGCGGCGGCTCGATTACCGGCGCGTGGTTCATCCGCGAATTTGCCGGCGACACGCCGTGGGTGCATCTCGACATTGCGGGCACCGCGTGGAACGACGACGCCAAAGCGTGGCTCGCCAAAGGCCCGACAGGTGTAGCGTTGCGTACCCTCGTCCATCTCGCCATGTCGTATTAGTTTCTCACCTTCCTGAAAATTCGCGCTTGCTCGAATGGGGCACAGCAATCCTGCGCCCCTACAGTTTTGCGTTTCCTTTTTGATTCCTTGCTCCCGGTCAGCCTGCCGATGGTGCAGTCCCGGCGGGCTTCGGCGATCACGAGATCCAGAGCAGGACGCGATTTTTTACCGCCCAATGGCCACTTTCCTTTGCCAGCAAGACCAAATGCCCAGTGCCGCACAGCCCTCCGCAGTGATGTCCGACATATACAAGGGCTTCCGTCCCCGAGGTGTCGCAGCCAACCGGTGAGAGACTCCAGAAGCCGGATGACTTGGGATATTTTTTGTAGAAGTCTTGCCAACCCCTGGGCCCTTTCTTCTTGAAAAACTTATCTTCGTCTTCTTGCGACAGGAAACGGTAAGAAATGGCGGCGTCCAGCTGGGGCTTCAGATGACAAGAGCTTTTTTGTCTTGAATTGAAATGCTCCACAGTGTCATCCAAGGGCTTCTGTTTGGAGTTCGACCGAAACCCCCACATATTTGAGCGACCATCTTCCCGAGGATCCGTAACCTCCGAAATGATGAGATCCGGCTTGTCGTCCCATCGCTCCTCAGGATCTTCCGGTTTGCCGCGGTCAATCAGAATCGCGGAGTAAACCGCGTAGTCTTCGGGAGTCAGAACGCATTCTGTTGCGGGCACCAGTTTACCTTCTGGCGAAGCGCTTTGTGTGCCGGTCGATTGTCCGGTTCTGACGGAGACGGCTGCAAACAAACACGCTAGAGAGAAGCATTTGAATCTATTCATTCCGTTTTCCCTCCACGGCAACCACTGTTGCTCCTATGCTTCACATTTTTTCCGGCGCTTCGATACCGAGAAGACTCAAGGCCGCGACGAGTTGGGATTCGACTTGCGCCGTCAGCGCGAGAAGGAAGGCGCGTTTTTGCGGGTCGGGCTCGGTGAGGATGTGGTGCTTGTGGTAAAAATTGTTGAACGCCTGCGCCAGTTGAAAAGTGTACTTTGCTACGAACGCGGTTTCCTGCGCGACGATGGCGGCGTCCACGGCGTGATCGAGGGACGCCGCAGCCAGCAGCAATTCCCACAGATCATTGTTTGAGGGGCCGTCAAGAAAGCGCCGACCGGATTCTTCGGATTGCGATTCCAAGATCGCGGCCGCATCTTTGATGGCGGCTTCACTTTCAATGCCGGGAGATTTTTCCGCTCCCTTGCGCCAGATGCCGCGGGCGCGCACGACGGCGTATTGGCAGTAGGGGCCGGTTTCGCCCTCGAAGCTGAGGGCGTCCTTGAAGTCGAAAGCAATGATGGCGTTGCGCGTGAATTTGAGGAGGAAGAAGCGCAGGGCGCTGACGGCGATGGCGTGCGCGGTTTGTTTCTGTTCGGCTGCGGACATTTCGGCGTGGCGCTGCTGGACCTCGGCGAGCGCGGCGGCTTCGAGCTTGTCGAGGAGGTCGTCGGCCTTGACGCCGAAGCCTTTGCGCCCGCTCATGTCCACGAAAGGACGCTGGGCGTCTTCGAGTGAAAGTTCGTAGCCCATTTCCGTGGCGCAGCGGGGAGTCAGCACGACCATGGCGTAGGACAAGTGGATGGATTTTTCGGCGGCTTCGGCGTGGCCGAGGCGGCGCAGGCCTTCGGCGACGACATCTTGCACGTAAGACTGGCGGGTATCGATGACGTTGTAAACCGCAAGGGCAGGCTCGGCGAAATGTGGGGCCTCGGGATCGCTTTTTAGGCTCGTGGTAGCCCACACGGTTTCGTCCTGAGGAGCGGTTGGCCATTTGCGATAGTTAAAATCCTTGCCCAGCAGGCCGAACTTCCAGAGCTGGTAAGCAATGTCTTTGCCCACATAAGTGACCGTGCCATTCGACCGCACGATAATTTTGTCCTGAATATTTTCTTCGTCGGCGGAATCGGAAGTTAAGGAGGCAGAGGAGATTGAGGAGGTAAAGGACGAAGAGGTAGCCGCATCTGCAGCGCCGGAAGCAGCTGACGGGTTTTTTCCCTTTACTACCTTAACCTCCTTTACGTCCTTTACTTCCTTCTCTCCTTTCCACGGCATGATCCAGCAGCCGGCCATTTTGCCGGAGTCAACGAATTGAATGGCGCCGGATTTTTTCAGCAGCTCGAAGGCGGTGTCCCAGAACTTGAGGTGTAGGATTTCACTTTCGCGCGCGAGAAGATCGTACTGAATGCCGAGGCGCGCCATGGTTTTGAGATGGAGGCTCACGATGGCGTCGGCGACAACTTGCGCGACTTCGGATTCTTCGCCGCGATCTTCTTCGATGGCTTTGAGAGTCCGCGCGCGAAATTCGGCAGCGCGGGCCTTGTCTTCCTCAAAAAATTGCGTGGCTTTGGCGTAGAGATCCCAACAGTAGTAATCGAACCTCGGCTCCATGGCCAGCATCTTGACGGTGACCGGAGTGCGGCGCTCCATATCGAGGAAGCCGATGACCACATCGGCGACTTGCACACCGGTGTTGTCAATGTAGTTTTGGACTTGCACGGAATTTCCGGCGTGGCGCAGGACGCGAGCCATGGTGTCGCCCAGGACGGCGTTGCGCACGTGGCCAATGTGCGCGGCTTTGTTGGGATTGATGGAGGTGTGCTCGACAATAATTTTGCCCGGTGCCTTTGTGGAGGAAAGTGGCGAGTGGCGAGTGGCGAGTGGCGAGCTAACTTCCTGGACCGCACGCTGCGCGTGCTCGCTGGTCGTGGATGCGGATCGCGTTGCGCTGACGGCTTCTTGCCAGAAGGAGGCGCGGTCGAAGTAGGCGTTGAGGTAGCCGCCGCCGGCAACCTCGAGGCGGGCGATGCCTTCGGGTTTGGGGAAGGCGTTGGCGATTTCCTGGGCGACAAGCCGCGGCGCTTTCTTGAGACGTTTGGCCAGCTCGAAGCAGACTGGGGAGGCCGCTTCGCCCATCGCGATTTTGGGCGGCCGGTTGATAGGGATCTCGAGCGAGACAGAGTAGTGCTGTTGGATGTGGCGCGCGAGGGCGTCGCGGAGACGGTTGGTGAGTGTCAGGTACACAGTTCCTCGGTGGAGAAAGAGAGGCAAGTATAAGGGCAGCGCGAGGGCAGGGTCAAAAACAAGAGAAGATGCAAAGCCGCACATACCCTACCCCCTCGTGTTTTTGGGAAATGTCTGTAAGCCAAGGACTTAGGGTGAGGGGTCTGCGAAATTCTTGTAGATAAAGGACTTATATTCCCCAGCAAGGAAAGGCGTAGAGTGCGCAAGACATGAGCCGCAGGGAGTCGCTGCTCGATTTTGCTAAAACAAGGTAGCACAGATTTGGGAAGTTGTCAAGTAGATAATTATCGGTTTTTATTGATTCGCATGTAATAGAAGCTAAAGAGTTTAGGATTGCGAGAGGGAGGAGCGAAAGGCGGCGGCGTGGTCGGCGACCCATTGGCGGAAGGAGCGGGCCGGGGTACCTGTAATCGCGGCGACGGCCGAAGTGACGTAGGCGGGTTGGCCGAGAGCGGCGGCCCAGGCGTTGAGGAGCATGGAGACCCCGGCTGCCGGGATGATCGGCAGAAGCTCGCGCTGCGCTTCCGCGGGTGAAATTTCCTGAAGGCGCAGAGGACGACCCAGGACTTCGCCGAGGATTTGGACCTGTTGGGACTGGGTAAGAGATTCGGGGCCGGTGAGGACGTAATCCTTGTCGGAGTGGCCAGCTTCGAGAAGCACACGGGCGCCGACGGCACCGATGTCGGCTTCGTGAATGGGAGCGGTCGGGGCTTCGCCGTAGGGCCAGCGGATGACGGCGACGTTTGGATCGACGCGAAGGGTGGGTGCCCACCAGTTGAGAGGGTTGGCGGCGAACATGCCTGGGCGGAGGAAGGTCCACTCAACGCCGGAAGACTGCATGAGGCGCTCGATTTCCGCGTGGAGGTTGGCGAGCGGATTGGGCTGGCGGAAGAAGGGGTGGGGTGTTTGATGCGGCGAGGAGAGAAAGACGATCTGGGGGACGCAGGCGGCGATGTAGGGAATAGCGGAAGCGGCGGCGGAGGGAGGAGCGGTATAGACGAGGAAAACAGCGTCAACGCCGGCGAGGGCCCGATCGAGAGAGGAAACGTTCGTGAGATCTCCTTGAAAAAGCTGGACTTGGGCGGGAAGGCGGGCCGCTTGCGGGTTGCGGGTAAGGGCGCGGAGAGAGACGTTGGCAGAAAGAAGTTGAGAGATTGTGGCGCGGCCAACGGTGCCGGTAGCGCCGATGATGAGAATGCGTCTCATGTTGAGAGTTTGGCTCCTGGGCGCATAGAAAAGGGCGCGGGAGGCTATACCGGAATGGCGGCGCGGATATTCCGGATAGCTTTTCCTGGGAGCCGAGCATGCTCTCGCGGTGGATTGCGGATGGACCGCGGATGGGAGCTGGGAGACGCTGCGGACGCCGGCACCGGTAAGGTTTTTTCGCGGCCTGGGCAGTTGCTGAGGCCAGATAGTCCGTAGCTCAAGAACGGCCTCGAGCGGTTTCGCGTTCGGGTCGGTGAATGATAATCGGGGCGAAGTCGTTTAGATCGGGTGGGAGGCGGATCACGAGAAAGGCGAGATCCGGCGGCTGGCCCGTGGCTCCGATGAGGATGGCGCCGCTGATGGGCAGATCGCTTTTTCTGAGCCTGGAGTTGGTGCCGAGGCCTTCGGTTTGGGCGGGCGTTTGGAATTCTGCTGTCTTCTTGTCCTTGTCTTTGTAATTTAGCTCGTCGGTTGGGGAAGGGCCGAAGACAAAAGAGCTGACGGGCTCGATACCTTCGGCTATCACATCGTCGGCGAAGGCTTTGTAGGTGGGAAAGACGCGGGCGACGACGCTAGCGACTTCGAATCTGCCGGAGGTTTCGCCGGATAGTAGAGAGAGTTGGATGGCGGGACCGGCAAAACCGTCCCACTTTGCGGAGAGCACGTCTTTGCCGTTGAGTGGCTGTGGGCCGACGAGTTTTTGCGCGGAGGTGTAATACGCCAGACGATCAGCGGTTTCCGCGGACGTGCGCGAGTATTTGTCTTTGCCGGTTGGTGCGGCGACTGGACCGTCTTGGCCGTCGGAGGGACAGCCGACAAAGGGAACGCGGGCGCCCGCTTCAGCAGAGGCAGCGGAGCGTTTGGATTGGATCCCGGAGGCGGTCATCCGCGGGCGGATGACCCTACAAGCGGTTCGGGGAACGGTCGTAGCGAGAATGAGTATTGAGATCGCGGAAAGGGCGAGAGCGTCGAGAGGCAGCGTTTTTGGAATTCTCGAGAGCATCCTATTTGGCGTGGACCACAACCGCGCCGCCCTTCATGACGAATTTGGCGTGCTCGAGGGCGTGGACGTCTTTTAGGGGATCGCCGGGGACGGCAATGATGTCGGCGAGCTTGCCGGGTTCGAGAGTGCCGATGCGATCCTGCATACCGAGAAGTTCAGCGGCGTTGCGAGTGGCGGCGTGGATGATGTCCATCGGGGTCATGCCGGATTCGGCGTAGGCTTCGTAGACCAGCAAGCTGGCTTGTCCGCGGTTCAGGTGGGGCATGGAGAGATACATGTCGGAACCGGCGGCGATAGGCACGCCGAACTTGATGGCACGCTGAAGGCGTTCTTGCGAGCGCTTGACGAAGGGCGCAAATTCCTTTTCATAATCGGCGCGTTCGGCGGCGTCGGCGTGGCGCGTGCCGATGCTCATATCCACGAAAGTTTTGACGGTGCCATCGGTGGGGACGAGGAAGATGTGCTTCTCGGCCATCATTTTGAGGACTTCGTCAGGGACGACGTAGGCGTGCTCGATGGAATCGACGCCGGCCTGCGCGGCGACGCTGGTGGCGTTGTCGCCGATAGCGTGGGCGGCCACTTTGACTTTGTTGAGATGGGCTTCTTCGACGATGGCTTTCATTTCGTCGAGAGTGACATCGGCGTAGCCATTGACAATGACCTTGATGCAGGTGGCACCGTCGTACAGCGCCTGGCGAACGGCCTGGCGGGCGCTTTCGGGGCCGTGCAGGATGACGTACTCGTCTTCGATGATGCGCTGCGCGGAGGGAGTCAACGTTCCGAACTGGCCGCCTTGTGGGGCGAGTGCGCGGGTTGCAGTGACCATGCGCGGACCGGGGAGCCAGCCACGTTGAATGGCGCGGCGTAGCGCGACGTCGCCGTTGATTCCGGAATTGCCGAGGTCGCGCACGGTGGTGATGCCGGACTCGAGATCTTCGCGACCCAATTTCGCGCCGAGGAGAGCGCGTTCCGCGGTGCTTTGTGTGGCGACGATGCGCAGCATTTCGACGTCCTGCAAGGTGACGTTGGAGCCGTCCATTTCCGAGAGGAGATGGGTGTGGGAGTCAATGAGGCCGGGAAGGAGGGTGGCGTCGCCGAGGTCGATGACGGTGGCGTTGGCGGGGATGGGGAGGGCGGAGCCGACGGCCGTGATTTTTTCGCCGGAGATGAGGACGACGGCATCTTTGAGCGCGGTGTCACCCTTGCCATCAATCAGGCGAGCCGCGCGAATGGCGGTGACCTGTGTGTTTTGGCTGGCCTCTTGAGCGTTTACGCAGAGAGGGACGCTTGCGAGGAAAAGGCAGGCGCCAAGTACGCGTGGCAAAAAACGGCGATGCAGCATATTTGCTCCTTGAAACTTCAGCGGGCAGGGATTCTATCGTTTTTTTGGCGCGTGCGTCAGGCCCCGGCTCATTGTGCCTGCGGCACAGCCAGAATGACGGTCAGCTCTTGAAGAGACGGAAAATGGCGTCGCGGAGCACAGGATAGCCGACGATGGTCGGGCTGATCTTGAGCTTTTTGCGACGGTCGTTGAATTGGAGTTCCAGCCATTTGCGGCTCGAGCCGCGATAAGTAAAGGTTTTTTCCTGGACTTGGCGGACGTCGCTCCAGCGGGCGGTAGACCATTGCAAATCGCCGCGCCCGCGGGCGTAGGAGAGACCGTCGGGTTCGAGGCGTACGGTGGGGACGGATCTTCCTGTGAAGTAGGCGGCAATGAGGGCGATGAGGGCCGCGGCGGCCAGGATGGCGTAAGTGACCCAGGCCATCGAAGAGCTCATGAAGCCGTCATAGACGGAAAAGGCGGCCACCACGCCGGCCGAGAAGGCAATGACAGCAAACAAAAAGGTCCAAGTGGTCCACTCCGCGATGGGATCAGGGTAGAACATGCGTGGCAGTTCCGGACCCTGCGCCGGCAAAGCTGCGAGACGCGCACGCTTTTCGTTCCGCAATTGAAAGCCCCACCAGATGCTCTGCAGCGGGATGGCAAAAGGCAGGCCAGCCGCCAGAGCGAACCCGAAACGCGCAAAGAAGAGCGCGATGGAGCTACGGTAGGTGGTGACTTCGCGGAGAATGCGGTGGCCCTGGCTGTCGGTCTGGTAGCCGCCGGAGTGAAAAGAGACGGCGCTAATGGCAACGCCGGGGATTTCGGGGAAGCTGATGTAAATGAAGCCGTGCGCGCCGTTGGCGGTTTCGGGGGGCGTGTCCCACTTCACATGAGCGAGCAGGGCGCCGCCCGGCGAGGTGAAGTGTTCGTCGTTTTCGGTCCAGGAGACGTCTTTGGGGGTGATATCCACGCGCGAGCAAGCGACATGGACGGGACCGTCGGCCGGGAAGGTGATGCCGTCTTCCAGAGTTTTTTGGAGGGACGCGTTGATGCGGTAGGTGTGCGAGCTATCGGCGTCGATTGTGAATTCGAGCGGCCAGGTTTCTTCGGCGGGTTTGCCGCTGAGGACTTGCGAGCGGGTAGCAAACCGGAAGGTGGAGCAGACCAGAGAAACGAGCAGGACGGCGGCGCCGAGGCTGGCGAGGTATCTGTTAATCATCGGCGCTAGATATCACTGGAAGTGGCGGAAAACAAGAAGAAACGCTGGGTGAAACGGCCGCCGCTGCAAACTCCAGTTGGACGGGCCCTCGCTGCTACGGGACTGCCACCTACTGTTGTTTATGCCACCACTCGCGAAGAGACTGGCAGCGGCCGTTGGAGTCCAGCGAGATAAGGAAGATGCCATCGAGTTTGGTGTGGAGGGCTTGGGGCTGGATGGTGAAGGAGGCTTGCCAGCGGGCTATGCCGTAGTCGGTGGCGATGGCGAGGATTTCGTAGTGGAAGTGGATATTCTCTTCCGTCTTGGCGACGTGGGTCCAGTATTCGAGGATGGCGGCGCGGCCGCGGAGAGGTTCGAGGAAGGGTGTGACATGGTAGGTGGCTTCGTCGGCGTAGAGGGAAGCGGCGGCGAGGCGGTCGCGGTTGGCCCACGCTTTGCCGTAGGCATCCAGCCATTGGTTGAAAGTCTCTCGATCCATGTGTCAAATGCCACCGTCCATCCTAGGACTCAGGCGCTTCGGGTTCGCGCTCTGATGGCGACAGGAACGCTTGTATGCGAGGCACGCAGCGATAGCACCATGTTGATGCGAGGAATAGAGAACCGCTAAAGACGACGTGAGACGTCAGCGAGATGATATCGCTTTTGTAGAGGTAGTTTGCTCCGGATCCTGGCTGGGCCGCGTAGTGCGCTGCCGAGAACATCAACGAGGGAACGCCCGCGAGGTTGCCAACACCCCAGAAGACCAAGTAAAGCGCTAGAGCGCGACTCGCAATGAGGACAGCATCTTTCTGAATCATGAGAACACCCCTTATTAGAGGACTTCATCGCTCAAGTCATGTTGCGACTGGTCTGCTGAAGAGCGAGGAAAGGCACGTGCACATCCGCATTCAACTCGTCACTCTCTCTCGTTTCACCGGCGCCCCGGGATTTATACGATTGCGAGAGCGGGAGGTCAAGCCAGGCGTGAGCGCCGGCGAGGGAACTGACGAGCGACGACCCGGCCTGTTTGACACACTTTGGAGAGGCCGATAGTATCGAAAGATTGCGACGAGACTCTCAATTTGCGCAGTTCTGCTGGGGCTTGCGGCTATTCCTTCGGCGGCGAAGTTTCCATGAAACTGGCTTATTTTGATTGTTTTTCGGGGATTAGCGGGGACATGACGCTGGGGGCGCTGGTGGATGCGGGCTGCCCGGTGGAGCGGCTGCGCGAGGAATTACACGGGTTGGACGTGGCGGGATGGCAGTTGACGGCGGAGAAGGTCTGGAAGAATGGGATGGCGGCGACGTATGTGCGTGTGAAGACGGAGGATCAGGCGAAGCACCGGTCGTTGAGCGCGATCTTGGAAATTTTGGAGAAGTCGAAGCTGGCGGCGGGAGTGGAGGAACGCGCGGGAGCGATTTTTCGGAAGTTGGGAGAGGCGGAGGCAAGCGTTCACGACGTGCCGGTAGAAAAGATTCATTTTCATGAAGTGGGGGCGGTGGACGCGATTGTGGATATTGTGGGGGCGTGCATCGGGTTTGCGGCGCTGGGGATTGAGAGGTTTGCATGCTCGGCGCTGAATGTGGGAGGCGGGACGGCAAAGATGGCGCATGGGGTGTTGCCGGTGCCGGCACCGGCGACGGCGAAATTGTTGGTGGGGAAGCCGACGTATTCGAATGGCGTGCAGAAGGAGTTGGTGACGCCGACGGGGGCGGCGATTGTGGCGACGCTGTGCGAGGAGTTTGGGCCGCAGCCGGCGATGAGTGTGAGCGCGATCGGGTATGGCGCGGGGACGGCGGATTTGGAAGGGCAGCCGAATGTGCTGCGGTTGATGATCGGAGAGGCAGCGGAAAAAACTGAAGAGAAAAGCGCACAGGCAGGAATGCCTGTGCCACTCAACGAAGAGATTGCGGTGATTGAGGCGAATCTGGACGACATGAACCCGCAGATTTATGGGTATTTTCTGGAGAAGGCACTGGCGGCAGGGGCGCTGGATGTGTACACCACGGCGGTGCAGATGAAGAAGAACCGGCCGGGAGTGTTGCTGACGGTGTTGTGCAAGCCGGGGGATACGCAGAGCTTGATGGGGCTGATTTTTGCGGAGACGACGACGTTTGGGGCGCGGACCTATCGCGCGCAACGGCGGACATTGCCACGGGAGTGGGTGGAAGTGGCGACGGCGTTTGGGAACGTGCGCATCAAGGTGTCGCGGATGAATGGGAAGGTGCTGCATGTGGCGCCGGAGTTTGAAGATTGCCGGAAGTTGGCGGTGGAGAAGAAAGTGCCGCTGCAGCGGGTGATGGCGGAGGCGATGAAGAAGTTCGAGGTAATGAAATAAGGAGGTAAGGAAGTACGGAAGAGGCGAAGAGAAAAGCTCTAACACAGAGGGCACGGAGGAAAGAGCACAGAGGACACAGAGAAGAGAAGCGACGGAAAACAGGAAAGAGCGAGATTAAAGAGCACGCGGGAAGAACGGAGAAGAATGGCGGGGAAACCTAAATATTATTTGACGACGCCGATTTATTACACGAACGGGTTGCCGCATATCGGGCACACGTATTCGACGATCGTGTGCGACACGATTCGCCGCTACAAGCGGATGTGCGGATACGACGTGGTGATGACCACGGGGACGGACGAGCACGGCGTGAATGTGGAGCAGTCGGCGAAGAAGGCAGGGATTCCAGAGTCGGAATTCGTCGCGAAGATGGCCGCGAAATGGAAGGGGTTGTGGGATGAGTTGGGGATTGCGGCGGATGAGTTCGTTCGTACGACAGATTTGAAGCACGCGCACACCGTGCAGTGGCTGTTCAAGCAGTGCCGGGAGAACGGGTACGTCTATCCGGGGCACTACACGGGGCAGTACTGCATTTACGACAACGCGTATGTGGACGTGAAGGCGGGAGAGAATTGTCCGGATTGCGGGCGGCCGACGGAGACGGTGACGGAGGCGAATTTCTTTTTCAAGTTGTCGGCGTTTCAGAAGCCGCTGCTGGATTGGTACGCGAAGCATCCGGATTTCATTCAGCCGGAGACGCGGAAGAATGAGGTGCTCAGCTTTGTCGAAGGCGGGCTGCGGGATTTGAGCATCACGCGGACCACGGTGCGCTGGGGCATTCCGGTGCCGGGCGAGGAACCGCACGTGTTTTATGTGTGGTTCGATGCGTTGACGGCGTATTTGACGGCGGTGGGCGGGCCGCAGTTTGAGAAGCAGGGCTATTGGCCGGCGGATTTGCACCTGGTGGGGAAGGAGATTATCCGGTTCCACGCGGTGTACTGGCCGGCGTTTTTGATGGCGGCGGGCTTGCCGTTGCCGAAGCAGATTTGGGCGCATGGCTGGCTGCTGATGGACAGCGCGAAGATGAGCAAGTCGCTGGGAAATGTAGTGCGGCCGCTGCCCATTGTGCATGTGCTGGGGATGGATGCGCTGCGGTATTACTTGTTGCGCGAGACAGTGTTTGGGCAGGACGGAAATTTCAGTTATGACGCGCTGGTGACGCGCTACAACAGCGATTTGGCCAATGGCATTGGGAATTTGGCGAGCCGCACGGCGGCGATGATTGAAAAAAATTGTGGCGCGAGAATCCCCAAGCCGGGAGCGTTGAAGGACACAGACACGGCCTTGGCGAAGGAAACGCAAGCGACGATCGGGGAAGTGCTGGAGCAGTATGGGAAGCTGGGGTTTTCGCGGGCGCTCGAGCAGATTTGGGCGTTGATCGCGGCGGCGGATAAATACTTGACAGTGGAGAAGCCGTGGGCGCTCGGCGAATCGGCTGACGAGCAGCAGCGGCGCGCGACGGTGCTGTGGACGACGGCGGAAGTGTTGCGCATCGTGACGGCGCTCGCGCATCCAATTTTGCCGGAGAGCACAGCGAAGGTGTGGGCGCTGCTGGGGCAGCCGGGAACGGTCGGCGCGGTAGAGATTGAAGGATTGCGGTGGGGACAGCTTGCGGCGGGAACGGCATTGGGGAAGTCGCAAGC